>Ga0179593_1552683_pt1 | contig 10254 bp, 13 predicted proteins | sample CZODoug2_1_08_16_FD_185931 | JGI IMG/M metagenome (GOLD analysis project Ga0179593, IMG submission 185931) | Vadose zone soil fungal communities from Angelo Coast Range Reserve, California, USA - CZODoug2_1_08_16fungal (PacBio error correction) | ecosystem: Environmental > Terrestrial > Soil >...
AAGAGGCGGGGGGCCGCATGGGCGTGTCCTTCGCCGCATGTCCGGGAGGCTGCTTAGCACCCGCGCAAGGTTTTAACTTTCCTCATGAAGGGGGGAGAGAAGATTGTGGTTAAAAGGAGAGCAAACAAACTCGACATTTTGCGAGACCGTCGCCGGGGGAGCAATCCATTCGACTTGGAAGTTCTAGGAACCAGGAAAGGGGGAGAGGAGGGGGAGGATAGCTGGCTCAAGGGGGAAACCGTACCCGTGGGGGAAAAAACTCTAGCTTTGAGGCGACGCAAGAGGGGAGACGCAGATAACCGTCTCATGAGAATTCCTAAAACATGAAAAGAGGGTCCGGATTGAACCGGAACTAAACGAGAAAGACCCAGTCGATCGTTTCCTGGAGACAAAACAAAAAAGGGGGGGGGATCTGGTGCAGATCAAAAAAAAGAATCGGAAGAGGCGTTTTTGTGGCAGCGGGCGAGGGGTCCATCTTAATTCCTGAAAAATTGCCCCTCGAAGAAGAAGAAAAGGGTACACCGATCTGCACTCATGGGGGACGGCTGGAGAAAGGATCGATACCCCAGACTATTGATTGCCTGGGAAAAGACCACTTCATGCACAAAAAGAGGGGCAGCGCGGCTGCCCGGAAGGAGGGGACGAAGTACGAGGGAAAAGGGATAAAGGATCGGATACAAGAGATCCGCGAATGCAAGGGAAAGGCCGATGCATTGTGAGTCCATCGGCGCTTGGGCACCGGGTTGACGGACGAATTGCAGGGAAAAAAAGGCGCCTTACGCAAGGCGAAAGGGAAGGGGAAGTATCTACGAAATGGAGGGCCCTAATTGAACGTGGCGGGAGAATGAGAAGAAGCTTGAACTGTCCCGAAACAGCTGATGATCCGGCTTGCCCTCAAAAAAAAGGAGGAGCCTTTTCGGGGGGCAAAGGCCGTGCGGCCCATTGAAAAGAAAGGGGGGAGCCATTGGAAAGAAACAATGTCGCAATCCGCGCAGGAAAAGAGGGGGGGGGAACCCGGCAGCCTTGCAAAAGAGATCATTGGCAGAGATCTCTCAAAAAGGAGCGACGGCAAGGAGACTTCGGGAGCTATTGGAAGGAAAGAACGGCTCAGAAAGGTCAGAAAGATGAAGATCTGTCCTACCCGGGAAAGAAAAGCTAGCCTCACATTTGAGGGGGGAATCGTCGCCCCCAGGGGGGCCGGAGAAAAAAACAGAAGTGATCCGCCCGCGTAACGAAAACCAGAAAACTACAGAGACTGCGGACGCAAGGGAGTTCGAAAGCAACCTGTATCTTGGGAGGGGGGGTCCCCGAGGGAACTGCGAGAAAGGAAAGGGGGAAAAGGTCCCGAAGGGAAAAATGCTGAAAAAAGCCCTTTGCACAGAGAGCGGGGCCTTTAAGGGGAGGGCCACGGACGGGCACCTCAGGGAAAGAAGCAGATACTCAGGAACATATTTTTAGAAAATCAATACGAGGAGGCTTGCATTTTCTCCAGGGGAGGGCTGTTCATAAAGGACTGAAACGGCTACGAATACCTAAGTGTCGGGGACTCTTTCTAAAAAAAAAGGTCGCGGGGGGGGGCGCTCCCGGTCATACGAGACGCCGCCGGACGCGAGAAAAACCGCTGGAAAGAGATTTAACGAAGGGGGGGGGTCATCCGAAGGAAGGCATCCCTCCGAAGGTTGTAGAATCAGGCGCACTTGTAAAAAAAGGCAGGACTGTCACCGGGGTGCTTGACGCAAAAAGGGAGCCTGGAAAGGGTCGGAGGAAACCAAATGGAGGAGGGGAGCGACTAAGTTTCTCTCCGGCTAAAAAAAACTGCAGAAGATCATTACGGGACTGGGGGGAAAGATCCATCCGGGCTTGAGGAAAAAAAGGAGAACTCGGGAAAAAAAAAACCGCGTCAGTCAGAGGGCGAAACTCGGGATCTACGAGCTCGGAATTCGCGGATTGCAGCAGTAATACGCGGGTCAGGGTTCTCACCGAAAAAAAGGCATCTGCTAAAACTGACAGGGGACTCATAGCGAAAATCTTCTCTAAGAGGGAGAAACTATAGAGAGGAAAAGTATTCTTGGGAAGAAAAGGGTCCGGGCAGATTCCGGCAGTGTCGTGGAGCCACTGAGGGGGGGACTCACCGAACAAAAAACAAAACTTGTGCTGCAAATTTGAGGGAGATTTCGAGCTCGGAAAAGGGAGGGAGGTCCTCTTCAAGAGCCCCCTTTCTCGTCGGGAAAGCCGGAGAAAAGAGAGAAGTGGTCTGCAACAAACGTAATTGAGGGCTGGGGAGCAGCATTTCAGGACTTCGATTCGGAGGGAAAAAAAGACCACCTAGCGTCACATGGAAAAAAAACCGGTATGACTGACGGACGACTACGGTGCAAGATTCGTAATGCACGCTTCTTCGTACAAAAAAAGATGTCTAAAACCTCAGAAAAAGAAGGGGGAGGATGCACTTTAAAGAAACTGATCACCTTTACAGCCAGCACGCAGGGGAAAAGGGGGCCGCTGCTAGAGATTAGGACCAGGGGGGAAAAGAGACAAAGTCGACCGCGACAAACATTGACACGTAGGCTTCGACAGGAGAGCGGCATGAACATATGGGGGAAGCGAACCTGCAGCGCAAAGAGCAGTCGGGACTCGCGCTCTGTGGGGGGGGGCTTCGGGACATGACGGTGAAGGCCGTTGCGACCCATCGTGGACAGGAAGAGACGGGCAACGGTCCGTTTACGTCGACACACAAAAAAAAAGAGTGATCGTCATCCGCAGTAAAGGGGGAAAAAACACCGCCCCAGAGACGGGGAGAAAAAGCGGGACGACGGCCAGGCTGCTTTCCCAGGTGCGTCGCCGGAAAAACAAGTAGTTTTCTCTGTTCAGGGGACCGTAAGCAAGAGGAACACGACGGCGGGGGCGATCGATTCCCAAAAAGGGCCGCCGAGGAGTCTGCGGGAAAACAGATTCGATCCGGATCGGTTGGTTCGGCGCAGCGCCGACTAGTCACTGAGGGCGAGCGTCTTCAAGGGGAACACGAGGACGCGTCGGCCGAGCTTCGCGAAGAGAAAACTGACCTAGAAAGACCTGAGAAAGCGTTGGCCCGGACGTGTTATCGGAACTGCGGTTGCACCACTGGGAAAAGGTCCGGGGGCGCCATGGATTCCCAGAGGAACACCGTAGGGGAAATGCTCGCCCTTATCACAAAAAGAGGATCTTTAAAGGGCAATTTCTCGCAACGCCTTTGAAAGGAGAAGGTCACTCTTAGTCAAGGATACGCCCGTCCACAGGTCCAGGCAATTTTCGTCTATGAGAAACAGAACGTGAACGCCTTGATAAAAAAATTAGGGGTCCTCATTCGGCGTCAACTTGGGGAGAAGAAGATCGCAATCAAGCTTGAAAAAGGACGCGCGGATCCTTCGGGAAAAAAAGTCATTTCGAAGGGTGGAAAAGAATCACATCCGGGGGAGAAAGAACGGGCGCCAAGAAAAAAAAAAAGGCTAGCGGGGGGGAGGGGATTGGAATAGAAAATCCCAAGAAAAACGGCAATCCATAAGGTCGGGGACAGATCCATCCAAACCCTCGGCCCAGGAGGGGGAGGTTGAAATCGTAGGGGGAAGCAGTGACGGCCGTACGTCCGCCCGCTGGATCATATAGCAAAGAGGAAGTGCACGCGATGCCTGAGAGTCTTCACCAAAGCACCGGTTGTCGGGAGAAGAAAAAGAGGGTGGCAGCGGCGGGGGATGTCGCACTACAGTTCATAAAAAGGGACCAATATGTCAATGTCTGGTTGGAGCGAAAAAAGGTCGACGTTATCTGCGGAAAAGGAAAAAAAAAGCGTTCGGAGAAAGGCGGTCAACGAAGCGGTTTCGAGAAATGGCGCCAGCTAATAAAGGGTACGAAACGTAAACGATTCAGCGAATGGTATTGAAAAGAAAAAAAAAGGAGACCAGTCACGCAAATGTCGAGTTGGGGGGGGAAGAAAAAGAGGGGAAAACACGCGAGCAGCCAGGGGCCGAGCATGACTGCCATTCAAAAAGGGAGCGCGGGTTAGATACGCAGCAATCAAGGATCGTAGTGCTTCAATTCGCGAAGAAAACATGCGTCTAGAGGTCGAACAAAAAAAAAGGAAAAGAGAGAGATTCTCAAGGAAAAAACGGCGCCGGGAAAAAAAAACCTACCTGAAGTTTTATGAGCTGCTTATCGAACTAAAAAAAAAAATGGCAGCAGAGAAGGTACGAAAAGGGAGACGCGGTTGTGTTTCAAAAAAAAAAAAAAAAAAAGACGACATTTGCGTCGACCGGGGTCGGACGAACGGTCATCATTCGACGTTTTCGTCGACAAGAAAAGAACAGACGTTTCCGTTCGCGTACAAGAGCTTTCGCCAAACAGGGGTTCTCGAAACCGAGAAAAAAAGCCGCCTTGCTCGAAGCGTCAAGGGGTTCGGCGCAGCTAAAGAAAAGAGAATAACCGTAGAAAACCGGCTCAACAAAATAACTTGCCTTATCTGTCCGGAAGGAGAAAAAACACACCAGGGGAGGCTGGACAAACGATCAGGACCTGGAGCTACAGGCTTGCTGCTTTTTATCGCGTCACGTTGGGGGGGAGAAAAAATTGATCCGCTGAAGGGGGAAAATATGCCCCAGAGGGAGCACTCAAGTCATCACGATACACCGGGGCAATGGGCCGAGGCGTAAAGGAGACGGCTTGATCGGTCTAGGGGGATTGCTGGCTTGGGGGGGCATAGGGAAGAACGGAACCGCATCGCCGGGCGAAAAAAGGATTGTCCGATCGATTAAACAGGAAATGAAGGGACGAGCCGGAGAACGAAGAGACTCCGCTTCACTCTGAAGGGTACCGGCAGGCAGTGGGTTAGGCACCTCGCGCTTGGCACCAAGCCGCCGAATTACGTAAAGACTCAAGGAAAACGGTCGTGTCGGGCGCAATTGAGGGCCCAAATGGAACGTGAGCGAACAAAAAACTCCGAATAAGATAGGATTCATCCTGAGGGGAAAAACTAATCGAGTCGTCTCAATAAATGCTGGTCCATTGGGGGGGAATCGCGCCAAAAATTTTCCATTTTTTACGAGGTTATGGAAGACTCAGAAGGTTGGATCAATCCGAAGAAAAGGCGCTATCAACCGCATCCTTTCACAAGGCGAGGGATGCGAGCTTTTGCAGATGAGAGATCACGGGAAGAGACGCGGCCTTAGGGAAGAAGGCGGGTTCGAAGAACGCGTCCGAAGCGAATTGCGGCGCTAAATCCAAAATCCTTATGCAGAGAGGAATGGAGGGGCCCTCCTAGCGGATCTTTCGCCATTTGCTAGTAATCAAAAAACGGAAGGAAAACGGGGTTTCCTGAGAGCAGTGGAAGAGACCGCGTAACGAACAGGAAAAGCCAATGTGAAAGCCTCCCGAGACCTCGAAGAAACATGGGAGGTGGGGGGGTGATGACCCGTAAAAGGAGGCGGCCGAGGCTCAATTCGTTGCAAGGGAATACGTGGTTAAGGAGAAGAAAGAACCGTTTGCCGATCGCGATGAAGGAACAACGGCGGCAAAATGCCAGAAAGAAAAGACCCTCAGAGAACCACAGAAGAGCGAGGTGGATCGGAGACTTGCGCTTCAGGTTCGCAATGGGGAGTAAGCCTCTGAAAAAGGGGAAAGGACGCCGAGGGGAGGAGGGGACTGATAGACTTCTCTCGCAAGGTAGGAAGGGTATGCGCCCTCCGCGGGGAGGGAGGCGTACGCCCTCCGGGTGTCATAAAAAATAAGCCCGAAGGACTTCCTTAGGGACTTCGAACGTGGAGAAGAATCGCGTCATCACGAAAGACCGGGAGAAGGGCTGAATGACTGCAGCATACCGGAAAGAAAAGTCTGAACCCATTTTACGACTAACGCGAAGCCCATCTCCCTTTTCTCGCCTGAATGTGCGCAGAGCATTACGGTTCTGGCAGATCCCTCAACGATCCGGACTCTTCATGAGGAAGGAAAAAAACGCTCGTCGACGAGCGCGCGAAGAGAAAATCCGCGTTAAGGGAAGAACCGGTCTGTGAGAACCTGCCGTGGAGAAACCGACCGGAGAGCCATCCTTCTCACGGAAAGCATCGCCCGATCGAGAGAAAAAAAAACTGAGAGGATAAAAGAATAGGTGAGGGGGAAGTGTTCAGGTAACAGTGAGAAGAGGGGCCAGAACCGGTCGGTGAGCCCGGCAGGTTTCAGAAAAAAAAAAGAGGACTGCAATTGTGGAACGCGAGGGAAAGGTCGCGCGCTCGGGAAAGAGGAAGAGGCGTCGTTCCGATGCAAGAAAACCGGTATGGACGGAAAAGACATATGACCTGCGAAGCAGGTCCGGCCGCAAGGGCAAAGGCGATTGTCGGTACGGAACGTCAAAGGGGGAACCAGGCCGGTCCCGGTAATAGAAAAAAATGAACTTCTCGGGGTGACAGCTTCTGCACAGAGAGAGCGTACACCTTTAATTTCAGAACTCTCATTCAAAGGATCACGTGGGAAAGCTCGACACCGTATAAGGGCGTTAAAGCCAACAAAGCTGGGCAGCGCGGAAAAAGGAACCCTTCGATGAGAGGAGGAAAAAAAACGTACTCCGCAAGAGGACCCCTGATTCGACAGCGCAACGTAGTGACGTTCATCGTCGGCATGAACGAAGGGTAACCTGCAGCGCAATCGGAAGGAGGGAAAAAATCGCGCGTCTTGTTCTGGGGGGGGGGGGCGTGGAGAAAGGCGGTGGCCGCAAGGGGCGTCCAGAGCAGGAACTAAATCGCGCTCAGGGGCAAACTGGTCAAGGGGAGGGAGAAGGGCAAAGTCTTCCGTATACCACCCAAGCATCAGAGGAAAAGGGGGAAAAAAAAAAAAAGAAAATCACACCGACCAGAGGTCTCGCTGCAGAACCTGCCACGGGATGCACCCTTGGAAAAAAACAGTAATTTTTCTTAGGGGTCGTTAAAAGCGGGCGATCCTTCAAAAAAAAAAAAGGCAACAGAAGAAGGTGGATCTATGCCCCAAACTTTGCAAAAAGGGGCTCGTTCGGGGGGGTCGAGCCGTATCTATACACGTCACGCAAAGAAAATATGGCCTGAATAGGCTTTGGGGGGGGGTTGGGGTGTGGGGGGGGGGCGGGCTCTGTTCTTCGAAACCGCTTCGTAGTCCGAGCTTCAGCGCTCATCTTTCAAACTGCCTAGAGAGAAAGAGAGCGGTGCCGGCTGCCGGAAGGGGGGCTCCAACAGAGGGAGGAAAGTCGGTGCTCCAATGGAAAAAAGCGGGCAATTGCTCGCTTATACCACTGTGCCGGTGCCGAATTTCTATTCGGATTTCCGGAAAAGACGAGTTCGGGCAGGTAAAGGCTTCTTCTGCGAGAACGCCACGTTTGGAAAGGGCCCGAAAGAGTCGATCTACCACGAGGGGGTCGCCGCCGTTCGTCAGGCTAACGTCTTGTGGCCAGGCAATTCGTGAAAGCCCAGCGCGAGGGGGGAAAATCCCACTGCTCAAAAGAAATCAGCGTGACGAACGAGGGAATTTCGTGTAGAAAAAATTCATTTCGAACTCGAAAACTTCAAACAATCCGTGGCGAAGGGCCGAGCTGGGGAAATCGAGCAGGGGCTGAGTGAATATGCCCCTCCCAAAAAAGCCCAGCTGTCGGGAAAAAGGGAAAAAAACGGCTCCTGGGCAAGAATAACGGCCCATGCGTGCAGATCGGGGAAAGGCTCCCGAGGGAACAGTGTCGCTGTCGGAAGTAAGGGGAATAGATCTCCCGAAGGGGGCGATGCCGAGAGGAAGCAGAAGGACACAAGCAGCCACCGGGGGAGGGAGCACCTCGCAAGGTGAACGTAGTACGGTGGTCTGAACGCCAGGGTTCCCATCCGGACGCAGAAAGGTCTTACTTTCAACAGAAAAAAAACTCATTTCGACGGTTTTATAAAAAGGGGAGCTGCGTCGCACGAAAGAGGAAAAAAAGGTCCCCGGCGAAGCGCGGGGAGAATGGCGCAAGCTCCTTCGCCAGCGACCAGGGGTAAAAGAAAAGATACGCTCTCTTGTCGACGGAAAGGCACCTTCATGTAGGAGGGAAAAGGAAAAATGGTCTAGTTTTGGGGAAAAAAAGAGGTCAGCCTGTCACGGGAACCCAGTGCATGCCGGGGGGAAAAGTGGCAGCGCTGTTTCGATACGCAGCGAATAAGAAGGAGAAGGAAGGCGGCGCCGGACGCAGTCCGGAGTAACAAACAACAACGGGAGGAAAAAGATCTATTTCGACAAGGAGGAAGCGCCGAAAGTGCGAACTCCGATCCTAGATTCGCAAAAAGGATCGAACCCTCAGGCACTTTTTGGAAAGGGAAAAGGAGGTACGGAAACTATCTTTTGTGTTGACCAAGAAAAAGCGAACAAACTCGAACATTTTCAGGAGACGGTTAATCAATCCGGTACGCTTTTTCGTACCGAGAGCGAAAATCTTTCCGTTCGCCCCACAGTAACCCGGAAAGAGGAAAGGAAGTCTGGTGCGCCATTTCTCGAAAAAAAGCCGCCTTTCTCGAAAAGGATTTCGGACAGCGTCCCAAGAGGGAGGTGCCTCCGCTACACACAAATGTTGAAGTAACATTGCCTATCTGGGCCGGAGGAGGGGCATGTGAATACCAACCGAAACTACGAAACGCGACGGGGAAGGGAGGGAAGGCTGCTGGTGCAGATCAGGCGCATCCTCTCGTGCATCGCGGCACTTTTTACAATCTAACATTCTGATCCAGAGAGTGATTGCCAATCGGGGAGAATAAGGGCAGTCGCAAGCATGGGCCGAGTCGTATAAGAGATCGGTCTAGAAGACGCATCGGGGGGTGCTGGGGGGATGGTCTAAGGACCCAGCTGGCATGAACCGAAGAGACCGGGAAAGGAGGCGCCCGTTAAAAAGTTTCCGAAGGGGTATCGGGAGCGGATACACGAAGATCGACGTCACGCGGCGTATACCGCGGCGGGAGATTCGATCCTCGGGTTACGCCGAAATTGGCAGGCAAATGCGCCTTACGCAACAGGAAAAAGGGCGTGTCGATAGGAAGACATGGGGAGGCAGAATGGAAAAGTGCGGCGCGCTCTCCGAGAATCCTAAACGCTGATAAACACCTGCTTGAAGAAAAACGTGAACGCTCCTCCAGGGGGATCCGGGAGAGAAAGGGAGGGGCGGCTGTTAATCCATGAGAGAGTGGCGCAAAAATCCTCAGCTGAAAAAGTCACCGAGAAGCATAATTCTAGTCAGTTGGAGAGCACGAAGCTCGCTCTACGCGTTCTTTGCTGGACTGCTTTCGTAAGACGCGCCGAATCTGAAAGTCAGCCTGAAAAGGGAAAAGGCCGATCGATCTTAAAAAAAAAGGGAAAGGGAGATGCGCGCAGTAAAAAAGCGCGGCCATTGCTGCGGGGAATAGGGGGGGGGCCCCCTCCGCTTCTTGTGGGGAATGAGAAAAAGAAGAACAAAGAAACCTACTACGGGCGCAATGGAAAGGCCCCTGGGGCCATTCGCCGGAGCACCTGTGATCTGGTGGGGGGTGATTCCCCTCTGGAAGCTGCAGCTAAGGAGAAAGAGTGAATACGTTTAATTCGAGCAAAAAGGACCCGTTTGCCAGGGGGAACCCCCCCCCCCCCCAAGGGAAAAAAACACGACGCTTACCGCCCAGGGCAAACCGGGGAGGAAAAAAGCCAAAGAACTCATACCACTTCCGAAGCGAGTTATCAAGACTTCCGAGGCTGCAGGGGAGAGGGCCAATCTCCATCGTGGAACGGGGACTCTGAAAACGTCTCGAAGACAGAGCTGGTCGCCGCGCGGATTCTCTGACCTGGCAACAATCGAAGGGAATCCGACTGAAAGAAACCTTGGCAAACGAGGAAGAAACACAGGGAAGTCACTGTTGGTCATCGAGGTATGCATCCCTGCAGAAGGGTTTGTCGGGACGCACAGCACGTGTACAAGGCAGTCCACAACGCACCAGAGACTTTCAATGCTGGACACTGCATAAGACCCTGTGAGGCTAGGGCGCGACAGGGACCCGACTAATCGAAGTGCTCCGGCGGACCTCTACGGTTATGGGCAAAAAAAGGGCTTTTCGTCATCTTTTGAAAAAAAGAACCGACGAGCCAGAAGAAGAAGGAGGGAGAGCGCGCACAGGTCTCTACGAGGAGGAAATCGCGTTTCACCAGCAAGGGAAGAAGACGAGGGTCTGTTTGTAAACAGCAAGGGGGCTAAACTGCATCACGAAGACCGGTAAACTCTCGCTACGA
>Ga0179593_1597533_pt1 | contig 10254 bp, 19 predicted proteins | sample CZODoug2_1_08_16_FD_185931 | JGI IMG/M metagenome (GOLD analysis project Ga0179593, IMG submission 185931) | Vadose zone soil fungal communities from Angelo Coast Range Reserve, California, USA - CZODoug2_1_08_16fungal (PacBio error correction) | ecosystem: Environmental > Terrestrial > Soil >...
AAAAAGCGGTTGGCTAATCTCTCTCAAAAAAAAAAAAAAAGAAAAGAAATGAGCACCTCGGGGATAGGGGGGGGGAAGGGAAAAGGAACCGCCTTGCGTCCAACGGTGGGAACTCAAAGGCCTCTCGACGAAAAAAAAGAAAAAGAAGAAGGAGCAACTTCCTGACTGGAAGGGGGGGAAAAAAAAAACCCATTTTCGTGGGATGGCGTCCAGTTCTCTGAGTAAAAAAAAAAAGAAAAAAACACCTCTTTGTTCGAGAAACGGGAAAGAAAAAAAAAAGGGAAGAGAACAGCAAGTTTTACGGAGGTGTCGGGAAGAGTTGGGGAAGCGCTCCTAGAAGAAGGGGTGAAAAGGAAAAAAAAAAAAAGAGGACCCCTCACAGGCATGTTCGGCGGGGGAAAAAAGGGGCCGGGGAAAGTCCTTAAGTCTCGGGGAGGGGGAGAAGGAAGAGCATTAAATGCCAGGGGAAAATAAAAAGGGAAGGAGAAGCCCTTGGCCAAGGGAGCCTGAAGGGCTCTCCGAGACAAGCCGTTTCCGTTCTGGACTGGGGAAGAAAGAAAAAAGGGGGGCCTCTTTCCCTTGAGGGGAATAAAAAGGAGGGTGAGGAGGGAGATCACCTCCTCAATAGTGAAAAGCGACGAAAGGGAACTTGCCCTTGGAACTGTAGGGGGAAAAAAAAAAGAAAGACCTCCAATTCATCCGGAAGGAAATGTGAGGAGGCCAGGGATCGGAAAAAGAGGGGAAAGTCCTAGTCATTCGAGGAAAAAGGGGGAGAAGAACTACTTCTCGTACGACATCAAAGGCGAATCCGGAGAAGAGGGAAGGAAAGGAAAAAAGAAAAGGGGAGCCTGTTGCTGCCATGTGGAGGAAAAAGTGAAAAAGAAGGGAGAGCACTTTGAAGGACATGTAACCAAGGGAAAATTGGTAAGGCGCGATAAGGGAAAAGGAAAAAAAGTGCCCTGCTGGGAAAGAAGAAAAAAGGGGGACGAAGGGGGGGACGACCTCACGGGGGGAAAAAAACGAGGTATTCTCCGGAAAGAGAGAAAGGGAGGAGAAAAAAAAATCTTCTGTTCCAGCGGCAAAAAGGAAAGGGGGGGGCGGGGCCCCACCAAAAATAAGGGCTCGAAAGACTCTGTGAAAATAGAAAAGAGGGGGGAGAAAAAGGGGATCATCAGTAATTCTTCTCGAAAGAAATTTTCAGCAGTCGCCGAGCAAGCCGAGGAAACGCCGAAAGAGAAAGGAAAAAAAAAAAAGAAGAAGGCACGTTTATTCGTGTGCGAAAAATAAAGAGAAGGTCCCCTCGTGGGGGGAAAAAAGAAAAGGGGGGGGGAAGGGTTTCGACACGGGAGGGAGGAAAAAAGGGGAGAAAAGCAGCGTTTAAAGGTACAAGGTTCTGTGCCATTGGAGGGGGTAAACGTAACCAAGGAGGGGGAAGAGGGGGGAGAGAAAGAGAAACGCTTCGGGTCCCAGAAATGACCAAAACTTTTCGAAAAAAGAAAAAAGGGGGAAAACCCCACCAAGGGGAAGGAGGGAAAAAAATCGTTCCATCGGGCAGGGAAAAATGAAGTCCGTCGGGAGAAGAGGGGAAAAAACCCCTGCCAGTCTTGTTTTCAAAAAAGTAAAAGACAGAAAGGGGCATTTCCGCCGAACTAGGAACAGCGGGAGGGCGATTTACCGGAGGAAAAAAAAAGACAGGGGGAAAAAGGGGAAAAAACCCTCGTGTTTGCCAGAGGAAGGGAGTCCCCCGTCCTTATAAAATCAACAGTCGGTTGGCCCAGGGGGGGGGAGGGAAGGAAGGTTGACGTGATACAGGAAAAAGGAAGGTGCAGCAGTGTTCCCTCGGCGGCCTGGGAGAAAAAGCGCAGTCAAAAAGAAAAGGGGGAAAGGTGCCGCCGCTGACCACCTAGAAAAAAAAGGGGGGAAAAGGGGGAACATCGTCGTGCCAGCAGCAAGGTCCACCGCGCTAAAGAAAAAGGGGTTTCGCCTGCGTTTGGGGGCACGAAATTTCCGGGGGGGGGGAAAACATCTTCATGGGGGGAGGAAGGAAGGGCACCTCGATGACATGTCATTAGCGGGGGAGATGAAACGGAAAAGCGTCGGTGGGGAAGGTCCTTCTCGTACTAATAGGCATAAAATAAAAAAGGGAAAAGGAAAGAAAAAGGCCGGAACTGCCCCCCGAATGGGGATGGGGGGGGGAGACCACGGGAAAGAAAGGGAATAAGAGAAAAAAGGGTGAAGACCTTCTTCCACCGGTATTCCTCTCAAAAAGGGGGAAGGGAGAAACAAAACTTTGTTTGGTATTGGCCAGTTCCCCCTTTCGGGTAGATGAGAAAAGAACCCACCTTAAGTGTTTAGAGAATTCTCTGGGACAAAAAAAAAAAACACCTAGACCGGAGGGGAGGGGAAGAAATTCCTTTCTGAACGAAAAAAGGGGGCAATTGACTTCATCCATATCTATGAAAAAAATGTCCGGTGGGGGCCTTATAAGGTGGGAAAAAAACGTTGTTCCTCTACAAACTTGAATGAAAAATAAGGGAAAAACATCCTCATGAAGGTGGGGGAGAAGGTGTCAAAAATTTTTCTCTTGAGTTTCATGGAGAATTGCCCCCCCTTCTGTTTACATCAGACAGGAGGAAATAAAGGCTTTTTCCCTTGGAGAAAAAAGGGTATTTTTTCTGAGAAGTCGAAACGCCTAAGAGAGAGAAAGGGGATCTGGCGAAAGGGGGTGGGAAAAAAAGACTCTTTTCCTAAGTGCAGAAAAAAAACGTAATTTAGCGCCGGGGGGGACAGCCCACTAGGAAGGTAGGGGGGGGGGAAAGACACTCCCCTTGCAGAAAAGGGCAAGGGTGGAGGAAAGAAAGCGTTTTACCCGAAGAGGGGGGGAAAATTTCCGATTTGCGAATAAGGAGGAAAGGAGGTGTCCCTTTTCCGTTCAGGAAAATGGGGGGGGAAGCCCATCAGCCAAAAAAGGGAAGGTTGTCGAATCCTAGGGGAGGGGGGAAGAACATTACTTAGGAGAGGGGGGAAGAAAAAAAGGGAAAGGAGGCTTCAGGTAAGGAAAAAAAAGGGAACTTTCACGAGTTATCTGAAAATCTCCCAGTGGGGAAGTGGGGTTTACCCTGCTGCGAGAGGGTTTCACCAGCACAAAAGATAAAAAAAAGCATGCCAAAAAGACATTCCGTGAGAAAGAATGGAAAAATTTGTAATCCAAAAAAGGAGCAAAAGGAAGCAGTCCTAGCAAAGAAAAGGGGGGAAGGGGGGAAAAAATTCATCCATTTGCGTGTTGATAAAAAGGGGAGAGAAAGCCCCTGGCCCCTCGACAGGGTCCGGCTCCGGAAAAATCTGCTAGCAGATTCCGAAAAAGAAATCGAGGTTTCGACGAGGTTTCCTAGAAAAAAACGGTTGGATTGAAAAAAGAAGAAAGATCTCCAGCTATTGGTGGGGGTTGGGAAGGAAAAGGACCCACAAGAGTGAAGGGCCTGGTTGAGAAAGAAGAAGAGCTCTTCAAAAGAGAAAAACAACTGAGGAGGAAAGCTCAAGGGGAATTCCGCGTGGTGGGGGGAGGGGGGAAAAAAGAAGGGAATCTTCTACCCTGAATGGGGGTGAAAAAGGGGGGAAAGAGGAGGGAACACCTCCTTCGAAAAGGGGAGCGAAAATCGCCTGGAAGAGAAGGAAAAAAAGGGAGAAACCTTCTTTAGGGAATGGGGAGGGAAAAAAAGGACAGCGCACTCCAACTGCATTCGGGAGAAGGCGGGGCTCTGGACTAGGGGAAGAGGGAGGGGGGGAAGTCTTGCATTAATGTGCAGGGGAAAGAAAAAAAAGACTTTGGGTTAGGTTTGGTTTTTGGGGTGGAGTTATGTGTGTTTGTTTTTGTGGTTATTATGATTGTTTTTGGTGTGGGGTGGTTGTGTAGGTGGGACAACCACGGGTGAGGAGGTAGGGAGTAGAATTTTGGTGATCAGGTGGTGAGGGGGAAAAAGGCTTTTGCTTTTTTAAATCGTAGGGGGAGAACGGTTAACGGCCCGAAAAAAGGAAAAGGGGGCGCCGGTGGGAAAGGGGGGGGAAAAAAAAGGAAACGCCCTTACCTACTGCAGAAAAAAAAAGAAAAGGAAGGGTCGACTTCCTCCGTAAGGTCCAAAAGCTTCGCAGGAAAAAAAAAAACCCCGATAGATGAGAAAGGAAGGCTGCGTGTGGCCAAAGAAAAGCCTAGGTACCCTCTGGGTGGGGGGGGGAAGTCTCCTGGATGGGGGGGGGGTGTGAAAGTCCACACTCCTTCGGGAAAGAAACATTGGGTTCCTTACAAAAGAAAAAGGGGGGGGGTTTTCCCCTGCGCAGTGAAGAAGGGGAGGTTTTTAAAAAAGTTCTACTTCTTGGGGGGGGGGAAAAAAATCTCCCTGATACCGGAGCTTAGACGCCGACTTCTCCAACAAAAAGAAAATTCCGTGCCTGCCGAAAGAAAAAAAAAGGGCCTTCCCTCGCTTGGTACAAACGGTAACGGAATGGGAAAAGGGGGGAACTGTTTACCTCGAAAAAAGGGGTTATGACCCACGGCACATTTGCTTCTGAACTCTCAAAAAAAAAAATAAAGAAAAACGGCTTTCAAAGTACAGGGAGAAAAGAGACGCCATTCCATCGATCAGAGGGGGAAAAAGAAAGGGAGCCGCTAGTTTCCGCCAAATACGGAGGGCTTGGAAGGAAAAAGCATTCTCGAACGTGAAAAGGGGAAATCGCCGACTCTTTTGGACTCCAAAAGGGGTGAGAACCCAAAAAAAACATGTCACACTTTGAGGGGAAGGGTGGAAAAAGGGTCCTTCCCCGTCAGGAAAAAAAAGGAAAAGAAGGGAAAAACAGTGGTCTCCACCACCATAAGCGTGGGACCGTTCCGGAAAGGGGGAAGAAGCAGTAATTACTTCGAGAAGGAGGGGGATTCCGCGTGTGTTGTTTTGTAAAAAAAAAAATAGGGTAAAAACCGCTCATGCAAGGAGAAAGAAAAAAAAGGGCTGTCGCACTTGAAAGAGAAAAAGGGGGACAAACACAACGAATTCGCCCGAACGGGGAGGATATCTTTTGTGAAGGGAGGGGGAAAAACGCCCGACCGGCTGCAGGGGGAAGGAGGAAAGGCCGGCGGTTCTCTTTTTTCCCGGCGGAAAACTGTGGGGACGGTTTACCAGGAGGAAAAGAAAAAAAAAGCACTTTTAACTGCCAGGCAAAGGAATAAAGGAAGGCACGAGTTTCCGTGTAGAAAACTCAAAAAAAACCGCCCGCAGGTAAACCAAAGAAAAGGGAAAAGGGAATTGTGTCCCTCGGGCAAAGAAAAAAAGCGGGACTCCGTTCTTCAACCCGGCCGGGGGGGGGGAATCACCAGATGTTCCTGGAGAGGAAAAAGATTGTCGTCCGGCGGGAAGAAGAAAAAAGGCACGCCTGGCTCCAGCCGGGTCCTGGACAGGAATTTCCCGAAGAGAGGGGATCCGAGGGAAAAGAAAAGGGGGGGTAGGTCTCTATCCCTCCGACGAAAAAAAAAAAAAGGGCAACCGGGGGAAAAGGGGAAGGGGGGGGAAAAAAAGAAAGAAAGGGGAGAAAAGACCGACCCTCTAAAAAACGACGCTTGTCGATTTTGGAGAGAGGGGGAGGGGGTTTACGGTAACCTCAATTGCACAGAAAAAGGGAAAAAGGAAGAGGAATACCTAGAACTCTATCCCGTAGTATCGGTAATCTACAACAGGAAAATAGGGAAGAAATAACGACTACGTGCCGTTCGAGCAAGGGGAAGGGAGACCTTCTCTGGCGTGGTCCTTGGAGGGTCAAAGCTACTCTTCCATGAGAGTAAAAAGGGGAAAAAAAAAAAAGAAAAACTTCCCTTTTATCCTCAGGACAAATAGGGGAGAGAAAAAGGAAGAGGAACCGAAAGTCCTGTCGAGGGGGTACTTGGAAGGGACCTCAAGAAAGGAAAAAAGAAAAGAGAGAAAGAAAGACTGCGCCTAATACCTGGTGTTGACCAGGGATGGTGGAAAAAAAAAAGGAGGGGAAAAAAAAAAGGGAGAAGTTCGCTTTCAGCCCACTTTAATGAAGGTGGGGGCACGAAAACATAACTCCGCAAAGGGAGAGAGGAAAAGGGAAAAGGTCCCTTCTCCGATCACGAAGAGAAGGGTTGTATTCCTCAACCTTGCCAAGAAAAGGGAGTTCAAAAATGGCCGTGCTAATAGAAAAAGAAAGAAAAAAGAAAAAAAGCAAAACGAGCATTCTGAAAAAAGGTCAAGCCAAATTTTCCTTCGACTCGAAGAGTGCGATCGGAAAAAAAAAGGAAGAGTGGGGATGTTCCGTCGGGAGGGGAGAGAAAAAACAGAATTGAACAGGACAAGGTTGTTCCAGAAGGTCAGAAAATTCGGGAACGGCCACTAAATGCGAAAGGGGGGGGAAAAAAAAAAGGGAGAAAAAACCTATTGGGGGGTTTTGCCGGAAAAAAGGGAAAAAAAAAAGGACAGGGCCCAGCCAAGAACGCCCGGCTAGGTAGTGAAGCCGGCCATTCGCAAAAGGATAAAGGGGGGGGGGAATAAAAAAAAGAATGGTTCAGCATCATTCCTCAGAGGGAAAAAAAAAAAAGAAAAAAACGAACGTCCAAGAACCTGCCCCGGTCAAAATAAAAGCCAGTACATGCCCTGTGCAAAGGGGGGAAGAAAAGAAAAAAAAGAAGGGGAGCGCTTCCGTGAACTAAACCCGGTAAAAAAAACCCTCCGTACTTCTTGTCCGATCCGTGGGGGGAGGACAAAAGGGTGGTTTCGATGGGGGGGGGAAAAAAGAATGAAAAAAGAACCACCGAACTGGGGGTGGTTCGCCAAGGAGGAAAAGGGGAAGGAAGGAGGGACGGCCTTCGAGCACGAACGGTATAGCAATTGGGGGGGACGCAGGCGTTAAAGAGGGAAAGAGGAAAAAAGCGGTGCTTTAATCTCCTCTCAAAAAAAAAAAAAGGGAGGGAACAAAAGGATGTTTGTTTTTTTTTTTTTTAGCACCCGCGGAAAAGAGAGTGCAAAGAGAAAGCCTTTCGTAAAAAGGAAAGGGGGGGGGGGAGAAAAGGAAGCGAATACGAAGATCATCGAAAAGAAAAAAGGGAACGGGGAGGAAGTGTGTGGGCCGTTTTGTCCTCACACAAGGTGAGAAGGAAAAAAACCAGCTTACCACCCCGAACTTGTGAAGAAGAGATAAAGGAATGGGAGAAAAAAAAGCCGGAAACAAGCATTACTTATTTTTTCCGTAGCACAGAAGAGGGGGAAATAAAGGGAGAAAAGAAGCGCTCCTAGATCTTTTAATCCCGCGCGGAAGGTCCGAAGGGGGCGGGTCCTCTGCAAAAAAAAAGGAAAAAAAGAGTAGTCTCCGGGGAGGTTGCAGAGAGAAGGGAAAGAAATATCATTATGCTGTACCAAAGAACCCGTTTTCTGGGGGAAAGCCTTTGCAGGCCGCCTCACGTAATACGATACAGTAAAAGGAGAAGAGGAGGGAGGGGCAAGAAATTGCGCAGCTGGGGAGAAAAACCAACTTGGGAAAAATGCGGTTCCGGAGGAAAGAAAGGAAAAGGGGCCGGCCCGAAGATGAAAAAGGTAAAGGGGAAAACGTTCTGCAACCCCTTGGTCCTGGAGGAGGGCGCGAAAAGACATCCAAGTCATTCCGACAGGAGGGGGGGAAAAAAAAAAAAAAAAAAAAAATCAGTCCCCCCTCGTCAACAGGGGTGAAAAAGGAGGTAAGGAAAAGGAAGTTGGCGAAGTCACTTCTCCTTCGCGCAAGGGTAAAAAAGGAGATGAAACCTGCAGGACGCGGCGAAAGATGAAGGGGGAGAGAAGTGAATGAAGAAAACAAGCGAATTATCGCTTCGGAGAGAAGTCCGAAATTGCGAGAGTGTTGTAGGAGAGGCAAAAAGGGAAAACACGTGCCTTGAAACCGGGTGAAAAGAAAACGTCCGAGGTGGGGAAAAAAGAGGGAAAAAAACCTTTCTTCCCTCAAAAGAAAAAGGGGGGGCCGTGACAGCTGTGCTCAAGGAGGCCCAAAAGACGGCCCCCACCACAAAAAAATAGAACGTAGGATGAATGGGGGGGATCTTGTTTGAAAAGAAGGAGAAAGGAAAGAAATCATCATGATCTCCTCACGAGAAGGAAAGGAATGGGAAGGCGGTCTCTTTTACGTATCCCAGTCAAAAAAAAGACTAAAACAGCGAAGTGGAGAAAAAAAAAACCTTTTCTAACTGCAGCGTAGAGTGTGGGGGGGGGGAAGAAACTCACACTGTTTCTAAGGTGACCGAAAACCAGTCACGAGTTCTAGGAAATAAAGAAGGAGGGGGGGCCCATGGCGGTTTAAAAGAAAAAAGGAAACACATTTTGATAAAATCCAAAAAGGGGAAAACGGTGGGAGGGCAATTATTGAACGGAGAGGAAAAAGAAAAAAAGGTACCCCCCCCTCACTCTGTGGGGAGAAAGGCGAATCGGCAGTCGGCTTAAAGCGACAATAATTCCTATAGACAAAGAGGGAAAAGGAAAATAGGGGAGGGGGGGGGAAAAAGGGTGCGCAGCGCGGGGAATGAAGACAACTCTAATTTTAGAAAAAAATCCAGGAAAAAGGGAAGAAAGATCGGGGAATTCCCTCTTGAAAACGTTGGGGTGCCATCAAGGGAAGAAAAAGAAAGGGTGTGACAAAAGAAGAAAAAAGAGGGGGACCCGTGTTTCCGTTGGGGGGGGTGGTACACGGGGATACCCTACCTAGGAAAGAGGGGAAAAAAGGGACCGTCCATCTTTTAAGGTGAAAAAATGGAAAAAAGCACACCATTTTTACGGTGTAGAAAAAACGATAGCCTGCAAAAAAAAACGGTGGGGGAGTCTGCCATCAGCCTTCGGGAGAAAAAATAAAAAAAAAGAAGGAAAAAGCGTGCGCCTTTGCCCGGACGGTCGGGGGTGAGGAGAAGAAAAGGGGGAAAAGACCCTAAAAAACCGATGACATTCATGAGCGTTCAAGAAAAAAAAGGGGAACGGATGGGGGGGGGGAAAAAATTTCTCCTTACTGAAAGGAAAGAGAAGGGCCAAAGCGAAGAGGCTTTTTGATGGGTGGGGGTAAGAAAACACGGAAAAAAAAAAAGCCCAACCTTCTAAAGGGGGAAAAAAGGCGGAAAACCATAGCAAGGGGGGGGTTTTTTTGCCCCTGGGGGGGGAGACCCACAACCCGGGGAGGGAAAAAAAAAAATCGTCTGCTATCGACCGAAAAAATAATCAGAGGGTAGTCCTACCAGCCGGAAGAAGGGAAAAAAAGGGGAAAGGGCGTAACTCTAACGAGCGCAGGGGGGGAAGAGAATAGGGGAGAGAATGAAAATTCTTCGTCGGTCGAAGGTTGGCCCGTTAAGCCGTTCAAGGAAAAAAAGTAGAAGGTGTTTTCCGGTAAGGGGCGGGTAAAAAGGATTTGTCCACCGTTTGGGGGAGAAAAATGGGGGGGTAAAAAAAAAAAAGAAAAAGAAATCAGCGCCGCCATGACCGCGGCGGGTGGGGAAAAAGGGGGAAAAAGGGGGAGTGAAGTTGCTAATTCCGGCCGTAAAAACCAAGGTCTGACGATGTTTTTCCACGAAGGGAAAAAAAACGAGCCGGAGGTGAAAAGAAAAAGAGGCGGACTTTGTTTTGGTCCAGCCACGAAAAAATGCCGGGGAAGTAGCACGTGGGGGGGAAAGAAATGGATGAAAGAAAAGAAGATCTCCCAGAGGGAAAGGGGATAAACACGACTCTTTTTTTTCCCCAGCATCTCTTGCGAGGGTCAGATCGGTCTTCAGAGGGGGGGAAGAAAAGGAGGGAAGCACGGAGGAAGTAGTACGGGCGTTAAGGGGAAGGGGGTAAAGAAAAGGAACTGCGCAGGGGGTAAGCAAGTTCCCGAGGAGAAAAAGAAAGGGACACCCAGCCCATCCGTTCGCGAGGAAGCCCATGGAAAAACACATTGGGGAAAAAAAAGAGCCGAGCCCCCTTAATGTGGAGGGTAAGTAAATGAAGGGGATAAAGAAGTCGCATGTCCAGAAGCCACTCAACAGAAAGAGGGAAAGGAAAGAGGAAAAAAAGGGGAAATCTGCACGAGAAAGCCGGAGAGGTCCTGAAAGAAGGGGGGGAAAGGAAAAAAGGGTGAGACACCTTCAAAGGGGGTCGCCAGGAAAGGGTCAAGAAGCCGAAAAATGAAAAAGAAGGGGCCTGTTGTTATCCTATCTGAATAGAGAGGAAACAACACCAAAATGAAAGATAGGAG
>Ga0179593_1291933_pt1 | contig 10253 bp, 10 predicted proteins | sample CZODoug2_1_08_16_FD_185931 | JGI IMG/M metagenome (GOLD analysis project Ga0179593, IMG submission 185931) | Vadose zone soil fungal communities from Angelo Coast Range Reserve, California, USA - CZODoug2_1_08_16fungal (PacBio error correction) | ecosystem: Environmental > Terrestrial > Soil >...
AGGGGGCAGAGGAAGCGGAAGCCGCGGCGAACAAAACTCCATGCGGACTTATGATCCCGGGGCACAGACAGGGAGGCCCCCCCGAGGAGTAGTAGTTTTAATAGAAGAAAGTCGCGCTTGAACAGGAAGGGCTGTGGCCGCCATACTTGTGCGAGGAGACTTTCTATAATGGAGGGAGCAGTAAAGGGAGGGAAAAAAGAATGACCTGCCCAGGTTGCTAGGTCTCCCAAGCTATCAACGCGCATCACTTGTGAGACCAGCAGAAAAAATACTGAACCAGCCGCTGGGTAACCAAAAGGAAAAAACGAGTGGACCGCGCCTGGTCTATGGCTATACAACCACCATACGAGGAATTACAGAGCTTGCGGGGGAAGTCTGGGAATGAGGCACGAAATCGTGACAATAAGAAAAAACTACGAAGATCGGACGTGCAAACACCAACCATGTGAGGGGAGAAGAAAAACAGAGTGCAGGCAGGCCAGAAGGCAGAAAAGGGTATTCACCCGTTAATCAGAATGCGAGTGTACTGACTGACACGTAAGGGCACCTGAAGCGTGAAGGGGGCACCGGGCGGGAGAAGATAAACTGTACGGATTAAAACTCAAACCGGCCTTAAACTCTGTCGGCGGGGGATGAAGTCATGGCTTGGAGACAGACTAAAAAAAACGACTGGGATTGAGAAAAGCGAGAACCGTAAAACGAGCAAACGAAGAACAATCGCGGACTAGGTACACCAAGCGCGGACAGCATCGAAAAACCAACAGATAGGAGAGCAAAATGGAAGGCAGCGAATCAGAAAAAAGAGGGATGAAATATCGAAAAGGCCGGGCAAAATACCAAATATCGTGAGGGAAATCTGATCAGCAGAGAACGCCGGAAAGGGGGGAAATAAAAACCGGATAAAACTACCGTCGGAGGGGGGCATTGGGACAAACCGGGGGTATTTCACCGAAAGACGTGACATCAGACGGAAGGGAACACGTTAACTAGGGCGGGAAAAAAAATTTTCGAACGGTCCGGAACAACAGACAACAGAAATTAAAAGAAAGCTCGGCGTGCGTGAGCCAAGCCTATAAAATCGCGCCGCGCAATGTAGGACGGGACGCGCCTGTTGGGTAGGAAACTGAGGGAAAAAACTGGCAATCGGCCACAGTGGGGGGAGGCGGGAGGGAGGGGTGCTGACTTCGGGAAAAGCGTGGAAAGCGGAGGGGGCTGGTGAAAAGAGTCGGAACGAGCGGTGGGCTGCGGGGGTGATTGTGCGTGGGAGGCCTGGAAACTGGAGGAAGGGTTGGGCGGGGTTTGGTTTTTGAGATAATTCTCAAGCCGGTGGGATGGCGGTCATGCTTACAAACACATAATGTGGCGCTCCCACACTTCGGGAGGAGACTGGAAAACAAATTGACCACGGCAACCTCGTAAAGAACTTAGTTGGTTACCGAGGGGCGGACGTATCCTGAAGGGGGATGGCGGCACGTTCTGGTGGCTCACCGGGAAAGACAAAAGCCACACCACGGAGAAGGCCCCAAACCGCAATTAACTCGATTCGACTAAATCCACACATCTCACCCCCCGGGGGGGTAGGACAGGACGATGGGAAAAGTTGTTGTGTTGAAAAAAGGGGGCAATCCTTAGGGTCACTAAGACTGGGTGAAGAAGCATCTTCCTTAAGAAAACTACATGCTGAAAAAAAAGACGCATAAATCTCTTCTCGCAAGGGAGGAAGTTCAGAAAATCCTGTAAGAGAAAAAAAGAAAAAGAAGTAGAAGTTCAATTACCCATTTTGAAAAAGTAAGATGGGAATCATCCCTTATTGGTCAAAATTTATCTATCAGATAAAGAGAGTAATAGAAGGCTAGTCGGGGGGAGCTATACATGGAAACAAAAAAAAGGAGAATGAAAATTCGGAGGAGCTAAAAATCACGAAGAAAGGCTGGGTTGTTAAAAGATGGGAAAAGCTTGGGGGAAGTCTCGGGTGTCGAGTGAAAACCATAAAAGGAAAATGCAGAAGAGCTAAAGTCGAAGGCGAGAATGTGAGGACGAAGAAATAGGTAGTGAAGGGTCAGAGTACCAGTAAGGAACAGGGGGTTTAGGCTTCGAAGGAGGGGCCAAACCTCGAAGGAGGTTGTGAAAAAAGAAAGAGTAGGATAAGGAGGGGGAACATTGTACATCCATAACATGTCTTTGCCAGGTTTAATGGGAGAACATCTCAGAAAGGGGTAGACCGGGTAGTAGTACCTGACTTCTCAATTTGAGATACTTTAAAAACCAGAAGAGCTTAAACCAGGGAAGATCGGAAATGATAGTAGTCGGTTAGCCTGAACGCAAGAATGTATCCCTTTGAAAGGGAGGAGGATACGAAAAAAGGAAGATCTTGGGACAAATTTTCGGTTTTAAGGAAAAAAAACCAAAATGGAGCGTCGCCAATGTGAATAGGGCTGATGTGAAGGAGTGGTGTCATCGAAACTTGGGGGAGCGCAAGCGGAGGCGATGTGCAGAAAAGACCAATTAAGAGCGAGAAAAGAGTGGGAAGGGAAAAAAAGGACTCGAGGCGCGGGGCCTGATGAAGGTTGCAATTTGAACAAGGAAAAGCTAGGGCTCAAAGAAGAGGGCCTTGAAGGGACGCAGGGAAACAAGAACATACAGAAGAAATCTGGGGCTGCGATGGAACGGAAACCGTGTATACTAGTAGAGGGGGGCCGAGTATTCCAGCAGAAAAAGGATAGGGACCTGTCGCCCTACTGCAACTGGCACTGATCGCGGAACAATCGCGGCAGGGCCTGGAAAAAGTGAAAGTAAAAGGGAGTCCTACTACCCAACCAGAGCGGTATTGAAGTCCCTTGCAATTCCGGAGAGTAATTACGGAATCGCTCGGGGTGAGAACAGCTCCGAGTGAGGGCTGGGAGGGGGCGCGCGGGCAGAAACAGCGAAGGGAACTCTTACAATGAGAGCAAACGAAGGAGCCTAGTCATTCCCAAGAATGAGGAGACATTTTCCGCCGCAGTAGGGGTTAGCAACAGTCGCTGCAACGGTTCAAGACAAGAATGCGTGGGACTTGGGGCACACCGGAGACGACAGCGAGTCGTTGGGGGGGAAAAAAAAAAAAAGTTCCGGGCGAACTTTAGACTCACGGACGCCGCGAACCCGTCACAAAGTGTGCGCAAACCGGGGGACTGCAATCGGAGAGGAGACGCAGCATCGGGGGTCAGTGATACCAGGGGAAGCCGGGCGGGAAACTCCTTAAAAGGGACCCCGACTCACAACTACGATTGGTGCCTTCTAAACATGATGGGAGAGGGGGAGCAGTATCATTCTAGTCTGAACTCGAAGGGGAAAAATAACAAAAAGGAAACGGGGGAAACACATAGCCTCGAAACAAATGTTGAGAGACAGAGGAGATATTTAACTGACCGCTCTGGGTGATCAGCTTGAGCATCGAGGGGGCCCTCGAATACAACTCGAAGAAAAAAGGCATCCAGATGGAGCAAAGGGAAAAAGTAGGGGGTCTCAAAGAGTGGTCAAAGAAAGATGTGCCTAGTTCCTTAAACGAAATTCAAGACTGCGCGCTCAAAAGAACGAGGAGAAAATGGGCTGGAAGAAGCAATAGAGAAGGACGGGGTGGGTCATAAAACGCTGAAGTGAAGGGACAAAATGGCGAACGAAAAATGTTGGGGTCAGCCCATTCTCTAAATAAGGACAAAAACTAGCGTTCAAAAGGCGACGGTGGGGGTGGTGAACCCCTTCCAGCAGAGAGTTGGCGGTGGCCAATGGGAAGGCGAATGTCTTGTCACCGATGGACACTGCGAAATGAGAAATAAGGTCTGGGAAGGGAGAGGGCAGGTGATAACTGTTGGGTCAGGAGGGGGGCGGGCAGATGTGACAAGGAGAAGACGAGACGCCAAAAAGAAAAGCCCACGCAGGGCGTGCTATGATTACCCCGAAAAACATTCGGGAACAAAGGGAGCCCACCTTCCAAAATGACTGGGAGAAAAAGGGGTTGTGGTTCGGGACGGCCCAAAGATGGTCAATCGATATCAAGGTGGGTTTCGTCGAGCCGATTTGAGGAGATCACGAATGCAGTGCAGTTGAAGGAAAGGCGCCGGAAAATCCAGGGCCAGGGACACAAGCCGGGAGCCAAGAAAGGAAAGCACGGGGACAGAAAAAGTCCGGGGTCGCTCACGGAAACGAACCCACGGTAAATGGATGGGGAGTGAATCATAGTCAAAACAAAAAACAAGCGTAAGGACCGATTCGGAGGTTGTGAGCCGATGGGGGGGAAATTGACTCGAACTCCTCAAAAAGGAAGCCACAATCACCCGCCGGTCGGAAAAGACCGCTTCAACGACCACGCCAAGAGGGGCTGCGATGAAGCGATGTGCTCGGAGAATGGTAGTCCGTTGTTGGAGAACACGAAACGGGTTTAAACCGGGGTATCTACGACGGGAGAGGAGAAAGTGTCCTAAAGACCGACCGGTGGTGTGTCTTTCAAATAAGGGTGTTGGAAACAGCCGCCCCACGCCAAACGCAAGGAGTCAATGGGGGGGGGTGGGGGGAAGCGCCCTAAAGTGCCTCAGAGCAGGCCGGCGTTAAATGACGACCCGGAGTCACAGAGATCGGAGGGTGGTCTAAACCCAACGTTCCTAAGCTGATTTGTAATGCAAGGCGCGCGAAGAAAGAACCTACGACACCCAGGAACCACTACAAAGTGAGATCGGGGGGGAAAATCTGACAAAAAGAAAAAAGAACGTAGGATGGCCAGAAAGTGAGCTTTCGCGTCAAGAGTGACTGGGAAGGGGGAAAACAAACACGAAGGCGAGGGAAAAAGAAATCTGCCACAGACGGAGAACCTGCCGGCAAAAACGTTAGAATAACTACGGGAAGCTGACTCCCTAGAGAAAAAGATCTTTGGGGAGTGCGGCAATCGACCGCAGAAATCAAGTGTTCTAACTCGTGTGCAAATGACCAAGTGTAATTGTCTCTGTTTCTCTCGTCCCACTTGTTTCACTACTATCCTCCCCCTTCCTAACATCGGGAAAAACTAAAACGACGAAGGTCTGAGACAAAAAAGGGTCTTCGAGGACAGGGTCTCTGGTCAGATATTTGGAAGTTGTAGGGGGTTAGGAAGGGTAGCTGGCCCAAACGGCACCAAAATTTTAAAAAATTCAGTAGTTCGGGAGTGATAAGTGCCTTGCTATCGGACAAAAGGTTTTTGAGCAAAAAGACGCAGTTGCTTACTCACGCCAAGTGGAACAAGGCAACTAAACGAAAGTGGATCAAGGAGGAGACTCGGTTGAGGGGGTGGGGATCTCTGGGGAGGGTTCGACTGGCCGAAACAACGCCTCGGGGTGGGAGAGACCGCGAGGGTCGGCGGGGAATCTGTGACGAAACCGGGATGGAGCAGCGGCCGATTCTTGAACCGTTTCAAATAATCTATACACATACGAGGGGCAAAAGAGAAATGTGTGGGGATGCAACAAAGACGGCTGACGGGGAGAGAAAGGGTGATCCTAACCGGTGAGTTACCTCTTAGGTGTGATAAGGCCCGAGAGGGCAGGACGGGTGTTGGCTGGGCGGGGGGGGGGCCTAGTGAACGGAAACGAACAAAAATCTGACCACGGAGTAAGAGATTCAAAGCTTCTCATATGAGGGAATCGGTCCGTGACCCTATGGGGGAGCAAAACGCCTGGCCGGAGGAAGTTGGTTACGGAAGCCACAAGGGTCAGGGGGCGGAGTCCGAGATGGTGGAAGAATAAGAACGTGGATGGTTGTAAAACCATACCGGACAACCTTACCGGGGTAACCCGGAGAGACCAAACGCCCCGCAAAGACCTCGTGGTCACCGTCTGGAAAGGATACGCGCTTTCTAGCTGCAAACACGAGTCACTCCTCCGACCACCCCGCCAGTGGGACCCCCTTCTCGGCAACGCCGCCATACCACAGGCAAAAAAGCAAAGCCATACAGAAGGCACGGCGACAGTCACTCCGAAGAAAACGGGCCAGCAAAGAACTGAATGAAAAGGGCCGTCAGCGCATAAAGCCCAAGCAAACCCCCTCCAAACTTTTACATGCCGAGGAGGCATGAAATGAGGTAGGACTCGAGAAAGAATAAAACTAGACGCTGCTCCAGACGAGAGGACGAATGGTTTGAAGAGGGTTGGCGCCTGTCCGGAGTGAGTTAACCAATGTCAAGAAATAGTGTATGGACATCTCAAAAGGCTAACACGTCTGACGTTTCCCCCAAACCTATTAAAGGTCCAGGAATGCAGTTGTGGAAAAAGTCCAGTGTGAAAAAGACATTTTTTGGGAGACAAAACGACATACAAGACGTGGGGTTTCGAGTTGAATACTGGGGAAGGGGTGATTAAGGGTCTGCCATGACGTAAGAATAGTGGTTGGGTAAAAGCCAGATATCGAGAAGGATAACTCAATTGTTTAACAGGGAGGGTGCGGTCACCGGTCGCAGAGCTGTTCTATTGATGGTGGGTGGGAAAGGTCGAGGGAGGGTCGCGTAGGCCGAAATGGAGGTGGAAGAGGGGTCCCAATTTACTTAGGCCCGTGAGGTGTAGTTGATTTCTCCGGTCACAATCTTCCGCCCAACCGGGGAAAATCCTTAGGTCGGTCGAACTTCTTTTTCAAAGCCATGCGCACACCAAATGACGAGAAGTGGAAGTTTGTGGCACTAAGGACGATGTGGAAAATCGACAGGAAGGATCCGTGAATGAACCGGAAACAAACGGGGGCAGAAAAAGAAGAAGTGTTGTAATGTAACATGAAAAAGGGTTTCGGAGGCAGCTCGTTAATGAAAAAGATTGCTGGAATTAAAACATGGTCGGTGGGCAGTCGAAGTCCGTTCGACGGTGGTTTGCGGAGCTGTCCTTGGTGCCCTCTTGTTCTCTCCTATCCGATCCTCCCTTACTTTCACTTTAATTTCCTCGCCTGCGTTTTGGACGCCTCGCCTAACGCAAACTCGAGGGTGGTCACTCAAGTTGTTGAATCTCGCTGGAACACTGGCAGCTTTGCTGATGCGGGACCACAAGGTATTTCGCGGGTTATAACGCGACGGGGGCACAACTCGCACCCTGGAGGCTTAATGGGCTTCTTGGCAGCCCTTTCAGCTTCCACCCAAGTTGAGGTCTCAAGTAGACGCGACACTCGTGCGCGAAACATCCAATCCTTAAAGCGCGCTAATAGCGATACACCACTTCTACCCGCAGGTCACTAGTGGTGGGCCGCAAACACGTCCCCCGGGCTGGGTTGGTGAGGCCGTAAAAAACCCAGGCGGCAGGCATGGGGGTCTGCCTTCGGATTGGCGCCATATCTTTGACACGTGGAGCCCCGGACCCCCCGCGCATCGCTCCGGATGAACTTAACACAGAGACTCGCTGGCGTTCTCTCGGGAACCCGTAATCTGGCAGTGTCCGCAATGTGTGTGGCGTGGTGTGAAAATACCCCGCCTTAGGGGGGATGCTTAGCCTTGGCGCCCGCAAACTGGACGCGCCAGGCTGCCTTGGCGCAGGACCAAACGCGGCCGGCCAGCGGAGCCGGGATCCAGCGACAGGTGGTGGTGGCAAAAGCAAAAAGAAAAAGGCGAGGCATTTCGCGAAGGCGAAATCCAGTTCAATGGGGGGAAAAAAAAAACGAGATAACCCGGTCCATTCCCTGTCTTTTCTGAACACCTATTCAATAGAAAAACTCAGAATAGGGAAAAAAGAGAAGGATTACTTATTCAGCACAGCAAGGGTTATACGAAGCGGGGCGAAAAAGGGACGAGTCTGGGTATTTTTCCGCAACCAGGTGGAACGAACGCCGGCGTCGTTTCTCTCTGCCAGCAGCTTGTCCGGGCATTCTTTCAAACCAATAGCCGAAGTTCACACCGCGTCTCCACCAACACAACTTAAGAGGAGATAAAAGGATGCGGTCTTTGTAAAAACGGGCGGCATGATTTTTGGCGGTCCAGAATGGGATGCTTTCTGGGAGAGCCAACTACTCGAGGCTGTGAAACAGGGATGCTGCGGAAATGACGCGAGAGAAGTTGACAGTGCGGGACCCCTGCTGCTTGAGTCCTATCGGTGTAAAGTGAGTGTTCTTGCGGTGTACAGAAATCGACCTTCCACTGGAAAGGATCTCTTGGTGGGACTTCATACAAAGGACGAAAGGGGGAGTTGTGTCTGTCTGCGTGGTGCGTGGGACAGCGGTTGGCCTTCTGCGCCGGGGGAAGCCCCTCACTTTTCAAGTGGAGTCGGTACAAGGTCACGGGTGAGCTTATGGTGTTTCCGAGCGAAGTACAACCGACGAGGGCTGGTTGGGGTTAGAGGAATTGTGTGTCGTATTTTTGGCTGGTAGTTCTTTTAAAGCTCGTCTTCTATCTACATCAGTGTGGACTGGCAGGAGATGGGTGCAAAATTTAGTCGGTAATTAAAGGGTTTGCGGCGGTACCTCGTCAGCCGGAGCACGCGGGTGGTAAGAGGCTTCCTTGTGCCAGTGGTAGTGTTGCTCGTCTTTCTGGCATGCGCTCAAGATTGGACTTTGATCAGTGGGTTGACCTTTGCTCCGCTCCTCACTCTGTTCACTCTTCGAACCTCCAAGGCCCCAACCTGGCGGCCTCTGCGCCCTAGCCTCTCCCTCTTTCTGCCCCCCCGCCCGTGCATCGCCGGAGCGAGGTCTCTCAGATCGTCTACTTTACCATACTGCTGGTGGAACAGTGCGGTAGCTTCTAAGTTTTCAAGATTCGGGGAATACTGGAAATGGGGCTTCAAAGAATCACCCCAGTTTGGAGGGATGCTGTCCGGCGGTCAACGGGCGGGGCCTTTGGAAGCAGCAACAGACGCTGACAAGCAAGTGACAGGACTGTTAGGAAAAAAATGATACAACGACCGGGGGTAGGACCGGGCGGGAGCTAAGACAACCCCGGCCGGAGATGGATGAACAAATCCAGGTTCAGGGGATTCCGGTCAGAGAAAGGGGCACCTTCATGAAAAGGCCTCACAAAGGTCGATACAAGACGCTGCGGAAAACTCAACAAGGTAAGAGCGCAAAACCGCTCAAGCTTGGGCTTCAAAAGAGCAAGAACACTGTATAGGTTACAAAAGTAAAAAAAATGAGTAGGGGGGTAAGGCTCCTTGAAGGTAAGGCCTTATAGAAACTCCTCTAAAGGAAACAAGGTAAGGGAAGTTCGAAACGGATTATGAGGAGTTTCATGGATGGGAAGTTAGGGGAATTCAAAGAAAGAGACTGGATCTTTGGGGAGTGAAGACGTATGGGAAAAAATCAATCCAAAATAAAAAAAAAAAAAAAAGCTACTTCAGCGGGAGGAAAGTGACAAAAAGGACGGACGGACTAATCGACAGGAAAAAAAACAGATCTCAACAGGGGGGGGGAACGTAAAGGCATAAAAGACAGGGTAAAAGGGGAGTCGTGATCGAAGAAAGGGGGGAGGGGAAGCAAAAGAATATTGACAGGGAAGTGTCACTCCCCAGAAGCATCCAGCCGGCCAGGTCGAAACATCACCCAGAACCGTAAGTCTCAGGGGAGTGTGAGTCAAACCGCCAAAGTCAGGGGGAAAAGGTTTGACGCAAAAGAGAATGGAAAAATTTCATAGGGCTGAAAGGAACGTTTGAGAATCGGTGCAGGGGAGCTGGGACAAGAATCTAGGGGCAAATCAAGAGAGGGCGTGTATTCTGAACAACGATCACAAGGAAATTCCATAGGGGAGGAACGAAAACTCCTTTGTTATATGGGAGGACATTCTTCAGAAAGCGCTGACAGTCCAAGGTGTGGCGCAGGGCGTGCGGGGAGGGGGGGGAAGGGCTAGGGTCGGGGGCCGTGCTGTGGGTGGGTGGGGGGGGGGGGGGGGGGTGGGTGGGTGGGCTAGCGACTCGGATTCGTTCGTCGGGCGGTGGAGTCTGCGGACGCTAAACCGGTTTCATTTGCTTCGGGGGGTTTTGCTACTTACCGGGCGTGATCATGGGAGTGGCGGGTTAAACAAGCAAGCGTGGCCTGACGCCTAAGTTGCTTCTCACGACACAGAAGATGGCTCTACGTAACCAAATGCACAAGCAATCGCGAAGGCCTCTATGAAAGGGAAAGTATCCTCGGGAGAGGAAGGGAGAAGGTTCAATCCTTTGGGATGTACCAATGGGGGTTGGTCGCGTAGAGTAAATTCACTTAAACACAACCTCTCCTGCAACCAATGAATAGGCTCTCAAAAAGGGTGAACTCAAAAGAGAGAAAAAATACACTGGGATACAAGGGGGATC
>Ga0179593_1353050_pt1 | contig 10253 bp, 14 predicted proteins | sample CZODoug2_1_08_16_FD_185931 | JGI IMG/M metagenome (GOLD analysis project Ga0179593, IMG submission 185931) | Vadose zone soil fungal communities from Angelo Coast Range Reserve, California, USA - CZODoug2_1_08_16fungal (PacBio error correction) | ecosystem: Environmental > Terrestrial > Soil >...
TGGGGAGAAAAGTCCCGCAGGACCGCATCGGGGGGGAAAAGGGTTTCAAGGAAATGCAACAGGGAAAAGAGGTAGAAAAAGGAAAAGTCATGGGGGGGGATTACAAAGAGCCAGGAACTGAATATTTTTTTTTAGGGAATCCCTTAAACTCTTTTATTGAGAAACGTGAAAGCTAAAATCAAACCGAAATTAGAACGAATCCGGAAATCTTTTGGGGGGAGGTATTTAAATCCAGTGCGGAAAGACCAGTACGATGGAGGGACTACGCCTAAAAAGGGGGGGGGACAATCCTTGCCTGACTGAACGACCACCACCACCGACAACGAAAGGGGAGTTGCTGAGCACACTAGAGGGAGGGAAAGAAAAAGTGGGGTTTCGCAGGCATTAGGGGCCATCCTCTAAAAAAATGAATGAAAGGGTCATTCGGCTGTGAAAACACCCCATAAACAGTTGTGGGGGGGAGCGCTGAGATTGGGGCACCAGTCGTAAGAAAAAAGATATATTCGGAGGGGCACGGGTAACATACTTACTCGAAAAATGACGGGGGGGGGGGGTGCCACCCACCGGAGGAGGGTGTGAATGTTGTGACGGCGAAGGGGCATTTAATCCAACGGTCAGGCCGTCGTACATGCTGGGTTTTTCGGGGGTAGTAAAAGTCGAAGGGAACACCAGAAACATGTTTTTGGTTGAAGACGAATATGACAAAACTGGGGGAAAAAGGGGTGGGGGGTGTGCCGGGGAGCGGTTGGGAAAGTCGGCTCGGGATTAGAATGAAACCTCTTCGAAATATCCTGGCCAAAAAAAAGGGGGGGAAATGGGAGATTAGAATCAGAAAAAACGGTGCATATGTGCAAGGTGGTGGGGACAGAGACCAAGGGGGGTTGGGGATGGCCGGGAAAAATCTACCTTTGGAAAAAACGGCAAATCACTGAAAAGGGGGGGGGTACCACTATTTCAGGAGGGAGACCGCAATCAAAGTCGGAAAAAACGGAGGTTGTCAAAAGCAACACGTCCAAAAGGATCGGGGTTCAGACTACCGAAACTGTACTTAGAGAAACGGGGATACTCAGAAGTGGGAAACGGAACTGGGGGAGGGGCGGATCGACGGCTCGGCTCAAGGTCCGGGTCGAAAAAGTGGGAGATGGGTTCGAAAAAATGCGGGCTAAGGCAATCAAAAATTTCTCGAAAAAATCCTGAAAAAGGTAGAACCGAAATTGGGGGAAAGACCTTCTAAAAGTTGGGTTGGCGTGGGAAAAAGGTAAAAAGAGACAACAGCATTGGGCCTGGTGGACAGTTACTTTGGGGGGAGACAGGGTCATTAATGTTGGTTGGGGGAAATCCACGGGGGGGGGTTTTCACTGGGAAAAAAAGAAGGGTTTACTTTAAAGTGGAGTTGGAGGTCACACACAAACCCCAACATCAATCACATAAACGCATTGGGGGGAGAAGTTACAAGGGGACGGACAAAGCGCCAGTCGAGTCGGGGGAACTCATTGCACGAACTGAGTGAGCTGGTGTAAGGAGAAAAGGGGGCAAGAAGAGCCTGGGTCGCTTTTCACAAACAACAACGAGGGTTTAAAACCGGGAAAAAAACGCAGCCAAAATTTGGGGGGGAGGTGCCTGTCACTATCCCGCAAAGTGGTAGCTACCCCCGCGGAGGGGAGCCAGATCGCGAAAGGGAAAAGAAGCAAGGTAGGAGAAAATAAACAAAGCATTTTTCCGCCAGAACGCCGTAAAAGCGTCAAAAGTGAAGGACGCATTTCGAGAGAATAGGACCGACGACTAAGTGGGAGGGGAGGGAAAAGACTGGAGACCACCATTTCACGGGGAAAAAGAAAGGGGGGGGGATTCCTTCCCAACTTTATAAGCTGAAAAAAAAAAGGGGGCGGTAAACTCTTTACCTAAGTTTACATGTAACAAAACCGAAAAGCTTAGGGAGTAAAAAAAGGAGAAAGTTGATAAGGTGGGGGAAAAAACACTTATCAAAGTAAAAGGGGCACTGAAGAAGCCAAAACCCCCCCCAGGAACTCAAACCATCTAGATCATATGACTATTTCGAGAAAGGAACCAGGGTAATAGGTTTGGTTGCAATCAAGAGTAATTGATGAACTCAATCGGGAACCACGAGGCGTATAGAAAAAAAATAGAAGGACTAGAAGTTGGGGGGGAGAAAAAACAAAAGCGCGGACAGCGGGACTTAAAATGTGCGGGAGGAAATTCTCCCTCCTGAAACCCGGAAGGGTCGGTTTAAGGGGAATCCGCGCACGGGATCATCCTCGAGGGAACAACACGAAAGGGGGGTCCAGGGTCCTTGTAAAAAAGGGTGAATAAAACGAATAAAAGTAAAGTGAACGGAAAGATAAAAAAAGTAGAGTGGGGAAGCCACGAAGTGCCGAGGACGAATGGGTTTAAAATGGGGGGGACAACCCAACTCAAGGAAAAGGATCACGAGCACATTGGGGGAGAAACAGCTCGGTCAGGGGAAAAAAATTGGGCAGTCGAAAAAAAGGTAGAAAAAAAGTAGCGTCTAAATTCCAATCAAGGGAGGTGTCAAGACTGAAGGCAACGTTTTGCAACAGCATAGTGTGTTACGGGGGGAAAAGGGGGAAAAGTGGGCACAACGCTGGTTGAGAGGGAGGAAACTACCCCGAGCGGCAGAGGGTGTAAGCGAGGGAAAGGATAGCAATGGAAAAAATTGGGCCTTCCCAGAAGAGCACCCCAAAGGTTCCAAATAACAACCGGATTGGCTCCATAACTTGGGAAAAAAAAAAAAGGGGGTAAAAACAGCAGGTACGGTGGCAACTCACAGAGGTGAGCCGCCCACATATAAGGAAAAAAAAAAAACATTCAACAATCACGAAAAGGCGATTTCACATAAAAGAGAACAGACGAACGGGGAGCAATTAGGGAAATCGACAATCTGAAAAAAAATAGGAAGGAAAATATAATTATGATGGAGGAATCGTTATTGGGTCCGCTGGGCTTCCCGGGGGTGGGGACCTGTCTCCAGTGAAGGACTGTTCCTGGGGGGACTTTTAAGATCCCCGCCGAAATGTAAAAAAAAGAAAACTACCTGGGCTCTCAACAGGGAAAGGGCCCCTCTTCGGAAAAAAGCAGAGGTTGGGGATTTGTCCATGGGCCATTGCGAAACTTAGGAAAGCTTGCCGGGAAATCTCTTCTTTCACCACTAACAAAAAAAAGCAAACAACCTCGGTTTGGAAGCTCTCACAACCGAGCAGGGGGGGGAACCAACCGTAGGGAACACTCTGAGAAAGGGTCATCTAGCCTGAATTTGGACGAGACGCAGGAAAAAAAAAACTCAAATGGGGGCGTTTTTTTTGGGAGGGTCAATGGCAGGAAAAACTTTGCTACGGGCGAGTCAATGTCGGAAAATGTAGTTTTTGGGAAAAGAAGGCATTGATGCGCATCGAAAACAAATGAAAAAGGGACAGACAAAACGGGTGGGGGACCAAAAACTCGGAGCCGGAGGCAACCCAAATTGGGGGTACGCTTGAAAAGCGTTTTGGGCCATCTAGGAGACCAAAATTTCGATGGGCCAACTCCCACGAAAAAAGGGGGACAACAGAATTGAAAAAACAAGCGCACTGCGCTCGGAGACCAAAAGCCGGGTCGAAACGCAAAAAATGGGAGAAGAGACACGCTCGGTGGGGGGGGGGACTGTTTCTCCACACTTAAGGAGGGTGCGCCATCAAGGAAGATCCCCCGGAAAAACCCAAGGGGAGCTCTGGCTCCAGCATTCAATTGGGGGGGAAAAAAAAGGCGACAAATATACGAGCGGACAAAGAAACGCGCTCTATCAATTCGGAATAGGGGGTGGCGCCACCTTCAGGCGTGGGGGCTCTCAATTGGGTTGTCACCGCACAAACTTGTCCTTGGTAAAAGGACTAGCTGGGAAAAGGTGGAACCGGTTGGGAAAAAAGGACCTGCCACAAGGGAGACCCGGCCGGAAGAGAACTACTGGGGTTAGTAGTGGAGACAGACAGTGGGCAAACTTCTTCGTAGCAGCATCGTGCCAAGGGGACGGGGGTCACGGGAAAAAAAAAAAGTCGGACAGCAACAAGGTTCGTGTTGAGAGTCCGGAGACCGGCACGGGGAGAACGGTGGTGAGAATCTGGGGAAGAAAGGGCTCTAATCGCCGAGGGGGGAGAACGGGAAACCGCAGAATGTGGTCAAAGGGGGAAAAAAGGGGGGGGGAAAACGACGGGAAAAGATTCAAAAAAAAGAAAGCAACCAAGAGGAAAACACGCAAAATTCTCGACGAGTTTCTTGGAAAGTTTAGCAGCGGAGGGAGGGAACTCCGGGTTGCGGGGAAAAAAAGGGAAAACAGTAAAGTAAATGTGGGTCCAAAAGAAAAAAAAAAAATCACTCTAAACAGGAAACATCAGTAACAAGGGGAAACTTCAAGTCTTGAGGGGACTGAGAAAGCCAACAACTAGAGGGGGGATACTGCAAAAAAAACATCAAGTGAAATCACGGGAGCAATCCAGGGAAAGGGGCAAAAACGCGGGCGCGCGCAGCTTAACAGAGAAGAAAACGAGAAGGAAAGGGGAAAACCCGGTCGCCGTGTAAGTGAACGAAAAACCCCAAAACATCCACCCCTGGGTGGGAAAAAGGGGGCGCTCCGGACCGAAAACAAAGAGGGGACTGAAAATACACTCCAGAAAGAAAAAAAAGGGGGGCGATGTCCCTTATAAGAGGTCGCAGAGCCATTAAGGAAAGGGTGAAACACGAGACAGGAAAGCAAAGTCCGCAAAAAATCAAAATCCTGCCGGGGGAGTGATCAAACAAAAAAAAAAAAAACGCGCACCAAATAAAGGGGTGTGCGGAAAGAATCAGGCTACGAAGCTACGAATGAGGTCGCAACGGGAAAAAACCACCAGAGATAATCAAGCGCGAAGAAAAAAAAAGGAAGTTACCAGGAAATGAAATGTCAGGTTACCCGTGGGGGCAGAATCGGCCGTTATGAAAGGAAGGGGTGTTTTCGGGGAAATCTCACGGAAAAAGCCGGCGTACAAAAAAAAAAAAAGGAAAAAAGGATAATGCCATGGTCAGCACCGCCAAAAAATGAATAAGGAAACTGGGAGGGCAAAAAACCCGACTAAAAGAGGAAACGTTCGAAACGTCACGCAAACTTCCAGACATCAGGAAATTGGATCATCACTTGGGAACCAAATCGCCGGGGAGGAAAGACCAACTTGGGTGTTATGGGGCGGGCATAAAGCCTTACCACGACGCAACAAGCGAATGGGGGAGACGGGCGAAAGCTGGAAGGGGGAGCAAAAAAAAAACAAAAACTATTTCAGAGAGGGGGGGGAGAAGCGGACAGGTGATCAGCCCCGGGGAAGGGGGGGTGGACAGGGGGTTTCCAGCAAAAGAGAAGGAAACAAACTCAATCCATACCGCCACAAGGCCTGAACTTCAGAAAGGGAAGGGACAGGAGCCAAAAAACAAGATGTCGGGAAAAAACGGAGAACCATGCTGCAGCAAAGAATAACGGCCGACACAACAGGGGACCAAGGTCGGAATCAGGAAAGAGACAGTCCAGATGGGAAGGTGCAAAAGAAGGCAAAGGAAACGCTCTATTACAAAGATGGTCAAGAACCGGTCCTGAAGCAAAGGCGCCCGAAAAAAAGTGGGCCGCAAAAGCATCAAAAAGGATTTGAAAAGGAAGGGTCGGTCAAGGATAGAAAAAAATCACAGTTGGTAGGGCAATCCGAATAGAAGAACCAGTGCTGGGGAAAAAGGAAAACGCGTGGCCTTACAACATAGTGGGGGCACTGAAGGCACAAAAAGGGAAACCAGAAAACGTGGATCCAGTGTGGATCGATCTCCGAAAAGGGAGACGCCACGAACTTGGTGGGGTGGTGGGAAAATGGAATGACCAAAATGGCGAATTGCCAAAGATAATAAGGAAAACCGTGGTCGGTTTGAGTTCAGGAAAAAAAAAAAAGAAGGCATTCGTACCACAAAACGTAACGGATGAACCAAAAAAATTGAAAATGTGATTAGCACGTCAAAAGAGAGTGGGGGGTGGGGGTGTGGGTGCGCAAAAAAACCTGTCGATGCCAAAAAGAACGAACGGGCCTGATCGCCTCGGGGGGGCCTCTTTTTAGCTGAAAAAAAAAAGAAGACCTAAACAAGTGGGTGGAGATCGTGACCAAGAGGGGTTACCATTCCACAAATAGCCTAAAAAAAAAAAAGGCCAAGAGGAAAAAAGGTCCAGGGTCAAGGTTTCCATCCAACGGAAGAGGGGAGGTTGGGAGAAACCCTGAGAAAAAAGGGGGGCAGTGAAGGACAACTTCATGAAGAGTTTGGAGAAAATCAGTCGGGCGTGGGGGGACTTTAAGGCGAGGTACCCCATAGGTAGAATGTGAGTAGGAGAACCGGAAGAGAGGGAACCCACCTGGTAAAATTGTTTTGAAAAAAAAGGGAGGAGGCAAAAATGTTGGGGAGTAACGAAAAGCGGTGACTATGGGGGGGGAAACGAGGGGCCCATTCAGAGAAGAGAGACGGAGTGAAAGAAAGGAGGTCCGAAGGGCCATTGGGGGGTGCAAGAACACGCAGTGTGGTGGTGTGTATAAGAAAAAGAACAGCTGGAGGTCGGGGGACCTTCCTGGGGTAAAAGCAGATCCCTGAAAACCCCAAAAAATAAACGGCAAATGTTCCTGTTGGAAAGGGAAAATGTTTCTGAAGGAAAATGAAGAACCAATCCTTCTGCGGTCAGGGGATGGGTCACGACGCCCGGCCAACCGAAAGTCGTTGTGAAAAAAAAAAGAACTGCCCACCCTTGTATACGGATTGTTGGTTGAGGGGGGGGTTTCGTCGTTAAAGAAACGTCCGGACAGTTCCCACCTTTCGCGGAGGGGGCGATGTTGTGGAAAGCAAAGAAAAACGTCTCCAGGAATGGCAAAGCAAACTAAAAAGAGCCCTTAGGGTGGACACGTTAACTACTTGGAAGGAAGAGAGGGATTGAGGGTATGGAGAAAGAAGGAAACCCCCTTGCTTTGGACGGGGAGGGGGGTGGGGGTTTTAAAGGGGGGCAACTCAAAGGTTTGTTGCAAACGGTAATGATTAAACTGGGGAAAGTGGGGTCCTTTTGGGCTTAACAGTCAAAAACAGGAGCACGACCCCGAAGGGGATAATGGGGCCGGAGGGAAAAAAAAAGTAGAACGAAGAAAGAAACCCGCCGATTCGAAATTGGGGCTTCGTGTGGAGGGTAAAAAAATATCAGGAGGTTTAAAACCCCAATGTTTTGCAAAAAAAAAACCGAACCGAAGAGAACCCCCATGGGGAAAGTGAGGGTTCACGGCCGACAGGGCGGAAGCCATTAAGGGAGAAAAGAAGAGCTGAAACGGGAGCTCAAAAGACGGCATTTCATGTTAACGCAGGAAAAGGGACTCCGCCCTTCGAAGGAGAATAGCAGAGAATAAAATTCGCGAACTACTGGACAAACAGGTCATAGGAGATGAAGATTTATGAAGGGCTTGGACGGGGGAGGGTTTAATATAACGTCGTTTAAAAAAGAAAATAATACGCAAAAAAAAGAAGGGGTATTTCAACGCAAAGTATAGGAGGGGGACGGGTGCCAACGACAAAAAAAAAAAAAAAGGATTCTTCTCAAAAGAGGCCTAATCTCTATAAGAAGGGCGAAGAGGTCAGTATCGGAATCTAGGTTTAAAGGAATCAAACTGCGGGGAAAGGAGGGCAGCTTCCCACCCGGTCTTGGGAAGATATACGAATCAGGACTTTTACAGAGAAGTGTTGAGAAAAAAGAAAAGGGTACGAACATGAATTGAGGATGACGAGGGAAAACCCACGAAGAAAATCTCAGAGAGGAAAAAAAGTGTTTGAATCTCCGCGAATGCCCCCTGGTACCCAAATAAGAGGAGGGAAATTCCGACTACTAAAAAAATTTGCCAAGAGAAGGCTTTAATACAAAAAAAAGAAAAATTAAATTGTGAACACCGTAAGAAAAGGAAGAAAGTCCGGATGTGCCCAAGTGGGAGAGGAGAACTTTTAATGCCTGAAGACTACCAACACTAACAGGACACTCCGCAGAATCGGGGAACTAAAAGCAAAAAGCCCGTAAAAAAGGAAAGGACTCTTCGAAAAAAAAATTCCTCGACACGACTGCAGCCGGGATAAAAGACCTCACGTTCCCAAAATCAACGACGGGGGGAGAAGGGAATCCCACCATTGGCAAAAAACAGTGGAGGAAAAGGTCACGTGGACAAGAGCCTGGGGAAGCGAGTAAAAGAAAAACCAAAACGCAAGTTAAACCCCGAAGGGGAAAAATTGAAAGATAAGAAGCAAGAATTTGCCACGGAATTCCCAGGGAAAGGAACCATAAGACAAACCGATGCTTGGAAAAAAAAAAGCAAGTCGGGGTTTTTGGAGGGGTACGATCCACAGGTACTGTGGGCAAACGCTTCAAAAAAAAACCGCGGGGGGGGGGGGGGGGGGGGGGGGGGGTGGGCGGTGTGGGGGGGGGGCGTGGGGGAGCGGTGGGAGTCTCGTGTGGTTTGTGTGTTGCGGGGGTTTCGGGGGGGGGGGGGTCACGGGGGGGGGGGGGGGGGGGGGGGGGGGGGGGGGGGGGGGGGGGGGGGGGGGGGGGGGGGGGGGCTCGGGGGGCGGGGTTAAACGCCTAAAAACCCCAAAGAGCTCTTAAACGTTTAGGCCCCACGGGGAAAAGGGGTGGGGGTGGTGGCAGGGGGGGGGGTACCTAAACCATGACGGACGCGAGAAGAGAAGGATTCTGTCACAGAAAAAAAAGGGAGGGGGGTAGAGGCTGGAGGAAAATAGATTGAGCTCATTTCACCGAAACTGCATCTGGGGGGGGGAAACAGTTTGGAAAAACAGTGCTTACCTGCCCGAAGGAAGGAAGCAACCATCTTGGCTCGAGCTGGGTGCTTCAGAGAACCGGTGGACGCGACTCAAGCAGGCAATGCAAGGAAACGACCGTTTGGAGGGGGGGGGGAAATGGATCGGGACAGCAAAAAAAAAGCAAGATGTCACTCGCAGGGCCAAATCAGAGCACAGATGGTTCGTGGTACCACTGCCAGAAACCGCACAGGGAAAAACGCGAAAACGGTGCACACGAAAAAAAAAAAGGGTGGTTCCACCAGAAAAAAAAACCAAAATGTTTCAAGGTGGGAAGGAAAAAAACAAGAAGGAGGGGAAAGACTAAACGAACAGTGGGAGATGGGAAAAAAATCTGAATTTTTTTTCCAAAAAAACGGGGCCACCGCAACGTGACCGGTGGAAAAACTCTCAAACAACGGATACGGGGGGGGTCGTCGGGGGAGGAAATATCTGGCAGGGGAAGAAATGAGACTCGGCACTTCGGGCAATTTCAAACAAAAACCGGAAAAAAATGCACTTACTGTCGCCGGGCTCACACTCCTTTTGGGAAGGGAAAAGCGTTGTTCTAGCGGGGGAAATGCCGCTTGGAAAATGGTTTCTGAGTGGGAGCCGACGTGGCCGTTGGGATTCTCCCACACCGAGGGTGGGGAAATCGAGTCCTCGGGCCAAAGACGGGAAAAACAAAGGCTGCGAGGAATGGGAGCCGCCCCCTCGCTTGTGCTTTGGGGTCTACACTAGGAAGGGGGGGGGTGGCAACGATGATCACGGATCCCACCACCCCGACACTCTCCACCGGGGTGGAGATACATCAAAAAGGTCAAAATAAACGCCTGCGGCAAAGGGAAAAAAAAAAAGATTACCAAGGTGAACACCGCGACACCGGACTCGAAAAGTAGGAAAGAGAAAAAAAAACTGTTGGCAGAGAAAAGAAGGGCGGGTGGCCCAACCAACGCTTTCAAAGAAAACTTGGGGGCAAAAAAAAGTCAATGTAACTTGTTGGGTCATGTCCCGGTCGCGGGAGGGGCCTAAAAAAAAAATCGGTTGGTAAAAGAGGGGGGGGGGAATGACGGCATTCAACAATCAACCACAAATGGGAAAAAAGAAAAAGCCCAAAAAACGAAAAAAGACAAAAAAAATGGCAACACTACCCTGTTGGGTAGTGGAGACCTCACATTTGAGGGAGCCTATCCCTCTACGAAAGTAATGCCCAAGGCGAACGGTTCAAAATGAACCGGAACAGCCCTGGGGGGAGGAGGTGGATTCTCGCTAGGAGACCAGTACTGTCTCGAAATTGAGAGGTAACAAACAATTAAAAATCAACGACGCAAAACAGCGGAAGGGGCTTGTTGCAGGTGAAACGGGGGGGGGAA
>Ga0179593_1433168_pt1 | contig 10253 bp, 12 predicted proteins | sample CZODoug2_1_08_16_FD_185931 | JGI IMG/M metagenome (GOLD analysis project Ga0179593, IMG submission 185931) | Vadose zone soil fungal communities from Angelo Coast Range Reserve, California, USA - CZODoug2_1_08_16fungal (PacBio error correction) | ecosystem: Environmental > Terrestrial > Soil >...
AAAACCACTCGATTCCTTGAAGAGGGGAAGGGGAAGGGCAAAAAGAGGGGAGGGGAAATGTTTCTCCGCCTCCAAAGAGTAAAAAAAAAAAAAAAAAAAACCAAAAAAAAAAAGAAAAAACAACAAAAAAAAAAAATAATATTCTACCGCGGGTGGGCAAAGGGGACGGGAAAGAATTGACCAGAGGGGGGCTGCGGAAGGGAACAGATTGCATAGAAGAGCAGGGGGGGGACCGGGTCCTGGGCTAAAATGTTGGAAGTCATCTTATTCGCGATTCTGTTAAATGTGAGGAGGTAGAGACAAGGCCTGGGAGGGAGTTTAAAGAACAAGGGGAAAGATCGTAGTAAGGGAAAGGAAAAGGGGGGGGGGGAGCAGGCTAGCACGCGAGAAGCCGGGGTTAGACCATGGGGGGGGAAAGGGGAGGACGCCGGGTCCGGTCCCAGACAGGCTGGAAGGGGGTTGTGCGTAATGAAGGCGGGGAAGGGAATTAGAAGGATATCGACTGAATGAGAGGGACAGGGGTGAAAAAGGACATTACGTCCTACATTAGTTGGGGAGAAAAAGAAAAGACTTACGAAAAGAGGTAGGAACGTTAGGAAGGGACCGAAGGTGTTTTTCCTTAAAGAGTCGCTGCACCAATTGCAGCCGGGTAGTGAAAAAACACTATCTGGTTCGCGAGTACTCAAGAAGGGACCCAAAGGGCGCGAGGTCGGAGAGTGGAAGGGGAAAAAGTAAGCATGACAAAAGTTAAAGACGGCAGGCACCTGAGCTCGCTCGAGAAGACGAAGCTCAGAACAGAAGCTGGAAAACGGGTAGCAAAAAGAAAAAAAAGGGCTGAGGAAGGAAATAAGGAAAGCTATTACTTTCCGTACATCGAGAGCGAAAGAAAAGCTGACAGGGGCTCTGAACAGATGATTCACAAGAGAGAGGCGTAAACTAGAACGGGATTAACGAAGAAACTTATCAAATGGGGAGGATCACGATGAGACAAAAAAGGGTGAAAAAAACTCCAACGCGGAAATATGAGAAACATTCATAAAAAGAAAAGAAATTAGAGACGGCGGCCCCCAGAGTATTAAGGGAATATTTCGTGGCAGAGCGCGAGAGAGGTGGGGGGAGTATCCCTCTTGGGAGGTGACGATTGGAGATTTGGGAGACCTGAGTTCGTCAGAGAGGAAAAAAATATTACAAAAAAGGGTGGCCACGAGGTCAACAGGAGAAAGATTCGCGCAGGCTTTAATGTCGCGACCTAGAAGAGGCGAGCTGAAGTCTCACTCTATTAAATGAAACGAATCCAACAACAATGATTTTGGGGGGGGAAAACCATCCACACTAAGTCACGAGGTCTGCGGTGATTGAAACTTTCAGAGAAGATGAAGTCAAGACAAAGAAGTGGGAGTGGGGTAGTTTCGAGGACATTAAAAACTGGGGCTCGAGGAGTGGCAGACAAAGGAAAAAGGAACAGCCTATAAAAACAGGGAGGCTTCCTGAAGCACGGGTCAGGGGAAAAAAGTTTGAGAGGAGACAGGTGGGGACTGCCTACAGTCAGTGGCGTTCGAATCCAGTCCACTAAGAGGGGGTATCGTAGTGGGCAGGGTGGACTGGAGACGGGGCTTCAGCTGGGGAACTTGCCTATTTAGGAGTGGCGAGCGGGCGCTGAAATAACTCTGGGCAACGAAAAAAAAAGAGAGTTTCGAATAGGGTGTATTTGGAAAACGCCATGCAAGGGAGTGGTAGAGCAGAAGTTTGTCTATCTAGCCGGATCAAACAATGAAATAGAAACACTCAGACTTGGGAGGGGAAAGCTCGGGATAAAAAGGTAATGGGACTCCAGAAGACTTGTTAGCTAGCATCACCAACAGGCGTTGTGGGGTATTTTCCCACGGACCAGCGAATGTATACTGGGCGCATTGCGGGAGCTCAGGATAACGGAGGGGAAAAAAAAAAATCTTGAGCTTGCGAATGCACAAAGTTCCTGCGGAAGGGAATACTTCGTCTAAACACTCCGGGATAAACTAATGCAGGCAGGTCGTATTGCGGTGTCAAGACGTAAGGCATGGGAAATAAGGCGCCAATACTGCGAGAAGAAAAGACAACTGAAGAGGTAGAGAGGGAGCTGCTTCTGCTGGGTGGTCGTAAGGAGGATACATGGAAGGGGATGTCGAAACAGCAGACCGCTTCATAAAGGGGGAGCAAAAAAGGGCATATTCAAGGAAACTTGAAGTAAGTGCAGAGGGGAAAAAGAGTTGGGTTCCTGGTGGTGGGTGGAAAAAAAAGTTGGGGTGGGGTTCGGAATGGGAAGGTATTATTTTGTGTTGGTGGGTGGGGTGTGGTTGCGTGTAATTGGGGCAGAACTTTTTTTTTTTTTTGTTATTTTTGGTGGGGGGATTTTTTTTTTGAGTGGTGGGGGGGTTTACCTGGGGGTTTTTGGAGCGGGGGGATATGAGTCTGGGGGTAACTCTCTGGTCGAAATCGCTACCGCAAATTTCACAAAGTAATTTGCTTCCAATAAAAAAAACCCTTCTCGACGCGGGGGGTGAGGGACGAACAAGAAATTCTAGAATACAAACTAAAATGGAACTTGCGTGAAATCGAAGCCGGCAGGGGTGGAAAAAGAGGCTGGTGTTAAACATCACTGAGGAAGGCTGCACTGGGTGTTGAATTCTCTTAGGCAACAAGGCAGAAGCATGGGTAAGGGGGGGGGGGGGGGGGGAAAGAAGCATCGAATTATTAGCGGGGAAAAGAAACCTCGATTGCGGCTGGGCGGCTTCCATACACATAACGAATCGACTAATAAGTTGCAGTCAAGTGACGGGACAACAAAGAAACTGCACGATAATCGATCGTTAAACTGGATTGGAACGCAGTAGGCCTATAAGCAGAGCAAGCTTCAACACTTCAGAGACATTAATTTAGGGCACTTGTGAAAACGCTGGCACGAATGATGCTGATTGGGGAATGCGGGACGCAACTCCTGCAAAATAAAAGCATCAGGCAGCTAACACTCTGTGTCGCGTAGATGAGAATGCACCTGTCAGCCAGCCGGTGGGTGAATAAGTGTGATGTTCGCAAATAGCGGTAGAAACGTGTATTCGAGAAAGAAAAGGAGAGATAGATTGAAACAGGCGGCGGGGTGATTCAATAACGCAAGAGATGCGGCGGAAAATTCGCATGCAGAAGACTTGGGGTAAAAAAGAAAAAATAAGGCGACATCTGCCAAGGCCGATATTGCAAAGGGTTAACAAACCTGCATGGGGGCAGAAGGGGATCGAAAGAGCGAGGGGAAGAGCTGGAGAAATACATCAAGAGATGGGGGAGGGTCTAACTGGCAAGTAACAGAGGAAGCGTATCCTTCCGGTGTACAACAAATGTGGGGAGTGATAGGATGCCGGCAGGTAAAAGAGCAATTCTCGTATCGTTGCAGAGGCATCCGCGAGCTGTCAAGCAATCGCGCGGCGAGCATCTAGTAACGCCAAGAATCATGTCAAAAGGCGGGGAAAAAAAAAAGCAGTAAAGTCCGATCTGAAGAGAGACATGAGTCTCGATTTCTAAGGCGTAGCCTGATCGTTCGCGATGACAAGTGGCAACGGGAGAGGGACTGGCGAAATTGGTGGCGATACTCTGCAAGGTATGACAGCGTTCCGCGCTGAGTTTGTGAAAACTAAAGCTCTGTCGGGAAACAAATCTGGAGGGAGTTGTGCAAAACTATTTGGAAGGAGAGAAAGCGCGCTAAAAAAGTCAAAGACGCACTTCCTAATTTCGAACGCCGAAGGATTCACGTCGGAAAAAAATATCGTAGACCGTGAGTGGACAGTCGAACTGAAGACGGACTTCCACTCAAAGGGAACGATTCTCTTACGACAAAAAAGAACTGTATGGGACGCCGGGGCCTTAAAAAAATTAAGGGACGGTGTAGAAAATGCCATCTCGAGATCGCACGCCCGCGTTACGGAAACGAAACTCTTTGTTCTGTCGGCGAAAGCAATCGTTGTGCCTTCGACGCCGCGGCGTCCGCACCGCGGATCAGGAGCAGAAGCGGAGATTCAGGGGTTGCAAAAACATTCACGCTTTGCGAAGAACTAAGGTCGCGATAACTCTATAGCAAGCGCGGGAACGCAGCGCTCTGTAAAAAGACGCGTTTCCCGAAAACGCGGTTCACCGCGGCCCGAGATAAGGTCCAGGCGAGCCTGAGGGCGCTGTCTACCAAAAGGGAAAAGAGGGATGGGGAAAAACATTGCTGTCATTCTTATAAGAAAAAAACAACACGGAAAGGTAGGGGACTGCAAAGCTGAAGTCAAACGGCCAAAAAGAGGGAAAAAAAAGGCAAAGAGGCCTGGTATTACACTGGAAATTAGCCAGAGTAGGCCTATATACCGGTGTGGGCAAGGGTAAACGTCAAAGGAGCTCTTGTACAGAAGCGGGATCACTGGGGTAAAGATGGCGAAAAACTCGACTGAGTTGGGGTGCAAAAAAGATACTCAAGCTCTGCAAGGGAAAATACGTGTATAGGGAAGGGCTTGGACCCGGGGAGGACTTTTCCTTCGAGTGGTAAGGTTGAAGGGTATCTAAGGCCACTTCGTCAAGTAGCGTACGCCGTGAGTGCCATTTTCTCGATCGAAACTTTCAAACCCCAAAAGAGAAAAAAAAACGCGCCGTGGTCGCTGGAATAGACATTCGGTCAGGTTGTGCTTATAGGTTTCCACACTGTTTGGTGGAGAAATTAAAAAGGCAGAAGCTTGGTACTGAGATTACTTCAACCGTCAACGTGACTACGATCAGGGCTCAGACGGCTCTATTGATGCTAAACTTGTTCGAAGAGGTGGATTAAGGAAAACGCATGGTTGGTGATCGGAACAAAAAGAAAATAGTCAGGACTTACATGCAGTTTTATCAACGGGAAAAGGGCGCAGGGAAAATTGCGGAAAGCGCTAACTAAAAGGTTTGAAAAAAGTTTCAACGCCGAACAGTCCAGAGCAACTGACATCAAAGCTGAAATTGAACCGCAGTTTGGGACTTAGCTCAAGAAACTTGCGGGACAGAAGGAAACCTACCTCAGAAGGACCCACATGGAGTAAACGAAAAGTAGAATCACGCAAGTGTCAGAGAACGCAGAGTTGATTCTACAGGGACTCGCGAAGACAACGAACGGGAGGTAGCACGATAAGCTCGACTACAAACGCTGTCATGACGAGTCACATGAATGAAACCAAGGTTTACCCCGTGGAATACTACGGGGTGGGGAAAAAGGGAAAATGCAGCGCACAGGCAACCCTCGCAGTTTCGGTGTTGATTGACCTCGCATCTGGGCGATGGAGAGAAGGTGGAACATCTCAGTTGCTTGATAAGTGAAACAACGCTGCGGCTGACGATGGGGGCGTTTTCAAAAAAGAGCCACTGTGCAAAGCGGGTCTGCAGCGTACTGGGGAATTGATCAAGAAGGGCAACGCGGATTATTGCGGCTATACGATTGTGGAAGACGAGGAAGAAGCACGAAAAATTTGAGCATGCGAAGAAATTACGTGTTGTGATATGTATGGACAGCCTCAACAGCTACAACGCGAGATGCGGATGCGGCACGCAGGGAGAATCCGCTTCAAAAATTGGGAGAAACGAATGCTTCGGGGGGAGGGAGGGGAGTCAATAGAGAGGTCACACAAAACGCGACACGGTGAACAAGTCAGGGCCAATGAAAAAGGGATAATTGATCAAGGGAAAACGTGATCGGGAGAAATAAGGGACGTTGTGCGGCTCGGGGGCTGTTCATCTCAAATCTTATAGATTCGGCTGGGGCGGTTGAGTGAAGAATTGCAAGCTGGCTGGGTCTTATTAGGGGGAAACGAGTCTGAGGGACAATCTGTGATGTAACAACTCTATCATACTAAAATTCGAGTGCGGGGAACCACGGAACTTGTGTATGCCACCACATGCGAAATCTCGGGGAGCCAGAATTAAAAAAAGTCTCAGCGGCTGCACTGGCAGGGGAAAAAATAGCGGGGAGAAAATCTTGATTGGCACCAGGACGCGCGGAGAGGGAAGTATTCCATTGGGTGTAGATTGACGCCGGCGACAAAGCGTCCAGGGTTGGTAGCGCCAAAATCCATAAAAGAAAAGGCGGTAAGAAGTCGTATTCGAACTGAGTGCCCATGGCAATCGCGCTGAAAATCGTCGGGTTCGTGAGAAACTTCGTCATACAAAGAAGAAAAGCAAAAAATGGGGCTTTGAAGCGAGGAAAGGTACGCCATCACCATAACAGCACCGCGTATCCGCGCTTACTAACTACGCCTCAGGGTCTAGTCCAATAAAACAAATGAGAAAGAGAAGGGAAAAGGCGGAAGGAATTAGGGCGGCGGGTAAGTTGGAGGGGAGACGCATACCGACCGCTATAAAATCTGATAAAAAGCGTGGGTGACAGAACGTTGCAAAAACGTGCGACGAATAGTGGTGGAAAAAGCTGTCTTGGACAGAAAAAAGGGGAGAAGAAACGCTTAGAAAGGGGCAAATGGCTACTATAATTACCTGGCTGCGCTTGAATACAAACACGGAGGCGGGTTGCGCGACTAATGATTTTCAAAAACGCAAGGAAAACACCCGGGGAAACACAATCTCTGGAAATGTCAGAAATCGCAGCGGCAGCTCAAGACAAGCTGGGAAGGGGAAGGCCACTGTTGAGCCCTGATAGCCTCTAAAGACATTCCTTGATTGGATGGAGAATAAAAAGTATTTTAAAAACGGTAGCCGGCCGCCTCGCTTAATTCATAAAAGCACATGCACAGGGAATTCAGCGCCATGCTCGACGAGGGAAGAGGAAAAAAAGCACTGGCTCAAAGGAAGAAAGCCACTAGAGGCGTTGCGCTGTATGGTGAAAAGTTGAAGAACGAACGGCAGGCAGTGGCTACGCGATAAGAAGGAAGAAAGAAAGGTTGGAAAAAAAAAAATGCACAAGAGAAAGAGGATGGCTTTTGCAATGCGGATCTCTGCGCGGCGAGCAGGGCGGCGGCTCGCCCACGCACTCTGGTTCGCAAAAAGGCAATCAAAGCCGCCGTGGAGCGGAAAGGGCGTGGAAGATAAACAAGACTTTGTGCTAAACAAAATTCTATGGGAGTGGGAGTGAACGGTCAGGCGGCCACAGGCAATAATCCAGCTCTCGGGAAAATGATAAACCAACAGTCGCTGCAAATGCCCACGGGGAAACAAGAGTAAAGGTTGGTGGGCAAGACGAAAGCCGGGCGCCGCAATACAAACAGAGCGATTGCAAAAAACAATTCAAGAAAGAAAGAGAGAAGCACGCGTCGCATTTTACTCGGGGATAATGTGTGGCTAAGGAAAAATGCGATGGGAAAGTGGAGGAAGGGAGTGGGGGCTCAGAATCAAGTCGGATTTCCTTCACGGCCCGTTTCGCGGGGTTCAACATCAGCATGTGTAGAGAAGTATTCTGCGTTAGTCAGTGGCGGAGGGGGGGAGAACGCGAGCGGGGGAGTACAGTGGCCGCGAGGAAAAAAATTGAAGGAAACGGCACGTCTAGGAAAGCAAACTATCAGTCGGCGGAGTCATAGTAGGTGCGGTTTCTGGGAAACAGGAGAGCTCAGTCCCACAGATGATGGCTGAAGAGAATGATCGTTCAAGTCTGTCCGGTCTAGTCTCGGCGGGGACGTGGGGAACATAAAAAGGGGAGGAAAGGTCGCGTCAGCTCGAGGGGGGTATAGGCTTGACCTACCTAGAGACGTTCGGTTTCAAGATAACTGGGGCTGGGTTTGAAGGAATCAAACACGCGCTGGCTAAAGAATCCATTCAGGAAGATCCGAGTCAGAAAAATAGAGTCGTCTTGATACATGAGGGAAAGAAAAAATCTCAGTCCCATCGACGTGTTGCTACTTCTCAGCTAGGAAACGCTCTTGAAATGGACACAGTTCTGGGAAGAAAGGAGAGAAGGAACCTATCGCGTGGATATACAAACGTCATAAGGGTTCGATAACAAAAAAATCCCGCGTCAGGACCGTGAAAAGATACAAGGGGAAAAACTAGAAGGGGGAAAGGTCGAAAAGCGCTGAAAAGCCAGTAAGTGTCAGATAAGGGGATGGAAGAAAGAGATGACCAAAAGAAAGCGCGTTCGACAGTCCAGGTCGTTCGAGAACCTTCAGAAAGCCATTCAAAAGAGCAAAGATCAAGGGAAGAGACGTGTCGCCGGGCCAAACGCGGGGTGGATCGGCGGCCGGGAGGTTCAGGGTACAGGAGCCGGCCCGCTAACACGTGCGTTGGACTCGTCAGCTGTCTCGAATCAAGGAGGAGAGATAAAATAGAAACAACGCAAGGATGTCCCGTGGACTTGGGGCAGCGTCAGGCGTAGCAGGTTTCCTCAACCGCCCGGAGATTCGGCAGTAAGGGCCCAACGGGATAAGAAAAGGTGGCGCGCGCATTGTGCGAAGGTCTAAGGAGAGAACTGGGATCCTAACCGCGCATTTGAAAGAATCATCGAGTCTTCCAAGAATGTGAAACTTTACAGTGAAGTGAGCGGGGCGGGCTTTTCGAAACCCGATAACTGAAACGTACGGGCATGAAGGAACGGCTGTTTGTGAAGGAGATAGACAGCGTGAAGCACGGCTAAAAGGTGTCCGGACTCTCGAAAGTCCATAAAGGAAGAGCAGTTTTTGGGCGTAAGTGTGAGTGCATGAGAGTCCACTCGAAATTCTTTGGCTATATGGGCAAAACCTAAACCACGCACGACGAGAACTTGCGAAGAGAAAGAATGGAGACGGTATCAACGGTATCCGAGGGACCGCGGAGGGGTTTATCGAAAAAATAGCGGAATGAACTATCAAAGAGTGAACCGACGGGAGCTGGGAGCGCTCAAACAGATCAGCGAATGTACAAGCGGCTACAGGGGAGGAGTAGAAACTGGAAAATCGAGACAAAAGTGAGAAAAAAAGGAAAGGGAAACTGAACTCCTGAGTGGACTGCTCACCTTCAAAAACATGCTGCGTTTCATATGGGTAGGAAGTAGAAGAGAACTTAACCTCTTATTCACGACAGAATGGGGGGGGGGGAGGGAAATTCGGGAAGTCAGTGGGGATACGCTAGTCGCAGGGGGTGGGAGGCTCGAAAAGCAGCCAAACTGGATTCGAGAGCTGACTCTACACCGCCGACGGGGTATCATAGGCCGGAAAACGGGCCGCTTCGAGAAAGCGATTTCAAAATATAATGAGAAAACACAAGGAAAAAATCAAGGAGAACTTGGGGGACAAAGCTTATGCGTCTTCTACTTATGCAGCGAGTCGGCAGGGTTGCTATGTATCGGACTTGGACTCGCGAACCTGCTCTGGCGAAATTGGTCGCCGGCTTTGGAAAAAAAACTGAAAAAAGATCGGGCCTGGAAGAAAGGGTTTAGAAGGGGGTGAATCATGCACGAAAATGGCGATAACTCAGACCAAAAAAAGAAGGGTGAAAAGATTCCTGTCAGCTAAATCTAAATCAGGAGGGGATCGGGCAATTCCGTTGTGGGGGAGGGAAAACATCCAAGACTTTCAGGCCGTCTACGGCAAGGTGATTGCTTTCAGAGCACTTGGCCAGATACAAAACAGAGTGGCGTTGGAAGAAGCTCTTCGGGTGGGCTCGACAAAAAAAACATCACTAAAGCACGCAGCATTAACACCTTGCCGAAAAAAGTCACTAAAGGGGGCTGGCAGGGGCGACCAGCTCGTGTGGCTAAAAGAGGGTTAAATTCATAAAAAAATGCAGCAACGCAGAGGGGGGAGTAGCGGGGAGGGGGAAGGGGGGCGCAGTGATGTGCTACTTCTTTTCGAGCGAGGCTGGTCGCAAGCTCGGGGGGACCAAAAAGAAAAAAATTCTAGAACGGGGTCGCAAGTTCATAAAACTGGGAGTGGTCCACACAATAAAGATGGAAAAAAAGGGGCTATTCACGGCTTAAAAAACCCTGGAAAGTAATCCGGTTTAATCCACATGGCGAAAAAAAGAGCAGCGTATTGAAGAATTCCAAAGAGGGTGAGGACGCGAAATATCGTGGTTAGGAAAGAAACAAAGGAAGGGTTGTATTGGAACAAAACCAAGTATTTACTGAATTTGGAAGGGGAAGCGCAAGAGGAGAACAGCGGGCTTGCAATGCCCATTCGTGCTCTAAACTAAATCGAAACTCTTTCAACGGGACATGAGAAAGAGACTTCTTAGAAAAAATGCTTTAAAGCGAGGAAGAGGCGCCATCCATGTGGTGCAACTAATTCCGCCGTGATCAAACCGCCGCG
>Ga0179593_1513887_pt1 | contig 10253 bp, 15 predicted proteins | sample CZODoug2_1_08_16_FD_185931 | JGI IMG/M metagenome (GOLD analysis project Ga0179593, IMG submission 185931) | Vadose zone soil fungal communities from Angelo Coast Range Reserve, California, USA - CZODoug2_1_08_16fungal (PacBio error correction) | ecosystem: Environmental > Terrestrial > Soil >...
TTTGCTCATCGCATGAGAAGGAAAAAAAAAAGGGAGCAGTCCCTTGTCGTGAAAAAAAAAAAAAAAAAAAGAGAGAAGACCGGTGACCAGGGTGTCCCAGCCGTTTCCCTCGAACCGCTAAGTAAAGGAGCTCCATACGAAAAGCAGGTGCTTGGCAGGCCAAGTTGCGCAGAGTCCAAAAAAAAGGAAGAGCGTGTTCTTAGAGCGGCGGAGGGCGAAGCAGACTTGTCGGAAAAAAAGCATTTGTCGTCCTCCCGCTAAAGGGGCCGCGGGGGAACTAAGGGTAGGCCTCGTACCTTCGAGACCTCATCCCTATCTAAAGCTCTTGCATAACAGGAACGAATCAGGTTCACCTTGCCCATGACGTCCCGTCGAAGGGCGTGAGACATCTCACGAGAGAATGGGAAAAGGGGGCTTCTGGGGAGGAGGGAGGGGGGAGGCAGACGAGTCTTCGAGGGCAGCCTGGCACAAGGAATCGGCTAAGTGAGCTGCAATCAGAGAAGAAGTAAAGCTGTTCACGAGGCGCAGAAGAGCATGCGCAGACCGCCGACGCAGCAAACTGTCGATCAGGCCGAAAAAGAAGTCCCCGCGTGGTGAAGCGAAGAGGAGAAATCAGGGGCCCAGCTTCTGCGGCGCGAAAAGAACGATAAGGACAGAACGACGCCTGGGAGGATTGACAGCAGTGCGAAGGGGAGGGGGGAAGCGGCAATTGTGGATGGTGACTGTGCTTACAGAAAAAGCGAGTCTACGTCAGCCTGAACCATTTCCGGGAAAGGGGGAGGGGGGGGGCCGAGGATTCCGGAGGATACCTCCGCAAGGGGGGGCAGACCGATCAATCCACACACGCGGCGAGTAAAAAAGCGAAAAGAGGAATGGCCATCCGCAGGTCTCAGGGAAGAAATGCGACAGCGCCGCGAGACCAAGGGGGGACCGCAAGAAGTGCTACAGGTCGATCAAAGGACGGTCATCAGGGGAAAGCGAGGCCTGCGTAAATTTTCCCTCAGAAAAAAGGGGGGCGGAAGGACGTGCATGAACCGCGAAAAAGGGCTATGCCGCTTTCAAGAAACGCGTAGGCCGCAAAGATGCATGCCGCGCAGAACGAGATCTGCGGGTGTGAGGAAAGAGGAGATGTCGGAGCTGAAAAGACTACAGATTTGGCCGTAGAAGGAAAAACGCGCCGCGTAGGAGGGAGGCGGTCAAGTCAGCGACCGTGCAGCGAGTGGAAAAAAAGAAAAAAGAGAAGGTCGTAGGTTTTGAGGGAAAAAGCGCATTCGCACGGAAGAGGACGCGACCTCAGCGAGAAGAGAAAAGCGGAGAAACACGAGGCTCTTCCGTCCCATTCAAAAGAGGGAAGATCGAGAGGGGGGAAAAAGAAATTTCATCATCCAATCGGGACACAAGGGGGACTTGGAAGACCTGCCCGGACCCTTTATGGCTCTGGAGGGGCTTCGAGGGGGGAAAGAAAGGCAGCAAAGGGGGTTATCTTTCCTGGCCCACTCCTGCAAAAGGACACAACGAGTTCAGAAGCCTCCGTGGTCCCAAAGGGTCTCGCCGGGGGGGAATACCTACGAAGGAGATCCCTCTCGGGATAAAGTCTGAAAAGAGGAAAGGCTCTCCTCTCGAAGGGAACACGCGTGTCAAACGAGAATTCTTCTTTCCCCTGCCCGGTCCTCCGGAGATGGAGAAATGAATGGGTTGTCCTTGGAAACCCCCTCGAAAATGATTGGAGATATAAGCTGGCTCTTGCAGGTGTCTCTTCCTTTCGTAAGGGGGCTCTTCGTCGACAAAAGGAAAGTCACCCCCATGCCGCGGCGTCCGGAATCCCGGGCGAAGGACAGTTTTCAAAAGGGCTGCTGCTCTGAAAAGAACTCAGCGCTTCAGGGGGAAAAATAGAACTCATGTATAGGTCGGAGGGGAAGGCTCCATCAAAGAACAACACTTCCTCTACTTAAAGAGCCTTCTCATCGACGTGGAAAAGGGTGGCCCCTCACCCATCAAGCATCGCTAGAAGGACAGCCAGGAGCAGACGCCGTGCCAGCAAGAGGGAGTCCGCGCCCAGGGGGAGTCGGTTGAACATTTCGGTGTGTGGAGGGGGGGAAGAATGGCTCAAACGCAAAACCCCTAACCCTGACGATAGTGCTGGGGGGGAAAAGGATAGGGTCGGGGAGTCCGAAAGTCGAATAGAAAGGCGGCGCCAAAAGAGCATCACGGGTGCGGGGAGGTCGCGAAAGAGGAACAGGGGGAAGAAGAAGGCAGTTACTCTAGAAGAAAGAAACACCCGATGCACCTGGGAGATAAGGAAGGGAGGCGAGCTTATAGCGACGAAAAGAGTCGAGCGTGCATGTCCACGTACGACATGACTAAAGGAAGGTACTCCTCGAAGAAGTAGAAAAGAGAAAAGCCCTTTAGTTCTCCAACCGCGCCAGGAAGAAGGGAAAAAAGGGAACCCCTCTATCGGCAACGGAGGAAGGGGAAGGACCGCAACTTCTGCTTAGTAGAGATCTCAAAAAAAAAAGAGGATGATGAAAATAGATAGAAAAAAGCTGCACGCCGGAAAAGAAGGGGTGAGAATTAGTGTTCTTTACGTAATCACTCATCAATGGCTCTGAAAAGCGGTCGGGGAAAGTAGACTTCTTCTAGGGACAAGAAAGGGGAAGAAAAAAAGAATGTGGTACGTCGACGGACAAGGACTCTGCTACGGGGAAAGCCGGCTTCAAAAAGAGAAACAGGTGCTCGGGTGAGGGAAGGACGTTTGCGAAGTCCAAAAGAAGGAAAGGCCCAGGAAAGTCTCTTTCGCGAAAAAAAAGCAACGGAGTGTAAGATGCCGGCGGCGCATTCGGGGTCGACTTCTGGGAAGAGAAAAAGTCGAGCACTGGCCGGATTCAGGGGACGCTTGAAAGGGGGGGGACCAATTGGGCGTATTAAAATGGAAGGAAAAAAAAATGACGCTCCGACGTAAAGAGAAGATCTAACGCCTAGAAAGGAAGGGGAGCAGATCGATCGCGATGCTGAGGGGGAAAGTGCCAGTAGAGAACACTCGCTCGATCCTGAAATCGTAGGACAGAAAAAAGTGGGGCGCTGCAAAAAAGGGAGGGGAAAGCTAACGGGAAAACGATGCGAAAAAAAAAAGGCCGCCGACATGGAAAAAGAAAGACGGAGGGTAACACCCACTGCGCACCTCCCGCCATGCCGACGCAAGTTTGTGGGGGGAAGACTTCGACTACGCGAAAAAAAAAAGCCATTACTCGAAAAAGAAGGAACACTTACATAGTGAGAAAACCGTCGACGCGGCCGCGTCAAGACACACTCAAGCCCGGAAGGGCGCAAGCGCAAGCCAAAAAGGTTCAGGGAAGGAAGAAGCCGCGGAAAATATCCGGGAAGGAAGAAGGTGCCAGTGCTGCGCACAAAGGGCCTATTCTGAGAAAGAAAAATTTTCAATCTGTCGATAAAAAAAGAGGCAGAAGAAAACTTTGTCTTCATTATTGGAGAAAGGAACGCAAAAACGAAAGAGGTCATCTATATTCTCAGCGCAGAAAAAAAAAGGGACGGAAAGGGGTGGGGTCTTCAATACCATTCCTCTTTCCCCGGGATGCCTTCTGCGAAGGGAGGACCAACCGCTAATCTGCGCTCTGGAAAGGAATGGGACTAAGTGACTCTCCCTGTTAGCCGCTGTCGAGGCGAGGGGTGTCATCGTTCCCCGGAAAAAGGCGCACTGAAAAAAACTCCTACCTCTCTCCCAGTCTGTAAGCCTACTCGGAAAAAAAGCTCTCGCTGAGAAAAAAATCTCACTCACGGAAGGAAAATCTCGGAGACAATAGACGTCTGCTCGAGCTCGACCTCTCAAAAGAAGAGAAGCACCGAGAAAAAAGGCAGTCGTCCGAAGGGGCAATCGCTGTAAAAAAAAGCGGAGTAGCGAATCGAATCGCCCACCTCTCGGTGAAAAAAAAGGGCGCGAACCTGTAAGAAAGCTGTTGGGAGAAAAAAACCTCCTCGCCTAAAACAACCGGGAGATGAGCGCTCGGAAACTGTCTCACTCGCGCGTGAAGAAAGACCGGGCTCTCCAGAAGAAAACTCGCGCTTACGCGAAAACTGCGCATAGGGACCAGAGGCAGGATGGAAAAAGGATCGGGGAGGCTGGACGTGGCGTCTACAAGGGACGTCTGGCAAAAGGAGCCGAAGGACCCTGGTCCGTCTACGTCAAGGGACACAGAGTTACGAAAGAAAAAGCCCACATTGACCGCGGACTTAGCGCTGGAAGAGGAACACCGGCGTAGGAGAAGGGACTTCTCAGCGCCTGCAGACGCTAAAAAGTTCAGGGAACGCTTCACAAAAAGGAGAAATTTCTTCTCGGAATCGACATCAATGTTGTCTCGTCTTCGCAGGAGGAGAAGGACGCGGGAGACGACGAATCTGAAACTTCTCGATCAAAAGAATGGGGTCACAGGGCTACTTACGGGATGAAGAGGGGGGGGGCATTCTTTGCGCAAAAAGCCTTGCGAAACCTCAATAAAAAGAAGGAGCGGTGTCGCACCATGAGCACGAGATCACAGGGGAGAAACGACTGCGCCTCTACTGTACGGAAAAAAAGGAAAGTATTCGAGCGCAAACGGAGAAAATAGCCCAATATCGGGAGAGTCTAAAGGGAACAGAGCGGTCCTGCATGGCGGAGCTGAAGAAGAAAAGGGGGATGAAACACTGATCTTCTCGACGCCGAAAAAAGTCAGAAAACGAAGAAAGAGGCTGGAGCTGCCCACAAAAATGCCAGGGCCGGCACCAAAAAGGGAAGGGAGATCGGACTCTGATCGGGACAGGAGGAAGGGAAGGCCCTTGGAAACTGAGCGTCCTCCAGAGGGAGAAAATGGGAATCTGAAAAGAGAAAAAAGAAGGGAACTGCGCTGCCTGCCTTCTCTGCGAGCCTAAATTGGGGAAAAGAAAAAACAACAACGAGGAAGGAGGAAAAAAACAATTTAGGGATCGCAAGGCAAAAGTCTCAGCTGTCGTGGCTGCGGCTAAGAGCCCAATCAACAGAAAAAGAGGGGAGGGAAGGAAGCAGGCCGTTTCCTAAAACATCACCGCTGTCCAAACTCAGGGCCAGGATCTCCAAAAAAGGGGGCGAGGAAAGGGTTCTGCAGGCAGTCGTAGTTCGCAGCTTCCAAAAAAACGAAAGAGAGAAAAAGATCTCGAGAGAGGAAGCGACGTGTCGCCCCGAGAAAAAAAAATGTGCAGACATGGCCCCGCGAGGCAGAAAGGAGGGGTCCGCCGCATCCCTAGAGGAGGCAGCTTTGCAGCGCCCGAAAAAGAATCGTTGCCCTCGGAAGGAAGGCGAAGCGGCCGCAGCGGGAAAAAAGGAAAAAGGGGGAGACAAAGGAAAAGAGAGGGAAGGGCGCGTTTGTCAGAAGTCGAGGGCGAACGCTGAAAAGCTGCGGAAAGGGTCCGTTGAGGGAGAGACTTCCTAGCAGGAGAGGGGGAACAGATCGCCTCATCCGTCCTCGAAGGAGAAAGGACCGCGACGAAAAGGAAGAATTATCGGTCTATCAAGTCTCAGAGCAAGGCATTCCAGGGAACCTCTTGGTTACGCTCGGACTCTTCTCAGGGGTGGATCCTCGGGGGTCCTTGCAGTCGACAGCAGAAGCGGGGGACGTCTCCGTACGAAAAATTTGAAAAAAAGAGGGGGAAAGCAAGGTGTGTGGATGCGTTCTTTTACGTCGTCCCGAGAGGAAGAGTCATCCGGGAAAAGGGAGGAAAGCGACCATTCCTGGGGAAAAGTTTTCGCGTCGCCGAAAATCAATTTGCAGACCCTCAATCCGGGCGGAGAGTTCCAGAAAATTCGGAAAAGAAGGTCTCGTAGCCGCGCAGGAAGGGAACGTGGGTCAGGAGTGGAAAAGGGGTCGAGGGGGAGGGGCATCGGCTATGCCGGAAGAAAAAAACGGGTTTGCCGAAAGCGACATTGAGAGAAGAGGGCAATTCAAATATGAGGTTGGGGGACGCTTTCGCGAAGAGCGAGGGAAAGTCGACAGCCTGAATGGGAAGAATCTCATTAAGTCTTCATGGAAGGACAGCTCTAGATAGGGTCTGATCAGGAACGTCATAGTTTTAAGGAGGACTGTCACGCGGCCGGGATGGAGTCTTTTGGAGTCTCTCTGAGCGCGTTAAAAAGAGTAGGCAGGTACATCCGGAGGGGGGGTGCTAGAGTCAGGGGGGTCGCAGCGGAGAAAAAAAGTCCAAAACCGGGACATGACCCTCAGCGCGAAGCCTGCCCAGCGGAGATGACTTTAAAATAGTCAAAGGTACTAACATCTCTCAAAGGAGGGTGGAGAGGGGAACAGCCGAAGGTAGGGGGGAAAATCATTTCGAAATTCCCGGCCAAGAACGCAGGCGCCCAGGGCGTTTGCGGAGGACCCTCTGAGGGACGTCGTGCGCTGGCGGAAGAAACCTCCCGCCACGAAGCCTGGGAAAGAACTGGCTCGACCTGAGACTCCTTTCGCTCAAAAGGGGGATCGGGAGTCGTGAATCGCCGCAACTTACTCCGGAATTCTCGAAAAGAGAATAAAGGGAGAACCCTCGGAGTCTGCGCACTGCCCGGGTCACAAGAGAGAAGGTGAACCCTTCCGGAAATGGTGGTCTGAAGTGCCGCCAAAGAAAAAATAAGTTGGGGGATATGGGAAGAGGAGAGGAGATGCGCGTCTGTGCGTGGAAGACGAATCCTGGCCCCACTAACCATGAAGTTGCGGAAGGAAAGCCGCAGTGGGTGCAGAAACGGGAGGAAAGCGGGGCTGGCACCAGAGCGGCTGCGCGCACTCGAGGGGGAGTATCGGGAGGTTTTTTGCAAAATGTTGAAAAAAACTGGCCTCGGAGAAAGGGCAAAAGAGAAAGAGCGACGTGAGGTGAAAGACCCTTCAGTCATCGCGAGCGGGCGCGTGTGCCACATCGCGTATAGGGCGGAAAGAAGTTCGTATAAGAAGGTGACGGTGGAGCCAATGTGGAATACTGCTCAGAAACCAGGGGCGCGTAAACTGAAGATAGGTGTGGTGTGCTCGAGCCGTGCTCGGACGAAGGGCCGAAAGTCGAAATAAAGGGACCCCGTGCCTCGATCATAGGAAGGGAGTTTAGGGGAGAGGAAGAAAGGGGGGATCCGGAGGGACGTCTCAAACGTCGGGAAAAACGGCACCTGGCTACCGAGGTGGCGAAAAATCTGTTCAGATGCGTCGTCGAGTACGACAAAAAAAAGGGAGGTCGTTCTCCTCGAGAAGTCGGTCACCAAAGGAAGAACAAAAAAGGTGTCGTGCTTCCGTAAAAAAAACGGGCGCGTCCAGAGGGAGGGCGGAAAGATAGGCTTATCTCTCTCACAAGGGGGAGGGAAAATAGGAGAAAAAAAGGAAAAATGCGGCACGCATGGACCGCGCCGAAAAAAGGGGAGTCAAGGCATCCTGAGCTGTTGCGCATCCCGGGGGGGAAAAGACCGGAAGTCTTCAGAAAAAGGGAAAAAAGGCATTTTCGAAAAAAGGGGACGCACTCTCGACGACGTGGGAAAGAGCCGGATTCGGGGGACGCCCTCGGTAAGCCCGAGCGGGAGGGGGGGGGGTGGGAAGTGGTGGGGAAAAAAGAACGGTGCGTGATTGTCGGGGGGGGAGAAGGGCATTTGTGGGGGGCCCCCTGTTTCAAGGGTGGTCGCGACCAAAATTCACGTGCCCCGTAAAAAGAGAGGGGTGCAAGGTCCGGCGCCTTCGCCTGAAGAATCGAAAAAAACTTCGAAGTCGCACACCGCACAGAGAGGAGACCCGTGGTTTGCAGGGCGGTTAGCAGTGAAAAATGGCCGAAAAAAAGGGAAACTCAAGACTTCTACGCCCGAGTACTCGCTGCTTGGCAAAGAAACGGGGCCTGAGTCGAGAGGCGAGAGGAAGGAGGCCCACGTCTTAAAACCTCTCGATCCGGCAAAAGGGCGTGGTGGGTCTGCATGATGGGTGCGACTGAAAATCGACCGCTAAAGGGTGCCGAGGAAAAGGCGAGCCTGCTTGCCGCCGCCAGGAAAGAAGGAAGCCGAGAAGACCCACTGCGGCGAAAAATGCCGACTGCCGGGGTGTGAATTAAGTGGCCAGGGGCTCGACTACGCGCAACCTAAAAAAAAGAAAGACTCTCATCTCAGAAAAAAAAAGAACCTTGCAAGGGGAGAAGAACTACCACCTTCGAGCCCTGAAAGAGGGAAATCCGCAGGATAAGGGCATGGTGTCTCAATACTGAACGTCCGATCCGAGGAAGAAAAGGATTCATGGTTTCTTCGCACGAGAGCCAGACTTAAAAAGTCAGTTGAAAAGTCGAGCAGAACTTCCGGCGACGAAGCGCAGTCGTGGGAAAGGGAAAGCGGCGAAGCGTGCATAAAAGCACCTTAAGACACAAAAGACTGGCGGTCGCAAAAAAGAAGATTGAAAAGGGGAGAAGAAGGAAGGGATCACGAACTCTAACCGCTGCGGGGGAGAGGGGTCTTCCGGGCATCAAAAATAGAACTCTCACTTTATCCGTCTGTGGGGAGGCAGAGCTCGGTAAAGGGAAAGACGGTTCGTTCTCGAGGAGACCTCACCACCTAGGAAGGCAACTTAATATTTAATCCGAATAGCTGGGAGAGCGCCTCAACAAGAAAAAAGACTACGCTGTCGATCTATGGAAGAAAAAAAAAAACCGTATATGGGCAAACTCACCTAGAAGGGAAGCCTCACCTACGCATCGTCGGGGGGAAAAACGCAAATCGCTGTCGATGGAAAACGCACGCTCGGGAGACAGAAGAGGGGACACCTCCGGTAAAAAAATGCGCGCAGGAAGAGGCGGACGCGTTTGGGTGGGCGAAGAACCAAAAAAAAACCCCCAAAAAAAAAACCCCAAAAAAAAAAAAAAAAAACAAAAAAAAAAAGAAAAGAAAAAAACCCCACACCACAAACCCCAAAAAAAAAAAAAAAAACCCCAAAAAAAAAAAACCCAAAAAAAAAACACAAAACCCACCCCCCAAAAAAACAACAAAAAAAAAAAAAAAAAAAACAAAAAAAAAAAAAAAAAACCCCCAAGAAAAAAAAAAAAACCCCCAAAAAAAAAAAAAAAAAAAAAAACCACAAAACCCCAACACCCAAAAAAACACCCACCGCAAAACTCGACACCCCAAACCCCCCACACACACACCACCCAAAACCCCCCAAAAAAAAAAAAAAAAAAACCCCAAAAAAAAAAAACACCACACAAAACGCACCCCCCCACACCAAAAAAAACCCCACAAAAAAAAAAAAAAGTCGCCCTCCAGCTTCAATTCCGCTATACGCCGAAAGCAAAAAAAGCGCGTTACGCTACTCCGAAAAAGCGCCTGGCCGCCCTAAGAAAGGACCGGAAGTGTCTCAAGCTCATCTGGACGGGAATCGCAGCAGGGGGGGGGATTGAGTCGGAGGCAAAAAAATTCTGGAAGGGGAGGGGTAACCTACTCCATCGTACGAGAAGCGCGGACGTCCGAAATGGGAAAAAGGAAAGGAAGCTCGACTTCCTCGGGAAAAAAAATACGCATCCCCAGGAGAACCCATCATGACAAGGGAAAGCGCAGGCAAGGCGTCGCGACGATGCCTCGATTCTCTCCCTGAACGCAGGCTCCAACGAGATTGCCGAAGGAAGGAGGAACAAAGAGGGGAAGCAGCCCTGTGCGTTCTGCTGATCTACATCCTGAGTCGCGGCGTCTGCGGTCGGAGGGGGAGAGGGGAAGTTGCGGAGACAGAGCTGACCGAAAAAAATCTTACGTCTCGCTGGGAAAAGGACGCCCTCTAAGGAAGCTTGGAGGTTTCTCCCAACTGCCGAAAACAAAAAGAAGACTGCGCATGAGCGCGCTACCGTGAGAAGGAAGGCGCTCGAAGAGTAGGTCGAGTGCACCGGAATGAAAGAACGGGCGCTTCCAAAGCACGATCTCGGGAGAGAAGAGTACGAAAAGGGAAACTGCGGCACAGGCGGATCTGCGGAAAGAAACTTGGTAACGTAGCTTCGCGAACTCAAGACGAGGACGAGATTCAGAAACTTACGTAGGGGGGAAAAAAAGGGGATCTGCGCACAAAAGAAAAAAAAAAGCACCTGGTGGCCTTCTGAGATCCTGTAAGGGGGGACAGAGGGTTTCTAGGAAAAGAGGAAACTGAACGTCCTCCCTCTGGGAGGAAAGGTCTGAAGCGGCAGCCTCATCCAAAAAATGTAAACGCGCGCATTCCTTCCTTCTCTGCGATAAAGAGGGGAAGAAAAAG
>Ga0179593_1624330_pt1 | contig 10253 bp, 16 predicted proteins | sample CZODoug2_1_08_16_FD_185931 | JGI IMG/M metagenome (GOLD analysis project Ga0179593, IMG submission 185931) | Vadose zone soil fungal communities from Angelo Coast Range Reserve, California, USA - CZODoug2_1_08_16fungal (PacBio error correction) | ecosystem: Environmental > Terrestrial > Soil >...
TTGTGGAAAGAGGATGGGTCATACGCGTGAAAGGTCGGGAGAGTGCGGGGGGAACGTATCTATTGAAGTATCAGTAAGGAAAACTCCGCATTCCGGGTTCTCGGGAGTGGAAAGGGGTGAATGATCATTTGTTTGTTTGTTTGGATCTGTGGGGGGCGGGAGCCGAAGGGGGGTTATGGGGAAGAAGTGGGGGGAACCTGAAAAAAGGGAGACGGGAAGAAATATTCTGCGCAGGAGGGGGGCAAGGCTAATTTAAGAACTGGTCTAGAAAATGCCTTTTTTTGGTGGTCGCGAGCGGCTGTAGGAATCTGCAAAGGCAAAAAGAAAACAGGAGGGAGGCGAATCAGTGGAAAAAAACTCTTCTGCACGAGGAAGTGAAGGGGGGAGGGTCGGCGAGGGGGGGGGGGGAGCTTCCGTATGTGAAGACGGATAGGGTTGAAGTTGCAAAAAAACACAAGTAGAGGGGAGAGACGCGGCATAAAAAGGCCTGCTCGGCGTGGAGGGGGGGGGAAGTGTTCCCCAACGAAAGAGGATCCCTAAAGGAAAACATAGGAAAGGCTTGCGTTCCAAAAAGGGTGGAAGGGGGGGGGTTCCGGAAAAGGAAGTTAGTAGAGGAAAGAAATTGCAAGCGAAGGAGGCGCGGCCACGGCCAGGGAAAAAAGGGCTACATCCAGAGAAGCAGAGAAAAAAAAAAGGGGGCTGGGTGGAAGAGTTGAAGGCTTCAGAAAACTGCGAACTGAGGACGGACTGCAGGGGAACGAAGTCTCTGAAAGGAAGGAGAATGCGCCTAAAAAAAAGCACGTTACAACGGTAAAGAAAGATTATCTGGGGGGTCGAGAAATAAAGGGGGAAAGGCATAAAACCTGAAACTTTAGTACTGAAGAGAAACGCTGAGTCACGCATGAGAAGAAAAGAGGCCTTGACGAACGCGGAAACTTGGGGGGAATCTTTCCATAAACGTAGAAAGGACGGAAAAAAGAGTCTTAAGAAAAAACCTCTTCAAAGGGAATGCGTCGGGCGGACGAAAAAAAGGAAGGGGGCCTGGGGGCTAGCGGCATCTTGAGGGTTTGGGCACTGCGTCGATCTTGACTGAGAAGGGTTTGGCCCGGTTGCTTTGGACACACCAGTAGGGGGGAAAAAAGAGGTCCGGGGAGTAATGAAGTGGGCTCCAGGACGGAGAAAAGGGGACACTTCAGAAAGTCCAATCATAAACTGGATCTCGTCACGGGGGAGAAGGAAAGAGGAGTCCATTAATTCCTGCAGGAAATTTCGCGCCAACGCGGGTTATGGACATGGCGCCGTGGAGCGAAGGGAAGGGTCTTCAAAAAAGCTTGGGGGATTAATCGGAGCTCTAGAAAAAAAAAAGGAAGGAGGAGAATAAAAAAGAGTAAAGGAGGAGATGCGCCAACGCCGTCAAAACGCCCAAGGGAAAAGATCGCCTTGGGGTCATCAAAGAAATAAAATCCAATCGAGGGAAAAAATCAACCAAGGGAAAAAAAGGGGGGCACAGGAATTTCCATCTGGGCGAAACCTGAATCTTTCAAGGGTTCAACGGTCCGACCCAACCGGATTGGAATGGGGAGTGTTTCAGTAAGGGGGAGAGGGGGATCGGGCTTTATTAGAAAACAACACCTTCTGGAGGGCGAGGTGCCCGTTCCTTCTTAGGAAAAAATTTCAATTGACTGGTGGGAAACCCACAGACACAAAAATCCATAAAGAAAAGATTTAGGGAGGAGAAGTCAGCCAAGGCCAATAAAGGGGAGGGACAAACAGCATACTATCCGCGCTCTGAAAAAGAGACATTAGAAGTCCGGTTCGCAAATGGGGAGTAAGAGGGGGAGAAAAAGTTGAGTCCTGGGGCATTCTGGAGAAAAAAAGTACGTTGACCGGGGAAGAAGAAAAAGCCTCTTGGGGAGCGTCGAAAAGGGAAAAGCCGCGGGTGCGTAAACCAAGTCAGAGTTCACGCGTCCCCAGGACTTAAATAGAAAGAAAGAGAAAAAAAGAATCATACTCCAGGGGAAATAGGTGTTTTTTTTTTTCTGGAGGAAAGAAATTGCGGGGGAAGAAGACGAAAAGTTCCTCTTCTTCCGTCGACGCTCACCTCTAGCACAGAGACCGCGGAGCCAGTTTTGGATATTGAGTAGCCTCGGGACGGAGGGGGGACATCCACCCCGGCTTGAAAAAGGAAGGCTAGGAAAGAGCTAGAAGAAAGGTCAAATGAAAGAGGATTCTACACGTAGAGAAAAAAGCTCAATCCTGGCCCTATTTTTGGAAAAAAGGTCTAGGGAATCCTCGACACTTCGTGAGAGCACTCCAAACCTTGAACTCAAAGGAAACGACAGGGAAAAGGGAAGATCTTCCGGGGAAACTCTATCCAAGCCGGCAACAGGTCCGTTAACTTCAAACCTCAAAGAAACAAGAGGACACATACGTAAGTTCTCGTTGCGCAAAAAACTCCCGTCTTCCTCAAAGGCCGAGAAAAGAGGGGACGCCATGAGGGAGGGCCGTGGGGGGAGAAAAAGCTCCGCTAATGGGTAAGGAAAAGCCGTTCACATAGAGAGCCTCGCTCGGAAGGAACGGCAATCTCATAGCTCTCTGGCCTAATTGAGCAGAAGACTTCCAGTAACATAAGAAAGGAATCTCAAAGAGGGGGGGGCAGGCATCCAAGAAACGTCTCCCGCTAAACACCTGGGGCACCTATGAAAATAATAAAAAGAGACCCCCTGGAGATTCCACAGCGAAAATTCGGAGGGGGGGGACGCGCAAATCCCACTAAACTAGCAAAGCCAAAACGAAAATGGAAGGAAGGAAAAAACCAATGAGGGAAGAAGGAACAACCAACAACAGGGGATTTCTTGAGAGAGTGGCGGATTTTTTAAGACGGCGGGAAAGGAGGGATGCTTCGTGCAGAGGGATTTCGTGGGCGGTAGCGATCGACTTTTCTGGGACTGGGGTTCCGGGTGGGATCAAAAGAGGGCGGTTTGAAGGAATGATCAGTGGAAAGAACGCTTTGCTTAGGGATGCAACACACTTGTGTATACGAAAGGCATTCTGGACTTGACGCACAAGGAGAAAGTGCCGAGGAAATGGGGTCAGAAGAGTTGGGGGGGGGGGACAGAGTCGTCGGCTAGAACAGGAGAAGTACAATTCCCAGAGAGAGTGGAGCGGGATCAATCACCTCAACGAGAGATTCAAAGGAGAAGTTGGGGGGGGGGGGGGGGGGGGGGGTGTCGGGGACTGGGGATTGGTGTGGCACCTTGCTTCCGTAGATTGTTCGGGGCTGGTTTGAAAGGGGGAAAGTACGAGGGAACTGGGAGTCGGGGAGAGGTTCCAAGAGAAAAGGACTACTGATGACGGAAGGTATTTCCCGGGGAGGGGCTCTAGAAAGATATATTATCCCCGACTGTGAATAGGGAAACGGCTTGCTGTGGCAAATTGGTAAGATATGGGGAAGGGAAAAAAAACAATTAAGGGGGGAGAGAGCGAAATTCAAGAAAAGATTTTACAGAAAAAAACCGTATGCAGCGAAAGAAAAAGCTCGGCGTCGTCAAACGCCTTGTAGATTGAACGGGGGCGAGGATAACGAAGGAAGTAAGCTGAGTCAAAGCAAAGTGTCGCCGAAAGAAAAAACACAAGGCACGGTGAGATAAAGGTAAGCTCGAAAGGGGAAGGTCAAAAAAAACTTTTGTGGAAGGGTAATACTGGGAAAAAGACATTCTGCGCGAAAAAAGAAGAGACGCGTGAAACGGACGGAAAACTGGGGGGTCCAGACGCTGTGAAACCGACTGTGAAGCGTGCAAAGAACACAAAGAAAAAAAAAAAAAAGACCCTGAGCCCGACGGCGGTCAAAATCGAAAGTGAGAGAGGATTCGTCAGGAGAGGGGGCGGGACGAACAGATGTCTCAAGAGCGGCACTTGAGGGGGAAGCTGACGAGAAGGAAGAAGCAGAGGGCTGTTGTGGGAAAAAGTCGCTGGGCAAGAAATTCGACCGGAAGAGAAGGGTGAGAAGTAAGCCGCATGAGCGGAAGAAGGGAAGCGAAGACTTCGACAAGGAAAATCGAGGAGTCTCAGGTCGCTTTGGACGACAAAGCGATGAAGGAAAGTTTTGGGCGAAAGCAAAAAAAGAATGTTTTGGAGAAGGTCCCCGGGATGGGGGGGGGGGGTGGAGGGGAAAAAGTGCGCGGGAGGGGGGCGGAAGAGAAATGAATCTTTTCTCTCAGAACAACAAACTTCGAGGAAAAAAAAGAAAGGGAAGGAAAGAAAAACCAAAGGGGTCCCGAGACAAAAAACGAATTTCAAACTAAACATGAGGAAAAGACTTGACTGAGGAACGGAAAAAAAAAGCGTGGCGCGAAATTCTTCAAAAGTGTCCTGTCCTGGTCGAGAGTGGGGAGAAAAGGCCTAGAAAGAGTGTTCGCATAAAGCTGCTGCACGTCGGTCATTCTCAACGTAGGAGGAAAGAGTGCACCGGAGAGGAGGGGAAATGAAAGTGTACTTGTGTCGGCCCACAAACAAGTGGACGAAAAAGAAATAACTTAGAAAAAGTCAGAAAAAGGCCCGGAAAGTTTCGTGGCCCAGCCAGAAGAAGGATCCGCGCCTCAAAAGGAGAGTTAAAGTGCTGGCTCCTTGTAAAAGATCTGGCACGGAAAAAGGCAACAAAGCAGGACTGAAGAACTTCGGGAAAAAAAGGGAAAGCAAAGAATAGTGTGGAAGCGCAAGAGAATTGAAACTAAGAGGGAGTCTCCAGTAGGGGCACGCGTCTGCCCATGACTTAACCTCAAAAGGGTTCGAAGGAGCTCCTCAAAGGGTTTGGAGGGTTGTTGGGGAAAGAATCCCTCTCGGAGGAAGACCAGCTAACATGCTAGAAACGAGACGTCTAGCTTGTCAAAAAAAGCGGCCGGGGGGGAAAAAAAAGGATTTATACCTCACGTTTTCGCCGGAGGAGTCATACCTAAACCAGGGGGGGGGGGGGGGGGGGGGGGGGGGGGGAAAGGGGATTGCTATAATATTTCTGCTAGGGAGGGCGCGGAACTCTAGCAAAAAAAGGGGGGGAGTCATCAAAGCGAAAAAAACACTTGTGTTGAGCAGGAATACAGCATTTCGCCACTATGGGTACACTTCTATGTATCTCTCAAAAATTCGTGTCGAGCAAACTCCAAGGATCAAAAGATCTCAAAAATTCGAAAAAAGGAGTTACCATAAAAAAAAAGCGCCAGACTGGGTCGTTGAACTGAACGCGAAAAGAACAAAGAGGGAAGACACATACGAAGCCGTTTGCACAAACTCAAGATCCCATGAAACGCTCAAATTACAAGTGCGAAAGAGAATAGGGTCGAGAGGGGAAAGTAATCAAAAAGTTATTTGCGAGATTTGTACAAGTCAAAACTTCCAGAAATTCTGACCAGAATATAGAGAGAAGACAGGGAAAAAGTCCACTCGCTCTCTCAGGGGATTTTGAGAGAAAGCTGCATAAATTTAAGGTTCCGTAAAAAGGACGCCTAACACTTTTCAAAATAAGGAAATGAGAAATCATCTCCCCCGATAAACCGAAGAGGAGGAGGTCCTCTAAAAAGCACACCTTACTGGCTATTCCAAGAGGAGAGAAAGAAAAAGAAATCCTCAAAAAACCTGAAGGAAAGACAAGAAATGCCTATTGCTCAACCCAGAAAAAAAAGAATCCTCATCTCACAAGGATGATGATGAAAAAGAGAGGAGTGGAGATGGGGAGAATCATAAATTGTAAAAAGAGGGGACAAAAGCTGCCGAGGTGGCGGTAAGAACTGAGAATAGGGGTGGGGGTTGTCGAGAAGCCGCATTCTGATGTAATAGGGGGTATTGCTGTGGATGACAGGGGGATCGAAGAGGGGGGATCACAGGAAACGTGCACCGAAGAAAGTTTACGCAACTAGTCATTTCCCCGAGAGGGGGGGAAGGGAGGCAGAGGAGAACGTGTTCGCGAAAAAGGGAAAAGCTTCTGTGGAGAAAGTAAAAGACCGCAAATTCCTACGAGAAAAGAGGGGGGGGAGGGACAACGGCAACTCCAGCTTGAAAAAACTGATGATCGAGGCTCACAAGGGGGGAGTGAGGGAAGTTAGTTGCTTCCTTCGGGAGGAGGCGGTGGGAAAAAAAAGCGCTGGCTCGATGTCAGGTGAGGGTCTCCGGAAGATTCTCGCTGAAGAACTGACACGATGAAAAGGGTCGTTGATATGGTGGGTACGGGGAGTGGTCTCCAAGAAATTGAGGCCTGACGAGAAAAAGAGGGGAAAAGGGTACTCTAGGGGAAAAAAAAAGTAAGTTGGAGGAAAGAGATAAATTCCTCGGAGAGAGGAAAATACGGTGACTCTCAAGGGAGGGAAGAGAAAGTTCCCTACGAAGCAGCTGCCAAAATCTGAAAGGGAGAGGCTGACAGCTTATCGGTAAATTTAAAAGGTTAAAAGGAGAAGATGAAAGGAAGCCTCAAAAGAAAAAAGAGGCGTTCTCAGGGGAAAGACTGGCAGTCAGGGGGGGAAAAGGAAATCTCTACTGGAGAATTCCGGCAAGAGAGGAGTCCCATTCTTCGCTCCACACAAATTTGACACTAGGGAACTACGGAAGCTGGGGGAAGCAACGGCCGAGGGTTGAGTACCTCAGCCAGAGCGATACACTGATGGCCGGGGGAAGAAACTTCTACTTTGAAAGGAAAAGTTGCACTGGGCGGGCGCGGACCTTTGCGAAAAGGCACTGCAAGAGAAGGGTTCGGCATGGGTGGTTTTTTGGTTGAGGGGGGGGTTCTTTTTGGACTCAAAATGAAAAATCTGACTGTTCAGCAGAAAACTTACACCGAAGAAGAATAAGGGGGGGGGTGGGGGGGGGGGCGGGGTGGGTGGGGGGGGTGGGGGGGGGGGGGGGTGGGGGTGGGTGGGTGGGGGGGGGGGGGTGTGTGGGGGGGGGTGTGGGGGGGTGTTGTATGGTGTGAGCGGGCGCGTTGGTGGTGTGGTTGGGTGGTGGGTTGTTGGGGCGGGTGGTGGTGAGGGGAGGGGGGTTGGGGGGGGGGTTTGAGAATAGAAAGAAAGACGTCGCATCTCCTCGAGGGAAGGGAAAAGTCAGAACTTCCCAATCTTTCTTTAGTCAAAGTTGGCCTGAACACATTCGGAGGCTCAGTAGGACGGCTGAAGGGACAAAAGGCTTTGAAAAAAAAGAAAAAACTTTTAAGAAGAGGATAAGGAAAGAAAAATCGGGTCAATTTCGGAGGAAGGGGGGGCAGGGGCGTACTATAATGAATCGGTAAGAGAGACTCAACAACAACACTTCGTATGAGGAAAATACCGCTTCATTCTCTTGGATGAAGAAGAACCACACGAATTGTAAACGGAAGGGGAAAGAAGTGAATATAAATCATTCAGAAAAAGGGAAAAGGACTCATGCAATCACAACGAGGGGGGAGGGGAAAAACTTCTCCGGAATTCAGGGGGTAAAAAAGGTGTTCATTCTAAGAGAATCCAGAACATATTGTAATTCTTAATTGAGGAGGAGGGGAGCAGGGAGGTCATTAAAGTAAACTGCGAGGTGAAAAGGAATTAATATTTCAATGGAAGTGGGGACACACAGCAACAAACAGGAAGGGGAAAGCGTCTTCATTCCGATATCGCGCATTCTGTCACCTGACCGAGATCAAAAACCTCCAGCGGGAAAAAGGGAGTCATAAGACAGTAGAGGCAAAGAGATTCACGATCTGGGAAATAAGAAAAAAGGGGAAAGTTCGGCCGGGTGTGTTACAAACCATGGCAAAAAGGGATCCGGAAAAAATGTCGCGTCGCAAAGGGGGAGTTCGGTCAGAATTGGGGGGACTCAGGGGAAATTCGTAATTAGGCAAAAGGTAAAGAAGGAACTCGTCTGTCGCTGACTAAAACTAGAAGGGTAGGGAGGAAACTTTGCAAAGGCATTGGGAGAAAGACTTCAGAGGGAGCGTCCGCGGAAAAAGGGTAGGTCGCCATGCGCTCCTGCTAAAGAGGGACAACTCTTCCACAGTCAAGGGTTTTGTAGGGATGGAGCTGAGGAGGAGGGGAAAACGTTTGCGAAAAAGAGGGGGAAAAGGCCGATTCGATGATTTTCGCTCCGCTCGAAACGCACTCCAATTTAATTGGGGGTCATCGAAAAACAAAAAAAAAAAAAAAAAAATCGGCCCTCTAAATAGAGTCACACGTGTGTTCATGAAATCAACCTGAAATAAATTTGAAAAAGACTCTCAAGGAGAGGTTACGCAAAAAAACAAAGAACCGGCGCCGGAATAAGGTAGTCAGGTCAAGGGAGAGGGGACTCTTCGGAAACCGCATGACCCCAGCACGCGCCAAGACGGGCGTTCGACAAAACTTCCAAGACGGGAAACAGAAAAGGAACACAACAGGGGGAACGCCCAGGGAAAACGCGCACTTCCACACTCGGAATAGAGACAGCAGTGCCTTCTATTGGTCGGAAACAGCTGGGAAGGTAATAAGATTTGCGAGGGGGAGAAGCCGGAAAAAGGGTTCCATAGAGCCGCATCTGGAACATTATCTAAAGAAAGGAGATCAGGATGCCTCAACATGAAAAAAGACGGACCGGGGACGATCTTGAGGAGAAAAAGTCCAGAGGGACCATTGGGTGGAAGAAAAATCCTCACAGGCCAAAGGAGGAAACCCTCGAACACCTGATCATTAAACGAATCTCAAAACGAGAAAAAAACAAAGAAGGAGGAGGAAGAAAAAACCCTTACTGGGATAAAGCAATCCCCAAAGAAAAAAGGAAAAATCGAATCGCCAAGGGAACGCGTCTTCCGATTCTCCCCAAGAAAAGAGAGAAACAACAACAAGGAGAAAAAAGAGAATTCTTTCTATGGGATAAAGGGGGGAGACGAAAGGGAATGCTGTTCCCGAGGATTGGAAGAAAAAGTCGTGTGACTGGAAGGAAAGGGTTGAATGGTGTGGGAGGGGAGACCGTGCATTCTTATGAAGGAGACGGGGAGATGGACGGGAATCAAGGGGGTCACGGCTTTGGGAGGGAGGACGGCACGGGGAGAAAGGTCGCTCACAGTCATGGAAAGCGGCGAGGTGCAAGGCGAGTTTGAGTCATGGGAAGGACACGTTGGGAGGATGGAATAGAACGGAGGGGAAAAAAAAGAAGTATCACTGAAGCGGGATAAAAAAATAAACTCTGAATGTCGAGGGAAAACGCAACGAGTGGAGTTGGCTCGTGGAGGCAGGCGGTCTGTTTGTGAAGGCAAGTATGTTATACGGGGGTGGGGAGGGGGAATGGGAGAAGAAAAGATGTTCAAGGAAAACGCGGAAGAAAAAGGAAAGAAAAGGGGAGTTTGGTGGAGTTAACGGGGAGTGCTTCAGAGTAAAACTCGACGGGGGAAATAGGTGAAAGGGGAGAAAAGGGAAATGTACAAAGTGTGGTACGCGGGTGACGAATAGGGCCTACGGCCGGAAGCGGCGAAATTCAAAGAAAAAGGGGACGCGCAAAAGGCGAACTCGTTAGACATCCCTTCGAAGAGACAAGGAGGAAAAAAAAGAAGGGTTTTAATAGTTGAAATCTGAGCGAAAGAGAGTCTAGGCAGGGTCGGAAAGAAAAAAAACCGAGATAGTGAGATGTTTCAAAATCAAATGTGCTACCTTAGAGAATAGTATCAGAAAAAGAAGGGGTATATGAAGAAGAGGTATGAAAAAGGAGGAAAGGAAGTTAGGCATTACGTTGTTCTATAGCGTGAAAAGGAAGCTCTAAGAGGCCGCTCGAAGTCCAATACTGGTCCAATAGGTAAAAAGGGAGGGCTTCGGCCTTTAAAGACTAGTAAAAAACCGGAAAGAAAGAGGCTTTTTGAGGATCATCAAGAGAATAGTTAATGAAAACAAGGTATCCCTCAGCTACCCTGTATTTGAAATTGTCAGTCGGCGCTCTTCAAACCAGGTGAATTGCATTGAAAAGGATTTCAGATTATGTGGGCCTTTAAAAAGAATCTTTTATTCGCGTGGGGAGTTTTTGTGTTTCTTCGAATAATCTGCGGGTAAATGCTACCCCATCATAAATTGAGTCTGGAAGAGAAAACGGGGAGAATGGGGGAAGTGACTAAAGTCATGACGTGAGGCAGATCAGTGCGATAAAGAAGAAAAATCAAATCTTTCGGGGGGGTGATAGTACGGGAAGTGACGTTAATTACATGAGACGAGAGCGCAAACTCGGGGGAAATACTAAGATCGCTGGAAGGGGTTTATTTTAAATGGGACGAGGCAAACGGGAAA
>Ga0179593_1624933_pt1 | contig 10253 bp, 15 predicted proteins | sample CZODoug2_1_08_16_FD_185931 | JGI IMG/M metagenome (GOLD analysis project Ga0179593, IMG submission 185931) | Vadose zone soil fungal communities from Angelo Coast Range Reserve, California, USA - CZODoug2_1_08_16fungal (PacBio error correction) | ecosystem: Environmental > Terrestrial > Soil >...
GAGAGGAAAAACGTGGGCACCGCGAAAGGGAAAGCCAATAAAAAGGGCAAGCAAGAAAAAAAAAAGGGGACGTCGCCTGCTTCCGCCTCTTCAGAAAAGAGCGGCATCGTGCCCCCTTAGACTGAAGAAGAGGAGCCACGCTGCTGGCGACAACGAAAAAGATTGTCAAGCGAAAAGAAGAATTCCTGTCTGCGCCTCGTCTACGGAGGGAGGGTCCCGAGCCGGAGACGTTCGGCGTACCCCGGAGAAAGAGGTAGCGGAGGGGACGTACGGAAAAAAAACGACCTCACATGTGGCTCGTCGAAAAGGGGGGCAAGCCGGCTCGCATGAAAAAAAAGGTTGTCCACCCCCGTTCTTGAAGGAAAAGGATCCGGGGTTCCAGACCCGCGATGTCGTGGAGGAAGAAAAACACTCACCTTTGCTGCCCGGCACGGGCCCGTCGGAAGAGGGTTGGGGCCCGGAAAAAGCTTCTCGGGAAAAGTCGAGCGCTTACCGGGGGGGGGGGAAAAAGAAGGAAAGGAACGCGGATGTCCACGATTGACTGAGAAGATGCCGATCTCGCGATCAAACGCGGAAGACCGACGGAAAAAAAAAACTGGACCTCGCTTTCGTGGGATCGCTGCGTTCGGACCTGCACGAGACTACATTCGAAAAGCGAGTAGGGACGGAAGAGTGGGAAAAAGAGTCCTTCCGTCGTCGGCCCGTGGCTTGAAGATAAAGGGGTCACCAGCTGAGGAGAAGAAAAAGGTTCGCTTGGAACGGCCGGCGAAGAAAAGCGGGACACGAAAATTCCTGGGAAAAGCTTGCCTTCCAGAAAAAGCCTGCTGCATGAAAATCCTCTGTCCATCAGATCCCGACCGGTTTGTGCTGGGCATGAGGGAAACATTGATCAGGTCAGCCCTCGCAGAGGAAGGGGAGAAGGGTGATGGGCCTAGACCATCGGACGGAGAGAGTCGATCTCTGTCGCCAAAGGAGGGCATCTGTCTGCACGTGGAGTCAAGGGAAAAGACACTTCGTAGGAAAAAAGGTCGAACCTGCTCGTCAAAAAGGGGGAAAGGAGGTGGGGCATGCGTATCGCTTCAGAGAGGGATCTTGTCGAACCTACGGGTGTTCACAGTAGACGAGAAGAGGAAGGCCGTGAGGAAGGGGATCACCGTCGGGGGGGGCCATCGCTGTCCCTCTTCATACGCGCGCCGGACGCGTCAAGAAAGAAAAAAAAAGAAAGTCGGCGTTTCCTCTCCTCAGGGAAGAGGAAACGAGATCGCACGATGATGGAGGTGACGCGGCTGGCATCGCGGCGTTTCAGGAAATAAGAAAGGGGGCCGCTAGTTAGAAAAGGAAAGGAAAAAAAGGGAGTCCCGGCGATGGGGTAGGGAAAAGAGTTGATGCGTCGACTACAAGACTGCACCTCTGTGCTCTATACTATCACAGAAGTCCCAGATTTGGAAGCCTCAGAGGCAAAGGGGGGAGAACAACACCGACGATGGTTGACCACAAGGGAGAAAAAGGGGTCTAACTAGGAATTCCTCACAAAACGCACGACTGGTTATCCTGGACACCAAGATGGAACATAGACAGGGGGAAAACCGGCGGTTGAACGAGAAGAAAAGAGGGTGGGTGGTCATTTCGGAGAGAAAGGAGGGAACGTACCTGTCTGGTATCTCTCTCCACAAAAAAAAGAGAGCCAGACGGACGTTCACGACAGGAATTCCCAATGAAAAGAAAAAACAAACTCAGGCCACGGCGAAAGCTCACGCCGGTTTGCTAGGAAGACGGGAAAAAAAAAAAAAGCATAGGGGTGGTGTTCCGGATACCCCGTCTTGCCCGCAGGAAAAAAGGGAGGGTGGCGGGCCTCCTCGTAGGACACCGCTATACCTGGTGGAAAAGACGCTCCGAAACGTCCGGCGGCATATGGAGGGAGAGAAGATGGGGAAAAGAGGGGAGCAGGTTACCTCTGGCACGGGGAAAAAGAGCGGTGCAGATTATCTTTGTGAGTATACGGCATCATCCTCCGTAGAGAAAGGACGACGGGAAGGCGCACGATTGGGAAGGTGACTTCTAACTCGAGAAAATCATGCACGCTGTAAACTGGTGGGAGGAAGGGAACTGAACCGCCGCGATTCCAGGAAAGTAAAAGAAGACAGGACTCCATCATCGTGCTCGACGGGTAACTGCCGCTCATCAACTAGTCAAGAAGGTTCTGCGCGGGATGAAAAAGGGAAGGGGAAGACGGGGTCGATTTCGTTGATGATGGAAGAAAAAGAGCGGCACCGAACCATAAGGGGGAAAAAGGGCGAGCCGGAGCGCCTTCCTTCAAGGTCTTCGCGGTGAATCCTCCGTACAAAGGAGGGAGGCCAAGACCGATGAATGTGCCTCGAGAAAGAAAGAACAAGCCTGAAAGAGCGATACCCTACGAAAAAAAAAAAAAAACCGTGCACCCGAAGAGGTAAAAATCCGAGCACGAGGGAGAAAAGGGGACCGCACGCTCATACCGCCTTCAATAAAGGGGGGGAACGAGATCGCGCCTAGAACCAAGGAGCCAGAATCAGTGCCACCATGGGTGCAGCGTCGTGCTGAAAAGAAAGAGGAGACCGAGGCAGAGCCCGATTCCCAGAAAAAGGACGGTAGCCGTGATTTGAAAGGTGAATGGGGACATCAGGCTGGTTACCGGCCAGCGCGGAAGAAAAATGCCGGCAGGATCGTCCTGAAAAAAAAGAGGAAAATCCGTTGAACCGGCCGATCTCAGAAGAAACCCGTCGGATGTATGACAGCGAGAAAAAACGGGCAAGCAGGGCCACGCAACAAAGAGAAAGAGGGAAAAAAAAAGACTGTACGACTTAAGGACTGGGCAAAAAAAAAAAGAAGGGACGGGCCGTCGATGTCTTCTCGTAAAAAAGAAAGCAGCGACTGGCTCGTCGTCTCAAACAGTACAGGCCTGCGGTCTGCAGAAAGACAGAGGGAACCGCGTAACCGAAACCGTTTATCGGGGGGAAGAAAGGGGAGCCGATCCGTCCATGCTTGGGGGATAAAAAAGGCCGGCTCTTAGAAATCAGAATCTCATCTGCCTTTGGTGAAGAGTCAAGAAAAAAAGGAACCAGCTGACTTTCCTTGAAAAAAAGGACGATCTGGGCACTTCCTGGATGAGGAGGGGTCCGTCGGTCATTAACACTCGCTGGTGTCATAAAAAAGGGAAGGAAGGTCGCGTACCGGAAAAAAAAAGGGAAAAACATTGTTGCGAAGGAAAAGCTTGCCGGTTTCTAGGAAAAACCATGTTGATTTCCGTGGGAAGGGGGGAAGGGGGGGGACGGAAAAAAGACTATCGGTCATCAGAAGATCGATCCGGGGTAACGAAGAACGGAGGAGACGGCCATGGGAAAGCTCTGTGGACACACCAAGGCGGCGCATCGTAATTCGTTGGGGGGACCCTACAAGGAACGGAGGGAGCGGAACTCAAGCTCGGCGAGGGGGAAAGCAGCTTTTCTCCTGCGCAGAAAAACAATCTTTCCTAGCTGCCGGGTAGGCAAGGAGCCTATCACCCGGCAGAAAAAAGGAGGAAGCAGGCGACGTCCAATTGCACAAGAAGGAAAGCTGATGTTTACCTGCAAAAAACGGGCCGTCATTTCGTCTAGGAGCACGGACCAGAACACGGACTGCCAGAGCTAAGAAGAAGAAAAAGAAAAGAGAGGAAAAAGAGCGATAGCTCTGGGGGACAAAAGGGCGTCCGTTCTCCTCTACTACAGAGAAGTCATGGAGTGCATGTCAACATCATTCTCCCGCGCGACGCCCGAAAAAGAATTGGACGTCTCCTTCTGCGGAACCTCGTCGGCGAAAGGAAGAAATGGGGGTGCTCTACCCCTAAAAAACCTCCGGGTTAAGGAAGCCGCCCGCCTGACGGGCGAAAGAAGACTATCTCGACGAGAGGGAAAAAGGAAAAGGCGAGGTAATGGGCCCAACGAAAACGGTCGACGTCGGCGGTCCCTGGAACCTGGCCGTCCGCGGATACCCCGGATCACCGACCGGTGGAGGGGGGAGAGGGGGGGGGTGACGGTCAGGACTTACGTGCAGAAAAAAACTGCACCACGACATCCAACAGTGGTTGAAGACCTGACCCGGGGACACCGTCAAGCAGGCCAGACTAAAAAAAAACGAACAATCGCTGTGTCAAAAGGGGAGAGTAAAGCGACGGAATGGCCTGTTAAAAAAACGAGTGTCGTGCTTGCAGAAACTCTGGGGGGGGGGGGGGGGGGGGGGGGGGGGGGGGGGGGGGGGGGGGGGGGGTGGGGGGGGGGGGGGGGGGGGGGGGGGGGGGGGGGGTGGGGGCTGGGGGGGGGGGGGGGGGATGGTTGTGGAGGGGGGGGAGGGATAGGTTGGGAAAGGAGGGAGGATTTCTCTGATAAAATTCAACCTAAGTCTTCAATGCCCATCATCTTTTTCCGTTGGGGAGGAAATCGTAACCCCCATTCAAGATGATAAGGAAGAGAACACTAAACCGAGCCTTCCTGGAAGAAAGAGATGTCCACGATGTACTGATCAGGAAAAAGAACGCTCTGAACCGTTTTCGGTTACGCGGAAAAGACGAAAGGAAGAACGAGGCCTGGACTGACTCTGCTTTCTGGGGAGAAAAAAGAAAAGGGAAAAAAGGAGTTCGTGCTGCATCGAAAATGAAAGAAAGAAGTCCCGGCTCTCATCGGATCATTAACATGCAGAAGAATTACTCAGTCCCGTTCTGTCACGCGATAGTTGAGTGGGGAAAAAGGAAAGGATCGCTCGTTGGAAAACAAGGAGGAAAGAAGAAGACGGGTTCGCTTGAACGGAAGAGGAGGGGTTCCACTTACTGGTATGGCAAGGGGGAGCTGCCGGCGATCCTTCCGTCCATCTACCTGGGGCTGAGGAGGGGAAAAAGCCTGCTGGCATGGAAAGGAAGGGAGAAGGGAACAAGAGAGACCGTCAAAATAAAAGGGGGTGCCTTTGCATCGGGCGGCTGGGACTCTCAGGTCAGCACGCGCTCGGCACGTCATCGGGGGAAGGGGAAGAGGAAAAAAGAGGGAGCTTGGTGCGCGGAGGGAGGGAGAGGTAAAAAAGGGAAGTGCAGGGGCGTATGCCTAATTCGAAAGAGAAAGAGGGAGCGGCGTCTACGACGTCGTCTCACCGCCGCGGTGAAAAACTAGGTACGTGAAGTCGGGTATCAATCTCTTCCCGGCGGTGGGCATGCAAGGAAGGGGAAAGAAATCTGTCTTGGCGACATAAGGGGGGAAGAAGGAAAGATCGCCGAGGTCAATTCGTAGAGAAGGAGAAAGAGCGCCCTGGTTAAAACTGTGGACGGTTCCGCGCTGCCATAGCTTTCCAGCGCAAGAAAAGAAAGCTACGGACAGGAAAGCACCCGTCGCAGACCGGGGGGGAGGGACCTCAGGGGCGTTCCTCGCCTACCGGTGGCTGCGCCAGTCAGGGGGGAGGGATCTCACGATGGGAGGGAAAAAGGGAGAAAGCCTTTCGAGGGAAGGGCGGTGCAGTCAGAGTCCCACGGAAAAAAAACGAATTATAGTGTTAAGCGAGTTTTCGAAGTCCCCGAAAGAGGGGAGAAGGACCTTCGAGTGGAGAAAGGGGAGATGATTCCTTAAAAAAGGAACCAGAATCTGACACCGCTTTTCAAGGAATCACGATCACCTTATTCACCTATCAATCCCCAGATGAGCCCTGAAAAAGAGGAAGAAAAAAGGAAGAAGGCCTCCTCTCAGAAAAACGAAGGAAGGGGTGAAAAAATAGGGTCGGAGATTTCAGCACGAGAAATTAAGAGGAAAAAAATGAGCTTGCCAGGGGCTTCACACGGAAAAAAAAAGGTCGACAGGACGATGCCACCGCGCGTCGAAGAGGAAACCGGGGAAGGAGAACAGTGGACGCTTTCTTTTTTGGAAGGGCCGGAGGAAAAAAGGGAAGGAAAGGTCGGAACGTCCCTTCTTTGGAAGATCTAGAAAAAAAAAAAAGGGGAGGAGGAAAGAGAAATACTACCATACTTACTTTTCAAAGCAGAGAAAAATGAGACGCCGAAATTACCACCACACGCACGCTGTCCACGCGGCTAAAAAAAAAGGGGGAAGATTCGCCTCCGCTTTGGCATAGGCAAGAAAAAAAAAGTGGGTGTTACGTATCCCCGTCGAAGGGAAAAAAAGAGAATCCTGAGGTTTCGGAGAACCAGTGAAGAACACCGTACTTTGTATCACCAATCTTCGGTTCGTCGCCGCCGGCCTTTAGAGGAGGAAGATGGAGGGATAATACTGTGACCGTAGAGGTGAGAAGGTGACCTCGGGCAGTTCCTCTGCACCGGGAAGGGAGAAGGGTTGCCCTTGCCGTTCTTCCATAACAGAAAGGGAAGAAGCGCAAGCCACCGTCTCAGGAAGGAGGGACTGGCAGGTAAAAGGAGGAACGAGAGGACAATAATGCACGCTTGTACTGGGGGGAACTGGAACCACGCGATTCCATCAGCGACAGGGATGGGAAAAATAAAGAAGAGTGCGCTCGCGAAAGTAAAGGGGGGGGGGGGTTGGGGGGGGGGGGGGGACACCGTGGCTAGGAACGCCTCCTTTCCGAAAAGGGAGACGTGATATTTCCCTCCCGGTAGGTCGATGTATAGAAAAAGAGGGAAATCTCTTCAAGAACAAAAGGAAAGGCAGGCCCTGCTCCGGCCGAAGGGGAAAAGACGCCAGTTGAACGCGGCCGTATCGTTGAAAAAAAAAAAAAACCAAGACCGATGAGGGCCTCGTCCGAAGACGTCCTGAAGAGGGGGAAAAGAGGATACCCTACTCACTCACGACGAAGCAGTTCGAAAAACATAAGGGGGGAAAAAAAGGAGTAACGCCTATCCAGAGGGAAAAAGAATCAAACTGACATCCTCCCGGCACGTCCATGTTGGCGACCGAGGGGAAGAGCCCCACTACGAACCGCGTACTAGGAAAGGGAAAACAGATGAAATTTCCGACGGAGGGGAGGAAAAGAAATGTGTCGCCCTACATAACCGATTCCTCAACACACCGGGTCTGGATGAGCAGGGAAAAGAAAGGACAGGCGACGCCATGAAGGAAAAGGGAAGGGGGGAAGAAAAGAGGAGGCATCCCCAGGTAGGGAAAATAGAAGAAGCTAACAGAGAGGATCGTTAATGCGCGATACGCCGGCCTTTCCAAGAGGGGGTGTAGGACACGCGAAGAAGCATGGAAAAAGGACGCGCCAAGGGCAGCAAAAAGACGAAGTTGAAAAATAACGGGACTGACGACGGAAAAGAATCTCGATGATAAAGGGACGGGAAAATTGGCTTCCTCTTGGAAAGGAGAGGAAAAAAAGAAAGCAGCGACTGGATCGTCGTCGCCCACAAAGAGGGGAAAGGAAAAAGGCCTCGTAGTGGAGAAAAATGGGAGGGGAAAAAAAGGGAAGAGGCCGAAGAATCTTCAGCTTTATCCTTAAGAAGGGAAGAGGGGAACTAAGTTAGACCACGTCCGGCTCGGTAGCGCCTGAGAAGGGTTTTGAAGATGTAAGGCAAAAAGAACAAAGAGTGACGGCCGTAAGAGAAAAAAGGGGGGGCAGCCCGCCACCTAAAGGGAAGGGAAGGACAGCACCTCACTACATCGCGGTGTCATAAAAACCAAGGAAGGGCGCGTGTAAGAAGACGGAAAAGATGGGGGAGGACTCGCAAAAAAAAAATTCTTGCCGTGGAGGGGGAGTAAAAGCCCCTGTGGATGTCGTGGTGCAGGTGCAGGGAAAGAAAGAAAGTCCCGTGAAAGGCAAGGAACGACCTACAGGGGAGGGGAAAGGGGAGGACGCCGCCTTTCCTCAGAAAAGGGGGAAGGGTCAAGCTCAGGACAACACCTCACGTAAGAAGTCCTTCGACGCGGCCGCAGCGAAAAGGGGGGGAACATAAAAGAAAAAACTCGCGGCAACTTCAAGAGAGAGAGGGAAAGGGATTCGGCGTTGTCTCAAGCATCGTGGGAGAGAGAAACATGCTGTCGAAAAGAGGAGAGGGGGGAAAGAGGAAATTCGGCAGAAAGGGGGAAAGGGCGGCACCAAGGCGAAGCATTCGAACGTCCAATTTCACGGCCGGAGGGGGAGGAGGGAAGCTGCATACCGTCCGAAGAAAAGGAGTAGACGGATCCCAGGAAGAAAAAAGGCCTTCCGAAAAAGAGACCAAACAAAAAGGAGTAGAATGAAAGAGAGAGATATGCTCAAAGGGGCACCCTGGCGGTCCGGGGGAGAAGAAAAAAAGGCGGCCCGCTACTTTCAAGAAAAAAAAAAGAAAGCGAACTGCCGCCGTTCACTTAAAGAAGGAGGACTCCTCTTCGCTCCTCGTGCCGCGTGCTCGGAAAAAGAAGAAGAGACCTCTACATCCTTTGTGAGCGAGGAGCCCAAGAAAAAAAGCAGAGCTATCTCTCCGAGAAGGGAAAAAAGGAGGGAGCGTTATGGGCCCCACCTAAGTAAGGGAGGGATCAGAAGGAGGTGAGGTGTTGTGCCACGATCCTTGACCTGCCGCCCGAGAGAGAAAAGGAAAAACTGTTCTTGATGAAACGGGTAAGACAAGGGAAGAGGAGCTACTGCCCCAGGAAAAAGATAAACAATGGGGTCGTCGATTACAGGAATCGACAAAGAGAAAGCCTCCGCGCTGGCGCTCTAGGGAAAAGTTCTTTCGTACCGCGAAGGAGGAAGGGGATGAAAACCGCTTATGTAGGGGGGGAATACAGACACTCACCTTTGAAAGAAGGGGGAAGTCCCAAGTCGGCAAGTCCAGTCACTTGTTCGTTGGGGGGAAGAAAAAAAAGCTCTGATCGAGGCAGCGAGCGCGAAGAAGGGGGTGGGGGAAGCCCTTTTTACGAGAGAGGAAAAAGAGCTAAAGCTGCCGACTCGCTATCACCTGGGTTGGAGGGTAAAGCACGTCAAGACACCGCTCCTTACGTGGACCTCGCTTTCGTGGGCGACGACGGGAAGAGGAGGGGAGTTGTCGCAGCGACTCACGAAAGAGGAACGACAGTACCTCTCGAAGGGAAAAGAAAATAAGAAAAAGTCAGGAAGTCGTAAGTGTAACGGTCGATCTTCGATTTGTGCGTGGGGAGGAGGACCGGTGGGGTGTTTTTTTGAAAAGGAGGAGGAGGCGCTGGAAAAAGTGTTCTCTTTAACGGAAGGGAGGAGAACGAAAGGAAAAGAAGGGGTCGTCTTCCCTGCGAGCAAAGAAGCTACCTTTGGCGGCCGAGGACGTTCACCAGCCTTCTTGAGGGGAAAGTAAAATATGTAATCTTCTACCCGTCCCCTTCTTCACCCGACCGGGGAGAAGAGGCTCTTCTGCGAAAATCTGGGATAAAAAAAAGAGATCGGAAGGGAAAGCGGTTGCACTGTTAGGAAAAATCGTAGTGTGCTCGTCCGAGCAGGGGAGGAAAAAAAAGGGGGAGTGACAGGCTGGGAAGGCATCTGCGGACGTTTCCTGGTTCGCCAAAGAAGAGAAGATTCTTCACCGCCGCGGTGCCGGTGTCGAACTGCAGAAAGGGGGGTTGTTTTTTTTTTCGGAAGGAAAAAACCGGCGTGGGCCATTCTGATAGGGGAGAATCGGTCAAGACCTACTGGTGTACGGCCTGTTCACGATCGCACGTTCAAGGCGTAAAAAAGAAAGAGAGGCCCTTGTTAATCCAAAACCGTCGGAAGGACGTCGCTGAAATACGAGAAAGAAGCAGACAACACATCGACTCCCGAGAGACATTCCCATCCCTGCGACATACCTGGTTCTGACCGGGGAAGAGGAATACCTGGGAGAGGGGAAGGAGAAGCGCACGAGGGGAAAAAGACATTCCGGAAGGAAGGCAGCGGCGGTTCAGTCAGAGCCACAAAAAGGAAGCGTTCATAGGGGGCAGCGAGGGAGGAAAGAAACCATCTTGCGAAAAGGGGGAAAAAGGTGGCGTGCTCTGACGGCGATGAAAGAGAAAAAGGACAGGTCAACCCCGATAAAAAGGAGAGGAGGAACGGCCCTATGGAACCGGGGGAGCCCTCCAGAATGCGTAAGGAGGAAGCTGGAGACGCCACCGACGATGTGATCCACGGTATCGCGGGCCTGAGGAAGGAAACAAAAAAAAAGACGTGCCTTCGCACGACGGGGAGCCGGAAAAGAGAGACGAGAAAAAAAAGACGCTTCTAAGAGGCAAAACCGAGGAAGGAAAGAAAGCGGGCGGGTGGTGGTTCATTTCGGTCGGCGCCCAAAAAAGGTTTGATCATGCGTCCTGTCTGGTAAG
>Ga0179593_1704132_pt1 | contig 10253 bp, 10 predicted proteins | sample CZODoug2_1_08_16_FD_185931 | JGI IMG/M metagenome (GOLD analysis project Ga0179593, IMG submission 185931) | Vadose zone soil fungal communities from Angelo Coast Range Reserve, California, USA - CZODoug2_1_08_16fungal (PacBio error correction) | ecosystem: Environmental > Terrestrial > Soil >...
AAGCAAAGGGGGGGAATTGAGATTGCTTTAAGCCTGCCTATACCTTCTCCAAGATCAGAAGGAGAAACGAGAAAAAAAAAACGCGACCTGGTCATTCTATCGGGCACCGTTGGGTAAATGATAGAATGGGGATCACCCTAGGTCTATTAAAATTGGCTGGGGGGGAAAGAAGAAAGAGTCCGGGGGTTTTCCATAAAGAAGATCACGATAAAAAGGAAGGAAGAGTCGAGGGAAAAAATACCCTATCGTCAAGAGAAAAGTCAAAACAACATAAAGGATGGGGTCTCACGAAAGATAAAAATGCGGGAAAAAGGCGGCGGGCTTGGGCTGTCGTGGAAAGGGGAAAAAAGGAAAGGGGGAATTACTTAAGTGGCGTTAAAGAATATCAAGTGAAAACAAAATCCCGAGATAAAGAAAAAGCCGAAGCAAGGTAGGGGGATGCTAACCGTCAGCCTCTCACCGCATAAAACGACATACAGAAAGGAAGTGTTCATTAGACACGAAGCCATCTTCAACGGAACTCTCCAGAAAAGAAAAAGCTGAGAGGCCGCCGTCATAGGAAACTCCGACCGAACAAAAACCGGCGTCATATGCCCTCGGGGATCTATCTCTATGGGGGGGGATATCTCAGGAGAGAAAAAACAAAAAAGGAAGAGGGAGACTAAGAGGGGAGGGAAACCCAAAATGACATCGATCCGTGCCGGGGAGAAATTGCCTTAAGTCAGGGGTGGGGACGGCGTCCAGCCGGGCCTCCGCCGGAATCGGTCGGGGGAGCTTGATGGGCCCTGCCGGGGGGGAAAAGTCGGGAAGAGTGTCGTACAGAAAAACCCCTGTCAAGGAATTCATCAAGTGGAGAGAGGGGCTCTGCAAATAATCCGAAGCAACCGAAGGGGAGGAACTCGGAATCGGAAGAGAAACAGGGGGTCTGGAGGCCCTCATGAACGGGTACCCCACGGCACCTCTGGATGTCAACCCCAGTCCCCCTTTCTCCCTACAAGTCAGGAAATGGGGGGAGAGAGGGTTGAAATGGGCAATCGCAAAAGTCGATGTTGATGCGAGGTCGTGCGTTAAGGTCCACCGGGAAAGGGATCAGCTGGGTAGGGGATGACATGCTTCTGACCCGGATCATAGGTTGAGGGCATTTCCTCATAACTCCCGAGAAGGCTCAAGGTCAAAAGTGCGGGCTATCGGCCTGCTGGCAGGGGGGCGTCGGATGTGGAGCCTGGGCGAGGGGGGTCGATAAAGGAGCTTGGGCGTCCTAAAAGATTCAAGAACAAAGGAAGAGATTTTGAGGGGTTGGGCCCAGAGAGCTCCCTTTGGAACTCTCAAGACCTCACATTGTCTTGGTCGGAGCAAGGAGAGGAGGCCTAATTACTTAACAGGGGTCGGAGGCTCCCTTGAAGAGGAATCTTCAGCAAAAAGCTTCAGATTCGAAAATTGAGCCCGCGGGAGACGGAACCAAGAACCGCCTAACTTTATGACTCGGCAAGGTTCGCTGCAACCGGGGAGGAAACTCGGGGGTAACACGGGCAAGGCCTCCTGGGGAAATGCCGAAAGGAAGTGGAGCCCCGAGATCCGGGAAGAAGCATTCTCTCGAGGGGGGTCCATCATGGACGGAGTTCAAAGGGGGGAGTATAAAAAAAGCGTATGCTGAAACCCGTGCGGCATCCACACTGCAGAAAGACGGTCGGTCAGGAGCTTCACTTGTACGCCTCGAAAAAAACAGTCCGCTCGCCCAGGGATCACGCAATAGGATTTAGTGGGATAATCATAAGAATAGGGAGAAAAGGAAAGACGGCAGCTGCTAAAGAATCGCACCTCGGCCGGGAACGCGGGACCGCGCCCGATTGGCCGACGCTCCTCATCCGAGCTAGATCACAAAGAGGATGGCTCAGCTCGCGGAAGGTGACATGTACGCTACCGCACTGAAAAAAAAAAGGGGTTCTTCGCCACCGAGAAGAGGGATGCCAGGGGAAGAGAAAAACAAAAAAAGGAGAAAGGACAAGACTTCTGGGGAAGAGTGGATCGGGGGGGATTTAAGCAGGGGGAAGGGGCGGAACTGGGACCAAATTATCCTCTAATGAAACTGTCGTCCCGACAGGCCTATCGGGGAGAGCACTGTTCAAAAAATGGGTACCCGCTTTGAGAGGACCATGTGGGCGGATAAAGAACACCAGATGAAAGCCAGAAAAAGAGCGGGGGTTCTTCCTTTTTCGATGGCCGTAAGGAAGGGATTGGGACAAACGGGAAGAGTAACTGGGGAAGCCGATCCCGCCTGCTCCCCGGCCGGGGGTGGAGGGGGGCCACACAAACCTCAGAGCGCTTGAAGAGCGTCGGAAATTCAGCGTGTAAAAAATCTGTCGCCGCTCCGGCGCGTACGCCAAAGAAAGTTGACATGGGGTTCCGGGCAGAACGCGCCTTGCTGGGAAAGATTGAACGGCGCACAGAAAAATCAGGAAAAGAATTGGAAAAGGGGGAACTCTCGAAACGGAGGGGGAAAATAGAGGAAGAGTTCTGCCATCCTCGTTTAAAAAATCTCGACGAAACATCAGTAAAACTTATAGGAAACAAGGCACCAATTTCTATATCTCCCCGAAAGAAAAGATGTGGACATCTGGAGGAAAAGGGAGGAACGCAGGACATTCTTTTAAAAGATGCTTAAGCTGCGAGCCGCCTAGAGGAGGGGGGGGGGAGACGGAGCAAGAGGAAGCTTTGGCGAAAAACAATTTAAGGGGGGCTAACGAAAGGGAGATTCCTGGTAATTCTCTTTCGAGATTACCCATCCGGACGTGACGTCCATCGAAAAGGGGGGGAGACAAAACGCTGACTAGGAATGCGGGGGAGGGAAATCTGAGCTCTTTCAAGGGTCGACATAACATGGGGAAAGTCGAAAACGGGTCCTTGAAAAGGACTGCAGAAGGCCCCGATCCTGGTTGTATGGGAAAGCCCCTTCGTGGAAGAAGACAAAAATAATCCTTTCTTGAAAGGGGAGACCAAAGAGGAAAGAAAAGACAAAGAGATCGATAGTCAGAGGGGAAAAAAATTGAGAGTGGCAATGTGATGATCTCGTCTCAAGACGAACTTTTCAAAACAAGAGGAGTTGGCGAAATTGGAAGGGGGACTGCGCACTGTTCACGGAAGAAGGAGGACGGCAAGGAAGCCTCAGACTCCTTCTTCGATGGCCGTCTTCTTTATGGGAGGCAGAAACGTGAGGAAGCACAAGCGGTTCCATCAGAGGTTTCAGAAGTATTCTAGAGAGGGGAGTCCCAAGAGCTCTCGGATAGAGCGGGAGGAATTCGAAATGAACTCACACGAAATCCTATGCTGTGAATCAGAAGGGGGAGGGAGTGCTAAGGCTTCTGCGGCCTTCAGAATGCCAGACGCGCCCGAAAAGGAGAATTAGAAATCAGAATTGCAAGGGGCTTCTGCATCACAGGAACTACGTCTCCGCATCTCCGCTAACTCGGAGGGGGAAAGGTAAGCAATCGCTCTGAGACTTCTTCAGAGTGAGAAAAGTCGGAAAGGCGGTCAATAAAATATGCAATTGGTTGCGGTGGGGGAGAACAGAACATGAGCACTCAGATAGCTAGGGGAAAGGAGAAGAAGTCATCAATGAGGTTCTAAGGGAAAGCACTAGAAAAAATTGAGGACTGAGGAACAGAATGGCCCCCAGGACCATGAGGGCAAAAAAGCTGGGACATCCAATCTCTAGGGGAAGTCTCCAAAAAGTGGAGGGGAGGGGGGCCATCTAGGCCCGTCATAAAGAAAAAGGGGGAGATTCTAATTCAATTCTTTGAGATCCTTCATGGGGAGAAAAAAAATAAAAAAGGCTTCCCGTGTAGGGAACCGTTGGTAGTAGCCTGACTCCAAGTCTCCTGGATAGTAACGCAAAAATACAATCCTCGAACTTCAGAAGCGATCGCAAAAAGGAAGTAGTGGGGGGAAAAGGTTCCAAGCCCTTCGAAGGATGTCTAGGGGGATGGGCTCCTAGAGACGAGGGCAAGGAAGAGAGCAACAGGAATAGGGAGAGTACGATCCTGTCGGGAAAAAAATGAAACGGAAAGAATCAGAAAGAAAATCGGGAGGCGATTGCACAAAAAACGCACCGCTTGCCGACCCCTCTCGAGAGAAAGAGGAAGGCGGCGGGCGCGGTTTGATGGGTCGGCGAAAACCTGGAACAGGGAAGCCGTTGAACGGAAGGACACTAAAAAAAGGGACACAGACGGCGGATCTCGATGAACGATCCTTGGGGGGGGGGCAAGGGAGTAATTCTATTTCCGATCCGGTGGCGCACCCACGACTCCCAGCACAGCCTGGGGGAAGATGTCTCAACGATAAGCCGCGGGACACACCGCCGGGAAGAGCATAAGCCAAGAAAGAGAAGTCGGATGGCTGAAAGCACCGAGACGAAAAAAATTCCGCCCACGGGAGTACTCTCTTTGTGTGGGGATATCGACATCATCGACAAAAAAAAAAGTCAGGAAAAGGAAGAGAGATGAATATCTCCCCCATAGCATCGATACGTGCAGGCGAATGGGAATTGGGCGAGAGAGTGAGCGGCCACCTCCTACGTAAGCCGTCGACGGAATGGATCTGCCCAGGATGGTTACTCGAGCTTCAGAGTGTACGACAAGAACAACCAGAAGGAGTTTCTTGGGCGGTGCATTCCCATTAAAGATACATAAAAGCCAGGGTCTTCGGCGCCTATAGAAAAGCGGGTCGTGCAAAAAGAACTTGTTAAAAGGCCTGCCCCTGCTGCCAGTTTCACAGGAAATCCCAAGGGACAGAGGACACCTTAAATCGTTCGGCGAAATAATCTTAGTTAAGTTTGGGGGGAATAAGAAGGGTCTTCGAGAGGTTGCCGTTCCAGAGAACCGTCAATTCATGTACGAGGAAAGGCTTGGGATATCGGCTCTCTTTAAAGGCAAGGACAAAGAGCCACCCTGCCTAAAAGGCCCTCTACGTTAGCACGCCCATTTCGAGAAATGGAAAGTACAAAAGAAATGGCGCCTGCGGCATAAAAGGTGTATTCGAAGGGCTAGGTGCGATCCATTATCTGGGGAGCCGGATAGGGCCTAAAATTCTTCAATAAACACGGAAAAGAGGGGGGCATGGGGTGAGATGAACGAACCTTTGGAACAAACCCTCAAATGGGGAGGCCAGGGGCTAAGAATCTTTCCTACATTCCTGCCAGTCGCATCCTGAGGAAGGGGAATACTCCTGGCCTCTTCAACAGGCGTCCTGGGAGGGAATTGTGGGAAAAGCATTTCCTAGAACCCGGCCCTTGGGGGGGGGGGGGGGGGGGGGGGGGGGCAGCCCTACCGCTCCCTTTTGAAGTAGACGCCGGTTCTCCTGCACAACAGGAGACCGGTCGTGAGGGGCAGGTTGCACCGTCAAAATCTATGTCCTATGGGGAATTCAAGTAAAGAAAAAACCGGCGGGAAGGACGAAGTCATTAAAGGGGATTCCATCTGAAAGCTTTCGAGATTGTCTAGCCGGAGTCTGGGAATGAAGGCGTTTCAAAACGTGCGGAGTTCCAAAAAAGACGGTCGGAGAGATGACGCCTTTCTGGGACTAAAGGCAGGTAGAAACGCAACTCTACCCGAGGGGAAAAGAAAAAATAAAGGAATTTTCTGCGCGATCATAAGAAGCCGAGGAAAAGAATTATCAGGGCCCCTCGGAGAACAAAAAAATCTGGGAGGAAGGCCTTTACCGTGCAAAGATCATAAACCTCCATCCGCAGGGGGGGCCAAGGTCCGACGAAGGATTCGATCGGCCCGTAGGGGGCGCCGATCTCTTAAGGGGAAATGTAGACGAAAAGGCGAAAAAAAACGTCTGTAGCCACCGAAAAAGGTAGGATGAAGATCATCTCCATCCACCATCTAAAGAAGGGGAGAAACCTAGAGGGTTAAGTTGAAGGGCGGAGTGCACATGGAGTGTTGTCAAGCAAGTTTTTCCTCTGTCCAGTACTCAAAAAGGCCGGAAAGGGACAGTTCCTGACAACACTGTATCGGGGCGTGATCAGAGGGAAATGAGCAGTTTTCTATAGCCAGTTTCGAGACAGAGACAAGATCCGACCGATTCACCCAGGACGGGCTCGCGCCGAGGGGGTGTGGCCGAGTTCGATGGCCGTCACGTCAGTAGGGGGGAAGAAGAAGGAGAAAAAGGAAAAAGGGAAAGGCTAAAAAGGGAGCAGATCGCGGAGGGCCGGCCTTAATTGGGATTTGGCCACAAGCGATCCGCTGCTTCGCCTCAGGTTCTTCAGGACAATCTTCAGCATAGTTTCCCAAGAAAGGAAAAAGCTCCGAAAAGAAGAAGCCCAGGTGAGTATTTCCTGCCGGGAATCTCGACCTTGGAGAAGTACGGCCAGGGGGCACACGGCCACAGTCCAGGCGTGGGGAGGGGCTAACGAGGGGGACCAAAATCATCTCCAACCACACAACGGATGCGTAAAATATAGAAGGGGAAAGGCAAAACTCAAAAGGTGAGGGGACGTAGGAGGGCGCCGTTCCATCTCCCGGGCAAATGAAGGCAGCCAAAATGGAAAGGGAGAATCGAAAAAACTTCTCTGTTCTTCCCCGCGCGGTCGACAAAGGAAAGAGGGGAAACCTCTGATGAGAGGGGAAAAACCAGAATAAAGTCGTCAAGGTCGAGGTGGGTTTTTTTTGTTTGCGGCCCCCTCCCAATTAAAAAAAGAGCAAGGAACATTCTCCTTCCGTGGCTCATTCGCCAAGGGGGGCACCCAGAAGAGAAGGGCCCTCGAAGAAAAAACGCTGCTCGGCGAGGCGTCTGGGCTGAATCTTTCAGACTAGCCAAAAGCGGTCTCGTTAATGGAAAAGGGGGAAGCCTAAATAAGTGCCCATTTGGTCACCGGCTCTTGAGAGAAAAAATCCATGTGAGGAAAAAAAAAAAAGAGAAACGGGAAAATCGCGTTATCAGTCCGGGGAAAAAAAGAGGGAAGCCGACATTCTGAAATCCGGCGTATCCACTCCCAAGAAGATTTCGGAGGTTAAATTGGGGCATGGGTAGCCTTCATCCGGCTAAAGACTTGAAACGAGGGTTCTTGGAGCTCCATACCGTGTTGCCTGAATGATAGACGGGGAAAGAATAGCGGGACGGCGCCATCCTCTCGGTGCTGTTAGGAGAAGAAAGGAGAGGAAGAACAAGTCTGATTGATTAGTTCGTCATCCGGATTTAGAAGGTCGCAGGAAAAAAGTCAAGAATAGTATGCTCAGATTTATAAGAGGGGAAGGATCTTCGGGCTATAAGAGAGGTCCACCTTGCTGATCCGGTGGAGAGAAGGAGTTTCTTCTTGATGATTGGAAAGAAAGGGGAATCCGGACCCGACCCGTACGTACGTTAGTTGGGATGCCGCACGTACGAAAGGTCAAAAAGACTCTAACTAGACCGCCATCTCTCACAAGCTGCTTGCCAGGACAATCACAAAAGGAGGGAAAAGAGTTGAAAGGGGGGAGACAACAGGCGTGCGGCCAATAACCTTTATTAAGTTTGGTCTTTGGGAACAAAAGGACTTCTCCGGTTGAGATTCGAACCTTAAGGGAATCAATTGGCGGGCTCTTAGCCAGGGGGTCTCAGAAAAGGGGAAAAAAAGGGACGAGGGACCTGACGACCTGCTGAACCCGGTGAAATTAAAAGGCTTACAGACCGAATGCAGACTGCAGTTTCGGAATTCCAAGGAGGGAAAAACGGGGAGGGGGTTCAAAGGTCGAGGCTCTTCCTTCTGGTCAACATAAAAAAATGAAAAACCGGCTGTAATCCGCGGGAGGCCTACCGTCGCCCAAGATCTCCTGTCGATCCCAAAAGGACGACCTACATAAAAAATGAAAAGGAGAGGGAATCTATTTCGAAAAATGGTCGCTCCCTCGATTGATATCTGAAAGGCGTTGGGAAGGATGGGGAGAAGCCGCGATATCCACTACTAGCACGATTACCGGAAGCCCTCCAGAGGGAGGGGGCTGGAAAGAAGTACATCAGCACTGACTTCTATTGCAACTGAACTACCGCAGAGGGAAGACCCCCTCGCTCCATGCCAGAATGAGGCGGGAGAAAGGGGGGGGTGTTTCTGACGGGGAATCAGGTGCAGTCCGTGAAAGTTCCTGAATTTCAATAAGAAAAAAGCTGGCCACGCATCGATAGAACCCGGGCGGCTTTCGGAGTCAGTTGACCTGGTCATCTCCACCAGGAAATCAAAGAGCCTGGTGTGGGGAGAGGGAACTATAAGCCGCGCGGCAACACTAGCATTGTGTCAAAAGCCATCGACGGCAGAGGACTTACGCGGAGTCCCCGAGCAGCTTAAAAATCCGAAAACCCACAGGAGAAGTAAAAAAGGCACGGGATCCCTCTAGGGGGAATATAGGAAGAGAGGAAAAAAAAGGGAGGAAGAGAGAGGATTCCGATATCTCCCCCCAGAGAGCAAGATCCCTAGGAGACAGAAAGCGGTGTGGTCAGGGATCGGCTTTCAGCTGATAATGCCCGGCCTCCGACGGAAGCACGGGGAAATCGGAGTTGGCGCGGCGTCATCGGGTCTGTAAAACCAGGACCCTTGGAGGGCAGAGGCTGTGGCCGTCTGAGGAAATAAGAAAAAAAGAAAGTGAGGGCGAGAAGAAAAATCCTGGCCCTTCCTTTCTTCAGGAACTGTCCCGAAAATGGGCACGCCCCGTCCCCCTTTCCAAGGGCCGCCGTCCCTGCTTGGCGATACGGGTTCGGAGAAATGATTGCGGGGGGAGAAGGGGAATCGATGGGGTAGTCTTGACTGACAGTAGGGTTCAAGGAGGGGGATATTGCTTCTGACCAATAAAGGCAGCTCGGAGGAAAATCCCTTTGCCGAAAGCCTCAGGGGAAGTTAGAACCGAAAGCGACAGGGGGCGATCGACTCGTGCAGCGCGGGGGAGGCGGAATGTCGATCCAGGAATCGGGGGGAAGGGTAAAGGCTTCAATAACCACGGACGTAGGGGAAGGTTGTGCAGGTTATGGTTGAGAGGAATGCAAAGCCGCCCACATTGGTCTTGTCTGTTCCGAGAATATCTGAAGGGGCCTTAAAAAGAGACTAAGGAGCGCCTTGCATAATCCTGAATCTGCACATGACAAGGGACGTCAGGTGCCTGTTCGAGCATTCCTAGCGCCCACTAGCCAGGGACGGAAGGGGTCCTAAAGAGAATTACGAGAAGGGCGCCTGCAACCAGGGCGTTCTCGGAGTTACAGCAAAACATCTCAGGATATTTGCAATGCCTGTGCGCCGCCTGAGAAGGAGGAACGCTGACGAATTCAGGCTCTCTTGGCTTCCAGAGAAAACGATTTCGAAAGATAAGAGAGTATGAACAGCCTTATGCCTTTGAACAACTGCGGCAATCGCAAACTGATAGGGAGGAGGAGAGTACCAGCTTTCTTGAGACTAAGCAGCAGAAAAACTCCGATCGTCCCGTCTGGAAAGCATAGGATTCTGGGAAATCAATAGAAAGGGAAGCCTAGGGATACGACCCTCGGCGTCGGAAATCCTGAGGCCCTCAACTGGACCGCCGGGAAAAAGGGAAAACCTCCCATCCTCATGAGCCGGCTTAGGGACGAAGGATTCGAGGACGGCAGACCGAGAAAAGTTAAAAGAAACGAGAGGAGGTGACATTGGACGAGGCCAGCATTCTAAAAAACAAGGGGACACCAATCCGCTTGAAAGGCTATCGCAGATGACGAAATCGCCAAAACAATTCGAAGAGGGCGGGGATCGATCGACAGATGGTCTTGATTTAAGAAGGGGGAGACGAGGAAGAAAGAGAAGAACCGTCCCGAGCCGGGTCCCGATCATACACTATCGGGGGGGGCCGGAAAAAAATTTAAAGGGACGCGCTTTTCAGGGGGAGAAAAAGGTTTCTTAGAAAGACCGAGAGACGGCGCCCGAGAAAAAAGGGACTCTAACGAGCCGTTTGGTTGCGTACGTTCGCCTTCACTTCAGGATGGGCGCCAAAAAAGAGGGAAACCAGGGAGATGGTCCTATCGCCGGCAAAAAGGCCGGAAAAATTGGTAGGGGTACGCAAAAAAGAGGATAAAGGGGGGAGATTAGCAAAGGGCGGCGGTCGGCAGAAGACAGCGTTCCCATCCTCTTGAGGGGATGCGCAAGGGAAAAACGACGGGGGGAAAGGGAGGGTCTGGGAGGAAGGGCGATCTAGAACTGTCGAAGGGGGAGATGGAACGGAGAAACGAGAGTCAAGGAAGCTGTTCATTTGCTAGGGGGGAAAAAG
>Ga0179593_1704294_pt1 | contig 10253 bp, 10 predicted proteins | sample CZODoug2_1_08_16_FD_185931 | JGI IMG/M metagenome (GOLD analysis project Ga0179593, IMG submission 185931) | Vadose zone soil fungal communities from Angelo Coast Range Reserve, California, USA - CZODoug2_1_08_16fungal (PacBio error correction) | ecosystem: Environmental > Terrestrial > Soil >...
GCGCTATCTCCTCAATTTCGGAGCCCAAAGAATTTAGAGCCTTGAGCCTAAACCGAGTCAACGACGGTTGTGCAAGATGCCTGTAACAGGCTCAGGGGATAGCTGAAGAACTCGAAAAGGTATTCTATCCGTGGGGTCAGGTGAATCATGGGAGGAGAAGAAGCCACGAGAGGTAATGAGGGTAAGGATAGGGGGGAACGACAAAAAACAAGGTCGGTCGGATGTTTGCAAGGGATCTCATTGGGACAAACAAAGCCCATAAAGAGTCCACAGGAAATTGAAGGGATGTGAACGGTCATGAAAAAGTCCAAAGTTTGGGGGGCGACTGTCCCGATGTGAGTGACGCCTCCTCCGAGCGCCTTACCAAAAACATGAAATCGGGCGGACCAAAGCACGAAAGAAAATTCCACTGAAACCACAGGCTCCGGGGAACCCTGACTAAATACAAACCCCAAAACTTTACGCGCCATCCTTTTAGAAGGGAAAAGGAACTAAGAAAGGAAAGAAAGACCGGCCGAAGAAGGGGAAAAAGGACTCGACTAGGACTCCGGAGGCGACGGCGTCGCCAAGGGGTTCTGGAGATTCTGCTTTCCCCGGAAGGCCACCGGAAACCCAAGACTGGGAGAAAATATCTGGAAGAAGGACGGAAAGCAGAAAAGGTAGAGGTTGAAATGGTGGAAAGAAGTTCCCATCGGATCACGATATGTTTTCGCAAGAATCGACGCGTTCCCCGCCGCCGATCAAACGGCGATAAGGGAATAGAGAGCTGAGAGAGGGAGGGATCTCATTGGGATAACCGCCCAGGTCGACTAGTTTTTTGCGGTCCCTGTCCCCGTATAAATCCCGGAGTAAAAAGCGGAAGGAGAAAAGGAAAGGCGGCTAAGGAACTTGGGGGAGGAAAGGAGGGACTGGGCAGGAGGCCCAGGTGCAAGACAAACTCACCTTCTAGGGTCTGCTAATTTTAGAGACGAGCTCAGAGAAAGGACGCTTAAAGACCGGATTAGAGAGGAGATAGCAGGACGACCCAAGGGGACGGTCCACAGAAAACTGGTCCCGCAACAAGAGAATTTCTCCGGGTGGCTTCATGGACCCGTCGCCACACCTGGGGAAACACACCTAAGAATTATAAGGAAAAAAAAGGAGGAAAGGTCCGGACAGAAAAAAATTCGCATCAAAAATCCCCGGGAAGCCGACACCAGCAGGGGGACAGGCCTCGCGCGCGTCCTTAGACGACAATCTGTTTCAACACATTGAGAGAAACAACAACAACGGGAGACAAGAGAGGAGAAGGGTTTGGAGAAGGAAGAAACGCGAGAAGTAAAGTCCTTGCTGTTGGGAGAAGGAGAGTCGATGCAAATGTGTGGGGGGGGTCTAATATTGGCCCGGACCCTTTATTACTACTTCTGCGTTCCATCGGGTTGATTGGAATTCGGGGGAGGAGGAAAAGTGGTGTCAAAGGATGCCCTAGAAGGATGCAGCCCACTTGAACGGCTGAACTGGGTCCATTTGCGGACGGTATCCTGGGGGAAGGAAGACCCTTGGGGGGATGATGTCCGGAGGGGACACTAGAAGAGGTCGTAGAGAATTTTTCGAAAAGCCGGGAGACAAGACAATCCTCAACAGAGGTTCTTGTGGAGGGCACATAAGGCCTGTAGCCGCCCGAAACCATAATGTGGAATTGAGGGCCCCAGCGCTCAAAAAAGGGGGAGAGGATCGTTGAGAAGCCGAACGACGTTTTCGGAAGAGGAAAGGGTGGAGGAAACACCACTCGGTCGACCGTCAAAGAAGGGAAAGGAGGGGAAGAGCAAGAAAGAATCAGAAATGTCTCTGGCCGCGTCTGGAAGGCCTAGCCGGGGGAATTCGAGGGAGGAAGAGAGGAGGGGAAGGACCATTCGGTGGGTGGGGAAGACGCTGCAACCATTTCAAAAAGGCCACAAGGGTAAAAGTAATGAAGAAAGTAGAAGGCCTGGGTTGGGCCTGAAAACGAAGCGGTGGGCCCTGTATGTCTGTTTCTCAGGGGTTGAAACTGTGTGGCCAACGACGAGTGGTATGAAGGGGGGGGGGTGCATGGTGCGTGCCTCGTCGTGTGGGGGGGGGGGTGTGGAGAGGGGTGGGAAAATGTGGGGTGTGCAGGGGACCGGGGGGGCGGGGGTGCTTCGATGCGTGGGGGGTGGGTGGGGGGGCGTGGGGGGGGGCTCGGCGGTGGTGGTCAAGACGTTGTTGTTTTTTTGAAATCTTCGGGGTTTTTTTTCGGGAAGGGGGGGCCGGAAGAGGAATCTTCATTAAGAATCTTCTTTTGAGATAGGGAAAAGAACGAAGATGAGTGGCGGACGATCGGGAGAGGCTGTGAAACACTGAGGGATATCACGAAACTGGGAAGAGTCATAACACAATGAGGGCTAGGGGGGAGTTCACGCGAGGGGCGGGAGTTAGACGTATGGGCCACTGGGTTGTGGAAAAAAGGAAATCAAGAGAACGAATCTGGTGTTCAAGGAACAAGGGAAGAATGATGATAATAGAATTCCGATGAGGTAATAGGGGGCCTAGAAGCCATGAGAGATTACCAACTGTAGACGAAGAAAGACCAGCAAATAAAGGGGGTCAGGGGCGGGAGGGTGGAATCGGCCAACGATCGTCGGGGAAGATGGTATGCTGAATTGGGAACGTGGAGGATGACTCCTTGGGATCGACGCGGGAGGAGGGCGGCCGGCAAATAGATGGGGGTGTGCAAGCAGGACCCTCCAGGGGAAAGGGTGCAGGAAAGGAGAAAAACTGAACTCCGGAACAACCAAATCCCCAAGGCATTAAGAGTTGGGCCACAAACACTTCCATCACCGGGGGAAAGGGGGAAAAAGAGGAAGTGTTTTGAGGAAAGGCATCCAGCTATCAACAGTCAGCTCTCGGCTGGCGCTCAGTCCCTGTCGGGCAGGGACCTCAAGAAGAAAAAAAGAGGGATTCTAACCTAGGTCTGAGGCCAGTGTCGGGGGGCTTCGGGGCGACCCAGGGTTTCGCGGGCAACAAAACCGGGGGGAGTTATAAATGGCAGGCACCAAAACACTGTGGACTGCACATATTCCAACTTCGACAAATGAGAGGAGTCGGGCATCTGTACTATGTGTTAAGGGTTGCATGAACAAAAAAAAAGAGGGAGAAAGTCAGGAGAAGAGACCTTTGATTTGATGAAGCGCTCTATTGAGCTAAAAAACCGGGGCCAGGGGAAAAAAAGGAGCCGCCGAGCCACCACCACCGGCCGGCCTCCTCCGACCAAAAAAAGAAACCGACATCGGGTCGGTCTTGCGCTCTTCCTGTTTGACGTCAAGTGCAAGGGCAGACCTTCATTCCTGAATTTTACGGGGGAGTGTTGGTCGGTCTTCGGAAGAGCCAAGCCGAAACTTTTTAGCGGAAACCTTGGTCGGTAAAGGGTCAGATTCCTACAAAAAGCTCCTTCTGGACAGTTAAGGTCGGTCACCAGTTAACAAAAAGGGTGACCGACGGAAACGTCTGAACCACAAACGAGAAGGGAAAACCGGTCAAGGCCCCGGACGGCCAAGGACCGTCTCCCCAAAAGGGTTGAGTGGGCTTCTTAGAGGCTTAGAGCAGATGGGGCTTGTAAGTGTACAGATCCCGGCCCGAACCGGGGAGTTTGGGTTTTTGCCAACAGGAGTAAAAAACGTTGAAGGAGTGTTTGGGGGGCACTAAAACTGCTCGGGACACGCCGAGGAACTAAAGTATCGGCGAAAAAGAGAGAGAAACGGGCTCTCGGGAAGTTGCCGTCAATGTTGTGGCGGGGGGGGTGTCTCCCTTATGAGGAAAGAAGTTTTGGCCAATTTACATTATTCCATCTACTTACTCCGACCATCGCGACCCTTTTAAACCAAACCCTCCTCCAGTCGGAAGTAAAAAGCTGAAAAAAGGGAAATCGGCCCAAAGCGCTGACGCATCAAATTTTGACGATCTGGGGGAAAAGATGGTTAGAGCCAGATCGGTTCCATTAGAGCCAGGCGACGACGCCGGGAAAGAGGAATTTGACATCATCACCAACCGGGGGTGTGTTTGGTTCAATTACCTGGAAAGCTGGCCAAAGACAGGGGAGGGAAGTCAGGGAGGTAAGCGATCAGGGGCCTTATGGATGAAATCTAATCAACAAAACTGAGGAAGTCGGAACCTCTTACTACTAACCGCTACTAAAAGGGGCCGCGAAGTCTTGCGGCGACCAAGCTTCGTAATTCAAAAACACAAAAGGGTCGAGAGGGGAAACGCACTTTTACGCGAGCAAGATCGAGACGATGGAAAAAAAAAAGAGTTGGACCAGATCGGCCCCCTTATTACGAAATTCCCGCTTGGGGAGGCGAGTGGATCACGCTTCGGGGTTTACGGCGAGTGAGGGAAAAAGGTCGAGACTCTGCGGCGCTGGATGGTCATAAGGAAATCTTTTGTAGGAACTCCCTCCTTGCCCTCCCAAAGGGGGGCGCTCCACAAATGACGCACTCTCGGGATATATTTTAAGATCGGGGGATGCGGTAGGGGATTCTCGGCACGAAACTCGGAGGGGCCAAAATTTGTTTGCACCAAAAAAGCCTCCAAAAACAGGCCATGTTTCAAAGCGGCAGGGGGGCTAAAGGGGTTCCGAAATACCGACACCCCCACTAAGGCGCGGAGAACCCTCCTAGGGAAAAATGGGGAAGGAAAAGGGGCCCGGGTGGGGGGGCCTGGCCTAAAAATCATCCGCGTGGGGGGAGTTGAACTCCTTCGTTAGGGGGAGTGGGTAAATGGGTAGGGAGGAGTCAAGGGAGGTAGCGAACCGGAAGAAGATGTTAGCGCACGGCTGAGGAGAATCGGCCCCAAAGATCATGGACTCGAGAACCGGTCCCTCCAAGGGTGCGGGATGTAGATATGCGACAAAATCGCCATCCATCGCGCCCTGAATGGCATTAATCCTGCTGCCTGATAGGGGAACGAAGTAAAATAAGAGGGAGGGGAGGGGGCGTGGGGAGTCTGGAATGGTGTTTCTTCCAGACTTCTTCCGACTTTTTTTAGTCGGCTTTTGGGGGCTGGGTGTAAAGCAAGACCCATGCAAATCAAAGAGTGAACTCTTGGGCGGAGAATATTGAAGGTCCAGGTTTTTGAAGGACAAAGAAGAGGGAAGAAAGGGCCAGGCTCAGGGCTAATATGCCAAAGTAACCGTGTGGACTTCAGTTATATCAGCGGGGGTTCCTCGGGGTAGAGGGAAAACTTAAGGAAGCTCCAGAAATGGGCAGACCTCCGATGGAGCAAATAACTTAACTCTGGGGGGGGAAGTGTCAAAAAGGCTAGGAGTCACCAAAAAGAGTCTTCCCTTTTTGTGAAATAGGCTCGGTCTCCAGAAAGACTCAGAGAGAATTAAAGGGGAAAGGCGAAAGAAGGTGGTGTGCCAAATACTTAGCTTTTTAATTTTGTTTGCTCTCATTAAGGGGGGGGAGGAAAACAGGGGGGGAAGGGGTCACCGGCTGAAACATCCTCATCCTTCGTTGCGGCCGCTATCGCAGCCCGGCGGTCGTATGTCTCCAAAAAACGTTGAGGGAAGTCTGGAAAGAAGGCCGCAAAGAGAGGAGAGAAGAGGGTAAAGAGGAGGGAACTGCTCCAGGCAACGTTATTTTCCCTACTATATTCGTAGGGGGGGAGAAATAAGTGTCAGTCTCTCTCTCTCAGGGGGAGATGGGAGGCAGGAGCAACTATGACTACCGCATCGAATTCGATGCGAGGAAGTCTGTCAGGTTTAAGAAAAAAACCGAAAAATTCAGGTGAAAGGTGAGCATTGACAACCCTTCAATAAGCAGATCTAATGGAAAAGAAAATCAAAGGGCACTGGGGAATAGAAACCTATTGGTTCATTAAATTGCCTTGCTTGCAAGTTATTGGTAGGGGGGGGGGGGTCCTCAACGGAATTTTCTTTGTACAGCTCACTCCTACCTCTCACAAAGTTTGAAGGAGGAAAAGAGGCACGGGAAGAGTATTTCGGTGAAGAGATTCCCCAATAGCTCCACAGACGACCTGCCCCTAAAAGACCAAACCAAAAGACCAGAAGAAGAAAAACAAAACTTCTTCAGGACAGCCGAAGGGGGCGAAGTAAAAAGGTACTTACAATAAAAAGACCCTGGGAGACGGGGGAAAAATAAAGGGGGAACAGGACTCGAAAACTCGTCTTCACCAATTTAGGGAGATGATTCCGCCTTTACCAAAGAAGAGCCGACAAGGAGGTAAGAAAGGAAAGACGCTCTTCCCCTTTTGGATAAGGACCGTTGGCTGAAGAATTGGTTTGGAGGGGGGTTGAGGGAAAAGGGCATCGTTCACTCAAGGGATTGGGTTCGAAATTCGAGACGCGGTGAACATCCTATAAAGCGGGGAGAAGAAAAAAGATAGTGGACTGATCAAGCATCTCTATTCTATTTTCATGAAGACGATTCCTAGTTGCGGGGAAGAAGAGTTCAAGAAAGTGGGAAATTGATAAACGCCTCGTCTGCGAGCGCTGGTTCCTCCCTGTGGGACATCTGGCGCAGAAAAGACTGGCCGGCTACGAAAGGGGTGAAAAAAAGAGGGAACTGGACTATGGAGTGTCGACTAGAACTAACGTAGAATTTCTACTCTCTCTCGTTATTAGGGGGGGGTAGTGAGGTGAGAAACAAATGGCGTGGGCCCACGCTACCTGGGAGAAGAAGGGAATAAATTTGCTCGAAGGGAAAAGTGTCTGGGAACACCGGTCCAAAAGGAAAAAGCTCGGACAAGGACTGTTCGAAATCAATGTACGACCGCCTTGACGCAGAATGAGCTAAATTTGACCCTGTCTGAGGTAGACACAACACACGGAGATCGACCGGGGAAACGGGCAAGCTACACCATAAGAGCATCTGGGTCCTGAGACGACAAAACTGGATGGGAAAGGGGACGACGGAAAACAAAAAAGGGGGGGAAGAAAGAAGGAGAGGACATGTTTTGCCTCCATCTTGTCGTCGAACGCGCGCGAGCCGCTGTTCCGTGCTGGGGGAAAAGCGGAGAAGGGGAAGACCGGACCGTGTAGTACCAAAAACCTTTTCTTCCAGCGGGTCTTACATTTGATCTTTACATGAGGGGACGCACGTAGGTGGGAAGATAGGGGAAAGGGCTCGACGGTGCCCTGCCCCAAGCCACAAAAAAAGGTCCCGCCCGGGGCTGCTTCTTCATAGGAACCTGAAGGAAGGGGAAAACCTGCAGAAGGCAAGTTCGTCAAGACGGAAAGCATTGACACTCCATAACCCGGGTGTCGAACGAGGAAAAAGAGAGAACAGCGAAAAATATTGGATTGTCGGTCCCCCGAGCGGGTCCTTAAGCCGGAAACCATTATCTTTCTCAAGGAAAGAAAAAAGGCCGATCAGGCTCTAGGATTAGATCCTCACCGACGGGGCAAAAAGGGGGAAAGGCGAGAAGGCCCGCAAAAAAGTCGACCAGTCTGACTGAAGTCCAAGATATCTATATGGAGCAGAGACAGAAAGGCTGGCCTCTTTAGACGCGCTTCAGGCCTAAAAACGTTTTCTTAGGGGGGCGAGATAGGGAAAGGAAATGGAGTTGCTCCCTCTCGTGCGGTTGCTACGCGGGCATAAGGGTCCTCCTTAACCAGGGTCGGGAAGCCAAGGGTCTCGAAGGACTATTTCCACAAGAGAGCGTCCTTTTTGGACTCGGCTACGGGAGGAGAATGGAAAAGGCTCGAAGGGCCATCAATCTCCAGAATTGAAGCCTGTTGATTGGGGGGGGGGGAATAAAGGGCGAAGGAATACGGGGTCGTTTTGTCTTTCCGGGGTCTTCACATTTACTGTTTGAGGCGAAAAAAAAGGAAACAAGACGGGGGTGGGAATTCGTACTTTTCCCTTGTTGAGTTCGGGGGGGGAGCGGGAAAGAAGTAGGGACCCGAATAGGAGACATTTCCTGATTTTTCAGGTGAGCGAGAGGGAGTGCTAAAAGGAAAAGGCTCTAACTAAACTTACGATAGAACACGTCATGGCGGTTTAATAAAAACAGGGGGTCGGTCTTGAAGTTCCTTTCGTTCGAATTGTTAGGGTGGGCGGGTTGGACAGGGGAAAGAAAAAAGCAAACTGGCGGTGGTGATTTGGCCGTTTCGGACCTCCTGATGATAATAATGAATTCGATGGGAGTCATGGAGAGAAAGAAGGATGGCCAAGCGAAGCCCTTAAGAGATTTCAGCTGAAACACAATCACGTTTTGGAGAGGGTTAGGGAGTTAAGAGAAAGTCGGAAAGGGACGAAGAATGCGTAAATTGAGGTGCAAAGACTGTCAGCCTCCTATCAACAGGAGGATAGACAGGGGAAGGGCCGATTAGAGGTTTCCGTAAATACTGATTGGAGTATGGGGGGTCAGGCAAAGCCAATGAGTAAAATGCCGACGTAACACAAAAACACAATTCTCAGTCCGCGCAACAAGAAGAAAAGGCACTAAAAAAGGGGAAGATGGTTATCGTTTGGTCTAAGGGTTACACTAATATCAAAGCTTCAGCGGAGGGAGGGGGATAAATGCATGGCTTCCTTTTACCAATAGGAAACTAAAGACACTCCCAATCGATAACGGATTTTTCTCCTTCCATGGTGGGATGGGGGATTTAGTCTCGCCAAACGATCCAGTATCGGCTTTATACCAGTGGATAGGAATGAATATTAAAAGGAACTGGCTGTGATTCTGTCGTACGATTGTGTTCAATCTTTGCTGGTAAAAAAAGGACTACTCTGGGGGAGTCAAAGAGTGGAGGGTTATGAGGAAGAAGAACACGTCAACCTGCAGGAGCCCAAAAGGACCCCCTCCGAAGGTGTCCACCCCAAGAGCAGGCAATCCCAGGGGGCATGAGCTTTCCTTTTAGGAACTGGGAGTGTCAGGACCCCTTCCAATCTCACCCAGTCCGTCCTTCGGCCCCTGCCCTGGCCTGTTGTTGCTTGGCAGGAGAGTTGGGAACAAATTGAGGTCATAACGAACCAGCCTAACCCCTTGGACCGGGTAATCGCCGGACGCCCATGATGAGGGTGTCAAAAGAGCCAAACATCTTCGACATTCGCGTCTTTCACGAAAAGACCCAGGTTGATACCGTAACAACTTTACCCTTTCCAAAGGAACAGAAGAACCAAGGAGGCAGAAAAAGAAGGACCGAAAACACCAAAAAGGGGGGGGGGGCTAAAGGATTTTTAAAGGCCGCGCCGCTTTTCTGTGTATAGTGTCGGAAAGAGAAGGGACCAAGTTTTGGGTTGAAAACGGGGGTGGTGAGGCAAGGGTTGGGGGTGGAACACAACTGCGAGGACCAAAGCTATCCCAGACTGAGGAGGGACCTCTAGAGAGAAACGAAAAGTTCCAGGGGGATTTTTTTTTAGCTCCCTGTAGTCTGTCTGTCCGCAGCGAAAGGGCGGTCGGTTTGGAGGGAAAAGCGGTGAAACGGAAACCAGATCGCAAATGGTACTTCGCATTCTGTCCCGCATCTCCCTTCCCAAAACGCGGCAACATTCCCGAAGCTGATTTTAAGGCGTCTGTTCAAGGGACATCCTTCCATGACATGGAATCCTGATCAGCTTCTCTACGATTTTTCGTCTCGTCAGGAAAGAGGAGAAAGGGTTACAGAGAAAAGGGGGGTTGAGGAGCTTGGTTTCTAATGCAAATACCTATGGAAAGCTGGGTGGAGGGGCCGTAACCCAAACCAATTGAGAGACGGGGTAAAAATCGAAGGCAAAACAACAAGAGGAGTGGCAAAGAGGAGATACCACCAATCGGAAAAGAACAGCTGGCCAACTACTTTAGCATTTGAAACCAAGCTTTCGTGTAATGAAAAAAAACACGTCTATAAAGATCCGAGGGAAGAGAAGGGAGAGAGGCCTCATGCCCATTTAACTTAGGGGGGCAGGTTCGACCTATTGGGGTACCCATCTTCCACCGGGAGGGGAGATTAATTTGGACGGGGAAAGAGGGGTCTTGGCGGTCGCTGGGCTTCCCGAATGTGCTGAACCGGGGGGGGGGTTGGTGGGGGGGGCTGGAGCAGTCGGGAAGGGTGGCAAAGACCGAAAGGGGCCGGAGACAGAATCACTTGCTCTCCACAAGCAAGAAAGTTACGGCACCGCTCCTGAGAGATAATTTCTAATCGGGAAAACGGAGGAAGATCTCCGACAGACAGAAGGGTTGAAAAGAAGAACCCCGTACCTGCTGGTTTGTTTAATGCAACAAAGCTGTTGGGAGAAGGAAGGGGTTCTTACACT
>Ga0179593_1490796_pt1 | contig 10252 bp, 17 predicted proteins | sample CZODoug2_1_08_16_FD_185931 | JGI IMG/M metagenome (GOLD analysis project Ga0179593, IMG submission 185931) | Vadose zone soil fungal communities from Angelo Coast Range Reserve, California, USA - CZODoug2_1_08_16fungal (PacBio error correction) | ecosystem: Environmental > Terrestrial > Soil >...
GCTGGAAAAATGGGCTGGCAAAGAGTAAGGGGAACGGGGTGGAAAGGAAAAGATTATTGGCCAACTTCTGATCACTGGGGAAAGACGAGGAAAGGGCCGTTGGGAGAAACTACTTTAAACAAAGCACAAGACGGAGGCCAGATAAAGTAAATGGCAAGGTAACAGTGTAAAGCACAGAAAAACAAAGGTGTTAAAAAAACCAAAAAAAACAACACAAAAAACAGTGTGAGGAGCTTAGAACCTTGAAACTGAGAACCAAGAAAGCTTTCGAGGGACAAAAATGGCAGAAAGACGGGGGAAAGTGCAGCGCAAAAGGAACACAACAGAAAAATCAACCACCCGGGCACGGAGGAGACAAGTTTCAGAAACACAGGCACTGACAAAAAGGGTAGCTCCACAAAAAAAGGTACCGTACACGAGAAAACACAAAAAACCAACAGAGGTAGGAGAAAAAATAAACTGCATAAGGGAGGCACCTAAGCCGTACCATGGGGAAACAGGGGGAGGCCAACGTAGTTGGAAAAGGTATAATAAAAGAAATCTTGAGACAAAGGTAGCAAAAGACCCACGGACAGGGGGGGACCATGAAACAGCCGGAAAAAGTCAGGATAGGGGGAACCTTTCGGTGGGGGTCTAAGGCGGGGAACAATTTCTCGGGGGGGGGACTAACTGGCCAGTTTGAAAGTCCGCCACCTCGGTTCCTTTGACAGAAGATGGTGGAACAAAAGGTCTACTTTTGGAGCCACAACAGAAAGACACGGTAAGAGACCAATTCGGGAAAAGACAAAGGTGCGGAACGCAAAAAAAGCTATGTGGGGGAGAAAGGGGGGGGTGCGCGAAAGGGTTAACCATGTTTTGGAGCGAAAAACATGTGGTGTCGAAATAGGGGGGGGGAGAAATGCCCGAAACGCTGGGAAATGGTAATTCTGGTCACAAAAAGAAAAACAAACCACATTTAAGTTGGTGGTAACAGAATGCCGAAAATGGGATGTGTGGAAAGGTAGAAGAGGTGGAGGGTAAAGTGAGAGCGTGTAACCTCTTGTAAGACCGTCAGTGGGTGGACTCACCAAAACAATCAAACTACACAGGGGGGTGGGTAAGGGGGGGGGGGCGGGGCTTCGGACGGGGTCTGCCCAATGCTGCGACAGGGGACTAAGTCAGTGTGCCACAAAGAGGGGGTAGAACGCCAAATTTTTCGATACATGATTTCTGTAAAAAAAAAGGAAAAAACGGGGGACGGGGATTCAACAAAGCGGTGGCTGTCAGGAACAAAAGGATGGGCAACGTTTCAGGAGCTCCGCAGGCAAACAAGCCGTGTAGAAAGGCCCCTGGGGGAATAATCCGGGGAAAGTCTGTTGAGGTCAAAAAGGATGAACTCAAGGGACCCCTAAACAGTGGGAAAGAGTGCCCAGTTTCTCAAAGGAAGTACAAAAAAGGCGCTCTTGGTGAAAGAGATCCAGGGCCGTTGAAATCTAAGGCGGAGGAAAGATGCGCGGAATAGGAACATGGAATACAATGACAGAAGTTGGCATCGTGGGTCCCTAATCAAAGGGAGAAGAAAAAAAAAACCCGAAAAACGGAAAAGCATTAAAGTCAGTATGCATGGCGAGCAACCTATGAAAATCGTTTCTCAAAGGGAATTTTAAGTTGAAAAGGAGCAACACGACGTGGCAGGGTACCTGAGGACATGGAAAAGGGGCAAACTTATAAAACCACAGGGGGGGGTGAAAAGTAAAGAACATCTGACACGCAAGGATTCGAAAAACTTTAATGCAAGGGGTGAGGCGTATTAAGGGATGGAGAAAAGGTCGAAGGAAAAATGATGGCACAAAGGGGAAAACGTGGGGGTGCAGGGGGGGGCTGGGAAAATTTTTTTTGGTTTGTGTGTTTTTCTTATGTTGTTGATGGATTGTGTTGGTCTTTGTTTATGGTACACCCACAGCCCGCCCAACCCGACACCGACCCACAACACACACCACCCCCCAAACCCCCCCCACCGCCGGCCACCCCCCAACACACACCCCAAAACACCCCAAGGCCCCCACCGGCTGCCCCCCCCACTCCCGCCTCCCCCCAGCCCAGGCAGCACCCCCCCCTTCAAGGAGGACTACCGCCTCCCTCCCGCGCTGCGCCCCACCACACCACCTCCCCTCCCCAGGGCCCCACCGCCCGCCACATCCACCCCCCTCCCTCGCCCCCTCACGGACGCTCCCACCGGCCCACGCCCCCAGAATCGACGCACCGCCGAGCGGCGCCCCAGAGAGGGACCCCCCCGCCCTCGCGCCACCCGGCCCACGGCAGCGAAGCAGCCCGTGGCCCCCATCCCCACAATACCCCCCTCCCGCCAAGCCCCGGGCCCCGCCCACCTCGCTGAGAAGCGCACCCGGGGTCCCCCCCGCGCCAGCCGCGCCGTCACTCGGCTCCTCACAACTCCGACGCCGCCCCCCCTCAACCAAATGGACCCTCCCCAAAGCTTAACAACAGGGTAGTCTGTGCCGTCAATGGAAGCGGTGGGTAGAAAACATGGGCGAAAAAAGGTTAAACATCATGCCTGTTGCAGGAAAAAATGAATGTTGGGGGAGAGTACCTACAGCAGATCAACTTAATCAAGAAATCCAGGGACAAAAGGATCGATTGTCAAACACAAGAGTACAACATTGGGATAAAAAAAAAGGGAGCACTGGTGGCATCAAAAAAACACGCATATGGGTATAGTGTGTGCCCGGGTACAGGGGGAACGCCAAAGGGGTGGGGATCGAAAGAACAATACTACACGGGAATACAATCCAGTACTGATGGGCAATGTGAAAAAGAAGGTGGAAAAACTTTTGCCTCACAGGAATGGAGAGAAAATCAGGTGGTCGACAGAAACTTTGTGAACCCTAAACCTGCCGGGGGAAGAAGTGGTTGTGGGGGGAGGGGAAAGTAACTGAAACGGAGGAAACTAAATGTGCACAACAAACAAGACATCTAAGATAAAAAAACGGGCCCCTGGGGGGGAAACAACACCAGGGGAAGTGTGAACTCTTGCCAGGAGGCGGTTGTAGAGAAAAAAGACCGGTACACCAAGGGGCGCAAAAACTGTGGACTGGTACCAAGAACGACATCCGACAAAGCATCGCCGTGAGTACCTGTAAAAACAAGGAGAAAAAAGGGGGGGGGGGGGTACAGTTGGTCAACCAACGTAGGGGTACACACCCACAAAAAAATTTGCCACAGGTTAAAAAAAGTGGGCAAACTTGGTACGGGTCAAGGTAAGATAGGAAATATGGGGACAGAAACATGGAACAACAACACATTGGTGTGTGCTTTGGCACATTGGCGTGCGTCCTGTCACTGGTCAAAAACAAGATGGGGGGGGCTCACCTTGTCAGTTTTTCTAAAAATGGGGTTGGGGTTGAATGTCAGAAGGGCGAGGTGAGTGGGGAAAAACCAAAGAGGGTATTAAAAAAGACTGGGGGAATCGAAACAGTTCACTCCAGACTGAGTGTTGGGGGTGACCCTGAAACTTAACATTTGAGTGCGGAATGGGTCCTCGGAGGAGTGGTACGGGGGTAGGGGGGGGGAAACGAACATCTAGGTAAAAGATCGATACACAAAAACGCAAAGGGAACCAGAAAATCTAAAAAGATAAATTAAGTGGGTAAGAGATGTTACGGAGGGGCTGTAACAGAAGATAAGGGGGTCAAGCAGTCTCCTCTGGCAGAAAAAGAAAACACAAAGATTAGGAAACAAAAGAAAGTAGCAGGTCACACAAAGTGGTGACCGTGGAAAATGGGTACCTGCAAGCATACGAAAAAAGAAGGACAAAAAGCCTACACAAGTGGGCGTGGGGTAAGAAACGATCCCAACAAAGAAACGCACAGAGAGAAGAAAACAGAACCGAAACCCAAACGGGAAAAAGGGTCACACACCACTATTGGATACCGGAAAAGCAAATCAACTGGGGGGTAATACACATCGGGGGGTAACGAAAACAAAAGGATCGACCGCTGACCACTGGCAGTCACGAAAAAATCGAACAGAAAAACACAGGGGTGACGCAAACCTGGGGTAAACTAAATTGTCGGAACAAAGCAGGACAGGTCAACGGGGGACCCGAAAAAACACCTTTGGTGTGGACCACTGAAACGGTACTCACAAGAGAAGAGCTGGAAGAGTAAGGCACACACCGTGTTACGGAACGTTGACCCCACAACAACAAGATACTAGGGGTGACGGGTGGGGGGGGTGTTGTACAAAACTATGAAGGGAATAACGATTGGGACGCATACGGTAGACCTGTAGTGCAGAATGTGCAAAAAATGCTAGGGCACACAATCACTGAGACAAGTGAATGGCTGATGGGAAAGATACACAGGCAGTGCGCCGCCCGACTGGGGGTAACCACCATCGCGTGCAAAACTACCAGAAACAAAAACATCCTTCACTGCCAGGGGAAAACAGGAGCACAATTAAACATGGTGGGGGGGGTTTAACAAAGAACGGCACACCAAAGGTGGATCATTGCGGTGAATAAAACTCGGGGGGTGGGCTGGGGGGGGTTGAATATTGGCATAGGATGGAACTACAGTCACGGGTAAAGGGGGAAAAAAAGAAACACTTACTAAAAGAGACAAATACTTATAAAACAACAGGGGGGGTATGAGGGGGGGAAACAAACCAGGTAACGCCTAGTGGGCGTGAGCGATGGGATAACACAGAGGAAGGTGGTTGATCGAATCGACTTGAGAGATTAAGGGGGGGGTAAAAAAAGACCGAAAACACACAATGGGGTGCAGTGAGATCGGGTATAAAATAATGGCGACTTGGGGTTTAAAAAAACCCCCACCAGCCATTACCAAAACATTGCCTAAAACCCACCAAAACACCGTGGCAAAACCCACTCCTCCTGCGCAAGAAAGAAATATTCAAGGACTGGTGAACCACCATCGAGCACAACCCGTCCGTACAAAGAGCGGGGAGGCTGTGGACAAAAATACGGAGTATTTAATACTGGGGGATGTAAGGATGAATGCAGGTCAGGGGCTGTGTGGAAACTACAACTCTTGGACCCCAATGCAACATTGTCCGCACAAGACGTAGGTAAACATTGGACGCAAGTGGACCTACAGAAAAAAGGAAAGTACAGCATCCAACTCACAACATGGGTAATATAGGGGTGGGAGTAAACCCCCACAATACTGGGCATTCACCCCTGGGTCCCCGGGTGTAAGATCACAGGGAAGGTGTTCAAAAGACCGTGAGAAACAACATCACCTTGGACACTACCGACCCATCGCAGCGGAACCATTTGACACCATGGGTATAACATTAAAGGGCGGTCGGAGGAGAAGTGTAGAATGGAAAACAGCAAAACCTGGGGGGGGGTTTCCAAATACGTTGACTTAGGAAACGTGGGGGAAGTGTCATTAAGGAGGGGGGCAAGTCATGTGAGGCACTCATAGGACGGCAAGAAGACTGCAAGGGTGGTGAACTGAAAAATCTACTATTGTACTAAACGAGGTAGTAAAGTGCCCACTTCGAACGAATAAACGAGAAACGGATAGGGGAGAGGACTTGAGGGGGGAGGGACGAAAAGAGGAACGATACCACTATTGGGTGCTCATGGGGTGCATTCCGGAGAAAGAGGGAAAAGGGGAAAAGAGGACAGAAAGTGAGACAGGACAAGTCCGTCCAAGACTTGACTCCTAGGGAGAAACGGAATGGAGGGGGGACGGACAGTAGGGAAATAAACCAGAGAGGCTGGACGAAAAATTCAAGAGTCTTGGCACAAAAAACATTGATTGTAAAGCAGTAGCAATGTGTCGCATAAGGGGGAGAAAAAGGGGTCAAGAGAGCCACAGGAGAGTTAAAATACTAGGCACAAAATAAGAAAAAATGGTGTAAACGCAGAGTACGATAAAAAAAAACAAAAAGGGCAAAAACTCAGCTCTTGCGCCACGGGGGGTGGACTATGGGGGGGGGGGGGGGGTCATGGGACACAAACAGAAAAGAGGAATACCATGGAAGTACTGGGGAATAACAAGAAGCAAGGGGTCGATCAACAAAGAAGGTTAACATTGATCGCGGGGGGGGGGGGGGGGGGGGGGGGGTGTATCTGGGGGGGGGATGGGGGGGGGGGGGGGGGGTTCTCATGCTAGGGCAAGCTTGAGGACTCAAGCCAAAACAAAAGCCCCTGTATACAAGGTAGCGCACGGTACGCGAAAAGACCAGGTAGACAACTTACAGACAAAAAACAAGGGTGGGGGGTTGCGTTGCAGCGTGGGGAAAGCGGTAAAAAGCCATAAACAGCCATACACAGGAGGTATACGGACTAGGGGAGAAGACCTTAAGGCTTTACAACTTGTTGACGGGGGGGCACACTCAAAAGCCCTGGAGATAAAAATGGGGCATGCCATAGGGGGAAAATTGGGGAAAAGACATCACGCTGTGTCCTAGGGGGGAAACCATGATCACCGAGGGAAATCAATAAGAACAAAGGCAATCCTTTGTAAACAGTAGCACATTGGGTGGGGAAGCAAACCCATGGTCGGAGAGAACAGCAAGCTAAAGGGGATGCAAAAAAAACAACTGAAACGAAAGGAGTGGACTAGATCACATAAAGAAAAAATGTTAGTGGTGGTGAATAAAAACGAAAATTCTAATGGTAACGTTGCTGGAGTTCTCTAAGATAGAAGGCGCTGTACAAGCTCTAAAAGATAGAGACTGTGGGTCCACGTGGGGGAAACATGGAACATTGGTGCGACCTCTATAGAAAAGGCGGAAAGGTCACCTATCTGGTGGGGAAGAGGTGGGGTACAAAGTGGAGTACAAGAAAGGATGGCAAAATACGGGGGAAACGGGGGGGGAAGGTATGCTCGCCCTTACCAAGAGTTCGCGTGGTGTGTCAAGGCACCGTACCTTGGGGGACCCCGGTGGGGCTGAACGTCTAGATTTCCCGAGTCGTTTGGTCACCTAACCGAAAGGAGATTGGCGAAAAAGGGTCAGAAGAGTCACTAGAAGGTGGTTGGACGGGAGTCCGGCCAAAAGGGTGAGACTGATTGAGGGGAAAAAAAACTCATGGAAAAAAGAAAAAAGGAACAAAACCGCCCCAAACTTGCAAGGGACTACATCTGTAAAATGGGTGGAAAACAGCGGCGAAACAGGGGGGTTAGTCGACATCAGGATTTTTCTGAAGAACCATGACTATACGCAAACGTACATGGAGAAGGAAAAAAAAAAGAAAAAAAGGGGGGAAGGAGGTCAGGGGACCTCCATTGGTGGGGGGGAAATTACAAACATTCTATCAAAAACTGTGGGGCGTTGAAGGGGGAATCTGTGGGGGGGGGGGGGCTGCTGGGTTGCCGATTGGAGACAAGAACACGGCCTTCAGGTGCGAGCACTCCAAAAAAATTAACAACCGGTCAAGAAACCAGAAGAAGCAGAAGGGGATTTGGGTACAGAGAGAAACCTAGCATCGGAGGGGCAATCTCGAACAGGACGAAACGGCATAGGGTCACCCGCACGTTGGAAGAAAAGGACCAAGGGAAATTACAGCTCAACGGACAAAGGTTAAGAAAGGGGGTACCGTCAGGGGGGAAAGGTCAAAGGAAGGTAAACGCTCAGACCACGTTGAACGCAAGTTGGTTTGTCACAAAAAGACCACGTACAGAGGGGAGGGTTTAAACGGGGGCCCATCAATTCAAAATTGCTTTGGAATACGAGAAAAATGGGGACAACATCAGACGGACTGCTTGTAAGCGTGAAGGAGGAAACACACACCGGAAAAGAGGGATTGGGCAAAAACCACTCTAAAAAGACACAGGGGGGGGAAGGAAAAAAGTGGGTCCGGGAAATGTGTCTAAGGGACGGGAGAGAAAAGTGACAAACTCGGGGTGGGGAGCCTTGGAAATTCAAGGAGTGGGATCTACAAACCGGAAGACAAGACAAAACATGGGTTTTGGGCTCGAGGGGAAGGGGGGGGAATTTCTTAAAAACGAGGAAGGGGGGTTCACCAAAAGGAAAAATGCAAATTGAACCGAGGGGAATTCAAAAAAAAGGACCAAATCTTGGGATCTGTGGGAAATACCTCACCTACTGTGGATAAGAAAAAAAGTGAAAAGGGGACGTCGAGGAAACAAGTTGGTTGGCAATGGAAGTCGTTAACGTCTGGAGCAGGGGAGCTGGCAAAAAGGTCACATGGAGCAGGCAGGGAAGGTGCGCTGGTAAGAGGCAAAGACGGGGGAAAACAATCACATTTTCAAGAGGCAAGTAGTGTAATACTCGGGTAATCACTGAGGAAGGGAGGAGGGTCACGAGCAAGCGTAGAGAAAAGAGCTAAACAGAGTGCTAAGCCCACATTGGACGCAACTGGAAGCGAAAAGGGGGGGTCTCTGGGGGGGTGGAAGGAGATCGGGGGGGGGGCGGGATCGTGCGAGAGGAAAGTGGAAACAAAACGGCGCACTATCAGGACAGTAAAAAAAAAAGACAAGAGTGGAGTTGCGGGGGGGGGGGGGGGGAAGAAAAAATGGCATAATAAGGGCGGTCAACAAAAAGCAAAACCCTCCAAATGGGACCCAGCTCGGATGGCTGGGAGAAAAAACCGGGAATAAGAAGGAATTTTGCACGAAAAAAGTCGGGGGAATGTACAAAGGCCAAGCAAACAAGGCATGTGACGTAAAGGCGTCGCACCTGGGTGGTGCGACCCCTGAACACTTACATGAGAAAAGTCCTACGAAAAAAAAGTGGGTGGGTCGGATGCAGTACGAAACTGAGGAAACCAGGGGTCTCAAATGGGGTGCAGACGGGGGGGGGGCACGAAAATGGTGCTGCGTGCAATGCAAGGGAAGGGGTAGCAAGGGGGGAGTGGGGTACGACGATAGTTCAAGGGAGGGGTTACACAAAATTGGAGGGGCAAGTGGTATAGGTGCCAAAAAGAGAACACACCAGGGAGTGTTTGTTTAGCACACGTGTTTAAGGAAGGGGAAAAGGGGTATGTTAACTACAGAAGTGCCGAAACTGTAGTACTAATGCGTGCCAAAACACATGGGAAGACAACAGAAATCATCCCGATCAAATCCAAGAATAAGGGTACATCCCTCAAAAAGAGAAGGCCTAAAAATAATCTGATTAACACACATCAAATGCGGAAAATGCTACAGACATGGGAGCGGTTCTTCAATCCATCGCTAAGCGTGTAGGAGAGAGGGTTCGGGGGTTATTGCTATGTACCATAGTGGGGTTGAAGGCAGGTGGTCCACAACAGGACTAGAAACATTAAGAAAAAAACGCAGTGAACAAGGGTCCGAACAAGTTTAAAAAAAAGGAGCCAAAAAAAAAAGCAAGAAACACGGCAAAAACTAGGGAGCAAACCTCACTGGGGTTAAAGGGGCCAGAACTTGGGGGTCCCTACCTAAAGGAATGGGAATGGGAAGTAAGTGGAGGAAAGGTTAAAAGAAGAGAAAGGGGGGCGGCAGGGTGCCAACTGGAGGGACTTGGCCACTCAATGGGCACCCCACAAACAAAAAAAAAAAAAAAACGGAAGCTGTTGCACTTCTAAAGAAAACAGGGGCCGTGATGAACCCCTCATGTAATTGCTGGATCGGGGTGCGGACACTGGGGTAGTATATGATATGTTACACGGGGGGGAACACAAGAGGTACGACAGATCGGGTCAGTCCTTTACTCGGACTACACAAGTGACTAAGACTAGAAGGCAGGGGTAAGACCGTTAAGGGTGATCAATATGAGGTGCAGGAGGACCAGGTCTGGGGGTGCTCACCACAATGACGGGAAAAAAAAAAAAGGGGGGTACGAATGGTTGGGGAAGAAAACTATTTACAGTATACGGATCAACGTGGGGGAAGAGGGTGGAGAAGTGGGCACCCCAAAACAAAAAAACTAAAGGGGCTTGGAGATGGGGAATAAGGTGGTTCACAGGAAAAAAAATGTGCCGAGAAATGTCTGCCAGGCAGGGGGGTGCGCAGAAAAAAAAAAATTGTTTTTGTGTGGGAAAAAGTATTGGGGATGCAACGTTTAGCAGGAGAGTGATACCACAAATGGTAATGGAAAAAAAATTGAGGATATGGGTTCACAGGCAAGGAGAACTTAGTGTTGTTTGAACAACTTCCTAGGGAAGGTTGAGGTGGTGGTGCGTCGTAGAAAGACGGTGGGGTAGGAAAAGGGGTACAATTTAAAGCGTAGAGGGGAAGTGTGGGAAGACACTTATGTCATTGGCAGATTACAGAAGGGGGGGGAAAAGGGGGAAAAA
>Ga0179593_1497855_pt1 | contig 10252 bp, 9 predicted proteins | sample CZODoug2_1_08_16_FD_185931 | JGI IMG/M metagenome (GOLD analysis project Ga0179593, IMG submission 185931) | Vadose zone soil fungal communities from Angelo Coast Range Reserve, California, USA - CZODoug2_1_08_16fungal (PacBio error correction) | ecosystem: Environmental > Terrestrial > Soil >...
GGGCGCAAAACAGCTTTCCGTATGAACTCCCGGGAAGGAGGGGAGGGGACGCACAGGGGGGAAGAAATCGGAGAAGAAAAAGCAGTTCGACTTCATGAAACCGGCAACCATGGGAGGAAAAAAAGAAAGAAAACTAGGCCTGTAACGCGTAATGCACTTTCATCTAGGTCTACGATCAGGAAAACAAAAAAAAAGGAGGAAAAAAAAAACCGACGCCGGGAATGGACCGCAATGCCTACGTCGCGGGCTCTGGTCGCGGAAGGAGAAGAATTTCCTTCCCTAGGTCATCGCCGAACATCAAAAGAAAGGGGGAAAGGGCTGGCGGAAGAAAAAATGAAAAAGGAAAAGGAAAACGGGGAAACGAAAGAGAAGCGAGCCCGTGCAGGAAAAAGGAACTTCCTTCGAGGGATAAAAAAAGACAGCTCGTCACGCGTCAGAGGAAAGGGGACCTGGTTCTTAAGAAAAAGGAAACGGAAGCGGGTCGACCTCGAAAAAAAAAGGGAGGGAACTGCGGAATATGGTATGTATGGAGGATATTATTACCGCCTACGCCGCGCTGGGGGGGGGGTTTATTCACAAGAACTAGAAAAGGAATGGGAGAAGGGGGAAGAAAAAAGTCAAAAAAAACGATTCACCCCAGAAAAAAAACCTTCCGAATCAGACGGTTCTAAGGAGAAAAGGGGCTACTACATCAACCACCATAAGGTACGTCCGTGAAGGCGGGGAGAAGAAACCGCGGGGAAGGGTTCGAATCGCCGAGGGGAAAAAAAGAATCCCCTCAAGCATGGAGGTCCTTACTTCAGCTAAACACCTATCAGTTCTGATACCAAACAAGAAAAGTGGGGGAAAAAAAAAGAAAAACATCAAGGAAAAAAACTTAGAAACACATCAAAAAAGCGTCCCTTCTGTCCGTTGCAGTCTCAGAAAAAAGACCAGAGTGACAGTTCACAAAGAAAGGGAGAGCCTCGGAGGCCAGGGAAAGAAAAGACTTCACCGTCATTCGGGAGTCGGGGGGGGGGTGGATCTCTCAATAAGGAAGATCTCCGATGGGTCGAGGGGGGGAACGGAGGAAAGGATCAAAGAAAGGCCGCCTAGAGGAAAAAGAAGGGGGGGGAAAAGCGTTACTTCCTCAGGAGAATGTATTTCCGCGGAACTGGGCAGAAAAAGAACGAAAAGGAAAAGAGCGCAAACGCGAGGGGGGGAGTTCTAAAGAAAAGCCACGCGTTCTAGAGGGAATGGTCTTCACCTCCGAGCTGCAAAGAAGCAAACTTAACCAAAGGAGTTCAGGAGCGAGAACCGTCCGCGACCGGCGGGGAGGGGGACTGAAGTGGGGTAAGGGATGAGTCATCAGCGGAGGTAGGGTTGGGTATGCCTTCAAAGGAGGACTGAGAGAAAAAGAAGAAAAAAACGGGAAAAAGAGGGGATCGACCAAGAGCGGATTAAAGTCTCTATCGCCTGGCCTCAATATGAAAAAAAAAAAAAGGGGGGAAGGCGGTGAAAGCCGTCTCTGGGGAAAATAGTCTGTTCTAAGAAAGAGGAGAAGAAGGAAAGGAAAACGTAGATCGACGGGGCACCGCCTCTGAGAGAAAGACTCCTCTTTGCGGTGCTAAAGAGGTCGAATACCCAACGGAGAAACGCAGGGAATACCGAGGAAAAAAAGGGTTCGAAACTTGGGAAGGGAGCGTGCCAGCCTCGATAACACCTGCGCCAAGGATTCGCCGATACCGGGGAAGAAAGAGAGGGGCGAGCTCCCCCCCAAAAAACTCATTTTTGACGGCGAGGGGCGGAGGTCGGGGAAAAAGATCTAAAAGAGGGGGGAGGAAAGAAAGAGAAACCAAAGATGTATCTCGCGACAATAGACTCCCTTTATCTGAGCAGAGGAGAGGATCGAATTTTTTGGAATGGAACCGCGTAAACCACAAAAAAGTTTCAAAAAGAGAAACGGAAAGAAGTATCGGGGAAAAAGGCAGCCGTTGTTGAGAGAAAGTTGCAGAACCGCACCGAGTCGGAATGAGCAGCCGGGGGCGGAGGTGCGGCGAATGCAGAAAGCTGCAATGAGGTAAAGGAAGGGGGAAGGACCGAGGGGGGAGAGAACCTATATTTCTCAAAGAGGGGTCAAAAGAAAAAAGACGTCAGAGGGAAGCGAAGTCAAAAAAAGCGATGTCCGAAAAAGACGGACTGATACGATCGTCAATTTCTGCGAGGGGACGGCGTAGGAACGAAGAAGGAAGGGAAAAAAAAAAAAAAAAAAACAAAAAAAAAACAAAAAAAAAAAAAGAAAAACCCAAAGAAAGAGCGATGACTCCTCAAGAACAAAAGCATCTCTTGAGGGTTCTTCCCGACAACAAAATAAGCCATATCGGAGAGGACAGAGGGGGAGTACGTTTGAGGTTTGCATCCTGGGGCCGGAGGCGGAGCGCAATTCTACCAAAGGGAAACCGTCGTCTGGCCTTTGATAAAGAAAAGACATTAACCCTCTCAAAAAAGGTCGAGGAAGATGAATGGGGAAAGGCGGATTGGGGGGGATATTCGGACAGAATTGAGGAAGTTCCCGATTAAACAAAATACGCTATTACTCAAGCCGGCTTTCTCGTTGAAGAGGAATCCAGAGGGATGAAAACTCAAAACAAAAGATAGCGTCAAGACCACCACAGCCCGAATAGCCTTTGGCGGGTAAGAAAAAAGAGGAAAATACTCAGAGTGGAAAATATGAACGTCTTTTCTAGCGTTAACGCTTAAACTTCCCCCTCTGTCCGTGGGGGGGGTTTACTTCTGGAATGACAAAACCCACAAAAAAACACAAAACAGAAAAAAAAGTTTCTTTACTGATAGACGGTTCTACCACGATGAGAGGCAGTTGACTCGCGACGGTTATGTTTCTGTCGGGGGACAACCCACAAAGGGGGGGAGGATTTTTGACGAAGTCAAAGGAAGGTCGGCGGGGGAAGATATGGATTGCGCGGCGCGCCTGGGGAGGGCGGGGGGGTACGGGAGTCCTAAGTTACTATCGGTTGAGCACCCTAAAAAAAATTGGGAAAGAGGGCTCTTTATTAGTCCTTGAAAAAAGGAAGGTCGAGACGTGAAGCGATCGGGAGAGGCAAGTACCGAGGAAAAAGTCACCGGAATAATCAGATCGGTTTGGGAGCGGGAAATAAGTGGTCGCCGGGAGTCGAGGCGGTGAGGGGAAAGAAAGGGGGTGTGAATGAGAGCTAAGGGGCCGCCGAGACAAGGGAAAAAAGAAAGGGGAGATGGAGAAAAAAAAACCCCTACTAACAAATCTCGTTCTTGGGAAAAAATACATCGGGTCGGAAGGGGAGAAAGGGGGAAGTGGGGGAATGCTAGTTTGAAAGAAGAAAAAATTGGAAGGTTCCGGAAAGGAAGAGCAGGAATTTTCAGGGGCCAAGTGTCGACAAAGTGCCGGATCTGGAGGGAACGACTTTGACTCCTGCTTGGGGCAACGGAACAGTCCTGACACGGGAGGGATCTGCGGGAAGAACGTCAGGGGTGGGGTAGGCTGAAATGAGCAAGTTCTTGAGTTAGGAAGGCCAACACCTTCTTTTCGTAGGGGTCTTGCTTGTGAAAAGATGAAAAACGAGAAGTGGGACGGGAAACTCTTCGCGCGGTCGCTGAGGGGTGGGCCGAGAGGGTCCGTCACTGGAACGGGGGGGGCTCGGGCGGGGGGCCCCCTGGGGGGAAGGAGGGCACTTACTTCAAGGATGGTCCATTCCCTTTGGCCAGGAGCGTAGGGGTACGGGAGGACGAAGTCGTGGAATTAGCGAGGTTGTCTCGAAATCAATCTCCCACAAGGGTTAGAGGGAGACGTGTGGAGGATGGAAGTGGAATTCCCAGAAATGCCTCCTTGTATCTTGCTGGGAAATGGGAGGTTGATAGGAGTCTTCGCGCAATTAGGCCCTCGGGTCCAGGGATGGTCAGAGACGTGAGGGTTTGGGGGCCCGGTTCTTGGAAGCAATGGTTTGCCAATAGTTAGAAGATCAAAACGCGAGGAGAAAGCTCCGCACTTGGACGAATCGTGGAAAAAGCGATAAAACGGGGGGGTCTTACTTCTGGTCCAGTAGCCCGTATCGACGGGGGGTAGTCCTCCAGATAATTGAAAAAATTCGAGATCTCGAAGTCAAAACAAGGAAGGTCGGAAAAATGGTAGGGGGAAAAAAAAACCTAACAGGAAGGCCTTTCTTCCAAAGAGAATCTCGGGGGGGAGTAATACATGAGAAGGAAGATTCTCCGATCCACGACATAAGGGAGAAATGAATGAACTATTTTCACAAAAAAGGTCTTAAAAACAAAGGGAAACTAAAAGAACTAGGGGGAAAAATCAGAGAAAGAAACAAGCTTAAGGTGCCTCCGCTTAAAAAAAAAAGGGGGGATAATTAAAAATGAAACCGTTGACCCGGGACGCACCTGACACTGAAAGAGGGAATCTGGAAGAAAATCTAAGCTCGGGTCCCTCTTTTAACAAGGGGGGAAGAACAAAGGCGGGGAGAAAAGGGCTTGTCTTGGGCTCTCAAGAGCGAACTTGAAGCTTCAAGAAAGTGGTGGGAAAACTATAGAGAAAAGGGCCTTCGTTCAGCAGACAGGGCGTCTGGGCGCGCACGCAGGAGGAGGGGGGGAACCGGGAGCGGCAAAAAGGTCGTGACATCGGCGGGGGTTCGGGGAGGGGAACTGAAGGGACTCGACTGCAAAACCCGAACACGGGCCGAAAATGTCGGTCAATAAGGCCTGTCGTGTATATGACAGAGGATAAAAGGGGAAGCACTGTGGAGGAGGGGGGTTTCTTCGGAGGGAGCCTCTTCCTAACTATTAAAGGGAGCTTAGGGAGCGTCTACATCCGTCTCAAGGGCCACGCCCCAACTTATGCCCCTCACTTAAAACGACGGAGGGATCCGACGACCTCTCTCTAGAAGCAAACCAAGGGGGGGTGGTCCTTTTAAGACCCGGGTCATTGCTATCTTAAAAGAAAAGAATGTGGACAGCGATTGAGGACCTATGCGTCGCCAGCGTTGAGGGAGAAATCACGCAGAAGGAAAAGCAAGCAGAAACCCAGAAGCAGAAACCTCCAACGCCCCCTAATGTGCGAACAAAAACAAGGGGTCGGAAAATTAGAGAAGACAGAAAACATCACCGAAGCCCCTCGGCGTAAGAGGAGTGGAGGTATGACAGACGAAAACCTAGTGGGATTTCAAGTTCGAACTGACTGCGGGGTCGCCAGTCGGGGATGCAAGGGCTTCTTTGTGGAACTGGCCAGTAGGAATTACAGCAGAGGTATTCAGGGGGTGGGGGGCTCGCAAATCCCACAGAGGAATCTCCTCTTGGGGCTGATGAAGGCTTCAGAGGGAAGGGGGGGAAACGGCTGGGGTAGGAGAGCTGGGGGGAAAGCAGGGAAAGCTCAGAAGTACAGGAACTCAATTCGGAAGGATTTCCGAGGACTATCAAAAAAAAGGGAACAATTCCCTCATTAGGAAGACACGCGGACAAAGCTAATGTCGGAGAGGGCAGAGCTAATAAGCCCAAAAGTCGCGGCTGGAAGATTTTCGTTACAAAGCATCCGAATAGCGCAACAAGAAAAGAAGAAAGTCTGAAAAAGGGATGGGAAAGGATAGGCAGGGGGCTGGGAGGAGGAATAAGGATTTCGGTGGGACAGTATGCCACGCGGATCGACGAGAATCGCAGCAACGGAAAGCGTGAGGGGGGAGAAAAGAAAACGTTCACCTACGAGACTAATCGCCTTTACATCAATCTGGACCCGTTGGCCATAAGGGGAAAAAGGCGGCGGTCCCGACGAGGGGGCATAGGGGAGACCGGGGAAAAACGACAAGGGGAGTCTGCTCGACGTAAGCCTTGTGGAACTAAAGACTCCTTCCGGTGAGGGGGAGGCAAAACTAGGAACGACATCGAAGAAGACGACACCTGGAAAGATGTTTACAGGGGAGAGAATCGCCGCGTAACTGTCAGGGAGGACGCGTCCATCTACAGTGTCACAGGAACGCTAGAGGGGAAAGGGGGGAAAAGGGGGCGAGCTCCTAGGGAGGGAAGGAGGGGGGAAGGTCCGAGGTTACCGGGCCATCTCCTAAAAAAAACAAGAGAGGGAAATATAAAAAGACCAAAAAACCGAGAGTAGCGCATACACCTCTCGGGCTCAAGGTATCACGGAAAAATCTGAACCGGTCGAGAGGGGATACAAAGAGAAAAACCTGCCCAAGACGGATGAGGGAGCAACAGAAGCGGAGGAACGGCGTTATCGGGGGAGCGGTCGCCTGTGGGAAGGGGGAGTCAAAAAAACTAGGCAAGGAGAGAGCAAAACAGTTTCCGATTCTTACTGAAGAAGGACGTCCGAGGGTCTGGAACTGCAGGGATTTTTCTAGGGGAAAGGGGAAAACACCGCGCCGATGTAAACTGCTATGGCAAAGTTCGCATATTTAGAGGGGCTAGAGAGAGAGGGGTGAACTAAGGAGGAAAGAAACGAGATCAAGGGGAAAAAGGTCTTTCGTAGGAGAAACAGTTCCTTAAGACAACACCGAAAAGAGAGGAATCTCCCGACACCAAGTCGAGGTAGGGAAAAGAAGCAAGCACCCTCCTGAGGATTGACTTATAGAATGGGACAAAGGAGGATTACATGAGGGGAACTTTTAGAAAAAGCCGTAGGAAAGGGCGACCACAAAAGAGCTCTGGTTTCGGGAACTCTTCATTAACCAGGGGGACGGAAGAAAATGAGAGGAGTACCTTAAGTCGGGGATGGATTGTCTGATGTCCGCTTAAATAGCAGATTTGTAATGTAAAGCGTAAGGGGGGTACGGGGTGGCCAGGTATAGTTCCTTCTCACGAATGCCTCTGACGGAAACCAAAGGGAAAGAATAGCAAAATTGGGATGGAGAGATAAAAGAAAGAAAACCAAGACCTGGAATGGTCAAGCAGGGCGGTGCCGAAGAGCCCTTTCCGAAGAAGGCACCGAAACGGTCATTGAAAGGGGAAACGCGGGATCGTTGGAGGGACCTAAAGATACGCCGGGGTGAGAGGGATTTGCACTGCTCCTAAGGGTGACAATAACGCGACAAGGGGGTAAACAACAGAAGGGGATGGGGGAAAAAAGGGCATCGGGGGGGGTCAGTGGAAGAAATTCCGGACAGACTCAGTAACTGCGCGTATTCTCCTTGAGAGAGAAATCCGAAGAGTACCGAACGGGAAGATCAGAGGGCCATGGAAAAAAAGAAAGATGCACCACCGAAAGCTATACCGGGCTCTATCTCGACCTGGGTTCAGCGTATAAATAGGTAAGGATGGAGGGGAATGGGGAGAGCGGAAAAGGGGAATCCAGTGAAAGTCGTCGTAATATTCTTGTGGGAGGACTAAAGAAAAAAAAATACGGACTAGCGGCGGGGAAGAAATGCGGAAGGAGGCCCTATTGAATAAATTGCATGACACTCATTCTAATAGAAAAAAGTTTTCTTGTACTAGGAAAGAACGAGGAGGAAGTCGAAACCAGAAGGGTAGGTCTACGATCCGATCTTCATGGGACGACTTGTTGCATCCGGGGACGAAGAGGAGTCTGAACAGGATATAGATGGAGGCAAAGTCACTTTCATTAGAAAGAGGGGGGTTCTGGATTGCTCCGAACTTGCCTTAGCAGTTAGGAAAAATGTGAGTAAGATGGAAATATGAAGGCCGAGCCATAGGCCAGAGAAACTGAGGAGGGAAAAGGGACCAGCTTAGGAAAGCTCGGGGGAAAAAGTTCGGGTAGCGAAGGGGAAAAACGGAAGACTGGGGTATCGTCTATTAAAAAGAACTTACTCTTACGGCCAAGGCTGGGGAGGCCCTGGGGTCTGAAGTGAAAAGGGGGAAAAAAAATACGGGAGGGATCCGAGACTAGACTGCGGCTCAGAGGGGGTGGAGGACGAAGTGAGTGGGAGACCGTCCGGAAGGGGTTGCGCAAATAGATATAAAAAACAAAGGATTAGTAAAGATAGCTATTTGCGCAGAAGGGGGGGGGAAAAAAAAAACTGGCGGCCAGATCGTTTGCGTCCGCAAAAGGGGGGGAGCAAAAGGACGCAAAAAAGGCAGAGAACCGAGAAAAAAAAGGGGTCGATTAAGGAAAGATTGGACACAAAATGATACACTACTTGAAAAAGGACCTGGAACGAAGTAAGGCCAGTTCATGAAATGGAAACAAGACCTCCGTGGAAGCTGTACCGAACCTGGGGGGATTCACTGAGGCACCTACACGGGAATTGGATGGAGAACCGAACCCAAAAAGGAGGGGGGTCGCGCTCTGGCTGAGTCGAGCCTATTCGTTTCCGGGGGGGGGGGCCGAAAAAGGTCCGTGAAAACGGTGAAGGAAAATGGTCTGCTCAGAGAAAAGAACAGGTCGAATTAAAAAGACGGAGGGGAAAAGAGCCGAATCTAAAAAAACCGTGAAGGCGTTAGCACGTGAAAAGTGGGAGGGTCGTTACAAGGCCATCTAGCCAACCGTAAAGGACATCCTTCGCGGGGTTAGGGAAGGGGAGGGGGAATCGACACTCTACAAGTAACAGGTCAGCTTTCTACCTTGAATCAAGTCAATCAAGAGGGAATGGCCCGAGAAAAGTTAGGGAAGCCTACGAGCTCTTTTAATAGTGGGTTCTGGGAACCTAGCTATTCCGCCGCCTTGTAACGGGCTCAGGGAAAAAGAAGGGGGCTTGCAAGACCTCGGAACCCCCACGGCTTCCCCCTAACCTTTCCAGTAGCGAGTCTAAGGAGGGGGGCGAGGAAAAAAAAAAAACAGAGAAAGAAAAGTGCGTGAATATAGGAAAACGAGAAGATGTTCTTTAGATGATAGGGGAGGGAAAAAGGCGAAATCACAGAGAGCAAGAGGGGCTGTTCGCGGACTTCAGAAGCATACGACCCCCGAGCCGGACCATCGCCCCATACACATGTTGTTTGAAGGAAAAGAGAGGGGGGGACGGCGTCGGGGGCATCACCTCAAGAAGGAGAAAGAAGGGAATTCCTTGCGGTCGGGGCATGAATCTCCTACGTACAGGGGGAGGGTTAAAGGCGTTCAATCTAACATGCTCATCGAAGAGGAATCGGAGAATGTCAGGAGACGCCCTTCGGAGGGTTCTCGGGGGGGGGAGGTCTTTTTTTGGCGAAATCAATCCCGGGCGTAAATAAGACTGACGCGGGGTCGGAGGCGAATCAGGAGGAAGGGAAGAAATAATACCTTCACGGCTCAGTGTCCGAGGAAAAAATCTGGGTGGGAAAACTTTTCAAAAGGAAGGGGAAAAGTTTCTTTCCTCGGAGCAGCACCACCAATCCCGAAATCAGATGGAAAGCGGCCCGTCGAAAATTTCTCAGAGGGTTCATGGAAGGAAAGAAAAGAACTGAAGGGAGTGGAGAATCTGATCGGCATTGGAAAAAAAAAACAGGGAGGGGCGAAAGACGGCCCTGCTGAGGCAAAAAAACCCATCGGGGAAGGAGGAACGCTCTTCCTTAGAAGCTCAGAAGGGGGTGGAAGGGGTCATGCTACCGTCGAAGCTTGGGGGGGTGGGGGAAGAAAGGAGGAATCGCGGGTTTGGGGGTTTATGGTCAAAAGGGGGTCTTCTCTCTACTCCTAAGCTCGCAAGTTCACGCTATCCTCACTCCCCCGACTTTCGGCGAACTCCTTCTAGTCTCGTATCACCTAAAGTTACGAGGGATTCGGGACTGGGAAGGGGGGGATGGGTCTACAAGGGAACCTTTGCAGCAATCTTCCCTCCCCTTGGGGCCCTGAGGGGGAAATGCTTCGTCTAACGGTCTTCGGAAGCAAGAGAAGTGGGTTCCGGTCTTCTAGACCTGAATGGTAGGAGGGTGGGGGGAGTGGGTGCAGTCGTCTTCCTGGGTAACGCGGAAGTACCGCCGGGTCGCTAGGGGATAACCAAGCGGTGGGGGGGCTTTCTGAACGGGGGTCCGGCACTGTTTCTTCGCGCTCAGGATGGAGGAAGAAGATAAGAGGGTTAGGGGGGGGTCCATCTATTGAAGGGTCTCGCTTTGTAGGGAAAAAGAGGACTTGGGCTTATTCTCCGAGCGGGGGGTCAACACCCCCGTGAGGAAGGTCCTCTGAGCTGAATGAACCGAACACATTCCCGATGGTTTCGAAAGACTCGGACCGGGAAAAAGGGTGGAGGGGCCAGAAAGGGGGCACCTTCGCGCTCGGACGATGAAAAAAAGCACCTGGGGGAAAACGAGATCGGGGGCTCGAAGGGGGAACAAACCTAGGGGGAGGGGC
>Ga0179593_1574715_pt1 | contig 10252 bp, 9 predicted proteins | sample CZODoug2_1_08_16_FD_185931 | JGI IMG/M metagenome (GOLD analysis project Ga0179593, IMG submission 185931) | Vadose zone soil fungal communities from Angelo Coast Range Reserve, California, USA - CZODoug2_1_08_16fungal (PacBio error correction) | ecosystem: Environmental > Terrestrial > Soil >...
AAAAAGGGAGGAAAAGGGCTTTCAGTGCGGTTAAGCAAATATCAACAAAAAAAGTCAGAACCTCAAAGGGAGAAACTACTCAAAGGGGGTAAAAAGAGAAGGGTAAGAACGTGGGGTAGAAGGACCAGATATTACTGGAAAAGCTTGGGGTTAAAATCAATGCCGGTAATGGCAAGAAAAAGGCCAAGGAAAATGAAGCTCGCTTCTGCAAGAGCAGTCACCATCGCGGGACTTCTTGCACGGACACGAAGGAACTTGAACAAGATCCCGCTCGGACTGGCACTGTGGACATGAAGACTGGGGGAGGGGGTCGGTACTGACCTCGGATATCGCCATTATCAGCCGTACCGGGGAACAGGGGAATCATAAGGAGGCGCGAACACTTTCGGGACAGAAATCAAGGTCAGCGTTTAAAAAATCGGATCAAAGTGTAAAAACCAATGGCTCTATCAGCGAGCCAACTTAAGGAAATGCAAGGCAAAACTCAAAACAAAGGGGGAAGAGAGACTTAACAAAAGGGGAAAGGAAAAAGGATGGGGAAAAGGCCGCGACGGCCAGGGGAGTTTGCACTAGGATCCCCAGACGAGGACGAATCCCGTAAGGGCTCACGTCAAACGACAACCGAGGAAGGCCCCAGATCGAACGAAAATGAGAAACGAGCGCGGGAGGGGGGGCTGGCCACCCAACTAACCAAGCCAACGGAAGGAATCGAAATGAAAAAATAAGGTATGTCTGACCATCCGAAAAAAAACTCAGCGAAAAGAACGCTCCATAGCAAAAAGCCGCGTTCTGCCGGAGAGGTCAAACTTGTAAGAAAAGAACAACAGACAAGCGCGAAGCCAGAGGACAAGGAGCTTCGGAAAACCTCCCCCGGGAAACAACAAATAATCGGGCCATCACAGAAGATCGCGCCCAGTTATGACGTCCAGGAGAAGGAATATCAAGAATTCGATCAAAACACTACTTCTATCAACTCATGACAGACGGGTGGGGAGGATTCAGCAACGCAGGAATCCCACGTCCTCCCCAGATTCCTCCAAGGCGACAACATATAGAAGAAGGAATCAGTCACCGCAGAGACCCAGGGGGAGATAAGGACTTTCTACTCAAACACTCCCCCGTGCTCCCCGGGGACTCCTCCAAACGCCAATCAGATCCAATATTGAAAGCCAAGGCTTAGGCAAGCGGCTGGGTTGACCTCAAACTGGAGGGGCTCGACTGTGGGTCAGGGACGAAAATTTTAGCACTGAAGGAGAGGGGGGAAGCCAGTTAGAAGATTCACAGAAATCCCCAGGAGGTGAACTTCGGGAGAATAGGCGAAGGAGGACATTACCTGAGTGTCTGAAAGAAAAACGAAGGGAGAAAGGCAATCCATCCTCCCCGCGTACGATGAATGAAACGGAAAATATGACGAGAAGAGTAACGAAAATGCTACCCGGAAGGAAGATGATTCCGATGAGGAAAAGTAAGAGTAAGAGTGCAATCGAGTCGCCATGAGGAAGAGGAAAAAGGGAATTCGGAACTAAGTAGTTAAGGAGGAGGGAAAGAAAGGCATGTTAAGGGGTGAGTTTCCGGTGGGCCTGCACTGCAAACTGGAGAAGGGTTGTCAACAACCAGTTTCCACGCCGGCCTGCTACGCAACTTCGGACCAAGGCAGGCAAAAGGGGGGGGGGAGTCCTGATCCGGAAAATGTATTCCCGATAGATTTTCCTTCCAGGGTTGGCATCTAACATCGCCAAAAAATTTCCGCGGGGTTGGGGGAAAACTAATCGCCGCACGATAACGGGGTCTCGCCCATTCAAATATGAAGAAAAGAAGGGTAGTGCGCGACCATTCCGAAGGGAACTGCAAGAAAGGAAAATACGTCTCTTACAGGGGCTGAAAACAACTTAGTTGTCGGGGGGGGATGGGAAAGGGAAAACATGGGATGCTAGTTGGTGGTGGCGCCGTATTCGTCTTAATCGGGGGGTGGCATAAAAAAGGGCTACGTCAGGCAGATCAGGGCGCTCAACAACAATAGAAAAGAAAGGAAGATACGGAATGAGCCTTCCCTCTGGGGAATTAAAGAGCAAAGAACCCTCATACGCCTAAAAAAAAGCATGAAACAAGACAAACAAAACTTCAGTGGTTTGCTTCTTATCAGGCATGAAAACTACGTTGTTGTCACAAGCGGCCAGTCGGAGGGGGGGGGGAGAGGTCCCTGACGGGGGGGGAAAGCGAAATTCTTGTCAGCCAAGTATCGAATTGAGCAAAGGGGAACTATGAACAAATTCGGGTTGAATCCCAGCGAAATCTAAAGAAGAAAAGAGGGAAGACTTCGGAGACAAAGGTAATTGAAAAAAAGAAAGAAGGGGTGCGATATGAATAGGACCAGGCAATGGAGGACATGGAAAGAAAAAAGATTGCGTCTTGAGGGGAAGAACGGGCTCACTGCTTGGAAAAGCGAAGAAACTTATGAACAAGCCGCAGACACAAGACTACCACCGAACAGGCCTTATTAAAAAAAAATGAGTTTCATCAGCCGAAAGAAGATGGCCAAAAGTGTGAAGGGGAAAGTATACTCCTGTCCTCTTCTCACGCATAGTACCAGATTTGTCTGAGGGGGGTAAATTGTGGGAAGAAGACGAGCCGGCTTGCCGATCATCGGAAATGAAATTCGGTTGAAGAACCAAGAATCGTCACGAAAAAAGAGAAGTCTCGAACGTTAGATCATCTAAGAGAAGGAGATTTACTTCTGAAAATTCTGGGCAAGGAGAGTGACCTCCGAAAGAAAGGGATGTGGCGCGCAGAAAAGGAAACCTATCAAACAGGACGAGCGGATGATCCCGGGAAGGAAAAAACCAGACTCATGGAATTTGGAGGTAATGAAGCCCTTGGGAAGACTCTAGATGGCTGATTGGAAAAACCAAACAAACGCGAGAGGTTACCCGCTAAGGCGTGGGCGGAGTAGTATGCAAGCGGTTCGAGCGGGTTTAAAGGAGTGAGAAGAGGTGTCGTTCCTGGATGTTGGGCTAGGACGCTGAAAGGGGGACGAGAAGAGGAAACGGCAGGGGAAAATTAGGAGAATGGTTTGCTCGTGGGGAGCACGGCCGGAGCCGCGGAAGAGAGAAGGAGGGGGGTCGATAGTGGTGTGAACGGATGACGGGGAGGCGGGGGGTACGGTACTGTGTGCCTTCCGAAAAAAGTTGGGAGATGGACAAAAGGAAGGCAACTGGGATCAGTCACGCGGATCCTGAAGGTGGGAAGAAGAGGGTGCGCTGAGGAGAAAATGCTTAGAGGGGGCGAATTATGGTAATTTGAGGTACCGGGGAAGGGGTGGGGGGTAGGTGTCAAAGAATAGGTTCCTTTCCAGCGTTCGAGAAGCAATAAGTGGTGATTGTAGGGGAGGGACCGGAAAGAAGGGGTGATTTTACATCGAGACCGTCAGGAGTGCGGAAGCAGGGGGTATGAATATGAAAATGTCTACACGGAAAAAGCTGGAAAGCAGCGGCAGTGACGGAAAGCCGCCGTGAAGATAATTTGGGAAAAAAGTCCAGAAAGGCGTTTTCGAGAAAAAAGAAGTGGTAGATGCACGGCCCTGGAAGGGGAACTCGTGGAGAGGGAGACAGGAGAGGGGGGGGGGGAAGGGGAGAAAGGGGGGGAGGCGGAAACGCTGCCAGCTGGTCAAAAGAAACCTCTGACGGTCACGTAAAAGGGCCGGTGCCGGGGAATCGCGGAGAATGACCCTCTCAAGAAAGAATACGAGGACAGTGGGCCGAGAGGAGCGTTATTTCAAGGGGTGGGGGTTTCCGCCTTGATGCCGGAAAAAAATCATGATCCGAAGGAAGCGAATGTCAGAGGACAATAGCTCGCTTTAACAGGTACGGAGGAGTTGCTGTTAGGCAATGCCCAAAATTACTGTTTCAAACAATCCCGAGAGGGTGAAAAGGAATATCGGGAGGGAAAAACCAAGGACAGGCGATATTGCCGTTCGGGTGAACAATGAGGGGGGGGTCTGTATGGAAAAATCAAAAATTCCTGGAAGCGAAAAAAAGCCGTTACACCCGGGAAGACCCGGATGGTGGCAGACTCGACAACAAAGGGAAAAGAATATTCCCAATCTGGAGGAAGAGGGCAGTGTAATGGGTCAGGACAAAAATCTTTCAGGGGACCGCGTTGGGAAAGCAGGCCACGCAAAAAGAAACGGACAATACGATGGTATCACTTGAAGCCGATATTACTGAACAGGTCGGGAGGGGACATCACCCCGGGGTAAGGGTTGGCACGACCTCAAAACCGAGGAACTCGCTCTTTGTCGAAAGGGTCAAATTCGAAGAAGAAAGGGGGATTCAACATCACAGGAAACTCAATGAGAAACTCCAACGAAAAAGGACACGCAAAATGAAGGGAAGTGAGATTAAATAAGATAGGGACCTAGTATCTCCAAAGCATAACGAAGGCAAGGGGTCAGACAAATTTCCGAGACGGGAATTCTTTAAAGGGGGACCAGGTCTTATTGTTGAAAACCGCAAAGCCGATCGCAGAAACAAGAAGAGGTACCAATGGCGAGCGGAACGGGGAAATTGCCGGGAGCTACCATGGATTTTCGCCGGTGGTACTAAAAAGAAAATCAAGAAATTGAAGGAAAAAAACTAGGGTATGGTCCCGTCAACTCAAAGCAAGCGGGGGAAAAACGAGATCAAGACCTCTTTCTCCTCCCTCATCGTTCGAAACGGACCATGTCGCGGGGACGTAAAGAAAACCTAGGGGGAAAAAGGCATCTCCAGCGGGAGGTAAAAAAAGACGGGCAGCATGAGCCAAGGATACGGGCAACAGAACTCCTTCGTGCCAAATAACCAATCGCAAAAGCAGAGAACAGGAAATCCGAAGAGAAATTTCAAGCCCCTCATCGCCCTCGTCCCTCTCCATAAACTAGGAAAGAAAAGTGAAATTCTCGGTTGGGAGATCCCAACTGCTACTCGCGAAGGCAGCCGGCGTCAAAGGAAAACGAAATCAAGAAAAGAAGTTACAAAAACAATGAACACATAGTGGAATAGTCCAATCAAGTTCCCGGGGAGATCCCCATAAATATTCCGATAGCAAACACGGGGGGGAGAAAATCAATGAATCACGTTCCCCTGTTTCTTCCTCTAAAGAGAAGAAAAGAAATTCCGCCATCGTCCAAAGCCAACAGTATAAAGGGACGACCATACGAAACGGCTCTCAGCAAGGGGGGGACAAGGGGCTCTGAAAAAAGAAGGGACTACGCAAGGAAAGAACGCCCCACAAGCGTCTTCGTCGATAAGGAATACGCCCAGCAGACTCTCACTTTAAGAAAAGGGGGCTTAAAAGGGTTAATGCGGGGCGGGGGTGACTTAGAACAAAAGGGGGGAAAGACTCCTCGACTTGGGCGCGTGCCTAAAGCCCTTGGAATCATTGGACGGAAGGTAGAAAGGAAAATGCCAAATGTTAAAATCGAGAAACGAAGGAATGAGTGAGAAGAGAAGTGTCCCAGGAGGGGAAGTCTGAGGCAACCATAAAGATTGAAAATTTAGATGAGGACTTGGAAGAGCTGATTAGGGGGGAAAAAAAGGGAGTACCTCCCGATAAAAGAAAAGGAGTACGATGAGGAAGAATATTAAATTAAACGCACAGTCAGAATCGAGATTCTTCTGCCATCGGTAGGCAGAATGAAGTCTGGGTTAAAAGTGGCGGGGGGCACTGAGGCACTTCCTTTCGACGTTAGACAGGTTTTTTACCACTAGGGGAGGAGAAGTAGGAGTCACGAAGAGCCCGAAATCTTTGGTCAGGCAGGGGCAAAAAAGACAGAGAAAGGGAAGGATTACTTCAAAACGACTTTCAGTCACTATAAGGAGAGGCAGTCAAACCAGGGTGGCAGCTCGGAAGTCCCAAGATAGAAAGAAATTCGCTGGAGCCCAAATGCTGGGCTTTCATCGGAGGGAACCAGGGGAGCACAATATGAGATGTTATAACGCCAAGAATTTGGCTCCAAAGGAAAATACTTCAGGCGGAAACAAAGGAAGGTTTTTCATGGAACAGAAGAAAGGAAACAGATCAAGGCTCGTGGGGGTTCTTTTGGCTATAAGCGTGCGGATCTTCTCTTAGGTGCGCAAGGACTCCAAGAAAAAAAGGAATATCTCTACAACGTAAGGGGAGAAAGATAAGCAGAAGAGGGCTTCCGATTTTGGAAAATGTCTAGCGCAGAAGAAGTACAAATCATAGCCACAACAACAAACGAAGCGGAGGGGGGGTTCAGAAGGGGTCCATGCTAAAAAGTGTTTCGGGAAACCGGGCTCCACGAGGGTCATATTTGGGTCGCAAATTCTGAAACTACCCTCTCATATTGGGGCCTAAATGTTGGCAAAAAAAAGCTGGGGGTAGAAGAAGTCTGGGTCCTCCCGGCGCCCGGGGACTCTCGAAAGCGGCACATACGGATCTGCGGGAAGGGGACCTTCTCAATAAAGTGGCCTCTTAATCATTACGGGCATTCGCGGGTATGTTGGAATACCATTTTGACAGTTCTCGGGAGGGCGAGCGGCAATCTCGAGTAAAACCGCGGAACGAGCCAGCAGTGCCCAGAAAAAAAAACAACGAAGAAAAACAAAGACCCTTCAGGAGAAACTAGGAGGGGCAGCAAGCAGAAATAAAAAAGCGTGTGTCGAAGGAAATCAGTACTCTTCGGGACTCAGCTCTTCTTTTCTAAGGGTAGCATTTACGGCAACTTACTCCTCAAACTGCCAATCTTTAGTCATCATCTGGACATCGGGGGGGAAAAAAATTGACGGGATGGTGGGGGGGGGGTGAGGGAAAAAAAGGTAAACTCCCGGATGAACATCGGGGAAAGGAAGGGAGCTCTAACCCCAACAAAACCAAGACCCCTTGTGGAGAGGAATTCTTTTCAAGGATCACGGATCAAAATCCTCATTCAGGGGGAGACCAGATCACCTAGGAAAACGTAACCACGAGAAGGGAAATTATAGGCGTTAAGTCAAAAGCCGCATGGAATGTGACTTTAAGCCCTTGGTGAAATGAAAGAGGAGTCTCGTCGAGAGGGGGAACGCTAGGGAAAGTGGGGGTGTGAGGAGGATACTGGGCGCAGCTGATTTATCGTGGGAGAGGAACGTTTGCTCTGATAAGGGGTCGAATTCGGAAGGGGTTTATGTAGCGTGTGAGAAGGGGGGGGGCGAGAGAGCTCAGAAGGCTCAGTTGAAGGGAGTTTGATCTAAGGGTTTGAGAAAGGTGGCTGGACGGATTAGCCAGGAACTAATGGGAAGAATTATGGGGTCGATTATTTTGTGAAAGGATGGGGTCGGGGACGGGGAGCGATGTAAAATTGCCGACGATGAATAAGAGTTTAGATAAAGAAAAATGAAATAAAAAGCTTGGAGAACAGGGAGAGGGTCTAAGGAAAAGATATCGGGAGGGGGGGGGACCTGGTCATGAGGGAGTTGCATTGGTAGTGATGTTTGAAAAAGAGAATGAGAAAAGGTCCCCCTATTTCGAGTGGCGCCCGTCTGTGACGTAAAAGGAAGGGGGGGATGCGTCGCGTGGAAGGGAGGTTGGCGGAAAATACCGAGCCGCTGGATGACGGACCTTATGGAGGAATATTGCTTGAAGGGGGACTGAAAAAAATCTTGGAAAGCGATCGCAGTGGACGGGGGAAAGACGCGGTTCTGGTTCATTCACGATGTGGGCGAATTCAGAAAGGGGCACTAAGCGTAGGGTTCACTAGCCCTTCACCCGGGGAAAAAAGTCGGCGGTGATCTCAAGGGGGAAATTCCACTATAGTTTGGAAAAAAAAGGATCTTCTACTCTTGGGGGAGCGGGTAGGACGCAGGACGTTGTCATGTTAGGGAATTCTGAGGGAAAAAGACGGGGACGGCGCGGCCTTTTGGAGATCGATAGCCAAAAGGACCAAGAGGGCCATGCCGGAGGAGTGAAGTTGGGGGGCAAACTCATTTAGCGGAAGGGGTTAGTCAACTCTAGTCTCGGGTTAAAGAGAGGACTGTGACGGCTGGAAGGACAGTAACTGCGAAGGTGCACAATTGGGGACGGCACGGTGAAGAGGGGCTCTAACGTAAAAAATACAAGTCAGAGCGCGGAGCCGAGATGGACATCGCTATGGGGGTGGTAGTGAACAAGGAGCGTGGATGACGGCTGGAAAAAAGCACTACTGGGGTGGATCGAAAAAGACAGCCATGAAAAATACCTCCCGGGTCCTCCGTGAATGGTGACAGTCAAACAAAGAAAAGGTGATGAGAGAGAAACCAAAGAAGGTAGGACAACGGGTCGTCGTAGAGGGAGGGTAAGGAAAAAGAGGCACCACGAAAGGGATTCGGGGAGCCAAAGGACAGGGAGGAACTCATTGTCACTAAGGGCTGATGTATGTTAGCTCCTCCGTAGATCGGAGGGAACTTGGGGGGGTAAAACTGGGGGCTGGGAGTTCACAAAAGGTAATTCGAGAACATCTTTGAGCCTGACATTGACTTAAAGAGAAAAAGAGAGGGGGAGAAAATCAACTGCTCAATGCTGAAAAGACCAAGGAAAAAAGATCACGCTACGCTAGGGTGGAGATGTAAAGATTTGAAAAAGAATAGGGCTATTCACCAAAAGGAGATCCGTCACCGCAAGGAAAATCACGTGACCGAAAAGGGGTAAGGGTTCGCCAACCGACTTGAGGCAAGCTTTTCAGCAATAAAATCTGCCATCTCATCGTGGGAAAAACCAAATGGGGGAAAAGGACCCCTCTTGCAAAAAAAGGGGCTCGACGTGCAAGCTCCAGAGGGACAGAACCTGTTGGTACAAGGAGAGGAAAATTACCGGAAATGGAGGAACGGCGGGATTTTCCCCTTCACTGCCTACGGCCTTCCAAGGGGGGGGCCGGACGGGGAGAAAAGAAAACTTCTTAATCCGCGTACCACAGACGGGGTGAGGAGAAAAATCAAAAAAACAACTTGGTATCCTCACTAAGGGGGCTTCCGATCACACAGAAGAAGAATAGGCGCCGAGCGTACTGAAAAATCCACGGAAACCTTAAAGGCATCCAACAGTAAAATATGACCGCTAATAAGGGGAGATAGAGCATACTCCCGCAATAGCAACATTTGGTTGACGTCCCTCTTGACAATTTGTCTCAGAACCAAGATGGAAAAGCAAAAGCTTTACAGAGCTGTCCCGCGCCCCCCGATAGTTCACATAGCGACAAGCATGGTCAGCGCCCCTGATGCTTACCAAAAGGAAAACGTCCGTGCTACCTGAGTTAAAAAAAGGGGGAAAAAAATGTAGTGAAGAATTACCTCAAGGGGAAAGGGATTGACGTCTCGCAACTCAGAGCCAGAAAGAAAATCCGGAAACCACGCAACGGAACGAACACATTCTCCTGGGAAAAGGGGACGAGAAACATCAAAGGAAGTGTCTACCCTTATAAAAGAACGGCACCGGGGCAACGGGAACACGCTGGCGCCATCTAGCAAAAATGGAACTCCCCATTGCTCAGGACCAAGTCATGGGATGGGAAATATAGGAAGCTCGAAGGTGGTGACTAGGGTCCCTAGATTGATAACTTAGGGGGGGGGTCCGGAAAAAAATAATTTGAAGAATCAAAGAAGGGACGTCGACGAGGAAATTGAGAATCCGGGGGAACCTTATTGGAGAAAAAATCAGTGGGAGGCACAATCAAAAGTTCCATCTGACATCATTTCCGGTGAAAGGAATTGATGACGAAGAGGACGAGGAAGGGGACGAATGGGAACTCCCAGAGAAAAAAGAAGATGATGAAAGAAGAGATGGAGGATATGAGGACGCTCCCAATCAAATGGTCATACTCAACCGGGGCTGGAATCCTAAGTTCGTATAGGAGGCATGGGGAGTTGCAATTGTGGATGGCAGCTGTCACCTTTCGCGTGGGTTACCAGGGGAGGGGGTCCGCGCAGACGCCCCGCGGAGACGGAAACATTCACAGCCATGAAGACGTTCCTGATCCTCCACTTCACACTAATGGGGGAGAGGGGTCTTCCCAATATCAGCTCCAGAAGGAAAGATTTCGCTGGAATGGGGGGAAGGAAGGAATTCCCAAAAAGGATGCCGAGGGTGAAGCGACAAGGTCCCGGACCAAGAAAAAGGGACCCATAGGAAAGCTGAGGAAAACAACGTAGTTTGTGGGCTAGACCGCCTAAGAAAAAAAGGAGGGGGAACGGGCTTCGGGTGGGGATGATCCGGCGTGAGCTGATGCTAGAAAGAAAAGCGGGTGAGG
>Ga0179593_1636572_pt1 | contig 10252 bp, 13 predicted proteins | sample CZODoug2_1_08_16_FD_185931 | JGI IMG/M metagenome (GOLD analysis project Ga0179593, IMG submission 185931) | Vadose zone soil fungal communities from Angelo Coast Range Reserve, California, USA - CZODoug2_1_08_16fungal (PacBio error correction) | ecosystem: Environmental > Terrestrial > Soil >...
ATGAAGGACTCGAACGCTATGTACCATGAAATGGATGGAGGCAAGAACGATGGCTAAGACACCCAAGAAGAAAAACTCACGCCGAAAAAAGAACGGTGGTGCGGCGCCCGGGATAAAAACAAGGGTCATATAGGAGTCACTCCAGTTTGAAAAAAGCTAGGGTCGTGCGGCCAGGAGAGATGCCAAGAGGGAGAGGGTACATCTACACCTATTACGGAAGGAAAAAAAAAAGTGCGAAGGACTTCTCCAAGAGCGCGCCTCTCGGTGGTAAAAAGGGGACTACCTCAACTCGATCAAAGAAAGGGGGGGCTCCGCGGCGACAAGTAAAAAAGGGAAAGCCATCAGGGAGTTAGATCACTGCGGGAAAAAAAAAGGAAAAGAAAACAGCCCATCTGCCGTAGATCGGGAATTTCGGGCTTCGAAAGAAAAAAAAAGAACAATACCCGGGAATCTGGGGGAAAAAAGAACCACAGAAAACCGAAAAAAAAAGAATGGTCCGGTTGCCACGGGAAAAGAACAAGAAAGCGCTGCAGGATCTATAGGAAGGGAAAAAGGCATTCTTCCGAAGGGGGGGGGGGGGGGGGGGGGGGGGGGGGGGGGGGTGGGGGTGTTGGGGGTGGTGTGGTGGGGGGGGGGGGGGGGTTGTGGGGGTGGGGGGTTGTTGGGGGTGGGAAGGGGTTGGGGGGGGGGGGTGTGGTTTTTGTGGGGGGGTTTTTTTTGGGGGTTTGGTTTTGGTGTTGGGTTGTTTGTGGGGAGTGGTGGATTGGTTTGTTTGGTGTGTTTTGGGTTATTTGGTTTGGTTGGGGCGGGCTTGTGGGGTGTGGGTTTGTTGGGGGTTTTTTTGGGGGGGGTTGTGTGGGGGTTGGGTTTGGGGTGGTTTTGTGGGGGTGTTGGGTGGGGGTTTTTTTGTCTTTTTTGGGGAGGTGAGAGGTTTTGGGTGTGTTGTGGAGATGTGTTTTGTGGGGGGGCGAGGGGGGTTTTTGTGGGGGAGGGGTTGGGTGTTTTGGGGAGGTGGGTTCGGGGGGGTGGCGCAGGTCTCCTCTTCTCTCTCCTCTTTTGCTGGAAGCCCGGGCCCGCCTCTCCCCTCTTCCTCTTTCCCCTCCGCAAGAAAGGAAGGTCTTCGAGAAAGAAGACCGCGTCTCTCCCCCAAAGTCAAGCGGGGCATCTCCTCTAAAGAAAGGGGAGAACCAGTGGCCATAGTCTCCAAGTGTTCGCCAAGGGGAGGGACTGCTTTATCACCCCTGGGCACCGGCCCAAAAAGGGACCGCCCCCCACCCGACGGAAAAGACATTCCACGCGGACCCCAGCCCCTTATGGAATCCAGGAAATAAGAAAAAAAGGGGCCTGGAAAGTTTTGTGTGCAAACCGAGAAAAAGGGCACGTCCGAAACAAGGAAAAATTGGCCAAACAACCATCCCAGAAGTGTTCGCCCATCAGAGAGGAAGAGAAAAAGTCAAACAAAGAAAAAGGAGGGAGTCATGTTGTACCGGCAAGAGATCCTTATAAAATGGCAGAGAATAGCGCTGCCCATAAGAGGAGAAAAGGAAACTCGCAACAAGTGGGAGGTTCAGCAGATGCACGCCCAGCCGCGCCCAATACGGATGGGAAAAAAAAGACAATTCAGGAGCAACACCACCATGGGCTTGTTGTGGGAAAAAAAAGCAGAGGGATGGCTCTGCTCTCGAAGGGAGAGAGCTTGAGCGAGATGGTTAGTGTCTCGAGAAAACCCGGAGTTTCCAAAGTGCTAAGGTTTTTCCGTATGAAAAGGGGGAAAAAAAGGGATCACTTGGCGGATGGGAAGGGGGAAGGAGCCGCACAAGGAGAAGCCCTCTTTGTTCCGCCCGATCACAGGGATGGCAAGTGCAGTCCTGTGAAAAAAAAGAGCTAAGGGGAAAGGAGAGCCGTGGCGCAAAGAAGGAATACAGGTCGCCTCTCCAGGCGCTCATTTCGGAGGGAAAGGGTTTAAATGGGAAAAAAAAAATCAACAGAAACGGTCAAACCGCAATCGCCTACAGACGGACCCAGCTCTTTTGAGAGAAAAAAGGAAAAAAAATACAGGCAAACCACAAGCACCCACACCGGGGAATAAAAAAAAGTCTCCATGGACGGGCGGAAAAAGAGGAGAACAGGATAGGAGGAAGGAAAACGGCACCTTTGAATATAGACAGGACAGTGGTTCAGAAAGAAGACAATCTCCTAAGTCTACCAAGGGAAAGAAAAAAAGACAGTCCCTATCGCATAAGTAACAAGGAGGAAATTCTTCGTAAGTTCGTGATACTCGCTAAGGGGGGGAAAAAGGAGCACGAACAGGACACGCATTGGAAGTTTAAAAGAATGATGCGTCACACTAAAAAAAAAAAACCGAACCCAAAAACAATCCCAAAGAAACACCAAAAAAGAAAGAGGAAAAAGAAGAAAAAAAAACCACGAACAAAAAAAGAAAACCAAACCACCGACCCCGCAAGAAAAATAGAATCCGATCAACATTCAGGAGGAGAAGCACTCATCTCTCCCCACCCCCCCAAGGGTGGGGGGTGGGAGGAAAGGATATAGATTGCAAGAGAGGGAAAAAGGGGGGGTCTGCCTTCTTGTTCTGCAGAGAGAATGGGTAAGAAGAAACAAAGGACTTTTAGTGAAGAAACTTATCTAAGCTAGGAAAAGGGAATAAAAGCGGACACCATTTGGAAAGGAGAGAAATTTTCTTTGCTGCAGGGAGCCGTACCATGGTGTCTTCGGACCACGGGCATAAACAGATAGCACACGGTGCCGAAGCCCGAGGAAAGGGGGAAGGGAGGAAAGAAAGCTTGACTAGGGCTTCCGCGTCCATGGAAAAAAACAGAACCTGTGCTGGTGATGTTGGTGAGGAAAGGGGGGGTCTCTCGGGAAAAGAAGCGGAGGCGATGCGGTTGAAAAGGAAAAGGTGGGAGCGCCATAAAAAGGACAATTCACGGGATTACGCAGGTATCCGCATCGGAAAAGACGATCCGGTACCGGAACGGTGAGGAGAAAAAGCAAAAGAGCTCTCGTCTTTCACGAAAAAAAAAAGAAAGTGGCCATTCGAGTGACCCGGCTGACAAAGAAAAAAGAAAATCGTGAGGGAGGCCACGCCCGAAAAGCAAAAAAGGATTCAAGGAGGCGTCACCAGACCCGGAAAACGGTAGCCCGGAAACTACTAAGGGGGTCCGAGGGGGAAAAAGAGACACTCAATCCCAAAAAACATTCCAGGAAACAGAACGAGACCTCTCCAGCGAGGGGTGCTTCTAGATGCAAAAAAAAGGTAATATTGAAGGAAAAAAAGGGAAAAAACGCCCTGGGCAATAAAGTGTGCCGTAGAGCAAAGAACAGGTTGTCCCTGATTGGGAAAAAGGGGGTATGTTCGCGGCTGTCGGGAAAGGAGGCTAGGCGCACGGAAGAACCTGGCGGGGGGGGAAGTGGTTTGGTTAGTCTTGGCACCTAGCGATCCACTCGTGCCTACGGGTTGGGAAAAAGGTTCCACATGAAAAGAAAAAAGGGAAATGAGGACCTTTGCCTCAAAGAAGGAAGAGGCGGGGGGGACAGGATCCATACGAGGGGCCTTTTGAAAGATAATCCTCGAGACGGGGGCAAAAGTTGGTTCAACGGTTTGAAAAAAGAAAGAAAGGGGAATGGAGTCTTTCAGGAAAGGGGATGGACTGTGCCAGCCACGGGGGGGCATTCAGAAAAAAAAGAGCAGCTGTTTTGGGTGCGGGGGGGAAAAAAGGAAGGTTTGTTCACCTTGAAAAAAAAGAAGCAGGGGGGCGAACAAGGGGGGGGAAGTTTTCTTGCCACGGAGGAGGGACATAATCTTGTTCTGAAAGGAGAGAACCATGCGGACCCATGTAGTTTCGAGGACAGAAACGAGGGGGACGGTTCTAGAAGATCAGTCATGAAAGAGGAAGGGTAAGAAAAAAGTCTCGTGCCCGCGCGATTCTCAGCAAAAGCGAAGCAGCCGGAGAAGGGAAAAGTACTTGGGGCATCGGAAGTACGTGCAGCGATGAAACCGCAGCGCTTTGAAGGGAGAACAAAAGGAGGCGCTCGAGGTATCTGTGGGGAGGGGAAGGAAATCGAATATCGCCTGGGGTTAGCTATTGGTTAACGACGCCGCGAATCAAAAAAGAAAGGGAAGGGCAGTCGTCCTGGGTTCAAAAAAGTGCGAAAAAAAAAGTTGATGGCGTTCCGTCATATGCTGTTGGGGGGAAAATAGGGTCGTCCAGCGGAAGTAAGCGAGTAGGGGAGACGCGAAATGAAGAAAAAAAAGGAGGCGCGAGGAAGGGGAGGGGAAAGATTGCGAACTTCTCCTGCGGGGAACGGGTGGGTTCTGCAGGAAGAAGGAGGCGGGGTAATCAAGGGAGACGAATGCCTTGCATAGAGAGGAAAAGGAAAAAGGGAAAAGACTTTTTTTGTTACACAAAGCCTCCTATGTACCTTGTATCTCGGAAAGAAGGGAAGCACAACGTTGAAATAAAGGCGGAAATGGTCCCGCGTCAGTGGGTGCTAGGAAGAGGAGAAGAGCCATTCCCTCTTTCATGTCAAGGGGTGAAAACTACGGCGCGCAGCGAGAAGAAACAACACAACACTGAGGAGAGGAAACTAGAAGAAAAGCAGAGCAGTAGGGTGTCAAAAATGGAATTGCCAGAGAAAAAGAAGGGGGAAAAAAGCCGCGGAATCTATATGTCCCGCACGCTGCGGCAAAAAATGGTGCGGCGCCCAGAAAAGAAGAGAGGCGTATCCGTTTTAGCGTTGAAAAAAAGGATTAGAGATGCGGCTCTCGGGCTGGGCGATGTACACGAAAACTGACATCATACTCCGAACCACAAGCGGAGGAGACGACGCGAGCGACGCCCGCGCGGTTCGCAAAGAAAAACAAACTCGATCAGCTGGGATTCCGAGGAAAACATGAGTGGGGGCACATCATAATGAGTAACGCAGAGGAGGAAGAGCGATCCCATGCCAGACCCCGAAAGAAAAGGGGAAGGGTATAGGGGGGGCCCCATATGAAAAAACTCTGGCTGAGAAAAAAAAACCATACAGGCGAGAAAGCAAATGGGTGTTCGGGTGGGGTCAAAGGAAAAAAAAAAGCGCTGCGGATCTATTTCTTTTAAAAAAAAAAAGAAAGAACCACTCCGTCTACGAAAAGACTCGCCGAGAGCACCGGTTGCGGAGAGGCGAAAGAACAGCGTGACGCTGTTAAACAGAAAGAAAAAAAAGGATCTGCTAGAACAGAAAGTCCAATTGTCAGGGGAAAAAGGTGGACGCAACGCGAAGAGGAGGATTTCGCACGGCAACGTGGCCGGTATAAAAAGGGTCTCCAAATGAAGGGGAAAGTTGGACTGGAGGTTTGAACACAGGGGAAAAAAAAAAAGAAAAGCCCCCCAAACGACTCCTTCAGGGGGAAAAGGAACTTCTGAATAGAAGAAGGAAAATGCATCGCCCCTAGTTTCGTGCAAAAAAAAAAGGGGGCAAGGAAAGTTTGGTGTGGAAAGGGGGGAAACACGATAGGACCATGACACGAGGCATGAATCAGGGGGAGGGAAGGGAAACCATGCATAAGCGCGTAGTGGGAAGAAAAACCGAGCAGGGAAAAAAAAACTGGTCCTGTGGACCGGAGAGACGACCGGCAACGGAATTGCCGGGAACCCAACTAAAGACCTCAAAAAGGCACGAGGAAAAGAGGCGTTCGCGAAGAGAAAAAAAAGCCGAGCACGGAAAAAAAATGACAAGGAAGGGCGAGAAGACAACGGTCATTGGCCGAGAAGGGGTGGGAAAAAGCATTAATCTTCACGAGGGAGGAGGGGAAGGGGGGAAGATCGAAGCACCATATCTCGCGAGAGGGAAAAGGGCCTGCGGATGGAGTGCTTCAGGAAAAAAAAAAAGCGACCGTAGTTCCGCGCATATGTTAAAGGTTAGCCTCCTTTATGCACTTTGCGGATAAGGGGGGGGGGAGATCCGCACGGCAACGCTGGCGAGCGCCGAGAAAAGAGGGGGGAACGATCGAATGGCAAAGGAGTCGCTTGAAGAGAGAGAGAATGGGAGAAGGACCGGGTCGCCATGCCAATAACAGTTCAAGAAAATCTCATGACTCAACGGACTCCATGTATTAATCGGCGAGATGAAGGAAGGAACGTCCCACCTCAATCGTCCTCCGCCGAAAAAAGAAAGGGAGAAAAAAAGGTCAGAACGAAAAAAAAAAGGGCCCATCGTACGCTGGAGTCGCCATGAGAGGGAAGAAGAAAACCCCGCGAGAAATCGCACCGGGTGATGACTAATCTTAGGGTCCGAAAAAAAAAAAGGGACCACTACAAAGCGCATTCTGTCGACGGCGAGGGGGAAAAAAAAAAGGTCCTTCCATAAAAAAATGGTTTCTCCAGCCTATTGGGTGGGGATGATAAATAGCGTAAGTAAAAGAAATTGAAGGGTCGTTGACCCCGTTTCATAACATGAGAACGAAAAAAAAAAAGAATCACGATCTGCAATCTCTCTCAAAAAGAAGGGGGAGAAGGGTTGCACGTCGACAAAGTCTGTGTGCCTGCCTGTTCTAGATGGGGGAGATCAACGATGGAAAATGCAAGGCAAACTTCCTAGAGATCCTCGAACGTAACGAAGAGGGAGGGAAAGGGGGGGGGGGGTGCGACTTGAAGGACCGTTTCTTGCGTCCGGGGCCGGAAGGGAAAGACTTTTGGACGAAAACGGCCGTCCTACCTACGATTATCAAGGACGGGAAGCCAGATGACTTCTGCAAAGCTTGGAAAGGGCTTCCGCCTGTCCTGGACAAAAAAAGAAAAAAAGGCTGGTGATTGTTGGTTAAAGGAGAGGGGAGAGTAAGGCGAAGGGAGGAGGCCGATTGCGGTTTTGAAAAAAGGGGATGAGCAAACGCTGGGACGGGACAATCTCCCGGAGTCAGAAATATGAGCCTGGAGCGGCGATCCGGTACCGGGGGGGAAAGGAAGAAGGAAAGAAGGAAAAGCTAGCGGTCTGTCACAATCGAAAACAAGGCCGCAAGAAAAATCGGTGAAAGGCGAAAGAAAAGAGAACAAAGAGTGGACCCCCGTGCGAGAAAACAAAAAAAAAAAAAAGGGATATCAATTAGAGGGAAAAGAAGTGCATACGGAAGGCGGAACTAAGCTCTTGAAAAACCCACCAAGCAAAGCCCGTCTCCGCCCAGAACAAAAGGGTGTGCTTCGATAGTTCATCGCAGAAGAGGACGATTTGAAAAAAGAGAACACCACACGCCCATGGGGGACTGGGTGTACGTCTAAGCGCGAAATCTGGAAAATCTTTGTGTATGTGGCGGAGAAAAATTCTAGTGCTTCTGAAATAAAGAATGGCGGTTGGAAAGTTTTGGAGGTCCTAAAAGGGTAAGTCTAGGCTCGAAAAAAAAATCATACTGTACGGTCCACATGATCCCAAAAAGGGGAAGGACCTTTTCTCCGGGAGGAGGTGCTGGGAAAAAAGAAAAATGATTGCCACTATTTTGGAAATGAGAGGACTCCGGTTTCGACCAAAAGGGGGGGCACAACTTTCCCGGCCTGCACGGGAAGGGAAACTGACCTCCGGGGGGGGGAATGGCGGGAAAAGGTTTTACAATTGGAAAAAGAAGCGTGTCCAGCGGGAAGCTAGGGGTCTTGGCTCTTTGGGGGGGTGACGGGTGACCGTCTCCAATCGGGAAAGAAAGGGAAACCTTTTAATCCCTTTTTCTTGCAAAAGGAAAGTGCACAGAAAGGGATTTCTTCTATTCTCTGACCGCAGGAGAAAAGTGGGTTTCGGGTTAAACAAAAGGCTTCAGTTGAGAGATCATCAGGGCTCGGCTGCAGCTAGGGGAAAAGAACGGCTTGTCATCTCGTGAAAAAAAAAAAAACTCTCCAAAGGGTAGCTGCTTGTTGGCCATCGGAAAGGGAGAGCTGCAACTCATAATAGAAGGTTGAGAGTCCTAAAGATGGCAACCGACAAAGGAGAAAAAAGCGCGGTATCTGTGGTCGGGAAAATCGCAAGACCAGGTTCGCATGGGAAAGTGGGAAAATTAATTGCAATCAACGGCAAGGAGGGGAGGGGATGGGATCGCCCAAAAATGAAGTGGATTCGGGTGAAAAGAGAAGTCCTGTCGCCATCGGAGCCGGAGCGAAAATCAGCTATCGAGTTGAGGAAGAAGGAGAACCCGCGGAGGAGAGGGGAAAATTCGCCTGAAACGCTTTGGGGGATGCTGTCCCGTCCTCGTGTCGTTAGCAAAAGTGCGGACGAATGCCAGATCTTCTCCTGGCCGCACGGACAACAAAAATTTTGTACACACCGCTAAAACGAGAAGGAAAGGTCCCTTGGGGATGGCTCCGCCCAACAGGGGGGGCTCAGCGGAACGGGCCTATATTTACCGCTGAATTGGGGGAGAGGAGCCATCGTCTTCCTCTGGAAATCCCCGAAAAAAGAAAGCGGTGATGTCTCGATAAGACTACCGCATAAGGCTAACAAAAATCACAAAAACAACAAGGAGGAGGAAATAGATGAGAATGAAAAACGGCGCTGCCTCAGTCCAGCAAGAGAAAAGAGAGGTGTCCACTATTAAAACGGAAAAAAAAAAGGGGGCGGTAATCTATATGCCCTCACGGAAAAAAAGGAAAACGGGTTAAGCCTACCAATTTACATAGAGGCGTAGGGGGGGTAGCGGGGTCCCCAAAAAAGGAGTCGGCCAGTATATATGGCAAGCAGAAAGAAAAAAAATGGCCGATGTACACTACACCAAAAAAACGAAAAGCGTTCGAAGGAGAGAAAGGGGAAGCTAGCTGCGCCGACGGTTCGAGGAGAGACAATAAAGCAACTCCTTCAGAGGCAAGGATGGAACAAGTGTGCCCAACACCATAGGAATGGAAAGAAGGAGAGCCATTCTTGCAAAAAAAAAGGCCGCGGGGGAAAAGAAGTTGATTTCAGGGGAAGGGAGTTAACACTCCCAATAGTCGAACGATTGCGGCCACCCACCACGATACGAAGGGGAAAAAAAAAGAGGGTGCCATCTTTAGACAAAAGGGAGATAGAACGTTGCAAGAAAAAAAGAATGGCACCAAGCCGCGACGGGTAGAAAGACGCAGAGCATCCTGGTCTGAGAAAAGGTAACGAAGTTCCACATCAACGCAGCCGAAAAAAAAAAGGGGACCGCGTCATCGCAAAATACATGTGGTACGAAAAGAGAAATCCAGAGAAGGGGGAAAAACAACGTGGCAAGAAAAGGGGAGAAAGGGGAAAAGACGGAGATTGAGACAGTTGAAAGCCCCACCAGAAAAGAAACCCAAACGACGCTTCTCGAAAGGAGAATGAATGCGGCAAAATGGAAACAGGTCTGGGAAAGAGCAGGCATCTCCAACACAGTGAGGAGGAAGGGAACCGTTTAACCAATTCCTTCGAAGAGAGGGAATGGCAAATAAGAACAATAGACGCCCCAGCAAGATATCGGGAAAGGGTCATCAGTAAACTGTGATGGAAAGCCACATCCTGAATCGTAGGAAATGGGAGATCCTAGCTTAGAAAAAAAAAAAAACAAAAAGGAAAAAAAAAAAGTAATGTCGTTCGCAGAAGAAAAATGAGACGCCAGGCCGCGCACAATAAAGAAAATCCTACATGAGCTCTAGAAGACAACCGGAGGGGCAAAGAGGGGGGGGGGGGAAGGGCGGCATCAATCTTCCTATGGAAAGAGGAAAACGGCGACGGAACAAAATGCTGGATGTATGTTCTCGAGAAAAAAAAACGGAGTTTTCCGCAGGCTCAAGGGGGCATGACAGTGAAAGAAATGAATACTTGCGGATGAGCTGTGAAGGGAGGCGCACGAAAGAAGGCCCTCTTGTCCGAAGGAAAAAGATCTAATTGCAAATGGGAAACTGATAAGATATCTGTCGCGAAGAGCCGTGGCCCATGCAAAAAGGGGGAAACGCCGCTCCAGGCGCTCATATGCGGAGGAAAAGGGAAATGTGTTCAATGTCAAAAAAGGAAACGAACGGTCAAAACCGCAATCGGGAAAACGCACAGCGCTTTGTCCCTCATTCGAAAACCAAACCAGAAACTGGCCACTCATTCTCTTGTTGAACCAAGGAAAGGAAAGGGGAAGCATAGAGCCACATGAAGAAGAAGAAATTTGAGAAGGCCTGCCCGTGGTCCACAAAAAAAAAAAAAAAAAAAAAAAAAAAAACAAGACAAAAAAACAATAAAGAACAGAAACAAAAAAAAAAAAAAAAAAGAAAACGGAACAAAGTCAAAG
>Ga0179593_1652202_pt1 | contig 10252 bp, 12 predicted proteins | sample CZODoug2_1_08_16_FD_185931 | JGI IMG/M metagenome (GOLD analysis project Ga0179593, IMG submission 185931) | Vadose zone soil fungal communities from Angelo Coast Range Reserve, California, USA - CZODoug2_1_08_16fungal (PacBio error correction) | ecosystem: Environmental > Terrestrial > Soil >...
AATTATGAACATTTGCACGGAATGAAAAGGTGTGGACCGGGATTACTCTCATTGGTCACATGGTCTCGTTGAAACCCAACAGTGCGCAAACGTGGGGGGGGGGGTTACAAATTCCCACCTCAGTCCGAAAAAGGGGCAAAAGTCGACTTTCGGGAAAACCTGGAGGGTGGCCCGGCACCGCCAGTCAGGAACGCAGTCGGGCAAACAAAAAAGGAGGGAAGAGGGTCCACAGTAGCGCTCCGATCAGCCCAATGAAACCCAAGGAAACGTGGGCTGATCCTGTTCACGGCAACGCCAGACGGGGATGGACGAGGGGAAAAGGTGAACTAAAAATCCGCAAGCGCCGTCTCTGGGGAACGGAACCTTGGTGAAAGCTTAAAACTGAACGGAAACCAGGCCCTCGAAAACCCGGGCAGGGAGCAAAAAGTGCACCGTCCTTTAGGTCCGCATTAGCACAGAAGGTAGTATCAGAGGGGAACGATGGCCCTCCTTCTTGGCGTGGCAAACAAACACGTTGGGGCTACTCCAAAAACCCTGACCGAGCAGAAAGCATAACACTAACTAACGTCGAACGGCGGGGGGTCACGTGCCTAAAAGAAGGGGAACTGGGAACGGCGTCAGGACCAGAAAAGAAACCTGGAATTCTTCTTAAGAAGAAACCAGGGCAGAACCTTGGGCATGGTGGAGTTGTGTGACAAACCCCGGACCTGGAGGGAAACGCAAACGGATCAAACGCGGCGACCCCCCCCTCACGGACGGATGAGGATGTCAACTTTTCAACCTTAAAAGGGAGGGCGACGGGAAGGGGGTCGGCCCAGAGGTCGCTGTAGAAGGGCGATGAAAAGCATGACCGAACGAAGGAGGAAGGCCGCACGAAGGGGTTTTTCCTTGAAAGAAAAAAAACGGAGAACCGGAACACGGGGGCCCTCTTCCCAAAAACTAACTTACAGATGTGAGAAGCGGGCAGAAAGCCGGGGAACAACTGGTTGCAAACCGGCGCGAGTCGAGAGACAAGCACGGAACGGGGGCCCTCAACGAATATCAAAAAGGCAGTCGGGGACCTTCCCACTCGTAGAAAAGTAGACAACGCGAGAGCAAACCGAGCCAAAACATCTGCTGAAGGGGAGAAAGCCCGCGAGTACACACAACCTATCCGCTCACAAAAGGGAGCAGGGGTATCCTGGGGGTGGGAATGCGCAGTAAGTGGCAGGGTGAAACCAGCCAGGCTTCCACCCGTGGTACTCACACACCAGGGACGCCCCCCTGTGCTCGGGTTCTGGCCGGGGGGGTGAAAGGGGCAAAAGTCCCGAAGCGGTGGCCGGCAAATCGAACACACAGAAATGCGGGTACCGGGGAAGACCCAGGGGGGGGGGACGTGTGCCCGAGTGCCGGGGAATAAATTTTTCCAATGTCCAGAAGACGCGGCACCAGGAAGAAGACAAACCCAGGGCAGGGGAAGTGCCGTTCCAGTTCCCCCCACAGCAAGGCGCGACCCGGGTACTCCGGGGGCCGGAACGTAAAAATAACCTCGGACGACCTCGGGGGATCGCAGGGGTCCACACGACGAGAACGATTCGTCCGGCAGTAAGGGGGCAACGCAATTGGGCGTAGGGAAGGGGAGCCGGAAAAAACCTTCCCTGAAAGGCCAGCAACCGCACCCGGCAAAACGGTGAGGAAAGGAAGTACAAGATGATCTACCTTTAAAGGAGCGAAACCCTCCCAGCGTCACAGAATCGCGAGATCCGCCAAAGAAAGGGGCCTCCCGCCAACAGACAAAACCTTATCGAAAAACCCCAAAAAGGGACAGTAGGACACGTCCCCCTGTTCGGAGGGCGAACGGCCGGAGGGGCCCCCTCCTCTGAGACGGACCGGCGGCGGACGGTGAGGAGAAAGGAAAGGAAACGAGGCAAGGATTGTGTCGCGGCAAGTGTAAGACGATCCCCTAAAAATACCCGCGCCGTCTGGCATAGTAATCAGTAAAAAGTAGGGAGAAACAAAACAAAAGGTAAGTCACTGATAGGGAGAGAGAAAGTATAAGGTGTAATCTACAAGAGGGGAAGAGCGTAGGAGAAAGTGGACTGAAGAGGAAAACCCAAGGAGCCCCCGCAATGGCCTCGTCCGTTCCCCCTTCCGTGGTGTCGGCGCGGAAAAAACGATACACCGGCTCGCCGCCGGGGGGGGAGCGAAAATTTAAGTCACCTGAAAGCAGGGCAGGTGGCGGGGGAACAGGAGGGGGGGGGACACGGCGCGAGCAAGGGGGCCACGTGGGGCCCCCTGCAACCGGGAGAAAAGGGAACAAGCGGCGGGACCGTCACTTCTTCCGGCGGGTGGCCCACGGTCGGGCGAACTACGCCCGAGGGAAAACGCAGACAGTGAAAGGAGAGTTCGCCCGTACGGAAGGAACGGACGAAGGAGACCAGAAGTTCGACTGTGAACTGGTGGTCGAACAGTCTACCCCCGGGTAACGCCGGGAAAGAAGGGGCCAGTCCGTCCGTACCGGCCGTGAGAGGAAAAGAATGCACGGGTTCTGTGCGCCGAAGGACGCCAAGCGCTTTAGCCCAAAACAAAAAACCCCCCTTCACCCAAGGGGAAAAAAGCCAGGCCACCGAACGGCAAACTGGACCCGCCGATGGAAGGGTGGAGAGCGCCACGGAATCTCCCCTTCCATTAAGCAGAGGGCCGCCAACCGAACGCCTCGGCCACACGACCTGGCCAAAGCCCCTAGCCAGGCCGCAAGGGGAGGCCCTGCGGAAAAAAGAAAGATTTAGGGTCAACGCTCCCCTACGAAGGGGAGAAACAAAAACAACAACAGGCGGAACCTTCTCTCCCGTGGGCTGAGGGGGGGGGAAGGGAAGAACCACAAGGGGGTGCGGGGGGAAAGTCCCTATTCGGCGTCTATGGCTAGGGGGTCACTGCTACGATACGACCACTAAGAGTTCCCGATAGGTGGAAAAGAGCCCCCAGAATCGGAAGGATAACATGGAAAGCCAGTTGGGGGGGGTCTGTACGGCTCAAGGATCGGCCGGGACGCCGATCACCAGCCCCTGAAATGTAGTAAGGGAAGCGGGGGGCAAGGGGGTCCCCCGGTCGCCCCCTTGGAGACTCGGGGAGGGACCCAGTCGTCTTTCATGGACAGCAAGGGTTCCTTGACGCAACTGCTGGCCAGCCGTAAGAAAGGGAACGCTTTACGGCATCACGAAGAGGGGGGATTTCTCTGAGGACGGGGGAGGGTCGCAAACAAAGGGCGCGGGCCTAGGAAGAAGGGGGGGGGGCACCACCTCGTGACCAATAAATTCCTTTAGCCTGAGGGGTCCCACGGGTCACGTATGTGGTCAGACATAGGAGAAGTTCTCAAAACTCGCCGCTTCCAAAAGCCGGAAGCAAGAAACGAAGTAGGAGGGGCAAAAAATTCGCGGAGGGGGAGCCCTGGGAAAACAGGAGGATCGGACGATTTAAAGTTGTAGTAGGGAATTGGTGAAAACCGCATGCAAAAAGAAGGGCAAAAAGAACCTAACTCCATGAACCGATCAAGCCGGTTGCAAAAAAAGGAGTGAATCCTCAGGGCGCGGGAGGTGCAATGGGTCATAAAGGCCCTCTCACCTCACATAGAGGAAGTAAACCGGCCCTCGGAGCGCCGGGTCGAGCCGGAACGAACCAGGGGCGAGACTGGGCCCGTGGTCCCGGGAACATGAACCACGTACAACAACCGGGCGTGAAAAATCGAAAGGAAGGGAACGGGAGCCGAAACGTGTTGCTGCTTAATTCGTCCTGACCTACGGGAGTTTGAGACGGGGACCTATTCTACTCACACGGGGGGGTCGGAAAAAAACCAGAGCGCCCACCGGGAGATCAAAAAAAAAAAAGGGACATGAATTATCCCCGTTCACATCGCAGAGAGGAAAGGGACATGCTGAAATATCAAACAACACAACTTAATGTAAGGGAAAAGAGAGTGGCATGGAACGGGACCAGGGTGGTGAAAGGGGGAAGACTACAGTCACATGTACCTCGAATCTTCCGAACAAGAAGTTGGAAGAAAAGAGATTGGGGTTGCTGCTTTCAAGATGTTAACCGCACCGGGCCACGGGCCAAAAAGGTGGGAAACGCGGCCCCGGGTCAGGAAAAGCCACTTCCCGCCCGAACAAACGTACGAAACGAGCTGTGCTATCGTGAAAAGAACAGGGATGAAGAGGAAAGTGGGGGGGGATTCAAAGACAACGGCAACAATGACAAGAATTACTCTGGGCCTGAGAGACACCAAGAGGGCGGGAAGCGCATGCCCCCGGCCTGCCTGTCAAAAAAGTACGCTGAGGTCGAAGGGCAAAAAAAAAAAACACATCGAAAACCGGGGCCCGAAGGGCTTCACATCAATGAGGTGCACCGGCGTCCGGTGCCGGTCCGTCATCTCCGTGGTGCCAAAAAGCCGTGAGGCACACCTTGCAAAGGTTGTAAAAAACCCTACCCACCAGCACAGAACCAGTGGAAAGCAGAAAACGTGGGCACTTTCTAGAGGGCGGGTTTTATGTCTCCTCACAGGGGGGGGTTCGCACCGGGAAAAATTCTTCATTCGGCAGACGGAAAAAAATAAGACAAGAGGGTAACCGCCTCATCGTTGGGCATTGGAAAAAAGGCGGTTGGGAGAAGGACCTTGGAGCGCAACCCGCGGGACCTGGTGCAATAACAAACGGAGAAAAAGGAAAAGAAATCAACCAAAAACATCGTGCTGGATGGAGATACAAGAAAAAAAAGGCAACCGTAGAGAAAGGGAAGTCGTCCCATCATAGGTGCGCCACGCTGCCACCAAGGATAACATGGGAACGGTATGAAAAAAGGGCCAACGATTTCCTTTGACAGATCGCGAAAAAGGTTTAACGGGGACAAAGTGACCCTTATAAACATGAGCAGACCAGGCCAGATGGTGAACCCAAAACGCTCTTTAGTGACTGACGACACCAATGGGAAGGGCGAAACGATAGCAAGGTCCCTATGGGTGCAGCAGCGATATCCCAGATGGGCTTCCCTTCCGTAGAAAGTAGAAGAAGGAACTAGTACGAGGCAAGGGACCGCCCCTTGGGGTCCTGCAAGGGACGGAAAGCAGAAAGGGCCGGTGGGGACCGGCCGCAAACCTCCCTTCAAAAAAAAAAGAGAATGCTAAATGCACCACAAAACGGCGGAACGGTGGATGTGGAAAGAAAGGTATGGTGCCGACCCTTCCTCAAAAGAAGGATTTGGTCCACAAAAATTAAGAAGCAAAACGGCCTTTGGGGGGGAGAGAGGAGAAAGGGGTCGCGAATTGTGTTTCCGGCCCTATAGGGGGGGGGGGGGGCAGGCCCTCCGGAAACTCTAAAAAAAAGGCCACCGTAACATATGAGGGTAAACCAAAAGGTTGAGAACTTTTCAGGGTGATGCAGGGTGGGTTATGCCGGGGTGGGGGGGAGAAAAGATTGGATCCAGGCACGATCGCGGTCGGCGCACAGAAAAAGAAATCTAGGGATACGCGAAAAGAACACGGGCCCAACCAGTACCACGACGGGGAATCGAAAAAAAGGGGCCTCGCCGTGAGAAAAAGAAGTTCAGATCACTGGAGACCAGTACCCTTAAGGCCCGAGGGAGTCGGAGGCATTTTCCGCCCTGGCCCGAAAAGAAACGAAACCTCCTTGGCAGGGAGGTCAGGAAAGTCGTGACATGCCGGTGCAAAGGCGTAAAGCAAAGGTTCGGGCCTTCCCCCCGGGGAGCAAACAAGCCAGAAGCAACGGGGGAAACGGCTGAAAACGATAAAAGCGTGGGGGGGGAAAAAGAAAACCTCAGCCTCCCAGAGAGCTCCACGACTAGCGTCCAAGACAGGTCCCCCTCCAAAGACAATGCGCCAGGGATACCAGGAACAAGCAATCGCAGAGGCAGGCCCAAAAAGGCCGTACTGCCACCCAACAGGGGGGGGGGGGCCGCCCTCTTTTGTGGGAGACCGGACCGGGGAAGGCCGCCAAAGGGAGGAAAAACGGGGAATAAAACCCGCATGGAGACTGGGGGATCCATTGGGGGGGGTAGGCAATTCAAGATAAAACGATGTTCCTTCCCATGGGGAACATAGGAACAGTAATTTTCTGTATTCAGAAATGAACGTGCTGGAGAAGAAACAAAAACAAAGTGAGGAGGAGGAAGGAGAGAAATATATTGTACTGTAACTCTGTAATTAGACAATTGATAAAAGGGGGGCTTTAAAGTGAAAAAATGGAAAAAAGGAACACGACAAGAAGACCCCGCAGAAGTGGGCCGGGATCGACCTGCAGGGAAAACCGTGTGGTGATCCTGAAGAAAAAAGGGGGGGAGGGGAAACCCAGAGGCCGGGTTCGCGCCGGAGGTGGACGGATGCTACGAAAGAGCTGTTCTCCTGGATCAGGAGGGGGGATGGGATAGGAACGGGGAGGGGCGGGGGTGAAGCAGCGTGGCTCGGGGTTCTCATGAACCGGAGGGAAGAAGCAAGAACGGCTACACCCGTAGCGGGAAGGGGGAGGGGAGGCAGTCCAGGGTAAGAGTGACGGCTTCACGGGGGGAAACCCATACGCCGGCCGGACGGAAAGGAAGGGTCACGTAGTCGCGGACGCATCCTACAAGGGGGAAGATAAAATGAAAAAAAGGGAGGGGAAAGGTGTTGTCCAGTCTAATCCGAACCCGGCCGAAACCGGGCGGGCCGCCGTCGGCAAGGGGGGGTTATCGGGACCAGAAAGGGAAGAGTGCTGGGGGGGGCATGGCGCACGAAGGGAAGCTGGAGCAGTTCTGAAAACCAGGCAGAAAAGGGGGGACAGAAAAAAGAACACAAAAAAAACAAAAGGGGGACCAACGATGGTCAGGACCTGAAAAAACGGAAATCCCGGGCACAGTTCCAAGAGAGGGACCCAAACCACTTCAAAGTCGGATCCTGGACCAGGAGAGGAAGAGTCCCCCGGGGGTGGAAGAGGGCGGCTGACTCCAAAACAGCGATTAACCATAACAACGGCAGGAGCAGGTGAGGCGTGAAACGAAGGGGGTGGAAGTCGGGAACCGGCAAATGTTTTAAAGGGAAGCAGGCCCAACCTAAGGGCCCGGGAAAGCCGGGAATTCTTTCTACCTTAGACGAGAAAAAGAGGGTGGATCGAGTTCGACTGCGGCCCCCCCGGAACGCAGGGAACAGCGACAAATGGTTTGTCGGGGAAAGTGGTGAAAACCTAGCACTGGGGAACGGCGGAAAAGGCGGGTGTATTAGAGGGCAGGCCCCATTCCGGCACGGCAAAGAAGGGAGTGCAAACGCGTCCCGCGGGAACTAGACCCGCCTCGGCAAACAATACGAGAGGGGCAGGCCCAGGGGTGAGTGGGAAACGACCATGCCTTCGCGATAGTTGAAACGCTTAAAGGGGAACCATCCAGCGGGGAGAGTGTGCTCTCGTGCGGTATACAAAAGGAACCGTAACAATAGATGCAAAAGGGAAAAAGTGACACCCAAAGTTGACAGGCCAAAAAAAGTTGGGGGGGAGGAACGAGGTTTCTTAGGGTTGTCGCCAGGGATCGCCCGGGGGAGCACCGACCGACAGGACAGGGGGTATGAGGAAATCGTCAAAAAATCGGCTTCGTCTGCACTGGAAAACCTGGCCCTCATGGGGACGTTTAGGGTTCCCCTCAGACCAAGTGCAGGGGGGGGCAGGCGCGCACAAATGGGCCACACGAAAGGGAAAAAGCGACCTAGAAAGAAAGAACGGATCCAGCCTTGCCAACCGAAAAGGGAAACAAAAGAGGGAATGCTCTTTCAAAAGGGCAGATTGCCACTGCGTTCATCTCAGAAAGACGTACCGGTACAGCCGGACGCTGGGGGCCGCCGAGAAAAAAGCCCCCCCCCAAGAGCGAATGGCCGTTTGTGCCGGTAAACAGGGAAACGAGTCCTGGTCAGCCAGGGCGAAACGTACAAGCAGAAGCTAAATGTGCGAGTAAGGCTCCCGTAAAGAGGGGCCCGTGGGGGGAAAAAAAGGAGGACAGAAGGCACGACGTCCCAGTGTGAGGTGAATAGACCTCACGGAATCCACCCGGGAGGGGGGCTAAAGATAAAAAAGACATGTGATCCCTGTCACACCTACATCAGCTTACACGGCCAAAAAGATAAAGAAAGAAAAAAACAACAAACGGAATGAGTTAGGACAAAGAGAATTAAGGCATTTGAAGACAACGGGATGTCAAGGGGGTGTGACCGGGGGATAGGAGAGAGGGTACTCTGTCTTTCGAACCGAACAGTGGCGCGCAGAACAGGGGGGGACAAAATGGTCACCCCAACAAAGATAGGGGAAAAAGGACCGTGAATTCCAAAACCCGGTCAGGGAACAAAAAGCCCAAGGAAAACGTAGAGAGCGGTGGCGACTCGGGTATAAAAGGCCCGCCGAACTTGGCTTATCCTGCAGTTCAAGAAAACAGCACACCTCTCCTGGGAAGGAACGTCAGACAGCGGCGACCAGAGGGAAAGTCACGGGTACCGTACGCTGGGGCGAAGAAAAGGCAAGAAGAAAAGAATGCCCTCGCCCCACGGGCGGCTGCACTTGGGGAAGGTTCATAAAAAAAGGAAGGATCACCGGGGCGGGACCGGAATGGAAAAGCTTGAATGGGGACAAAGGATAACTCACCATTACCAGAGGCCGGCAAACCCAGTTCAGAATCAAAGACCACTAAAGGGGGACGAGAGCAGGTTCTAGCGTTTTTAGGCTAAAAGAAAAAAAACAGGCAGGGTCGGCCCAGAAGTTCTCCGTTATCTTCAAAAAGGGAAAGGGGAAAAAGTACTCCCGCGGATGGAAGCCAGCAACCGAAGTTTAAAAATTGGGGTCAACGGGTTTTGGGACACCCACTAGGAAACCCTGGGTCTCAGCCTGACTGGGCGGCCCCATGAATAACGAGAGCAGACAAGGACTGTGGGGAAGGCGTGAAAATTAGAACCGTCCCCTTTGTCCCAGCAAGGAGGGTCGAGGGGCCCGGAGGGGACCCCCCATGCTTGCTTCATGAACCGCGCGGTGAAGACACGGCGGTTCGGCAGAAGACCAGACCCGGTGGCCCGCTTTCCAAAGCCTGAAGAAACTGAAAGGGGGGGGTTGGCGTCCAGCCCTCTCCTGGGAACGGGGGGACACAACATTGGACACCCACTGTCCGCCGGGCAGAGAGAATGGGAGAAATGGATAGATAACAAGCCTTTTGGGCGGAATCAAAAAAAGTAGAAAATCAGCATAACATAAGCATCCAACGAATGGCCTTACACGTCTGCAGAAAACCGGGGCTTTCCAAAAAACCAAAAAAAGCTCCCCACCGAAGAAGTATGCAAGAAAGGGGTTGGTTGGAATGGTGAAAGCTCAGGTAGTGGGCCCCGAAGGGCCTCCACCAACCGTAGGTCCGTGGGTCCACACCCTGCAGCAAACCGGTCCGAGAAAGTGAAGGAATCGTTGACGGGGCCGGGAAGTTCGGTGTACTGACCCCGATGCGGGCTGGCAAGGGGACCGGCGAGAACCGGTACACCGTAAGCTTCGGTGTTTTATTACGGGGTTGGGGGGCAGGGGGGGGGTGCCAGTTGAATGCAAACCCAATGGCAATCCAGGCCGAGCCGAGGGAGGTGAGACCACATCAAAGAAGCCGTCGGGCCTCCCGGGGGGCGCGGCCATACTAAAAAACACAAGCCGTCGTGCCTAGGGGAACAAAGTTTGACCTCGGCCTTATACGTGACTCCTGGAAAAGAAAGGAAGGAGACTCGTGAGCCCCAACCGCCGTGTTCTGCTGGAAACGCAAAAACGAGGAAAGTAATCCGGAGGTCCCGGCAGTGAAAGGGACAAGTGCAGGGCGGGTAGAAGCCGTTGGTCTCAAAAACCCGGGGAGTGGCCCAAACAGGGAAAGCCTACGGTTACGTAGGGTAAAAGCTGGAAACCTTGTGCAGAGTAGAAAAGGGGACCTCACGGAAGTCAGTCGAGGACAAAAGAAACCCACCAAACCAGACTCCCCTAAGGGAGCAAGCCACGAAAAATGGGGCCCGGGATCATTAATAAAAAGACCCAAGGATCGAAGCGAGGACCAAACTCGGGTCGGGACTTCATGACGCTGGGGCAGGAAGTCTCAAACGCAACGGCCACCAGTTCTATCATGAACGAACGAAAGGCCATAGGGCCCAACCTTGGGGGAAGAAGAGGAAGAACTACTATCTCCAAGGGGGCCCTTTCGGAAAGTTAAGTATGGTAAAAAACGTAATACTCGGAAAACTTTT
>Ga0179593_1710817_pt1 | contig 10252 bp, 14 predicted proteins | sample CZODoug2_1_08_16_FD_185931 | JGI IMG/M metagenome (GOLD analysis project Ga0179593, IMG submission 185931) | Vadose zone soil fungal communities from Angelo Coast Range Reserve, California, USA - CZODoug2_1_08_16fungal (PacBio error correction) | ecosystem: Environmental > Terrestrial > Soil >...
GCCCAGAGCCTTCAAGACAGAGATTGAAGGGGGGGGCTGGGATCTTCACCAAATCGTCGCGTTCGTCGCGATGCGACGAGGGGAGCCGGTCCCAGCGGGAAAAACAAAAACCGAAGTTCCAACATAAAAGCTTTCATGAGAGCTCTCCGGGAGGGAAGGGCAACCTGGGGGAGCAGGGGGACCCCCCCAACGGGGAAAGGCGGCGGAGGGAAAACCACCGGTCCAGGCAAGATGTCGGCGCTGTAAAAGGGGGGGGGGAAGCTAGAAAGGGACAGAAAGGATGGGATGGACCTTCCGGCTATCGATGGGAGGACCCGCAGAATTAGAAAAAAAACTAAGGAGAAGAGGCTAACGACCCGAGAGGGTTAGAATGCAACCCGTCGAAACTCTATAAGGAGTAAAAGAAGGGGTTAGGAAGAGGGAGCACGACAAAAGCCGAAAGATCGTCCACAGCAATCATCTGTGCGTGAGCTGACCCGAGGAAAAGCGTGGGAGAAAGGATCCTGAAGGGAAAAAGTGGATGAAAAAAAAAAAGAGAGGAGTCCCAACACATCGAGGGGAAAGAAGGCCGCGCAGGGTTTCCTCTAGGCACACTGGGGGGTGCGGAAATGGAAGGGGGGAGCCTGGAGAACCAGGATGTTTATACGTGCACAGGGCGGGGGCGCCAGCGGAGAAAGACTCTTGCCCGCGCTCTTTCCAAGAAAAAAGCTTCAAAGGAGAAAAAGGAAGACGCCCAACGCTCGGCACGCAAGAGAGCCGGAGGTAGACGAGATCAGGGAAACACGAGGCGTTGCTCCCATGAAACCCAGAACGCTGTCCTGCACAGTCAGGCCAGGGGAAGCCAAATGGGAAGGGAAGAGAAAGAGAGAAACTGGGAGCAGCGACTGGGCCCGGAGCACAAGTTATAATAAGAGGGAGACGTCATTATTTATTCAAGAAAAAAGCGTTAGTGGAGATCTCCTGGGTCGTCAAATCCCTCGAGTTCATGGTGGAGCGAAAAAAGAGGGGGAGAAGGAAACGACCCGGAAGCCGAGAGGAACGGGGGACGAAGAAACCGCCACATTCAGCCACGTAAGCTCCAAAAGCCGCTGAAAGAATGAGGGAAAGAAAAGGAATATCAAAGGAAAAAAAACGGCACACAAATGGGTGTACGGGTAACCTCAAGGAGAGCGAGGTCTTTAACCGAAAGAAACAAAAAAGGTAGGCGAGAAAAACAGGCAACCCACTGCCCCGCCGAATCGAGGGGGGGGAGGGGGGGCGGGGCAATGGGGAAAAAAGAGTGCAGAAAGAAGGCCGAGCCTAAAAAAAAGGAACTCAAAGGCTTTCAGGGGAAAAGGGGTGGAAGCTGATCGGGCGTCATGACCGAATTCATAAGTGGATTGGTGGGGAGCGTAGGATTACTAGGAGAGGAAAAAGTTGCTTTATGGGGAAAAAAAAACTGGGTAGAACTTACCCATAATTTGGGTTCGTAAAAATGCTGTCAAAAAAAGGGGAAAAAATCTCAGGGGGAAAAAGCGGGGGGATTGGAATGATACCTTGTAGAAGGAAGAGGAGCATGGAGATTGGAAACACCCTAGGACGGTATTACAGGATAAACAGAGGTTGGGCAGAAGGATACTTTGGGAGGGGTGAAAGGGAGCGACAGATTGAATCAGCTCCCAGCGTAATTCGAAGTGAAAGAAAAGGAACTTAAAAGGGGTTCGAAAAAAAAAAAAGGTCCAGGGGGGGGCGATTTTCGTTCAAGGATGGGGAGGGTTAAAAAATCGGGCAACAAAATAGAGGAGGACAGGGGGTTAAGAAGAGGAATTAATTATGTTGAGGTGCAAGGAGAGGGAGCGGGGGGGGCCAAAGCTAATCGTTTAGAAGAGCGATACCCAAGAGTAATGGAACTTCCGATTTGGGAAAACGCTCCCGAACTGCCTCGCAAAACTAACGCTTAAAGACCTGTGGTGGTGGGGAAGGGAGGGAACAGTGTCAGGACCGTGTTGAAAACACAAAACGGACCTATTTCTGTCATAGAAAGAGAAGCATCTAGAAAACAAACGTCTCGGAAAACATATAAGATATCGTGTCGCTAGGGGGACTGGGCGCCCTCAGAAGTGGGGGTTGTTGGGACAATCTTCCGTTTGCAATAGAGAAGCTGAAGAAAAAAAGAGGGGAGAGGCGGAAAGGGCTCGAGGAGGGAGCTTGTGGTCGTTGAAAGGGGAAGGGATTGAAAAAGGTGCGGGTGTTCGTCAGAAAGGGGAGACAGCGATATAGTCTCGATCTTGGCCATCGCACCCTCGTCAAGAAGCAGGAGAAAAGACAACCCTTCTCGCGTTGGAAAGCGAGCAGTGGATCGTTTAATAACTATTGAAAAATTCTTTGACGACTAAAACAGACTCAAAAAGCAAAAAATCAACGAGGGGGTCGGAATCGGCCAAAGTAAGGGGGGGGCAGGCCTGAATTCCAGAGTCTTGAGAGAGAGGCGCGGAAAAAGGAGAAGAAAAAAAAGGGCGGGACTGACCAAATCCGTGTTTCGAGCTGTTCATTCTTAGATAAAGAGAGGGTGTTGAGTGAAAAAGAGAGAAATCAGGGGATGGCACGGCGGAAAAGGTCGATAACGGGCATTCACTCCCTCGAATAATGTAAGGGACAGGAAAAAAAAAAGGTTGGGGGGGTGAAAGGTTCTGAATCGGGGAGGGTGGAATAGTTAAATAAGCAATAAGTGTTTGGAATTTATCCCAGATAGTAAAAGCGGGGAAAGAGAATTTGCAGAATGAAGGGTAGAGAAAACAGAAAAAAATTCTATGAAAGGGGTAACACAATAAGAACGATACTCTGGAAGGTGGGAAAGATAATTTGGGAGGCCGGAAAGAGAAGAAAAGAACCCGCCGGCGTCAGGGGGGAACATTATGGGGCACCTGTAAGCCTCGCGTTTTGACTCGGGGAAAGAAACTAAAAGGGTAAAGGTCAAAAAAAAAGTTCACTGTAATTGGGGGCAGTGGCCGGGCTGGGCCTGTTGAGCAAACCTCTTGGGACGGGAAAGTTGGGGAAGAGCGAGGGAATGAAAAGACTGAAGGGCGGGCCGGGGGTGTCTTGGGATCGTCGTCTTGAAAGAACCGGGAAAATTTGTTGAGGACGCTGGATCGTAGAAAAGAGGGGGTCAAAGTCCCCATAGAAAACTAACGCTAATTCAAGGAATACATCATAGAGCATAAGAGGAATCTCAGGGAAAGTCAGAGGAGAGAGCAGCGGAGGTCGTGCAAGTCTATCTCGCGACTTGCCGGACTCTATGCGAAAAGACGTGAGGGCAGCGCTGCGCGCCAAAAAAAGAGCAGGGGAGAAAAAAGGGATACGAGCCATAGGGGGGGAAATTTTGCGGCAGGACGGGCGTGGATGACTAGGCTGGAAGCGCAGTGACAAAGCGTCTTGGCCGAACGCTAAAGGCCGGAGAAGGTCAAGAAAGAAGGGAGCGGGAAAAAAGATAAAAGGCGCCGCTGGCAGACAACAAGTGCGCATCGATGAAAACCGCGCGGCCTTCGCTTAAAGAAGTGACGAGACGCAGGATTTTATACAGTGAGAAAAAGGAATCGAAAGGGACGCCAAGCTGGGGGATGGCTCTCTGTCGCCACGCTACAGATATGATGGGGAAGGGAGGAGAGAGGAGGGGTTCCAGAAGAAGCCTCCTCAGTGACGCAGGAGGAGATCTCGCAGTAGTGAAGTAATAACGATTCGTGGCTGATATCCCGGAAGGGGAGGTCTTGAAATGGAGGGAGAGGGGAAAATCCTAATGGAAATAAGAAAGGCGTGTGCGGTGATTCAAGAATTGTCTAGCGAGGGAGGTTTCCGCCCTACACCCCCAAAAAAAACACCCCGCCTCGACCCCCCCCACCCCCCAAAAACCAAACACAAAAAGCCCAAAAAAAAAAAAAGGGAAAGGGGTAAGTTCCATTAAAAAGAAGGGAGACTGATCACGAATCTCAAGAGGGTCACTCCCTCACGAGCGACCAAATGGGCAACTGATCGGATAATGAGATGAAGAGTGTTGAGGGTAAGGGGGGGGGGGAGGAAGGGATCTCCGTCGATCTCAGGACGAGAGGGGGGGATGAAAAAGAGCACCGCCTCAATCAAGACTTGTGTAATGCTCCGGAACGCTCGCAGACTCCCTGAGGAGAGAGAAAAAACAAAAAAAAAAGTTAGAGGAAAGGAGAAGGAGGGGAGGAAGGAAATCGTTCGCAAAAGGACTTAACAAGACAGATATTGACGGCGGTGGGGATCTGAAAAAGGGGGAAAGAGGTCGCTGAAAAAACTGCAAGAAATGTCCGGCCAACCCACAGACAACAAAGTCTGACAGCTGCAATTCATGGATAGCTCCGGAAACAATGGGGAAGCGCGGTAGGAAAAATCGGGGGGCTTGAAAAATGGGTCGGCCGCACTCTGAAAGGCCAGTCCAGCGATCGTGCGCTGCCCGTGAAAGAAAGCGAACCCATACAAAGGGAGAAAGAAGTCTGGAAGGCCGGGGCCAGAATTGGAGAGCTAAACTGAATCTGCCGACCAAGCGACAGTATGAAAAAGAAACGAGAGGTGGGGAAAAAAAACCCGAGGAAAGAAAATAGAGAAAGGAGGGCTTCAGGGGATGGAACCGAAAGAGCAGAACCAGCCGAAGGTCCAACCAATCATCTGTAGCTGTTCTGAAAAAGAGCGCCAGGAACTGGGCAAAATGAGACTGAAGGAAAAAACTTACAGGGAGGAAAAAGACTAATCACATGGGTAGCGAAAACCTCTCACGTTTTCGGCAGAAGACGGCGAGGGCGACTCCTGACGATTGGGGGCCCGAGCCCACATGTGTAGAGAATGGTACGAAAAACCGAAAGCGCGCTCACGAGCGAGAAGGACTTGAACCGCATTACCGCTCGAGACCGCCTCCAAAAGCGTTCTGCACGGTCCGACTGAAAAAAGGCCAACAAAAGACGAAGCGAGGGGGGGGAAAGCGGGAAAAATTGATTCTACAAGACGTGGCGACGACAACGACCGGGCCGCACGCTCACGCGCTACTGCCATAAAGGAAGCTAAAAATAGACCAGAAAGGCAAGTCACTGGCGAAGCAGCCCTGATTGACCTGTCACTAGCCTGAGGGGTCTGGGCTCGGATCTTCATGATGTTCCCTCTTCTATTTAGAGTTAGTTTGGAAAGGACGGCTTCAAAATAAGAGGTACTTGAAACATAGAACTCGCGGAGGGGGAAACACCCCGGGAAAGCTGCTCGACATAGACGAAAAAACAAAAAAGGGGTAACAAGAGAAGGCAAACACCTTCTGGGAAAAAAAGAAGCAGGTGAAAGAAAGATGGTTCAATATAGAAAACACCGTCAATAAGGCAAAATGGGAATGGTAAAGAACGGTTTTGAAAATCATAAGCGCTTCATTCTCTGGAAAAACCAACCAAGCTAAGTAAAAATGAGGACGCCAAATAAAGTCCACCGCGACCCCCCCGGGTGCAATGTGTATCAAGGGTCAAAACGTTAAAAACTCAACAAAGGGGGAAAATCACAAAGGCAAGCCGGTTCGAGGTTGAAACGTTTTGGATATAAGTTGGTCACTCCGTTGTCTGACCTGGGGAGTTCAGGAAAAGCTTGGAAAAAGAAGGGGAAGAGAAAAGGAGGCTGAAGGGGAAATAACCAGAAACCTAGGAAATGGCACTGAAGAGGAGTGGGGCTTAAAACATTTCCAAGAAACGTGAACTGCAAACGTTGAGGGGGCGGGGAAGGTGCGTGATCGACCTTGAGCCGTGGGGGGGAAAAAGGGGGGGGAGGAGAGATATCAAACCACCTGGAGGGATAGGCGAGAACAGCTTGACTTCGACCCACGGAGGGTGGGCAGAACAAATTTCAAACGTGTGGGAGTGAGATCCCGATTGGGAGAAAACCAGAGAAGGACCCGAAGAGAGAGCCCTGCCGGAACTTTGCGCATCACACATTGGAATGGAAAAAAGGGCTTGGAGGAGAGGGGTCCAAATGGTGGGTAAAGGGGTAAAAAGAGAAAAAACGTCTGCTGGCACCGAAAAAAAAAAAAAAAAAAAAAAAGAGATGGGGGGTGAAAAGAAAAGGAAAGGGGGGGAGGCGAAATAAAAAACAAGGGGGTGGGCTCGTGACAATTCGAGACTATCAGTTAGTAGAAAATCGGAAAAAAGAAAAAAGTTATGTCATACATAAGATGGGACCAGAAACTCCGCGATCCTCCTGGATTGAAACAACGCAAATAAGCCAGCTAGATAAAATCAGGGGGGGGTTTGAAATCCTTCTGATGATTACACATTGTACAGGGGGAAAAAAAACAAGAAAGAGTGCGGCCATCCTAATCCAAAGAACTCGGAAAAAAAAAATAACAAAGGGGGGGAGAGAAATGAAAGGGGGAATAAGGGATGATCAAATGGATCCGCTCTTGTAAGTTTTGTTTTTGAAACATAGGAGCAAAAACGAAAACAAGAGGCGGGATGAGCGTGTTGCAGATGTCCATTGGGGGAACAAAAAGGGACGGCAAAGAATGGAAGAGGGGGGGTCTCGCCGAGGTCTCACTGAGAGAGCTTGGAAAATCAGGAAAGTATCAAGAAAAAAAAAGCCGTAAGGGAATGAAAGGAAACATTTCTTCAGTGCCAGCAGATCGAGTTTTGAGAAGGGGGGATACACTGGATTGGGAAACCAAAGAAAAAAAACAATCCAAGACCTAATTGGAGTGGGAGGCGCAAAGTTAACCAGTAAGGGCGAAAGAAGAAGGGGGGAAGGAAAGGAAAGAAAAAGGGTGAAAGGGATCTAAGAACAAAAAAGTATTTGATGGCCAACATCCTGGGGTCGAAGAAAAATGTCCTCGTGAGATAAGAATTGTGGAAAAGAGCTAGAAAAAGCGCCGCTATTGACTTCGACAGGAGAGAACAATGCAACAGCCCTCCTCACCTGTGGAATTACCGGTGGTGAAATTTTGGACAAAGAGGAAAGCTTCTGTAGATGGATAGGGTGGAAAGTACATAATGTTTTCGTATCCCATCTAGTAAATCAGCAAGAAGCCATGTCAGAAAGAACTTAACAGGGACGAACTTCGAACTCTATGAGAAAAGTTTCCACAAGACGATACAAGGGAGGGGTGGATCGGATCCTAAGGCATAGAGGCCAGACCCCCGAGGGCGTAGGCTGGAAAGTTAAGGGTGGAAAAGTAACGGAGGAAGTGGGGTGATCATCAGCCCAAATCAGAGGCTACGTAGGAGTGGAGGGGGGGCGACCAGGCGTGGGGCCAGGCTGGAGCCGGAGCGTACAAAAACTTCTTTCTTCCACAGGGAACGTGAGCGGAAGCCCGAGGGGGAAGGGTGAGCGTCATGTGAGGCACACTGGGGTTGGAAAGGGAAGGGAGAGGAAAAGAATGTGGACGAGCTCGACAAAACAAAGAAAGCGAAATAGAAAGGATACTAGCTAGGCGAGACGATCAGGAAACTCGAGGGGCAAAAAGGGGAGTCGCTGAGGGAAAGAACGGGGGAAGGCCTGGACCTGGAAATCGTATCCCGGACAGAGGTTCGCGAGATCGAGCAAAGGGGAGGAGGGGATTCGGACATGAGAAAAAAAGACGGACCACGTGAGTCAGGCAGAAGGGGGGAGGCGGCGTCAGAAAAGGGAATGAGGCGCAGGCAAAGAGTGTCACACTGGCTCGAAGGTCCTCAATCTACAAAAAGCTTCGCAAAAAAAACAGGCGTCCCCTCACGGAACAAAAGGGGAAAAGGGAGGACGGTGCGCAAACCCTTGAAAAAGAGAAGGGGACGTCCTGGTTATTACATAGGGAAAAAAGGGGTTGACAAAAGAACATGGAACAAAAGTTAAGGGAAAACGAAGTCATAACTGCTACGAGGATTGCTTGGGACGAATACGGCGGTCGCGCGCGCAAGCGTTTCAGCGACCGCCGCCCTAAATCAGAGTCGTCAAAAACTCGCCTGACCGGCACAAGAAAAATGACGGAGGCGTCAATCCTGACGGGTCTCTGGGTCACGATTGAGGACAACAGAGATAAAAAATTAAATGATGGGGGGAGAGCGCGTCGGTTTGAGCTCCGACTCATGGGGCCTTTAAACGAGGACTTCCGCGCAAAAAAAAAAAGCTCCCGAGAAAAAAATCCCGCGACAAAATGGAAAACTTAGTCTCATTCTTATGTTGGGGGAGTTGGTGGGGGCATACATACCGCGAGATCGCCCTCTACGCTCTTGTGAAAAGGAGTCAAGAGCACAGCAGTGAAGCGTGTTAAGGCCGAAGAAAAATCAAATAGCCGAGATGAAGCATAAAACAAAAAGAGGAAAATGAAGGATCGGGAGTAAGATGCCGAGAACTTCCGGAGGGGAGACAAAAAATATTCGGCAACTAAGACGAGGATAAGGAAGGCACCGGGTACAATCGTCGAACAATGGACCACCGGATCCACAAGGGAGGAAGAGCGCTAAAAGGCCTTGATTAGGAGTGAGCCTTGGCGGCGTTGAAAATCGGGAGCTGTTAGGCGCGGATGCAGAGGCCCGTCCCGCGAGCGTTCAACAAAAAATGGAAAAAGAAATTGGCCGTACCAGAGACCATTCCAGCATAACATCCTGGCATAAGGCCGTAACAGGGAGGGGGGCGGACAAAAACTGAAAAACAGTGTCAGGCAGGAATTCGGAAAACCGCTCCGGCATAGGTCTTACGGAAAGATTCGGGAAAAGAACTGAAAGGGGAAGGCGAGTAGGGTTAAAGGCAGCCCGAACCAGCCTAGCTCTTCACCCGCAAGCATCTGTGGACCTGGGGGGGGAAGCGCGAAGCCAGAAATGAAGAGTCAAACTCATAAGGCGGCCAAGGGTTCTCCTAAAACAAAGGAAAGGGAACTCATGATCACATGAGTGGAAGCGAAGGAACGAAGCGTGGAAAAAAAAAGTCAGAAACTTGATGACGGGAAGGTCCGCTTGTGCGCCGAACGGATGTGTAGACGGAGGTTCACGAATCAAGGAAAAACACACGAAAAATCAACGGAGAAAGCTCGAACATTCTGACCTCCTACACCTCTTTGAGGAGAACGAAACAAAACGGCCCCTCAAAGAGGCAAAGAAAAAAAACCGTCAGCAGAGATAAGAGCTGGATCGCCGTTGGAGGACGCCAGCGCAAGCAGGACGGACTAAGGGAAGGAAGCCAGGCCTGAAACATCTAGACACGTACATGCAGAAAAATGAGCGAACCGCGCCGCCCGGAGACCCTGGCACTAAGTTATGAAAAGCGTTAAGGTCCTAAGGAGAAATTAAAAATAACGGAAGTGAGAAAAGGGGGGGGAGGGTTCGTCAAACTCGATCTTTTAAAAGGTGGATCAGGGTAAAGGACAGACTAAAAAGAAAGGTAAAAAAAAATATAAGAGGCCAAGGGAACAAAAAAGAGGGCAGAAGCCGCTCGAAATCAAAGCGGGAAAATAAAGGACGATTAACAAGCAACCCTATGGGGGAGTAAACGTTGAAACAGCAGAAGAAACCGCTAGAGAAGAATCAAAAGTGCAGAGGGGCCAGCACCGAAACTGTCCCGCGTCCGCGCAACAATTGGATAAAAAAGAGGCCGACACCAAGGAATGCACACCTGCCAATGTATCGGTCGAGTGTGAAACGGGTTTCTCAAATAGAAGGGTCGAATTCTGAGGGAAAGGGGGAGTTAGGTCCTTCGGTTCCTTCCTTTACTAGAAAGGGGGGAAAAAAGAGTCTTAATTGAAGTACAACGGAATAAAAGCGAATGGGGAATAGAACACAAAAGATGGGAAAAAGGGGGGACACATCGCTTCACGTAGCTGCTCTGGGTGCAGGAGAGTTCCTTTATCGGACACTGGAGATGGGAAGGGAGAAGGAGGCTGGGAAAACACCCGACTGTCTTTTCGAAGCACAGCATCCGGAAACCACGTTGTGGGGGGCAGAACTAAGTTGAAGGTTTGGAACGAAAAAAGACACCCGTAGCTTGAAAGCAATGGGAAAAAGGAGCCTTCCGGAATTTTGCAAACGCCCGAACGTATGGGGGGGGGGAAGGGGAGTGGGGGAGTTAGCGGGATCCCAAGAACATCATGCTGGAAAGGAAGGGGATCGAGTCAAAAAGGGGTTGGAAGCAGATAAAAGCGGCGAATGGAAGCTCTAGCTAATCAGTGAGAAAGGCGGAGTAGAAAGATAAGGGCAAGGCCCTTCATAGTGTGAAAAAGAACAAGCTCCGGAACTCGGAGAAAAAATAATCGCCGCAGTTGTGGTCCTCA
>Ga0179593_1782816_pt1 | contig 10252 bp, 12 predicted proteins | sample CZODoug2_1_08_16_FD_185931 | JGI IMG/M metagenome (GOLD analysis project Ga0179593, IMG submission 185931) | Vadose zone soil fungal communities from Angelo Coast Range Reserve, California, USA - CZODoug2_1_08_16fungal (PacBio error correction) | ecosystem: Environmental > Terrestrial > Soil >...
AAAGAGGAAGACCCGGAAAAAAGGGAAAAATAAAAAAAACGGGCCAATGTGATCGCGGTTACGCAGACAGAGTTCTTCGCCGTTGGGGCCAGAAAAGGTCTATGAGCTTGGCTTTAAAGGTTTGCCATAGAGGGGGAAGGAAAAAACAACAAAAAAAAAAAAAAAAAAAAATCAGGTGTCAAAGCGACCCACCCGGCGAGTTCACTGGCTATGACGTACCCTTGAGACAGGGCGGGGAGCGTCCTTCGGATGGGGGACTCAATGGAGGAACGCTCTGTTAAAAAGTCCGCCGAAAGGGGGGGGAAGCTTCACATTCAAACGGCCTTTCTCAAGCGCCTGAAGGGGGAAAGTTCATGAGAACAATCTCCTGTAAGGGAACGAGTCTGAGAACTGGCCGAAAAACCGCGAATCCACGAAAAGGGATTGGCTACGTGCCAGAGCAAGCTTGAAAGCAAAACGGACCTGGGAAGGAAAAGAACACCTCTTAGCGTACAAATTAACCTCTCCCGTACCGGGCCCTAAAAGGGGGTCGCCGGCAAAAGAAAGTTTTCCGGACAAACGATGAAAGCCAGACGAGAAATTCTCATCATAGTCTGCAACGGCTCGTGATATGAGCATAAAGAAGCCTGAGGAAGCCTAAAGAAGGGGGAGAAAAGGGGGAAAAGCGAAAACTTTCTAAAAAGAGCGAAAATATAGACTCTGGAAGTAATAGCTTTCCCGAGGAGGAAACCATCGCCCTGCCCGTAAAAGTCAACGAGCTCGCAAAAAGAGAGGACACAAAAACAAGGGGGAGATCGCATTCTAAATCCCGGCTTGTGTCGGGACGACCAATGCAGAGCCCGGAGGTCTAGTACGGCTGAGAAGGGGCACAATCTGAACACCCAGGGAGGAACAGAAGAAAGAAGGGTCGTAAGGAGATGATTGTAGCGGGGGCCCTTAATCATCTTGCGAAGTTTTTCGAGGAAATTCGGACGAAGATTCCTTGGAAAAATTAATCAGTATGCACAAGGGAAAGTCAAAGATTTCAGGAAGAGGAGGAGGTAAGTGGAAAAAAGGACATCTAGACTATCCGAAGAGTCTTCGCGGAAACACTAAATTCAGAAAGCGGAACAGAACATCGAGAGAGAAGAGAAGATGAAAAAAGTAGATGGGCACCACGGAATAAAGCCATCGATCGGATGGGAAGGCTACATCAATTAATCATTTATTGAGAGGGTGAACGAGAGGAGAGGCATCCAAGGCAAGCCAAAATCAAATGTCTTGAACCTACATGAGAGGCGCTGTTGGGAGGGAAGTGAAAAGATTGCCACGGCCGAAGCCGGCCAAAATCTGTTCCTTCGGGGGAAAATATATGGAGCAAGGGGAGGGGGAGAAAATCAAACCGCACACCCTTTTATGAAGCCGCCGATCCCACGGGCAAAGAGGGGGGAGAACAAAAAGGGTGGAAAAGGAATACCGGTGTCAGTGGGGAAGAACAGCAAGTCTGTGCATTACCCATCCCCACGGAAATAGCTCTCCTAACAACACGAGTAGGAAAAGAAGAATATAGAAAGGGGGGGAAGCCAGTAAGGAAAGTATCACTAATTCGTCCTGAGTATGATAAAGTTTGACAGGGACGACATTTTGAATCGATTATGTGCCAAGAGCTGAAAAAATAAACGAAACTTCCGGATGATTTTTGCCCGCCTAGGAGCACCAAAGCGGTAAAAGAGGGGGGGAGACGGGAAAAATGGGACAAGCGGTGTCCTCTCAAGACAAAAACCGCGCATTTAAGCCATAAGTTCAGCGTGGGCGAAGGGGGAGGGGAGGAGACCAAGGCGCAGTAACCACCAATAACTGATAAAGGGTCGCCGATCCTTCGATCGATGCGAGAAGGGGGGTGCAATAAGAGAAAAAGGCGGAGGAGAAAAAAGGGGTGACGCTCTAGTGTTCTTTAAAAGGGGGGGGAGTTCTTGGGGTCGGGGTGCGCAAAAAAGGTTGGGGGAGGTCCTGACTAAGAAAGAAAACCTCACTGATGAAAATGGAATACAAATAGGGAATACTGATTATTGGGACAGGCATAGAGGCAAGAAGGAACATGCGCAAGCGGAAAAGGGGAGAAAACGAGCGAAAAAATAGACAAGGACCACCGCAGTAACCAAACTGGCGGCGCCTTTTTTGAAAGGGGTGGGGTGAAAATTGAGCTGAAAGAGGAGCGGGGCGCAAGGGATCGGAGAAGGGAAGGGGTGGGGGGGCCGGGGGGGGGGGGGGGGGGGGTGTGTTGTGGGGGGGGGGGGGGGGGGGGGGGGGGGGGGTTTTTTTGGGGGTGTTTTTTTTTTGGGGGGGGGGTGGGGTGGGAGGGTTTTGTTTGGGGGGCGCTGCAATGCCAAAATCTTCCATGAACTTTTCGGCCTGCCCGAAAAGAAAATGTTTTCTCTCTCGTTCCTTGGAACGGGCATTGCGCTGGTTTCGTCAAAGCACGGGAAAGGGGGTTAAGAGAGGGGGGGTCCTCCAAAAGCTTCGCGTGGCGAAACGAAAGTCAATTCTCCTATCTTGCTGAGAACTTCCTCAGGCTGCAGCAAAACCTATCAAGGCCCATTGCTCACTCTAGAATGCGAGAGGTCAGAGGGGATTGACCGGAAAGGGAGGCATTAGGAAGATCTGGATAGGTTAAGGGTACTCTCTCCAAGGATTGGTGGCCCTTTGGGGGGGCCAAGGAAAAAAAAGAGAGGCTCTCGACAGCATTGGGAGGGCACGTGCCAAAACACTCGTTAGAAGGGCGATTGGGGAGAAAGGGAAGAATAAAGGGTTTCGCCACAGGCGAGGGGGGCAAGGTTGGGAAGTTAAGAGACAAACAGGTCTTATTGCAGAAAACGAATTGTTTAAATAGCGGCATAGCGAACCTTGCTATCATAATAGGAAGAGAAAGAAAAAAGATAGAAAGTGAGGGGGAAATAGCAGAAGGTTACACTCCTAAGGGGTGTAAAAAAGGGGTAATAAAATCTTGGCCTACGAAGACAAGCGAATAGACCGCATTGTTCAAACAGGCGAAGGCAAAACTGTCTCTTCAACTCCGAAAGAAGGGGGGCAAGCCCAGCGAGGAAGTGGGACATCAAGCGTATGGGCTGGGGTGGAGAAGCAGCATCAACCAACAAACGGAGAGGAAAGATAGCGATTCAACACAGAAAGAAAATTACGAACGACAAACGGCTGAGGTAAGAGGAATGTCGCGGAAAAGGGGAACGTTGATCGGGGAACCTACATAATGCTTCGCCGTTTGCAGTAGCTATGATCTGTTTTCGGGGGTTGGCCAGATATTTTGAAGAAAAAGGTGACAGGAAGTAGTGGGGGGGGAAAACTAAGTTGGGTAGGTGCACCGGAAGCAGGGCGAATAGGAGTGACCTTCGGAATTCTTAATGAATAAGCAGTGAGAAAATTCCCGCTAGTTAAACAAAGGGTCCGCATAGCCTGGTTTGGGAAGGTCACAAAGTCAAATGGCGCGGGAGCGCAACTTAGGGAGAAAAAAGAAGCCCTGGTCTTAATTACTCGATCATTGACAAGCACAATCCTCTAATCGAGTGTGATGGCAGTGCAGAGGGCCTAGAGGAGCTTTGGAAACCAGACAATGGAGACACCTACCTCCTTGTGGAAGGAGGGGAGAAAAATTAACCTCTCAGAGCACCGGTCAAAGGGATTTGGAAAAAAAAAACACGTTTTTTAAGACCCACCGCTGGAGTCCATAAAGACAGAACAAAGGAAAAGATCGCAATTTGCTTAAGGGTATAGAGCATTTGCCGGGGAAAAGAGGAAAGCAAGAGAAAGAGACGGGAAAGGAGGGCCAGCGATACCAAAAGGAAGCCTTTGCGGAAAGAACGAGGATAAATATCTTAAAGATGCCTTGTGCACGCAGAACATTCGCCATGCCAGAAATTTAACGAGCTCAAAAGAAGAAAGAGCCACGGGGAAGAAGGGAGCAAGGGAAGGGCGCCGATACTCTTTTCGGACGACCGGAAAACGCTTAGATCTAGTAAAGGGTCCGCTAAGGTTCCACAAATCGACAAAAGCACAAAGGGTTGCCAGGAAGTTACGGGCGTACTTGCTCTATGGGCCGGGTTAAGCGCGTTGGAGAGAAGGTGCCTGGCAGCCTTGAGGCGAGATTCTTTGGGGACAAGAGGGAAGGCCAATAAATTGTGATTTACCAATATCAGGCAGCTGGGGTCGAATTAGGCAGGACAAACAAAAAAAGAAAAAGGAGGAGGCGGAAGGGGTGAGTCAGATGGAGGGGACTCATTAACCAAAACTATAGCCGAAACACTCCGATGGTCAGTCAAGCCCGCCGTGAGAAGGTATATTGAAAAAGGAGATCCAGAGGGGGAATTGACTCAGGCAACATCAATGAGCATTTTTGATCGGAAATCTCGAGAGGTCGCTAAAAGATCCAAAGGCGAGAAGACAAGCGAACTTCTTAAACGGCGCTGAGTTCGTGTCATTGAAACAACCCCGCGTTGAAAAAGGGGGGAAAGGCCCGGAAAAAGGAGAAAAAAAAAAGATTCGGGGAGAAATCGGGGAGATGTGAGCGGCAAATACTCCGCCGGAAGGTCCTCGTTTAAAAAGCAAGAAAGCAGAGGAAAACCTTCCCGTCAAGTGAGGGGGATCTACCTTTGCATGGACTATTGACCTGTACACAGTAGTGTGCTAACCGAAACCAAGCTATTAAACAGAGAGAGAACAAAACAACGGAGGATAGAAGGAGAGGTTTCATAAGGCCAGATCACAGACGGGCTAAGTCAAGGGGGGACAGGAAACGTTAATGAGAAACGGTGGACAGTGAAGAGGGGTGGATACGATGGGACAGAAAAAAGGCGGCCGGTCAGAAACTCGGAATTCCGGCTGTCTTTGCCCGCCTACAATGAAATCCATAGCTCGGTAACCTAAAATTTTTTGAAGACGGTCTCGGCCATGTCAAAAGTGTAAGTGACACGAAACGAGATTTCCAAACAAATTTCAGAGTGGGGTCTATACGGACGTGGGATGTTAGAGCGGGTCAACCGGGAAGCAAACTTCCTTGATTCTCCGGAGTCAAGTCAGACGATGCTCTTTCGCGAGGGGGTTGAAATCTCAAGAAAGAGTGGGGGGAGAAAAAGAGGGAAAATCATGGGGGACTCAGATGTGCTGTTCAAGGCTTGTTTCTGCGTTTGCCATTTTCTACGAGAAGGAATAGTCGATTTTAGGGGGGACCACGGGAGGACGCGTGAAATTCCCTTTCGAAACGGGGGAAAAAAAATGGGAATAAAGAATGACGTGCTCCGTGAAATGTAAGATATGACTTTCTAGAAATGGAATCAAAGAGTGTGCTACTGGTTAATTGTGACAGAAGAGCAAGGAAGAAGAAGAAAATGACCGTAAAAAAAAAAGAAGCCTTAAAGCAGCAGAACATAGAAGTACCGCCATAACGACGACCTGGATGCGGAAAGTGGTGACCGGGTCAGATTTGTTAAAGATGAAGCAGTACTAGAGGAGAAGGGGCCGGACCAGAAGAGAATGACAAGATAAAATTAACGGGTCGGTACGGGAAAAGGATCTCTTGTTGGACGAGCTCGTTAAGGGAAAAAGTTACGGGCATGGCGAGGGAAGACACAGCAGCAGTAAGAAAAGAGGAAAGACGGCGAGAAACAACCAAAGACTGGACCCCGTCCACAGCCGCGTGTCTCTTGCGCGCTTCCATGACTCCGTATCTTTAAGGGGAGGCTTAATCAGGCTGAAAAAATTGCCTATCACGAGAAAAAGAAAAACGATGCTGCGAAGGGAAAAATGTCGGAACCGGAACCGGGACGACGAGGAGAGGACTATCTTAGAGGTTAATGTTGGGAATCTCCAATTATGGAAGGGGTGGCCCGTTTTATCAGAAAAATAGGGGAAAGAGAAAGGGGCGCAAAGGAAAAGTCCCGTCTGAGAAGATTTGCCCAGGTTCTACAAGAGCGAGGGGGAAGGGAAGAGATTTGTTTCTCATAAAGTTGCGGAACAGTTCGGCCTGAGAAAAATAGGGAAGGGTGGAGAGTAAAGGCGATGGGCAGCAAGAGCGGTCTGAGAGAAACCTTGGTATCATTTCCTTTCAAAGACGCTCCCCCGATGACCAGTCAAGTCATAGCCAAGAAAAGGGTCTGGGGGAGGGGAAAAAGGGAGAGGTGGCAACCGAAAGACAAGATCCAGGTGGGGGAGTCAAACGGCCACCTTTCTTTCGGCTTCACGCCCTTCGTTTCAATTGGCCCAGCGCAAGATAAAAAACGATTTGGATTTGAAGAACCAGGGGAAAGGGAAGGAATGGGCATTGTTTTGAAAACCCACAAGATTATAGGGACAAGAGGAGAGAGAGACGCATTACGACTCCGACCCAAGTGATGTCCAAAATATCCTAAGAAGGGAAGCCCTTGACGAATTCGGGAATAAAAAGGAAAAGAAAAAACTTCGCAATGTCTATGAACTGCGGGCGAGGTTTGGGAAAAAGAGATTGTTGGGGCAAGTGACAACCTGCGGGGGTGAAGAAGTGTAAAGCCACCAAGACCAAAGGAGGGCGGGGACTATGACTTGAAAAATCCCGGGTCGAGCGGGAAAAAATTTCTGTGTCCTTATGATACACATGTTTACGAGAAATGCACATCTTTACCAGACAGATTGTCGCATAAGCAGGGGGGAGCTTCCACCATTAAAGAGAAAGAGGACTGGAAGGGAAAGGGAGAAAACAGCAGTTACCCTCGTGAGAACCTGCAGCAACAAGCCGCGAAAAGAGTGGATTGGCACGTGCCCTCGCAGGACTGATGATAGGATCGCGAGGTTAAACAAACAACCACAACCCACAAACTCCGGGGAGAGGCTTACAAATAAGAGAACAGAAAGAACCTAATGACCAAGTCCGGTGTGCCGAAAAACGTTGTCCGCCAGCCCGCGAGTGAAAACCACAGTGACGAGCACTTCGCAAGGCTGGCAACTTGGCCGTCCTCGGGCTAATTGAAAAAGTGTTGCCGGCAGCCAAATAGCCGAGGCAGAAATGAGAGGAGAAGGGACTGTAATGTATAACGCGAAAGCCCCACGGGGGTAAGCAAGCTATTGCGATAATCATCGACGCGGGAAGAAATTCTGCTTTTAAGCCATGCTTTTCACGTTCGGCCCGACCGGCCAGCAACTAAGGTACCGCCTCTTTAACGGCAAGGAAGACTCCACGCGGGTTAAAAATAATAATGCGGAGAGGCAAAAACCGACAGTTAATAAGGGAAAATTCCTAAAGAGGCCTCTCTTGGCGAAGAACCAAAGGCTCTCGTAGAGATCTAGTACTGGCTTAAAAAAAGTGACAAACCCAGGCAAAAGTGACAACCTCCAGGTCCGGATGCGGCGTACTGGGAAGGAGGGGGAAAAAATTGAAGGGGGTCCTTGCGGAAGCTCGAACATGTTTCGAGCCTGGCGCTAGGCCGGAAGCCATAATGCACCCATTGGAAAGTCCATCTTTCAAACACGACGAGGGAGGAAGAGAAGGAAAAGACCTAAAAGAAGGGCGAAAGAGAACAGGCCCAGACATCAAACTTGAACAAACAGCCGATAGAAAAGGATCCGATGTCATTCAAGCAAAGTCGCATGTAGATTTCAAGGAGGGGGAAACAGGAAGGGAGAGTGACGGGGTCAGGTATGGAGTACTCGTCGAGAGGGAATCGTCAGAACCCCACAAAAGGCCGGAAGACTGAAAGGATTGCGGGGCGCTGTGGAGGGGAATACCTTTTGGGCCAAAACGAGAATCCTGCGCAAAAAGACCTTTTCCGGTACCGGAAAGGGGGGTTGAGGAGGGGAAAGGAAGAGCGCAACCCAAAGTCGATCCAAAAATGTAGGCAATGTCCAAGGGGGTTCGCATACCGTTTCAAGGGAGAACTTAGAGGGGGAGAAAAACCATACTTACGATGAAAAGGGAGCGAGACACACAAAACAACGGAGGATGAAACGAGAGAGGAAGGTCATCGTACGGAGGTTTCCTGGGGAAAAAGAGAGTAGAGAAAAATGAGAAAACCAGTTGTAGGTGACGACCGTTTTGGATAAGAGGTCGGGACCGTTGGCGCTGCGGCAAAGAAACGCGGGACCTTCGGCTGAGGGCAACGCAAGGCCTAAAAGAAAAAGGAGGAAAATTTTGGTCTCGGCATGGGGCAAGGGCCAACACTAACAGCAAAGCGCGTTCAAAGCACAGAAGTTATTCTATACGGCCTTTTGGAGGGGAGATCCCCTCGCGAGAGTTACCCCTCTCCAATCATTAGGAATTGAGGAGCCGGAGGGGAATGCGATATGAGTCTTCGCGATTTGTAAATCTCCATTGCGAAGGCGGCTTGAATAACCTCTTAGGTTTCGCTTCTCTATGTTCGGGGGGGGGAGGGGGAGAAGTGGGAGTGGACGCGAGGGGGGGGGTCCTCATACGACGGCGACCGCAACTACTTATGAAATGAATCAAAGAGTGTGACATAAAAAACTTAATGCGTCCATGGGAGCAGAAGACTCGAAAAAGAAAGGAAAGGGGAAAGAAAGGAATCATAAAAAAAGAAGCACGGCCCAGAAAACCTGACCTGGAGGCCTTTTTGTGCCAGGGGGGTACAGGTGGTGGAAAAAATGATGCTTAAGAAGTACTAATCTACGTCGAGCCTGGTCGGAGGAGACAAGAGATGATCGCTGCGGGAGAGATGGGCCCAGGGAAGCCCGTGGAAAGGAGCTTTGGTTTCGATGCGTTAATTGCCGTTTAACGGCAAGGGTGTCGGCTGCAACAGCATCGGAAGTTACTTCCCTCGTCGAGGAAGGGGGCGCCAAAAGAGGAGAATCTTCGCGGAAAAAGACCTTCGCAGGGAGAGCTGAACAGGCTGCATGCCAATGCTCAAAATCATTCTATACGCCAAGGGCACATCGGAAAAAAGACGAAGTTTCTCGGGTAATCCAGCGGTGTCGGGGCGGAAGGGCGTGAAACCGGAAAAAGGGGGAGAGGACCCGGGGGGAAATTGGGGAAAGTCAGCCGCTTGTTTAACAAGTCAAGAAGAAGAGAAAGAAGGGGCGAAAGAAAGCTGGGAGGGGGAAAGAAAAAGGGTCAAAAGCGATAATAACAGATTGTTGTGGGGGGGGAGCAAGGGGTGTGGCTCACATCGGCGCGGGAGGGGGGGGGATGGTGAAAAGAAAAAAAAAAAAAAGATTATTAGAAGGGTTAAGAGCAGGACAAAATTGGGAGAAATTCACTAAAGAATGACCTCCCCCACAAAGAAAAAGCTCAGGTTCAAGTCATAAAAACTCGCGGGTCTTGGGGGGGGGGGAAGAAAGAAGGGGAAAACCAGATAGGTGGGGGAAGAGGGGGGCAAACCTAACGAAAAAAAAAAAAAAAAGAAAAAAAAAAATACAAAAAAAAAAAACACCAGACATTGGGACACTGGCAAGGCGTCCACCTCCGGGAACCTCGCCAGCTGATAAATTTTAGGATTTTACAAATCCTGTGGTCGTCCTTCCTGGTCGTGTTTTTGGAAGATCTCGAGCAACCAACGGATGTTGATTCAAGAAGGAAAAGGGGGGACAAAGACTCCCAAAACGGCTGAATGTGACAAGTATCACGAAGGGGATAAAGAAATGCGTCTGGCCGTTTTGGAACAATTTCGTCGGGGAAAGCATACATAAAATTTCTTCTCCGAAAAGTCCCACTGTCTATGATATGGGAGGGTTGGCAAAGATTTTTGAAGGAGGGAAAAGTCGGGATTGGGAAGTTTTCGGGGCTAGGGAATGACCAAAACTATCGGGGGAGCCTTCGATTCATTGGGATGCAGCAAAGGCGCGAAATGCCGCTCTTTAATCCGATTGTCGCATAGATTGGAAGAGAAAAAGGGCAAATGGTGCCGGGCGCCGTAAGGTGGCGCAACTTTCAAAAAACAATCTCTGTTATTACTCGAAGTTTGAGAACGGAGAAAAAATCAACTAGTAGTTTGCAGGAGTGCCGCCAATTCTGAATCGCCGGGAGCTTGGACTTGGGGGAAAGAAAAAGAACACCAACCCAACGACAAAAAGTGATTCCCAAATTAACCTCTCCCTATATCCCTATGCCTCGCCGGCAAGGGGGAAAACGTTCGAAAGAAAGGGGCACAAGAGTCGCCAAAAAAAAAAAACAGAGTGCGGGAAGGGGCAGTACCCTCGGTAGATTTGCCGGCCCTTTATTAAGACATCAATAACGTAGAATGGCATCAAGAAGCGATTAACGCAAAGAAGCCTTTGGGCGCAA
>Ga0179593_1280863_pt1 | contig 10251 bp, 10 predicted proteins | sample CZODoug2_1_08_16_FD_185931 | JGI IMG/M metagenome (GOLD analysis project Ga0179593, IMG submission 185931) | Vadose zone soil fungal communities from Angelo Coast Range Reserve, California, USA - CZODoug2_1_08_16fungal (PacBio error correction) | ecosystem: Environmental > Terrestrial > Soil >...
TGGCACACGTGGAGGGGAAAAGCTCCTCTTGGGAGTGGAGGAGAAAAGACTACACAATGGCGTCGGTTAACTCATCGGACCCGTCACACTTGAAAGCCCACACTGAGGGAAACCGTACTTGTCTCAGTCGGGATCAAGAAATCTACCGATCTAAATGTCACCGGCAGCCGGAGGATCGCTTCGGCTAAAACTTCGACTGCTTCCCTAGAAAAGAGATTATAGAAAAAAGGAAAAAAAGCATACGAATGGCTCCAGAAGTGGAAGGGAGCCACAAAAATTTTTCCCACGCTGGAGTAAATCGGCGTTGCAGTACCGAAAGAATTCTTTGCAGCTGCGGGAAAGGGGGGCAAAGAAAACCCCAAAAAATTAAAAAAGGCCTAGGGGTGAGAGAAAAAACAGTTCATCGCCAGTGCCGAGGCTTGCTCCCTCCAAAATGGAACAAGTCCTGGAAGCGGGGATAAATGCGCGCCGAAAAAAAAGCACGCTGTGGCGGAGCGAAAAAAGAAATTCCGAGAGAGGAAAAGTAGAAAAGGTGGGCCACCTCAGGCAGTGATAATCAGTAAAAAGGACAGAAAAAGGGGCCGGTTTCAACGAGAGTCTCGAAAAACTCGACTGTGAATGATGCAAAAGGGGGGGGGAACACGTTCTCAATACTCTAAAAGAATAGAAGGGTATTAAAGAAACAAGAACTCAGTCAAAATGATGCTCGCAACACTGCAAAAGAAGGGAGAAGACCGAAAAAGGGGGGCCGAATTCCTCTCACCTGAAACAGAAAAAGGAGGCTGAAAAGTGCGCAAACCCGAAACTTGGGGATCCTAGGCGGAAAAAAAATAGGGAACGCCTGAAAAAGGGAAGCCGTCTCTTAATTTTACAAAGAGAAAAGAGAAAAGGCAACGAGGGAACAAAAGAAGCCGAGATCCAAAACCACCACCGCTTCGTCCTGGTTACCGCCAGCCAATCGGAAAAGCAAACAAGATGGTGCGCTTAAGGCTGGAACAAATTCGGGAGAAGGAGGGGGGAGGGGGACGAACAAATGCAAAGAGCTGATAGAGGGGAAAAAATGTTCCTCACTTCAAGGAACACGATGGGAAAATCATCGACCTGAAAGGAAGGCAAGGTCGGTAGGGGATCCTGCTTTTGGGGGGGTTAGAGGAGGGGCAAAAGAGGGCAGAACAACAACCAAAAAACAGGAAGGGTCCTTTGGGGAGGATCAGCCGTTAAAGGGGGGGGGGAGGGGGTTGTGATACCCAAAGAGCCCCACAAGTTTGAAAGAGGTTAGCGGACGTAGCCAGTGCCAAGAGCGCAGGTGCACGCGGGATCATCAAGGGGAGTGAAGTAGGGAGAAGGTGGCCCTCTTCATCGACGGGAGGGGGTGTAAGGAGACTCAGCCAGTACATGATCCCGTTCGTTCCATTGAAGACAATAGGGTATTTTAGGGAGGGGGAAAAGCCATCTAAACTGAAGGAAGACCATACATGATCACAAAATCAGTAAAACCAAGGAGGGAGCTGAAACGAAAACGGGGTGAAGGGGACATTTGACATCAAAAGATCAACAGAGAAACCAAAAAAAGTCAGTCCACCTAAAAACCAGGTGCCAAAGGGGGGATTCAATTGGGGTTCGCGGATGGGGGAGCGGTCGACAGGGTGGCCGTCGGTTACAAGGACATGGGAAGGACTGGAAGGGGGGGGGCCTTTACTGGGGAAATAGACCGATGCCAAAACGGATGAAGAGACACCCGCACAAGGTAATATAGAGCAAGTCATTACGGGGAGGACACGAGCCCTACAAGAAAAGGGATGGCGCGGGATCTCGAAGGGGGGGGCGAGAAAAGTCCAAAAGACAGATGTAGACGAGAACAGCGCGGCAGGGCAAACTCTCGGTCAACAGGCCGTGATCGAAAGAAGCACTACGGATGGTCAAGCAACCGTCCAAAGCGGGCAAAAAAAAAAAAATACCTGCGAAACGCGAAGCGGAAACAAGGGTGCAGAGCGCCCAGAAAAAATTCACCAGCGCCAATTTCCCTTACCAGGAGCTTTGGAAGAGGCCGGGACCTAAAAAGAAGGAACGGAAAAATTGTTTGAAAGACGAAAATCGAAACCAGGGTGGGGAGACGAAAAATTTCCTGCGCAGAACAAGAGATCATCGGTTAAAAAAAAAAAAAAAATTGAAGCGCCCGCCTAAACGAACATTCGGGGCAAAAAACGGGGAAAAAGATTGGGCGGCCAGTAAGGGGAAAAAAACAGGGAGAGTAATTGGGGTGAACCGGGTAGAAGAAAGCTAGGGCAAAAACAAATAAAAAAAAACAAATAAGGGGGGAAAAAGGGAAAAAAACCCAGGGGGCCGTTCGCGAAGGCAAAAAAGGGTCAGGAAGGGACGCCAAGGTTTTCCAAGGACAGGCCCAACACGTTCTACAGACCACAGACGGACTGAATGACGCTCTCAGGGTCACGAAAAAAAAACCGCCAACCGGAAAGGAAACCATTCACTAAAAAAAAAAATAAGGGGGGTGGGGGGCAACTCAAGATCGCGCGAGCCGAACGCCACCATAGGGGAACCTGGGGACGGGGGGGGGAAAAACATGTGGATGAAGACAAAAGAACCCAAGTCTTCCCCAAAGAGGCAGCCTCATGAAAAACAATCCGCAAGGGTCCGCCATGTAAGAAAAGGAAAAGATACGCCTCTTAAAGGAAAAAAGAACGCCAAAGGACCAACCGGACCGGCAAGAACAGCCAAAGGGGGGTCATGCCGAATCGGTTTCGTTAAAAATTGAACATTCAGGACACCAAAGGCCTCCCCTGCTCATTCGAAGAGGGGGCAACGGGTAAAAAGATCTCGTGACCTTCCCGTAAGGGGGTGAATCAGTACCCGATCAAAAGGAAGAAAAATCAGCAGGGTTGGGTTCCTTAACGCTACCAGGAAACGGAAAGCGGCGCTGTTAGGAGGGATAGAATGCAGAAGAAAAAAAAAAAAGATTCACCGTCTATGAGCGCGAAGGGGGCTGGGGGTGGCGGGGTCGGCGGCGGGAAAAGATCCCGATGGCCGTTCAAACTTGAGAAGCCCGCAACAGCAGAATAAGGGGGGGGGAAATCGGGTCTTAAGAAAGGGAGATCCGGCCATCAGTGAAAAAAAAAAAGAGGGATATCACGAAAGGACGGGATGGGCGAGAGAAAAAAAAAGAAAAGGAGGAGGAAAGAAGAGAGAAAAAAATTTCGGTGATAGCAGGGGTGGTAAAAGAGCAGAAAGTGACCAGATAAGAAAAAGTCGCAGACGATCGGCTTTTCGAAGGGGGGGCCAGGGGAAGGGACATCATCAGCCACGAAGCCCAGAAAACATGACAGAAAAACAAGGCAATCGCGAATACAGAGAGATCGTGGGAAGGGGGAGGGGAAAAGAAAGATACCTCGTCAACAGAGAAGGTCGAGAGCCCGCCAGCATTAGGCGCCGACACCATCTGAAGAATATTCTTGGGGGAATGACAACGAAATAAAAAAGGGAGAAAAAAAAAAAGTCGTCGCGAGAAACGAGCAAACGAGGTGGCGGTGCCGAAAAAATCGCCCAACTTACAAGAGGAGCAGGGATAGGGGAGATGAAAAATGGGGAGTAGCCAGGGAAAAAAAGAAAGCATCTATACACTGGGAAAGGAATCTGTGGAGTGGTGGAAGGGAGACGTTGGCAAAACTAATAACCAGAATTTGGAAACGGGAAGAGTAGTGGGGGGTGACTGAGGAAAAAGGACTTTTCTGGGGGGACATGAGGGGAAGACGGAAAGCACTTCGGGGAAGGGGGTTATGGTTTCAGGGAGGCCCTGACAGGCTTTCAGGCGAAGTTCAGATGGTCAGGAAAAGAAAAAATGCAAAGGCGCAGTGGGGAGATTGGGCTTCAGAAGGGAGAAATTATGGGCTGACGATGACTTGACAGTATGCCGCTCAACACATGGGGGGAAAAAGGGGGAAGGGACGTTGTCCGGCAAGCAAATTTCAGGTGAGAGGTCGCGAGAGTTACGTTGTTGGGGGCACGTGCACCAAAAAGGTTAAACCGGCGGTTAAGAACCGTACTGGCGCACGTCCGTTAGCTGGGTTCAGTCAGACCCACGCACTACGGAGAAGGGGGGAAAACAATCAAAGGGTCCCGGCCGAGGAGGGAGAAGCAAAAAAAGACGGGTCCTGCGGTAAGGTCGATCACCGCAGTTACTATGGGGAACGTCAGGGGCTGGTTTGGGAGGGGGAACGAAAATTGCCCGCGACCCAAACCAAAAGCGTTGTTGTGGGTTTTTTGGGGTGTTTTTTTGGGGAATGATTTAGGGAAGAAATGACATGGGTAAGGTGGCAGGGAGTGGTGCGTGATCGGAAAACGTCTGGCCTGGGAAAGAAGGGAAAAAGGTTCGTCATTGGGGGAAGGGATGAGTTACGGAACGCAAGGGGGAAGTAGCAGAGAGAAAAAAAATCGGGGTTTATCCTGCCAGAGAAAAAAGGTGACTTGGGGGACCTAGAGTAAAATGGAGTCGGATCAAAGAAGGGGGAACAAAAAACGAGCCTGTGGGGAATGAAGGAGGGGGGGGGGGGGGGAGAAAGCGCGTCAGCAAGCCGAGCGACAAGGTTCAGGTCCCCAGGAAAAAAACTGTAAAAAAAAGCTCGAAAGGAGAACACCAGGCCGGTCGTTGGACGGTTGGAGGTTGGGTCGAAACGACAACACGGCGCCGATAGACGGAAAACCTGTCGCGAGGGGGGGGTTGATGAAAAGAACACAAAAGCGTCAAATCTGCTAGACAAAATTGAACACCGAAAGTAATCCCGGAACCACATCAACGAGAAATCAAGCCAAGAACTTACCGGCAAGGAAGGAAAACAGCAGGGAGGAAAAAAAAGGTCTTTGGTGGGTTGTCCGTAGGGGGCAGGGGGGGGGGGGGAAGGGGGGGAGGGCTATACGTCAGGGGTGAAAGAGTGTTGGAAGGGGCTTCACTCAGGACAGAGTGTTCAGGGGGGAAAAACCACGTTCTAGAACACTACGGTGGACGTCGGGTTGAAATGTTTGGATCATGAAGGGCTTCCGTAAGTGACAGAAAGTAGAAAAGGGAGGGGGGGCCGTATTACGGACTTTGGAGGCGGGTCAATGGACATACATAATTGCGGAAGATGAAAAAACCACCACAGGACAGCGATTGGGCCCGCGGTCGAAAAAAACACATAAGCCCCACAAAACAAACCCGATGATCAGCCTTCAAGGCGAAAAGGAAGGGGGGAAAATTGGGAAAGGACCCACTTTTCGACACAAAAGGCAGGACTCTCCAAAAAGGGAATTTTAAAAAGGAGGCATTTTCTAAAAACCAGACGGTACCGTATGATTGAACGAACCAAGATCCCTGGGGAGGCAAATGTGTCGGACGCAATACATGACGCTGACGGGGGAAAAAAACCACTATTTAAACCCAGGCGGTAGAAAAAAAAGAGAAAAGTGCCGGAAGGCGGACTGATTGTCTTCAAAAGATGTACACTTGAAGAAGGAAAAAAATACGCAGCAGCTCCAGGGAACTTGGGCAGGAGTCCGTAATGTTTGAAAAACGGGCCCGGGATGTCTAAAAAGGATGCATCGAAACTTCCTCGGGGACGGAGGGAGGAGGGGGGTAAAAAAAAGTCGTTGTTTGAGAAAAACTCGGAGACGGACGATGAAGAGGGCAGCCGGCATGCAAAAGCGCAAGGGTACAAATGAAGCGTCAAGGAGAGAAGCGCAGTTCGGAGGGGGAGGAAACAGCAAAACCGTCATCGCAATCAAAGGACAGAGAGGGACGCCCCTAGCGGTAACATTACCAGGGGGGGCACTTAGGTGAAAGAAAATGGAACGGGATGAAAAACTATGAGCGGGTCGGGATCCAAAGAAGGGGGATCTGCGGCTGGGGTGGAGACGTAAAATTCAGAGAGTAAATAAGGGGAATGAGAAGAAAATTAAAAAAAAACTGGAGATCGGAGGCGAACGGTTTTGGAAAACTGTTGAGCTACAAGACAGGCTCGGAGGAAGACCCGGAGGGGAACAAATGGGTTTAAGCTTCAAGTGAGGAAGGAGGAAAAGGAACAGTGAACCCGGACGAGATACTCAAAAGGGGGAGACAGCAGCGTCAGGTCAAGATTTAAGAGACAAAGTATCCAGGGGATGGAGGGGTGAGCACCGCGCGTAAAGGAATCGATGCCTCTCGTAAGGAGCGGTCAGTCAAGCAGGGGCGGGCTCCTCCGGAAAAAACAACGGGTATTGAAATGTTCATAGTCCACACACGGGGAGGGCTTAAAGACGCCTGGGGTACCGGCAAAGATCGCACCTCAAGAAAAGGCTCGTCACCAGAGACAGTGAAAGAGAAGGAACGTGGTGAAAAACAAATTTTAGACCTTGAACAAGAGGCGCCATATCCGGCAGCCATGAGTATGATGGGTAAATGGTGGTGAGAAGCTCGAGGAAGGAGAATCAGATCGTGGAAGGCGAAGAAGGGTTTCGCTAAACGGCTGGGAGCGCGCGTTTGGGTGTGGGTGTGTAGAGACTATAAAGTAGGGAGATAATCATCTTAGGCCTATCTTGACTTCCATAAAAGACACACGTGTGTGGAAGATGTTTTGTTGCTGGTGGGGTGTGAAGAAGGAAGTGATGCGGGTGGACCATCTCAGAAATGCCGTGTGCTGATTTGAGTAGCTTTGTGTGGTAGATTACATCGAAAAAAGAACGACTGGGGGGGGGGGGGGCCAGAGCTCCAGGGGCCCCACATTGTTTTCTTTGGTGTGGTTCTCAATTAAGAGGAGGGGGGGAAAATAAGGGGAAAGGGAGAAGTGTCGGGCCATAGGGCGCAGATTGTGGTGGGCAGAGTAGAACAAGGGCTGTTGGATAGGGGGGAGAGTTTCTACCACATTTTAGTGTTGTGTGGTTGTCTGTTTTTTGTTGTTGTGTTTTTAATGAGGAGCCAGCCCGAAACTAATGAGCATGACGGGGGAGCCCCGGGGAAGAGGAGAGGCGGGGAAGTCATGAAAACCAATCGATAATCATATGAGAACCGGAGGGTTTTGTACTTTCTGGGGAATAAAAGAGGATCAACAACCGCGGGGATGCATATAAAGTGAGAGAAAGTTACAAACATCAGAAAAATGAGGGTCTGTCAGGGAGTTGTGTGTGGTCGCGATGAGGACCAGAAAAAAAAAAAGTGTGGGTTGACAACAATTTGGACCCATTTTTTGTTGTCAGTAGTGGAACTGACGTTGAAAAAGCCTGACGTTCTGGAAAAAAACTTTGCTGGTGCGAGAACGGGTGTTCTTATTTTTTGTTTTCCTCTCTTGTTTTGTGAAGTTGTCGGGTTTTCATTTTGTATTTCTGTGTTGTTTCTTCTTTTGTTTCGTAATACAAGTAGTGTTGGTCACTCGGGTATTTAATCGCCGTGGTGCCGGTAATAATCGGGTGAGTGGATGGTTTGGTTTCTCTGTTTTAACGGAGCCCCCGACGGTGTATAATGTTTTGTGTTGGATGTGGTCATGTTTGATCTCAGTGACGGGGTGGGGTTTTGTAGGGGACAAACTCCAACAGGCATGGCGGGAGAATAAGGCCGGACGGCCAGACCGACAAGGGGGGCAGGCGAGGGGCAGGAGCACCGGGGCCCACGAGAGGAACCCCGGAAACCCGGGGCAAGACAAAAACACCGAGCCCGGGCAAGAAAGAAAAAGGGGGGGGAAAACAAAAGCGGGGGGCAGAGCGACAAGCGCGAGGCCAGGCAGGAAAAAGACACGAGGGCCGGAAAAAAAAAGGGGGAAACCGAGCGGGGGAGACATAACCGCGCGGGCCAAAGGGGGCCTAAACCGGACACCAAAAAGAGGGCACCAAAAACGCAGCGAGCGCGGAGGGAAGGGCAAAGGACCCGGGAAAAAACCAACCCCCCGGGGGGGAAAAAACGGCCGACGCAAAAGGAAGCGGGGGGGGAAGAAAAAAGCCGGCGATCAACAACGCGGGGAGGGAACGATAAAACCAAACAGAGGGGCCCGCAGAAGAGCCGGGGCGCTAGCTGGGGGTGAACGAGAAATAGCGAAGGGAAGGAACAAAAAGAAAAAAAGCGCACTGAAGAGGGGGGGGTACTCAGAAAGCGCGCGCGCATCAATCAACAGACCAAAGGGCCAGGGAAGATGTGGGAGCCGGGAAAGGAGGTGATGTGAAAGAGCGAAGGGTCGAGGAAACAAAAGGACACGAGAAAAGGGCACCCGTGTGATCATACGTTAAGGGGGTGGAGAATACAAGCCGGGAGGAGCAAAGTTCCAAAAAAGGACTGGTCGGGAAAGACCAGGGAAAAAGGGGACGTTCATGCCAAGCGGCATCTTAGATAGGCAGGGGAGTCTGAGGGGGAGGCTTTGGGCGGGACGGCAGAGGGGGAAGGGACCATGGTGTTCGTGATCTCAGAAAGCGGGGAAAAAACTGCGGGGAAAGGCGGCAAAGGAGGTCTATTAGGAAATAGAATTTTCTAATTAAACCGAGAAGGGACGAAAAAAAGACAGCAAAAACCAGACCCGCGTCCCCACCGTGAGAGTGAACGACGAAAGGGAACGCGTCAAATAAGCACAAGAAAAACAACAAAATCTCACTGAGAGAAAGCAAGGCGGAAACGCAACGGAAAAGATTCAATGGAAGGAAGGGAGTGGCGGGACCAGAAGGTGATTGGGGCGTCGGGCAGGCGTGACTCTGGGATTACTGGACGGTCGAAAAAGGGCCGCGACCGAAGGGAAAAGGAGTGGAAGTCCTATAATACAACCATCAGGGGAAAAAGGTTGAAAGGATATCGACAGCGAGGGGGAGGGTCGCACAAAAAGAGCCAGAAGAAGCCAGGGTGTCGGGCGCGATGGACAAAAGAGTGGCAGAGAGAAAAAGGCAAAATCCGATGGACCCGGAAAAACTGCCGCGCGACGAGCAGACCAAGCTGCAACAGTCCTGGAGCGCAAGGGCAACAGCAACCATCAGATGTCAGAAAAGAAAAAGGGGCTGTAGGAAGGAGGAAGAACACCTACACGGTCTCATGCAAAGGACGGCCACGGAGCGTGGGGGCCAGTGGGCTCAGACCGTTGGACAGGGCAAGATTTAAAAAGTGCTCCTAAAGATAGGGACAACCTCAAAACGTCTGACTGAAAAGGTGACCCTGCTACCAAGAAATATGCCCAGCACTCCCGCTGGGGAAGGGGAAAAGTTCCACGACGAGACCAGGCCCTATAAAAACAATAGGAAAAACCACTAACCGAGCTCATCGTAAACCCGGAATAATTCTTGGCGTGCCAGTAGCTTCAGGAAAGGGAAAACAGTATGGAGTTGTCTCTCCGGGAGAACGGGGGAAGGGTCATGAGCGGAACAGTGCGCTAACCATACGGAGTCAAAACGGGGCGACAAGTGTCTTGACCCAGGCAGGGGTGGTCATGCCAAAAGTAAAAAAAAGCCCGAGAGTTCAAGGAATTCTGAAAAGGAGCCTGACAGATCCAAGAAAAACTGAAACACCAGGTGTCACGCATACAGTAAGCGCAACAAGAAGTAGAGAAGAAGTCATACATTATTCCGGGAAATGTTCCCGAAAAGAGGATACACAAGGTAAGGAAATTCAGAGGGAAGAGTAACCGACAGCCTCAGCATAGGGGAAAAAACGCACGGGGAACAATGTCAAATCACGTCCTGGTGAAGGAAAAGAGGAGCAGGGCGCAAAGGCCAAAGAAGAAAAGGCGAGACAAACCAACTGGATACCCGTGGCTGCCAGAAAACTGTTCGTTCATGGGAGAAAAATCAAAACAAGAACCAAACGCCTCCCCTGCTCAATCAAGCGGGAACAAGGGCTCGAAACGGGAGGGGGGGTGGATAGAAAACTTGGATCGGATAGAGTGGACATCAAAGACAGGACGTATCAAAGCACGGTTGGCAAAGTTCCGCTCTACATTGGTCTGGGAAAGGGGACGCTACAAACAAACAAAAAAAAACACAAAACCACAAGAAAAACAAAAAACAAAACACAAAACAAGAACAACAACAACATCTTCTCGTAGCCTTCGGACACAAACAACGATCGAAAATCGAATCGGGAGAGGTAGAAGGGAAATTGGAAGGGCGGGGAGGGGGGGTAACCCTAATGGAGTTCAAGGGACAAACTCCAAAAGCAACAGGAAGATCCGGCCTTGCAGAGGGTGCGACGTGGTCCTCAAAAGAACCACCACTCAAAATCTCACTGGGGGGGGGGGGGGGAGGGAAGGGGGTGGCAAAAAAAAA
>Ga0179593_1375801_pt1 | contig 10251 bp, 5 predicted proteins | sample CZODoug2_1_08_16_FD_185931 | JGI IMG/M metagenome (GOLD analysis project Ga0179593, IMG submission 185931) | Vadose zone soil fungal communities from Angelo Coast Range Reserve, California, USA - CZODoug2_1_08_16fungal (PacBio error correction) | ecosystem: Environmental > Terrestrial > Soil >...
ACCGATAGATGCGCATGGGGGAAAAGGCGGGTGGACTGTATCCCCTGCTGGCGGATACAGGGGTCCGAAAGGCCAATCTATATCATAAAAGCCGGTCGGGCAGGCGAGAACGATGTTTGCATACAACTCGGAGCGCTTTGAAGACCACAACGCCCACTTATAGTGACGCAGGGTGAAACCTCCGAATGTCATCGGAAGCCGGGAGACAAGAGGAAGGGTATTCCGGGGAAGGGGGATGACAGAAAAAAAAACTCCAAAAATGCTCATGAGGATGGGTACTAGCCAAAAAAAAAGTCTGCAAGGGGGAAAATTGGAGTCGGTAAAAATCAGCTTCGAGAAATATGCTCGCTGAGGAAGTATTCGGGTCGTCCAGACGGAAAACGGAAAAGCGCATCAAAAGGGAAGGTTTCAAGGAGAAAAAGACATCAGCTGATGCTCCTCCATAAGTGGGACGCCGGGACATCATCCAAGTCAAAAGTTCCGCACGGGCGAGCGAGAACTACGCGCTAAACCGCTCCTGAAGATAAAAAGAGCAGGTGCAAAGTGAGCGAACTGAGCTGGGTTGCAACTTGGCGTCCATAAGAGGTGAGATACGGGGGCGGAATCACAGTCCCTTCTAACTTCTCCTGGGGGGTCTGGGAGGAAGGGGAATTCCAGGGGATCAAATGAAAAAAGAACCGGTGAAAAAAGCACGAAACATAGAGACAATTGAGGTATCAGGACTGTCAAAGTGACATTCCATAAATCTCTCAAGAAACAGGCTTGCCGCGTGAGACGGGAGAAGGCATTTTTCACATAATTCTAAGGGGAATACCCAAGAGACATGCAGGAAATAACAAGGGTGTCGCTCGGGCCGCCATACAAAACAGAAGCAATCCCCCTTGGGCAAAATGGTTTCGAAAGAGGAACGCCAGCGGTTACGAAATGACCGTTAAAGGGGGGACCGAAGCGGATGCTGGCGGAATGACTAGGAAAAACTCACCAATCGAGAAACGGCGACTTACAGTTCCTCTGAGGGATACCGAAGGAAAGGATGACAATAAGAGGGGTAAGGGCGACCGTGATGCGTTAGAAGCAACCTCAGCACATACGCGGTGTGCGACTTGAGCCAAGATGAGTCCGTATCGCTCGCCAACGCTGGAGTGAGTGCAGGGGGAATAGCTGTTGACAAAGGTTGCGGCGAAGAAACATGAAAAGGAAAAGAGACTTGTTATGATCACCGTACACTGGTGTTGGGGGGATAAGGGCGAAAGAAATTCCGCAGGGGAAACCAGGGGCTGTCGCAACCATAGAGTGGCGAGGCGAGCGGGGGGTACTAAGAAAAAAAAACACTTAATGTGGCGGGGCCAACCTAAGTTTCTACGGCAATTGCAAGTCGGTAAAACACTGGAGTCCGTGGACAACAGACACTCAGCCCCCCGGCGCCTCGAGAGGCTAAATATAAATCTAGTAGAGGGGAGAGGGTCTCGGTGAAATAACGGACTCGGGAGAAACCCTTTCTAACAGGAAATGAACATTCTGGGGCTCTACGTGATATTACGGATGTCGGCCAGCTCGTCGCAGGGTTGTCGTCGGAGCTTAAAAAACATTGATGGTTAAAAAAAAAAAGGAAACAACGCGTCGGGAGCGATCAAAGAAGACGATCTCGACGGCTTACGGGTGGAGAGTGGCCTCACGACTTGGAAGAAGGGGAGCATCTAGCAAGACAGAGGAAATTATCGGACAAAAAAGGTTTTTACCAGAAGGTCGACGTGGTACTAAGATCCGAAAAACCCAAGAAACACAGCTCTCCAATGCCCTGATCAGAAGACAAGCACGCAACTAAGTGACCCTTCGCCGTCGAGGGGAGAGGGGCTACACGCGCAGGGCGGCAAGGTGAGCCAAATCATACGCCCTAACGCAAGAGCGTTCCGATTACAAAAGATAAATAACGGGCTCAATTAAGGGGGGGGGGACTGTCATTAAAATTTGAAAACGGGACGAACTGGTTGTAACCTGGACAAGATTGAACTCTGATAGGTCTGGACGAAGGCGCGGGTCCGGGTGAAAAAAATCCGGAGACGCTGACTACAAAAAAGGAATGGGGAGACATCTTACGCCGAGTCTATCATGGTAGCAACTACTAGCTGGGTAACTGTTCAGCACACGCAATCACAATAGGGGATGGGGGGAGGACGGCTACGGCAGCCTAGTTCTGCAAAGCGCAAAACTGGGGAGCCTGAATTGACGCGGGAGGACTGTCGAGACAACGAAAGGCCGCTTCTAAATGGGAACTCGAGGAGGTAAAACGCTGCGAAAAAACGGCGCCATAGAGGGGCAGTGAATAAGAAACCTTGGGTACAATTGTGAATCACGCGGGCAAACGAAAGGGCGGAAGAGCGGGTCGAGTCAAAAGGGAAGGAAGCCGATATTCGGGGTTTCCAAGCATTGACGTCACATACGGCGCTAATGGAGTGTCGGGTAGCGATAGAAACAAAAAAATGCGGCGGAGACCGGAGCGGTACTCCTACAGGTCCAAGACGTAAGAGGGGGTAGAAAATTCTTGGGGCTCGGGAAGGACGGGGATGCTCGCGAACGAACGAATGGCTGGAATAGGACCGCAACTAAACCGTCGTCGGAAGATAGAGTTTTGGGGGGCTATTGGGAAATGATTGCGGACTCTAGACAGAAATGCCCTCGAACCATAATATTTAGTTGGGGGAATGATGCCGCGGAAGAACTCAACGTTCTGTCGACCGGAGGAAAAAATCACTAAGACCAACGCTTTCGAATTTTTAATAAAAAGTCCGGGGGGATACCCACAAAAGAGCCGCCCGAGTGGCAGAAACACCTAAGTATCCAAAAGAAAAGCAGTTCGATGCAAGTCCATCCAGACCTACAGGTAAGGATATCTATGGAGTGAAAAACATCGCTGAGGCGGGGCAGGAAGCAAAAGGGTGGGGAAAGGACGGCGCGTGGAAAAACCGTTAGGTGAGATCTTATGGGTTTATCAGACCGAAAAGAACTGCTGGTGATAGGCCGGCGTCGCGGAAGTGACTGGGAAAAAAAGAAATGAACTCAGGACAGCTCTGAAGTAAAGAACAAACTAATAGGGGAATTTGGGGAGAAGAAACACATTGATCCCATGATTTGTCAAAAAAGATTCTATCTCTCATCGCCGAACGACTCTCAACTCGATGTCTCCCTCGGCTTGTGCTGAGAAAGGTCAAATAGAGCGGCGTTTGGGCCAAAAAATCAATCCTCAATTCATATGAGTGCGGCTGAAACCGGACAAGGCAGGTATCATGAAGGCATCGCTCTTAAGAAAGACGCCTTGTGGGGGGTTGATTAGCCCACACTTCATCTACGTCGAGGGAGCAAAGACGGGCCTCTAAAAGAAAAATCCAAAGAGCCCTGAGAAAGGATATGAAAAGGGAACAACAGAAAAGAGATATCAAAATATCTGTCTAATTCGCAAAAAAAGCTGAAAAACCTGAGCAAAATCAAGAACTCAGGGGGGGAAGCCAAAAGACTGCATCCTTGGGTCGTCAAAAAGGACAGCGCAAGGACCTCACCCGACAATCCGACCAGTGTTTACGAAAAAGGGGTGGCAAGCGGAAGCCATGGAGGCGAAGGGAGAGGCCGGAGGCTAATGAGCAGTCATAAGAGCTTTATCAGTGGCAAATAAGGGCATGCTCCATGATGCGAGAAAAGGTCGCCGAATTAAATACGAAGGAAATGTCGAAAACGTCGTGGCATTCATTCTAGTTGGGGAACGGAACGGACCGAGACGCTATCACCATAGACGTTTGGCGTCGAACTACAGAAGATTGAAGACATAATTTACGCAGTAACGCTCAGCCACTTGTTGCCCGGGAAGCAGGCCAAAGCTCAGCTAAGAAAGTCGAGAGAAGAGACCGAATCGGGGAAGACAGGGGAGTGGCGCAGGAAAGTAAGAGGCTGGTGCGTTGAGCCATCGGGAAAAAGGCGTCTTGGCCCCCTCGGAAGAGAGACCTTAAGTTAGCAACAGTCGTGGAAAAAATATGGAAAACAGCACCTGGTGCGCGGATCGATCATAAAAAACCATTAAAGAAGAGATTAGTTGCCTCGCCGGAGGGGGAATCCCTAAAAATTCGAAAGATCAGAGATAAATCAAGGAAAGGAAGAGATAGCGCCGCGTTACGAAAGGGGGGCGCCTGAAGGAAGGGGGGGTCATAGGATCATGACGAGAGAGAGGAGCCCGTCAGAGAAAAATGCAAACTCCGGGGGCTGATTGTGGGTCGTAAGGGCCGCCAAGGAGCCCGAAACGCACAGTATTGTCTTCCTGAGCGGGAAAGAGTGCAACCGCATGTACGAAGCTGAGGAAAAGATCCAGGCGATAGCTGCCTGCCGATATCAGCAGAATGCCGCCCTGATACTTGGAATCGGCATTACGTGATTGGGGAACAGAATTCGCTTCTCTTCAAAGGGCCTCTTTTAGGCAGATACGATGAAAAAATAGGGTCAAGAAACATAAAGATCAACGGGAAGGGCCGCGGACTGATTATCGGATATGCGAAAAAGTACTGAGACATACCAAGTCGACACGGTTCTCGGTGGAAAAGGGGAGGGTGAAATATCTTGGGTCCCGGAGATCAATAACATGACTCATACAACCGGGGGGATTTCTTGGAACCGTACCGCTAGTATTATAGTGCCCATGAGAACATTCTAGACAATGGCAGGAGGGTTTCAACAAGTGGAGGGGGCTTAAAAAACGCGGGGGAAGCGCAAAAAGACCGTACAGGTAAAAGATACGATACTTCAAGGGGCCTCCGTACAAAGGAGGACCGTTGACAAAGAAACCGGTAAATAGCTAGGGAGGGCGTTTCGTCCGAACGCTCGCTAGCGGGGGCAGAGCGTGACGGGAGGAGGGCAAACAGAAAAAACGACAACGAGAAAAAAAGGCAAGAGAAAGTAGTGAAGGGGATTTACTGATAGGCATCTGCTGGAAGAGAAATGTGGAGGGGTGTCGCGATCACAGTGAAAGTAAAAAAACGCGGGGAGTCGAAAGACCGATCTAGGCTTCTATGCAGATCTCAAAACCCACCCCTGAGAGGAAAAAAGAGAGATAAGCAGGGAAAGGAGCAGAGCGGCGGATGATCGACGCACAAGCCAACGGGGGGAATCAGAAGGTCGAATGCACCTACAGAAAATACACAAAACCAAGGCGGAGATGCAAAAAAGACCGACGCTTCAAGTCCGGGTCGAAAAGCCGAGGGGGGAACTGTAGTGGCAAGCGCCAAGCCTCAAGACGAGCGACCCGAGAGACGATGCGATCATCAAAGAAAAAGGATAAGCGCTTAAAGGGAGGAGGACTTGGAACAACATTGGGAGAGACAGAAGATGTAGCGATCCTTAAAGGAACGGTGGTTCGACGAGCCAAGCGGTCCGGTGGGGTAAATACAAAAAAAAACAAACCACGCGGCGGGGGGGACCGCACCAGGGAAGGGGGAGCAGAATCCTGGGCCTATAAGGGGTACGGTTCACCGCAACACAGAGGGGGGTCAATACTGCAAATCAGCCACGTTCAAAGGGCGAGGGCAAAAAAGGCATGCGCGGAAAGTCAGAACCCGGGGGAGAGTTACGCGAAAGAGACTCAAGGAGGGAATCTAGAAAGGGAGGCTCGCTACCTCGGGAGTGGTAGAAGGGAAGAGAACATCGACGGGCAACAGTGCCAAGGTTAGCAGGCGCGAACGGGAGAAGTCTTCGGCGATACGGCAGTCCTGCATCGCCGGCGGGCCCGGTTGTCGAAAATTAAGGCGCCACCTAAGGAATGGAGGATTTCAAACGATTCCGAAAAAAAATCTTCTGGGCTGGTCTCGAATTGCAGCTACTACGAAAAACAAGACACTGTTGGTGAGTGGTTAAAGAGAAAAAATGACGGGCGTAAGGGAAATCTATGAGTCAGCAGCAACTCTCCTCTAGGAATGCGGGAGGGGATCTGAGGACTGCGCGAAGAATTGTGAGCAAAGGATACGTCAGAAAAAAAAAAAAAGAATTTTAAGTTCCTCAAAAAAGACTCACCAGGTGAGTAACAATAAGGAAAAAGAAAGCCAGAGCGTAGTAGATTGATCAAACTTGGGAAGGAGGAAGGCCGAAGGGACAGAGCAACTCGATTTGAACACTGAAAGCGAGTTCCGGATCAGAGGAGAGGATCTGGAATTATCAATAAGCGGGATTACTCTAGAGCTTAAGAAGGGCGGAAGGGACAGTGTCTGATCCGGCGGAAGGCGTCACTTCATGGCGGCAAAATGACTATGAGGGGGGGGGAGCGACGCGAAAAAAAAGCTGTGATTAACAAGCTTGATTCCTTCTAGAGAGGAGAGTTACGCTAAATCGGGGTAAAGCGAAGCGGTTACCTACTCATGTGAAGGGAAGAGGCAGGTGGAATAAAAAAAAGTCATGAATGATTTGCACTTCTAAGGCGGAGGATCAAAAACCTCAGAAAAACCTCTGGACGAACCTCAGGGCTAAAATTCTGGAGCAGAGGGGGGGAACAACTTGAACATGAGGTTTGATCAGGGCGAAAGATTTGGGGGGATCATGACAGAAGCGAGCAGCTCCCAAAGGAGTAGCGGTGCTTGAGGGAAAAACTAAGAGCTAAATCCGGCAGGGTCGAAGGTCGGAGACGGGAGCATGTCGGGAGATGCAGCGATCTCAACAAAAACGAGAGGAGTAGAGCTCAGATGAATATGGCGCTTGCGAACCGGAGCGACGCAAGCTGAAGGTTGGCCGCCAAATCGATATCAGCAACAAGGCCCTGGGCGGCAGGGGAAGGGGCTAGGTGCAGGGGAAATCCGATCTAACAACACACAAAAACCAGTTGAGGAAAGTGGGCCACCGTACGCTGGGGGAAAAAAAGGGGGCAGGGAGCCTGCACATAGTCGGAAAAGGAAGCATAAAAGAAAATCAAGGCGCTTGCGCGTACTTTCAAAATAAAAAAAAAGGCTCCTCTGCAAGTCGGTAAAATTCCAATGACGGAGAAAGATGGCGGACACGTCGATGTCCTGAGGGAAAAGTCGAAAAAAAACAGAACCGCGCGCGCCGCTATCACAGACGTATTTGGGGGAAAAAAAACCAATCATCGGCGCCATAATAAGGAAGACCATAGCACCGGAAACTTCAAAAAGAAAAGAAGCCCAGCGCGACACCTCGAAGAGGAGACGAGAGGGTCAGGGACGATAGGAGAACTACGAAAAAGGGACTAAGCTGTGTGCAGCTTGGGCCCATCGAGGTGCACTGCAAAAGGAGGGGGGAAGAGGCCTCAAGGAAGGCCGGAGGACGAGACAGTATATGCACAGAAGGTCTCCACAACCTTGTGCGTCGAGCGGATCAGGCGGCAGAATCCCAAACTCAAGATGAGAAGCGGGAAAAGTGAGGGCTGCACAGTCCCAGGGGGCATCAAAAGAAAGAAAAAAGATCTAAAGAGGGATTTGAAGGGGAGCTGCCAAGGGGAGGGGCAAGACCACGCCGTTCGCGAAGAGAGCTCCAGTCCAGCGAAGAGAACGTTCAACAGAGGATCGTTCAAATACCGAGGGCCGCAATGAGAAATCCGCAAAAAAAAAAGTCTTCACGGCATCTCTCCAACAAAGGGAGGTTTTATAAGTCTCTGCGAACCCGGCACGCCAGTCGAGGCTGGAGGGAAATGACAGAAGAGAAGAAGAACGAAAGACCCAAGAAAACAGCGGTTTCATCAGAAAACCGCCGGAAGAAGAGAAAATGCCACTGGTCGCCCAGTCAAAGAACTATGCGCTTGCTCACACGGGATACGTCGTCAGGACCAGAAGATCCCCGTCCACGCGGGTCCTCGTTGAAGGTTTGAAATACTGTGCAGGGAACGAACATCCGATCTTTTGGGGCGGTGACGAACCGTACCCAAACGAGCTTAGTGGGTGATGGCCAAGATAGCTAGCAACTGGGCCGGCGAAAAGATTGGAGGAGAGGCGTAGAAAAAAGTCATGAGGATACCCCTTAGGGGAAAAAAATAGCGTAATAGAGGACAGTCACGGGGACAAAAAAGGGAGTCAGAAAGCAAAGAATAAGTGAGCTCTCGGGATTCTCGAAGCCCCTATAGAGCGACGGCGTCTGCTGGGCGCTACAACACGGAAGACAAGATAGGAGGATGACAAAAGAAGCAAAATGAAAGGGCAGGTGCGTATCAGGGCGCATCGGTTGGTGGGTTGTCTCGGGTTAGCTGGTATAAGGGGGGAAAAGTCGAAAGGACTTTTCAACAACGAGGGTCTGTAGGCGAGAATAAGCAAGAATCGGTAATCTCTAAAGGGAAGTACTCCGAAGCGTGCGGAGGACGGCGGATGACGAACGACAAACCGCAGGTGTGGCCGTCAAGGTGTCCGAGGAAACACGGCCGCCGAACCCAAAAAGAAGAGACGCCGAAACCTGAGCAGTCGGAGTTGCTCCCGTGTAACACCGAGGGGGGGGGGGAGGTTCACGTGGAAAAGAGCCCGAAAAAAAGAGGACCCTCGAAGAGAGGGCGATCAAACCTAAAAGTTAGGTTGCACCATTAAATTGGGGGGGGGGAAATCGTCTATGAGTTACCACTTTAAGTTTCTGGGTTCAAGGGGAAAACCTGAAAAAAGATGCCGTCATGATCTTAAACTGTCCAGGGTGGAGGGGCGAAAAGCTGTCCGGTTCAAACACAACCCATCCGCTCAAACCTAGGTAGACCGAGGGGGAGTCCGTAGGGAAGAGACAAGAGTGGTTACGGGTCCGCAGTCCCATAATCGGGGGTAAGGTTCGAAGGAACCGAAACTGCCAAGCTATGGAAAAACTGGAAAGAGACACCGTCGACCCGGGGTGAGGATGATCCTGGAAAGGGCATCCAGGCTGCTATGAGAGAGGGAAAAGGGGGCTCTGACAACAAAACACTACACTCACAGACTTCAGAGCAAAGACTGGCTTTGAGCAAAAGTGCGCCTTGTACGTTGAAGGTAAGCGAAGGGGAAAAAAGGGCGGGGGCGGCAGTCCGCCGCCGCCCTGGCAGACTTAAAAAAAAAAAGGCAAAGAATGTGAACAGTGCGTAACTTCAGAAAGAACCTCGGAGCTAAGGCGTTGAGGGAGATAACGACCGAGACACGAACCGGGGTGATGGGAAGCGTAGCGCGACTTAGAAATTCTTGAATTAACCCTGCAAAAAAAAAAGCCAGCCCGTAACGAAGCCGCTGAAGGGAGATGAGGAGAGTGGGCTCTGGAAAATGAGGGGAAGAAGCTAAATTGCGACTAACTCGGGGGATATGCCGTCTGGGCACAAACCAGTTTAGCCAGGAGTACATGACCAATATCAAAAACATGCGCGTATTTCGAACGGTGGTATCGGATAGTAGGCCGATCCGCCGTACAGCGCACCAGAAAGCCAAGAAACAGCTAAGTTCGCAGCGAGAATCAAGGGGAGGGAAGAAAGCGAGAGGGATCGAGGTTGTACAAAGAGAGAGGTGAGGCACAAGGTTGCGGATATAACCACTTCTGGCTAAGGAAGATGAATGAGTGGCCCTTAAAAAAGAAAAGGAAAGGGGGGGGGAGATGAGTCGCTCAGGTCGAAAAGGGAATGACTCAGGGACACGTTCTCAAGGAGGGAAGGATTGAAGGCGGAAAAAACTTCTTTTTAATTAGGTGGTAGTCATTGGAAAAAAAAAACTGATTTTGCCGGCGCGAAGTTCTTGGAGGGAAAAGAAGAAATCGGAATCGACCAGGAAGTCCGATCAAGGAAGAACATAAAATCAAAAACTTCTCATCAATTGCGGAGGCTCTAAAAAAAAAGTTAGATTGGCTTAAGAAATCGATCGCCGACCGAAGAAGGGCAGGATTCGAGGGGTTCATGGGGAAAAAAAAAGGGGCGACGTCCGCTGAGGTCAATACTTCGCAACAATGGAGAATCGGGGGGGATCAAAAAAAACAATAAAATAGATTCATATACTGCCATTCGCTTGCATTTGAGGAAAGACTGGAGAAGCGCGAGAGGATCAGGGGTTTGCCGAAAAAAAAGGAGGCCTAACAATTCCTGAGCCGGCCGTCATGGAAAAACTTGCAAGAAAAAAAAATCAAAGACTCACTTTGCGAAGGGGGAACACAGCAGGGATTCAATAGAAGGAGAAACAACCGGGCATCGATGGAAGGGAAGGGGGGAGGGGATAGGACTTGCCGAAAAGAGCGAAGAGCAAAGGTCACTTCAAAGAGGACGCGCCCATGAGTCATCCGCTTCAGAGACGATGCGAG
>Ga0179593_1605081_pt1 | contig 10251 bp, 17 predicted proteins | sample CZODoug2_1_08_16_FD_185931 | JGI IMG/M metagenome (GOLD analysis project Ga0179593, IMG submission 185931) | Vadose zone soil fungal communities from Angelo Coast Range Reserve, California, USA - CZODoug2_1_08_16fungal (PacBio error correction) | ecosystem: Environmental > Terrestrial > Soil >...
GGAAGAGAGGTGGCAAAAACAAAGACAGCAGAACCGCTGCAATCAATGCCAAGCCGCGACTGGGAAAAAAAAAAAAACTGTACCGATTCGGTCGCATTTGATAAGCGGGGAAAAAAGATGAGTGACAGAAGCGAGGGACGATGGGCTGGGTTTCAAGAAAAAAAGGGGGGGGGGAACCGCACAAAAAGGGTTCGCAGCGTCCAGATAAAGAGGGAAAGGATAATCGAAAAGAGCCTTCAGAAGAAGGCGCCCGGGAAAAAAAAGAAAAGACCTCCCCCACCCATCTCCCCGTTGAAAAACCCCAGAAAAAAGGAATGCAAACGTTTTTCTCTCCTCTAGGGAGAGGGGAAGAGAAAATCTCAGTTTGGAAAAAAAAAGAAACAACAGGCATGGGCCCGAACTTGTCAGATCCGGTTTTTGGGGACAAAAGAGGAGGGGTGTTGTTTTGTCGGCCAATGGAAGAAAGAGGAGAAATCATCCCGTCGATTTTTCCGCGGGGCGGAAGGAAAAGCAGTAAAAAAAGAAAAAAAAGAGAAGGGCCTTCGGGAGGAATGTCCTGTCCGGGGCGGGGGAAGAAAAAGGGGAAGGCATCACGATTTCACCGTTTGGAATTGAATGTCTGCTTCGTCAAATCCATCCGGAAGATAACCATCAAAAAAAAAGGGGGCCGTGCGGCTCTGCCATTCGCGTCTTGGTGGGGGAGGGGAAAGGGAACCGCCCGCGGAAAGGGTGGTCGAAATGCCATTTTCTTTCGGGGAAAAACGAATTGCACCATCAAAGAAAAGGAAAAGGCGGCCAGGCCGTCAGAAGAAACGGGTCGAAAAAAAGGGAAGGTGCCCGTTCACACAACGTTTCCGTCCCGTCCCGATTAGCAAGGAAAGAGAGGGAAGAGAAAGAAAAAAAGAGAAAGACCAGACGGTCGGTTGCGCGGTTTTGCAGAGCCATGAACAAACACCGGAGAGGAAAAAGGGGAATTTTGGGAAAGGAGACGTCCCGCAAACCGCCGAAGAAGGGGGGGGAGAAAGGAAGGTGCTCTCCAAAGGGGTTTTCGCCTTTCCAATGTGAAGAAAGGGGGGACTAGGGGAAAAGCGCAGAGCGTCGCGGATTCCCGTCAAAAGAGACGCAACCACATCCTGATTAAAGGGAGGGGGGAGTGGCACTTTCTCTTTTCAGAAACGGAAACCTTCAAAGGGGAGTGAAAAGAAGAAAAAGATATTCTTCAACCAGGCACAAGAAGAGCCACAAAAGGTTGCCCTTTCCTTGCCTTCACTGGAGGAGGGGATTTAAAAAGTATTTTTATCTTCAGCAAAAAGAGGGGTGAAAAAACACTTTCGGGGGGGGCCTTATGTCGCAGAAACGCCGTCGAGTAAATAGAATTTGCGAAAGGGAGTCCATCAAGAAGTTTGGTTATCGTTACCTCGCGGAATTGTTCGTACGACCTGAAGGCGAATTGGAGGAAAGTTGCAGGGGCCGGTGGTGGTGGGATAGTAAAAAAGGAAGGGGGGGGCCTGGTTTTACTAATATGTTCAAGGCAGGAGACGGGAACGGTTGTCTGGAGAGCTGCCATAAGGGGAAGGGGGGGGAAAAAGAAATTTAACTCAGATTGTTGCGGGAAGGAAGGTGACGGACAAATATCAGCGACTCAGAAAGGTCAGGCACGTATTCAACATTGTAAAGGGCGAAAAAAAGAATGGGGGGGAGAAAAGAAAGGGGGGACGCAAGTCTGCGGCGGTTTTCGGAAAAAGGAAAAAAAAGGGGACCAGCAATTCTTCTAATTCGCCGGGGAACGCTCCAACCTACCGTCCTTTCTTCCCTGCGGGAAGATCTCGAACAAGAAAGGGGCTTTCCGGCCGTTATGAAACGTTGTGGAGGACCGATTTTGGGCAAAGAAAAGGAGTATTCCGTCCTTGCCGAAGGGGGGGGGGGGTAAGGCGAGGTTTCTGGGGAGGAGAAGATGAAGGAAAAGGGGTTTATCGACACGCACTGGGAAAGAAAAAAGAACGAAAAAGAGGCACTCCTCTTTCTTCACAGTGCTTGAAAACACCAAGACTCTCATTTGCATAGCCGCAAGAGAAAAAAATGTCCTTCATCTCCTGCGATGAGGGGGGAAGGGCAAGACTCACACCAGAAAGGGAAATAGTGATGAGGCAATTTTCCCAGCGCGCATACAGGGAGGGAAAAATTCTCAAAGCCAACGTTATTCACCAGGGGGGGACCCGGTCATCGACTCCAGCACCGCTGAAAAATCGACAGGGGAGGGGGGGGAAAATTCCCTTGTGCAAAAAAAAAAAGAAGAAAAGGGGGGGGGAAAAAAACCTATCTTACCAAGTTCGGGCATGCTGGTTGAAGAAAATGAGACCTCCGTCAAATCTTCCGAGGACTGACCTGGAACGCCCCTTTGTGCAAGGGGGGGGGGAAAGCTGGTGTTGTGGAAGGGGGAATGGGGGGGGGAGGAAGGGAGCCTTCTTTCTTTCAGCGAGACAGAAGAAGGCACCCCAGTGGATTCTTGCCGCGGGAGCAGATGGGTAAGGCGGGGGGGAAAGAGGAAACCAGCAAAAAAGGAGGGCCAAAAGACCCAGCTTCATAGAGTAAGCGAAGCAAAGAAAGGGTGCGCTAGGGGACCGTCGCGGCTTGGCATGGGGGAAGAAGTGGCGAAGCAGGACAACTTAAGCTTCCAGAGAGAAAGAAAAAACACGTCGGAAGGAAGAAAAGGGGGGGGGAAGTGCTTCTCGCATTCGACCTCCAGGAGAGAAAGGGGCCAAGCCTCTCACTTTTCCCCTAGGAAGAGGAGCTTGTACCGATTCTGTGAAAAGAGGAAAAGGGAGGGAAAAAAAGAGAATGCTATGAACTATTTGCTGGACCGCACCGCGCATACCAGGGGACCTGTCTTTTCATGGAAAAGGGGAGAAAATTCCCTGAAAAGGGCTACTCAAAGCGCCGAGAAAACAGAGGAAAAACCCCTTGCCCAATTGGCGTCTCAGGGAAAAGAGGTAGTCGGCCGATTTTGCCGGCTGATGAAGGGGGGGGGGGGGAACTTCAAAGGGGGGAAAGAAGAGGGGTTTGTTGCCCAGCGGGCGCATCCAAAACAAGGCAGAACTTTGTCGGCGGCGACAAGAAAGGGGGCGTCGATGACCGGTAAAAGCCGTTAAAAAAAGGGAGGTTGAGAGCTTGGGAAGGAAAAAAGGGAGGTGACGCCTCTGGAAATATTGGCGGAAACCGTTGTGCTGCAGTTTTTGGCTGGGAAGGGACAGCCGCAGAGAGAAGATTGATAAAAAAAAAAAAAAGAGGAGGGGAGGAGGAGGGTGTTTCGTGGTCAAGACCCGCGGCGTGGCAGTTGGAGGGGTCGAAATACCATTGCGTTTAGAAAAAAGAAGAAAAACGGCAAAGAGGGGGAGGGGAGTTTCAACTGCGCAAAAAAAAGAAACGTGTCGCCACGAGGGGGGGAAAAAACACACCTTTTCCAAAAAAAAAAAAAAAAGATGACCTCAAAAAAAAAAGAAAAGGGGAGCAGGAGCGGGACCAGCGCCCATCTTCTCCCGCAGGGAAAAAGCGGTTTGCCGCCTGCCATGGACCTGACTTAAAAAGAAGGGGGGGGGGGACCAAGCATGGCGCTTCCGGGGGGAGAAATTTCGCTTCTCGTGCTTTTGCTGGAAATTTCGTTCTCATCCTTTTCGCGAAGGGATCCAAGTTGAAGAAAAAGGGGGGGAGAATAGCTTCTCTGATATTAGGAACCCGCGCAACACAGAAAGAAAACCAGTTTCAATGCAATTTCGAGGGAAAAGAAAAAGGGAAACTCGCAACAGGGGGGGGGGGAGACGAACGATATTCGGAAAACAAGTGGGAGGATATCCCCACACCAGGGCAAGAATATTTTTGCCCGGTGAGTGGGGAGTATTTGAAAAAGAAGAAAAAGAAACAATTTCTCGTATTGGGGATTCAGCGCTTCTAACTATCGTAAAAAAAAAAAAAAGAATGATTGGCCGGAATGTCGCAAAAAGGGAAAGGAGGGAGGAAAAAAAACGTAGGACTTGAAAAAGATTTTTTTTCACGGATCGAATAAACCTACGAGCTTGGAAAAGTCACGACGAATACTTAAAAGAAAAGGCAAAAGGGGGGGGATATTCCTGCTTGGCCTGGTTGACTAATAAAAGGGGTAGGTCCTTCCAATCAGGGAAATTAGAGTGGGGGAAAGTAATCCCGAGAAATTGAAGAAAAAAGCCCTTTAAATCATGATGTGGGGAAGGGACTGAATTCATCGAATCTCATGCAGGGGGTCTGAAAGAAAAAGGGGTCACATTGGAAGGCGACAAAGAAAAGCACGCGACTCTAAATTTCTCAAGGGAAGAAAGGATCGCCCTGCAGAAAAGATTTTCCAAAGAGGAAGGAAGAAGGCAGCATTCGCACCGCTCCAACAAAAGAGCAGATGGGCGCTGTCCGATCCGGAGAAGGACCGTGGCCGGGAGGAAACGTTGTGGGGGGGGAAAAGGCCGTGTCAAAAAAGAGGAAAGAAGGGCCGCTTTGAAAGACACGTCTCAACGCTTAAGACGTTTATCGGGAAAAGAAAAACAGACAATAACGCCAATACTGCACTACGCGGGCGGAAAGGAGGGGAAAACACCAAGCTCATGAAAGGGGGGGGGATTGTCACATTCGTCATCGAAGGAGGAATTCATTCACCAGCCAAAACTGCAGGAAAGAAAAATGCTGCAATATTTCCATCCGGCGCATACCGGAAAGGGAAGAGAAAAGACTCCATAGTCCAAGGGGGGGGGGGGAAGGGAGGGAAAACGGTCATCTGACTCATCACCGGCGGAAAATCCCAAAAAGGATTGGCCGACAACAACACCAAGATCGTTCCGGGGCAGGAAAAAAAGGAAAAAAGGTTCTGGACTGCTTGTTTTTGAGCGAGAAAGAGGGAGGAAAAAAAAGAACCGGGGGGGAAAAAAAAAGGGAAACTGACGCCACTTGGGCAAAAAAAGAAGGTTTTGTGGCGATGGTGTATAGGCAAGGGCGCCTTTCGTTCTTTCAGGGAGAAAAGGACTTAAATCAAGGAAGGGGGGGAAAAAAAAATGCTGAACGATGGGTAAGGGCGCGGGGGGGAACCATCAACTCGTGAGAAGCGGTCAAATCATTCCTTAATAGAGGGAAAGAAGAAAAAGGCCGAAAGTGTACAGGAAAGAGGAGGGGGCATTTTGGATTTGCACCGGGGAAAGCAGGACAAAAACGGGGACACAACTAGCGTAGGAAAAGAGAGAGGGGAAGAGAAAGGTTTGTCCTGCTGAAAAAAGAAGGGAAAAAGAAAACCGCGACTGTTCCCCTAGCGCAACGCGTTCGCTGAGAGGGAAATTCGCTTTACTCTATTAAGAATGATGGGAGGAAGGGGTGCTTGGCCCATAGCAGGAGGAACGGAAAGCCCTGACCATAAGGGAAGGGGAAAGGGGGAACTTTAATTCATCGACATCCTCTCGCCTGAAAGAAGGAATTACCCCATCCTCACAAAAAAATAGAAAAAAAAAATGGCGTCCAGTTCCGCAAAAAGGGGGGATAGGAAGAGGGCTAGAGCTAGAAAAGAGAGGGAAAAACAACCATCATGTCCCGAAACTTTGGTCAGAATAAAAAAAGGAACGATCTTGTTGTTGTTGTCGGCAGGGGGAAGGAAAGAACCCGCGATTTTTCCGCCTGTGCTGGGGGGGGGGGAGGAGGAGAAATCCAGGTTAAAAAAAAAAAAAAGGAGGGGAAGGTAGATGTCCGTTTCCGTATGCGCCAAACCAGTGGCCTGCAGTTTTTGGCTGGGGAAAAAGCATCCGCAGTCGAGCACGGGGAAGGGAGATCAAGCGAAAAGAAGGGAAAGCGCGTCTTGGTGTTTTGAGGGAGAGGCGTGCAGATTGTCGTTATTGTAGGGGAGGGTGTCGATCACCGTCTTCACGCGAGAAGAGGGGGGGGCAGAAAAAGAAAGGGGGGGAAAAAAAAAAGGTTCCTGAAGGACCGTCTAATACTTTCAGAAAAAGCCCGTTCACACCACAAAGCAAGGCCACTTTTCCTCTTTCCTCCCTCAGCCCAGAGAAAAAAAGAAGGCCCCTCCGGGAGGGGTGACCTCCTTCTTCCGCGGAAGAGACTTGCTGTAAACTTTGGGGGGACATGGCGCTTTCCCGCAAACGGAACATTTCTCTTCTCTGCAAGGGTCCAAAAGATCTTTTTTCGCCAGGGAAAGGGATAGGAACTGAAAAAAAAAAGAAGAGAGGATATTTCGTCACTGTTGCGGAGCGCAACAACGAAGGAGTTGGACGCAACCAGTTTCAATTGCAAGGGAATAGACAGACAGGGAGGGAAAGAAAGGAAGGATTGGATTAACTACGAAACGATAGAAGCTGTGAAGGAATATCCACAACCACCGGCGGCAAAAGATTTGCAAAAAGGAAAAAGGAAAAAAGAAAAGTTCTTCGTGAAGAAAGGATCGTCTTTAAAAGGCAGCGCTTGTCTAACGATCGTAAAACAGTACGGGGGGGAAGGATTGGCCTATTTCGCAAAAATCCCGTCGAGAAAACATTTTATTCCGAAAAGGGGTCCACGATCGTTAGACAGCGCTGAAAGAGAAAAAAACGAAACTTCATACTAAATACTTAAATTGAAAGGGCCGTTTGGTTTTTATTGAAGGAGCTTGGCCTGGTTGCGAAAGAGGGTTGTCAAAAAAAAGGGAGACTTTTGCTGAGGGCGAAGGTGGCAATAAACTGGGGGAGGGGAAAAGAGGTGGTTGCGCTGCGGGGGGGACGGGCAAAAAAAGGAGGACTTCTTACCTTCTAGAGGGGGGAGAAAAAGAGTAGTCCGAAATGGGGGGGAAAGCGAACGCGAGGGGGGAGAAGGCTTCGGGGGACCAACTGTTTCACAGTCTTGGAGATACCGCCGGCAGCAGGCTTCAACCGCTCCAAAAGAGGGGGGAGCAAATGGGGGCGCTTGCCCGATCCAGGAGAAAAAGAGGGAGAAAAGCAGAATTGAGGGGCCCCGGGGAAAAAGGGACAAAATCTTGGTCGACACGTGGAGGGGGGAAAGAAACGCTCGATGGGAGGAAAGGTGATCTGACACGCACTGGCATTTCGACAAAAAAAAGAGAAAAAGGGATCCTCTGGAGGGGGGAAAAAAAAAAAAACCAATACTCTCATGGCAGAGCCGCACGAAGGATGAGGCAATCGTCCTGCTGCTTCTTGGGGAAGAAAACAGCCAAACTGCATGCCAACGTTAAATCGGGGAGGAGGGAAAAAGGGGGGAACACCAGAATCATAAAGAAAAAAGGCACATTTGCTATACTTTTTTAACACGCGGGAGAAAAGAAAATCGACGGGATGATTGTCGCCGCCGACAAAGGGAGGAAGGGGGGGGAACGAACAAAAAGATCGTGGAGAAAGGGAGGAGGGACGTGACATTCTGTTTTGGCTGGGAGGGCAAATCGGCGAGAAATAGCGGAAGAAAAAAGGGGGGGAAAACACGTGGGGGGCAAGGGGTTTTTTTCACAACGGAGAAATGGGGGGGGTTGATTTTATGAAGGGAAAGAGGAAGGGAAGAGAAACGTCGTCCGCTTACTTCAAGGAAAGAAGCTCGCTGAGAAGGGGTTAAAGCTGGGAGAAAGAAGGGGAAAAGTTCATAGCCGACGTCAAATCATGGAGGCCGATCGGTACAGCTCAGAGCAAGGAGGGCGGCCCTTGGCATTGGATTTTGCACGTTGCTCAGAGGGCGCAATGGGGGGAAGAGTGAAAAGAAACACCACGGAGAAAGGGAATCTTCAAGTGGGGGGGAAAACGAGAAAAAATCCAGCAGAACCGCTGCAATCCCAATGCAAAGCAGAGGAATGGAACCCTAGGGAAAACTGCGGGGAGGGAGCTTACTCTATTAATAATGATGGGAAAAGGTTCCCATAGAATTAGTACCGCAAAAAAAAGAAGAACGGCCAGAATCCTGCTGTGCATGGAAATGGGAAAAGGAAGCGACCGCCGTAATCAGGGTAAAGAAAAGAAAAAATCGCTTTAGCTCTCTGTTACTGAAAACCCCTTGCCAAAGGGGGGAAAGGGGCTCGCCGCTATTTCGTCGGCCGATTTGCCGGGGGAAAAGAGGAAAGACACACCAGCATGTAAGGGGGGGGGGGGGGATTTGCCCAGCGGGCCATTCCCGGAAAAAAAAAAAGTGTCGGCGGGCGACAATCATCCGTAGAAGGGGGGGGGGAGAGGACGATAACCGGTAAAAGAATCCGGTTAAAAAAGGGGAAAAAAGGTTACGTTGGAAGGAAGGAGGGAAAGGCTGGAATATTGCATCTCACGAATTTCAGGGGCTGGTGGGTTCTTAATGTCCGTTGAGAAAGAGGCAGGAAATGTGCAATCCCAAAATCGCAAGGTGCGCGGAGTCAATGCGGAAAAAAAAAGGGGGAAGGGAACCCGCGTCGTTGGCAGATTGGCCGGGGGGCGTTCGATCACCTTCTGAAAAAAGAGACGTTTCTTTTCAACTTCGAAAGGAAGAAGAATAAAAAGTCGAAAGGGAAAACAGTCCTCCTCCTCCAGACAAAAAGGGTACGCCAGCGGTTTGGCGCCTGGAGCGGGGGGAAAAAAAAAAAAAAAGCATTTGCCGCCAGAAAAAAAAGGTTGCCAAAAGAGAAAAGTCGGCCAAAGGAAAAATTCTTAAATTAAAAAGAAGGAAAAAAAAGCAAACTCCGCAGAATTGCGCAAAGGAGCTTCTCCCCCAAAAGGACAGGTTCATCTTTTTTCGGGGGGGGAAGGACCATGGTGAATAGAAGGAAAGAAGGCGAAGGACACTGTTTCAAGTAACCAGCGCACGAAGGAAAAAAAAACAGGACAACCAGTTTCCTGGCAAGTGCGAGGGCAGACCCTCATAAAGAAGGGGAAACGAAAACTATATTCGTCAACCATGCCCGCTGTAGAAAACCGTCAGAATATTTTTTGCCCGTTAGGGAGGGATCGTGAAGGTTCGTAACAAGTATTTTGATGCGAAAAAGGAGGTAGGACTGGGAAAAAGGGAAGGGAGTCGCAAATCCCGTCTTCGACAAAAGAGGGATCAACCATAAGGGAAAAAGCAAGAAAAGGTGTTTTTCACGGGAAGAGGCAGAGGGAAGAGGAAAGACCCTTCACTACGAAAAAAGGGCAACAATATTCTGGCCGGGGGGAAAGAGTTAGAACTTGGCCGGTGAAGAAGTAGTTTAGTCGGAGGGAAGGGGGGAGGGCTCTTTCTGCCCGAGAAATGCAATTGGGTAAAATCCTGTGTGTCGCTGCGGGAGGGGAAGAGAGCGACGCTCTGCTGCTTAAAGGAGAAAAAAGTTGGTAACGGGGAAAAGAAAATTTTTGGAGAATCAAAGAAAGGCTGCGGCGTTTGCGGGAAGCGCAAGAAAGTGGACACAGCAATTATTCTAACGCAGGTGTTAAGAGGCCGAATCATAAAGGAAGTCGTCCATTTCTTTAATCAGATGGGAAAGGAAACCCTCTTTCGCAAATCTCACGTGGGAAAGAAGAGGGGAAAAGTTGTGGTTTTGAACAGGGACCCGGGGGAAAGCTTGGCAAAAGAAGAGAAGTTAAATAAACGCTCTCGGGAGACGTTGATCGCACTCACTTTCATTTAGACCACAAAAGAAAAAAGAGCATCGGCGGCATCATTGCTTCCCAAGAAAAAAAAAATACCGGCATAGAAGAAAAAGGGAAGAGTCGCCTTCGATGCTTTGCCTCAGCGACATGCAAAAAAATAGTGATGCTTTAAAAAGATTGGAAAAAAAAAAGAAAGGACATCGACAGGCACTTCCAGAGGCCACGTGAATCAAATGCGAGACATGGTTTGGTAACCGGGAAAAAGGACGTTATGATTGTCTCCGCCGACCAAGTGAAAACGTGGCATTTCCCGCTTTTCAACAAAACCGAATAGGGGGGGGGGGGGGTGGGCGCGCAGATCATGAGGGCAAAACTGAGAACCCGCACAAATCAGGAAACTAAAAGAAGGAAACCACTTTTTCATGTTTTTTTTCAAAAGGGAGGTGTATCGCTGTTGAGTCGAAGGGCCGAGGACGTTCTGAAGTCTAGAAAAGGAGGGAAGGGGTCTGCTTAACTATTGGTAAGTCGAGGAAACCACAAATCTTTCATAGCCGTGATCGGACAAAGGGGAAAATTGTAACGAATACAGGTAACAGCCTCAGCGAAAGCGGGGAGGAGAGGTATCAGAAGGAAGGGGGGGGGAAGGTTCTTCCTTTAGGTCGCATGGCGAAGGGAA
>Ga0179593_1616923_pt1 | contig 10251 bp, 13 predicted proteins | sample CZODoug2_1_08_16_FD_185931 | JGI IMG/M metagenome (GOLD analysis project Ga0179593, IMG submission 185931) | Vadose zone soil fungal communities from Angelo Coast Range Reserve, California, USA - CZODoug2_1_08_16fungal (PacBio error correction) | ecosystem: Environmental > Terrestrial > Soil >...
CATGGGACTCGAACGGAAAGGAACCGGGAGGGGGGGGGAGAAAAGAGGGAAAAAAAAGAAATAAAAAGAGGGGGGAGGGAAAAAGTCTTCTTCTCCTATTTCTTCACGATGTTGTTTCGTGCCCGAGGAGGGGAGCAAGGAAAGAGAGAGGGAAAGAAAAAGAAAAAAGAAAGGAGGAAAAAAAGAAGGGGGGGCATCGCCTGTCTTCCCTCAATGCTCCTCTTTTCCTCGCCCGTCTCTCCGAAAAGAGGTAGGAAGATGGAAGGGGAAAAAAAAAAGGGGGGAAGAGAAGAAGAGAATGCCTACTTTTTTCTCCGATCGAGGTCGCCGAACGGGACGCGTGAGGAATAGAAGGAAAGAAGAAAAAAAAGGAAAAGAGAAAAAGGGAAGTACGTCTCCGCTTTCCTCGACTTGCACACACTTCTCGCAGCAGATCCGGCACGCGAGATAAGGAGGGAGGGCAAAGGGAAAAAAGAAAAAAGGAAAGGTTCGACGCCGACCTTTGATCCCTCTGCGCTTTTCGCCTCCCATTTTGCCGCGACTGGGAGAAGAAGGGAGGGAGGGGTGGAAGGGGAGAAAAAGAAAAAGGGGGGGGGGGGGTTCCGCCATTCGGATTGTTTCTATCCCCCCTCCCCAAGCCAGCGCTTTAATCTACTGAGTTCGTGATTGAGAAAATACTGAAGGAAGGAGGGGGGGGGGAGGGGGGGGGGGGGAAGGAAGAGAGGGGGCTTATTTCCGTATCTTTCATCCTCAACATATACCGCGGAGGCTCTCGATCAGGTCTGTTACGGAAAGAAAAGAGGGGAGGGAATTGTGCCATTGGCGCCTTGCTGCATTTCTCCCATCGGATAGCTCCGCGTACGAATTCGCTGTCCTAGGAAGGAAAGGGAAAAAAAGAGAAGGGGAAAAAAAGAGGGAAAAGAGAAAGAGGGGCCTCCGCAATCGTTCGACAGTTCGGTTGTCGTTTCTTGTCGACCTCGGGATATAGAGGGGAGAGAGAAAGGGAAAAAAAAAAAAAGGGGAAAGGGAGGGGAAAAAGGGAGGGTAAGCGCTCTGCGATGTGATCGCGTTCTCATCCTATGTCTTTTTAAATCCGATTATTCTTCGTGCCAGATCGACAGGGGAAGGGGAAAGGAAAAGGGGGGAGGGGAAAAAAAAGGGAAAAAAAAAACGAAAAGGGAAAGGAAAAGAGTTCCTCCAAATCTTAATGCCCTCCGAAGTCGCATAAAGTTGAAGAAAGAGGGGATGAGAGAGAGAATAGAAAAAGGGGGAGGGAGCCCTTCCACACTCCGCCATCTCCTCTATCTTTAATTCTCCCCGTGCCTACCTCGCCACCGTAGAAAACGGAGAGAAAAACTCTATTTTTCCGCTCTCTCCCTCCTACTCTTCTCTATCCCTTCATCACATTCCGAGAGACGCAGACGGTATAGCAAGGCCAAAAGAGAGGGGAGAGAAAAAAAGAAAAGGGGGAAAAGATCTAAGCGCCGTCCTGACCCTCTATTCCGACCATCTTAAAGCAAGGGGAAACTAAAAGAAGAGAGTGGTGAAAGGAAGGAGGGAGAGGGGGGAAAAAAAAAGGGGGAAAATAAGACCATCATCGTTGTTTACCGTTTACTCCTTCTTCACCAACTCGACTTCACTGGTCCGCAAACAAAAAGGGGAGAGAGGAAAAGGGAAAAGGGGGGGGGAGGAGGGGAAAAGGAACGTCTTACCTCACCTTCCTCAAATCTGGAGACTGACGGTCCATCAAATCGGGGGAAGGAAGGGGGAAGAAGAAAAGGGGAGGAGATCTTCACTTCTTGTAATCAACCTTGGTCTCTTTACCTGACTTCGGCTGCACCGATCAGATAGAGGGGGGGGGACGGGGGAGAAGGAAGGAGTCCTTCCGTCTTTTGCTCCGTTCGTTTCGATATAGCCGCATCGGGAGAGAAAAAGGGGGAAAGAAAGAAAAGGGGAAAAGAAAGGAAAAAAGGGGAGACACGCTTGTCCGAGTGGTTCAACTCGGCTTTCTCTCTTCTCAAACAACGACCTTAAGAAAAGAAAAAGAGGTAGGGAAAGGAGAAAGACGTTTCTTATTTTCTCCTTTTCCTCCTCCTCCATCTCTTTTTCATCATTCGTGAGGTCTAGAAGAAAAAGGGAGGAAGAAAGAAAAAAAGGGGAAAGAAAAGGAAGGAGGAAAAAGAAAAAGAAATTCTTCCAATCAATCCTTTCCTATTCCCAATTTAATCGATATGTGAGCCAAAACGAAAAGCATGAAATTGAATTAAGAAAAGAGGGGAAAAAAGGGGGGGAGGGGGGAAAAAAGGAGAATCGTGCAGCCTTTATTTTCAACCACGTGGCCGCGCTCGTGCTCTATGAGCAAAGCGAAAACACAGAGGGGAGAAAGAAAAAAGAAGAGAAAAAGCGCGCCAACTTTTTTTAAAATCCAATTCTTCGATTCTGCTTCTGCTCTGCAGAGGCATCAAGAAACAGGTAAAGGGAGGGGAGGAGGGGGGGAGGGAAAGAAAAGCCATTGGTCATAGGGGACAGTTTTATTTTGTTCCGCCTTACAGGGAAGGGGGTGGAAATGAAGGGGGGGGAAAAAAAGAAAAAAAGAAAAAAGGAAAGGGCCTTCTATCTACCTCACTCATGCTTTCCCACGCGATTTGGAGGCAGGCAAAGGAGGAATAAAAAAAGAGGGAGAGGGGAGGGAAAAAAAGAAAGGGGAGGGTGAGGCTCATATTCCATTCCTATTTTTGCAACCATCTCTTGCCCACTCTTGGTCCACTCAACTCCGCGTAAGTGCCAAGAAAGAAATAGAGGAAGGGAGAAAAAAAAAAGAAAAAAAGAAAAGAAAGAAATTTGGCGCCATTCCCAATGTATTCCTCACTTCGTCCTGTAATAAGTCCGGCAGAGAAAAGGAAGGGGGGAAGGGAGAAGGGGGAAAGTGCTCTATTTGCGTTTATTCATCCACCTCCTCCCAGTCACCAAAAGGACGTAACAAAAGTTGATGAAAGGAAAGAAAGGAAAAAAGGGGAAAAGAAAAAGGAAAAGATCTTTCGTTCTCTATATAAACTCCTGTTGGCGGACCAGTAAGTCGAGTTGGGGAAGCAGGATGAAGGGGAAAAAAAAAGAAAAGAGAACGTAATTTCAAACTCCCTCTTCTCCGTCATGCCACACGAGAGAGGGGGGAAAGGGGAAAAAAGGGGGAAAAAAAAAGGAGAAGGAAAAAGATCCCAATCCTCTCTTCCTAGTCTTTCGACGTAACGAACAGCCTTGGCATGGGCTATACGAGGAGGAAGAGAAAAAAGGAAAAAAAAAGAAAGGGAAAAAAAAAAGGAAAGAAAAAAAAAAAAAAAAAAAGGAAATGTGGACTCTCTACAGGTTCCGACGCGTTTCGAGCTTCTGCACTGGCGCATTCACGCTCGCGGCGGACGGGGATGGGGGAAGGGGGAGAAAGGAGAAAAAAAAAGAAAAAAAAAAAAGGCTTCGGCTGGGCATTCCCGCTGTAATCGATCTCTCCTTGGCTTGATCGAGGAGGACAATGGGGGCGGAAAAGGAAAAGAGAGGGAAGAAGGGAAGGAAAGAAAAAAAGGGGAGGAAAAAAGGGGAACCGCCATCGTCTACGCCCGCTCGATCACATCGCCGAATCTCTTACCCTCGAAGATTTGGCGTATTCAGCCGGTGACCGACGCAGGGAAGAGAGGGAGGAAGGGGGGAGAAAAAAAAAAAAAAAGGGAAAGAAAAAGTCGGCTTCTGTGACGCTTATACCATTATTCTTTCTTCATCCGCATCTACTGACGCGCCTAAATCGAGCAGGAGAGAAGGAAAAAAAAGAAAGGGGAAAAAGAAAAAAAAGGAAGAAAGAAGACCGATTGGTTCCCGCAATGCCTATTCCCCCTTATTCTTAACAGACCTTCTCGAGTCGCCTCCGCGGTATATGTTGGGATGACGAGAAGGGAGGGAGGGAGAGGCAAAAACAAAGGGGAAAAAATGCTCACCTACCGAACTCAGTATCTTCATCCTCTTTCTTTGTCTTGGGGATCGACCTCCGAATGGGCGGAAGCAAAATCCGGTGAGTTCCAAAAAATGGAAGGAGAGGGGAGGGGGAAAGGGAAAAAAAAAAAAGGGGGGGAAAAAAAGGAGGAGGGAAGAAAAATTGTTCAGCGAACCGCTCCTATTTTCTCACGATGTTCGGCTTCGAACCGTTGCCCAAGGATCAGTGATAAAAAAAAAGGGAAGAGAAAAAAGAAGAAGAAAAAGGGAAAGCTTCCTTTATCTTCTGCTATATCTTTTCAAGTCGCGAAGCTGCGCTCTAAGGGCTGCACCGGGGAAAAGAGAGTCAGGGAAAGGAAAGAAGAAAGGGGAAAAAAAAAGGGGGGGGGGGTTTTTTTTCTCTGCTACCTCGATCGGCGCCAACACGGACTCGAAGGGGCGGAGAAAAGAAAGGGAAGAAGAGGAAAGAAAGGAAAAAAGAAAAGTCTTCTATCCGTTCCTTATTCCCCCCTCTTCTTCCTTGCGGGACGCCAGCGCGATTGAAAAGGGAAAAAGAGAGAAAGAAAAAGAGAAAAGAGGAAAAAAAAAGAAAGTGTCCTTTTCCTCTCTCTTCTGTGCTAAACTCCGCTGCACTAACACTCGTTGACGCCATAAGTCCGACGAAGTGAGAGACAAAAGCGGGAGAAGGGGGGAGAAAGAAGAAAAAAAAAAGGGGGGGGGAAAAGGGGGGAAAGAGAAAAAAGAGAAGAGGAAAAGATCGAGCTCATTGTCTCGAATCGGACTTCACTTTCTTCTCAACCGATTCGGCCGGCCCACGGTCAGAAAAGATGCTGTGGAAGAAAGGAAGCGTCTTACTCCTCTTTTTCAACTATTTTTTTCGTGCCCGAAGGCGTTTAGCCACGACGCGCGAGGAAAAAGAAAAGAGGGAGAGAAGAGGGGGGAAAAGGAGGGAAGAAGAAAAAAGGGGGGGGAAAGAAAAGGAGAGGCTTCCCGCAGGCTCTCTTTTCCTCGCCCTTCTCGTCCTCCGACACTCGTCGTGTCAGGGATGAACGGGGGAGAAAGAAAAAAAAAAGAGGAAAAAAGGGTTTCGCCTATCGATTTCTCCTACCTTCCCGCGTGCGGATAGGACGGAAACAAGAGAAGAAAAGGAAAAGGGGGGGGGGAATTCCGCGACTTGCACACGCTCTCGAGCAGAGAAGAAAAGAAAAAGGAAAAAAGGAAAAAAAAAGGGGAAGGGAGGGAAGGGATCAATGATCCTTTGTCAACTTTTCGACTCCTACCTCTTGAGCCCTCGGCGCGGTTAGATCCCAATTGGGAAGAGAAGGGGGGGGGAGAGGGGGGAAAGGGTGCAAACTCTCCTTTAATTTTTTTACAATCAAACGGATTTTGATTGACAGAAGGGGAAGCGGGGAAAAGAAAAAGAAAGAAAAAAGGAAGGCTTTTGGCTCGTTTGTAATATGCTTCTGATGCTCGTCCATAAATCGAAATAAGAGGCGAGTCGGGAAAAAGGAGAAAAGGGGGGGGGGAAGGAAAAAGAGAAAGAGGGGAGAAGATCTCATTTTTTACTACGTTTACTCCTCATCGGGGAATAGAGCAGGGGGCGGGGAGAAAAAAAGGAAAAAAGGGAGAAAAAAGAAAAAGGAAAAATGCTCTGTCCTCTCCCTCGAATTTCTCTCTGCTTGCTCGAGGTGGAAGGAGAGGGAAGTGGGAAGAAAAAAGGAAAGGGGGACTGCCTCCCTCAATGCGTTTGACAGGTTTTCGGTGGAAGGGGAAAGGAAAAGGGGTTCTCACCACAACACAGAGGGGGGGGGGGAAAAGGGAAAAAAAAAGGGAAAAAAAGAAAAAGGGCGCGGTCCGTAGCCGAATGGCGGTTTGAATACTATTATTCTTCTTCGTGCCAGATCGACGGAGGCCGATGAAATGGGGGAAGGGGGGAAAAAGGGAAAGGGGGGGGAAAAAAAGGAAAAAAAAAAAGAAAAAAAAGGATATATCTATTCCATCGGTAAACTCCCGCCGAAATCAATAAGTTGGAAGGAAAGAGGGGGAAAAAGAAGGAAAGAAAGAAAAAAAGGAACCATCCTCCTCGAGCTGAATTCGCCCTTCCTACTCTCGCCACGCGTCGGCCCCTGTTCGAAGCGTCCAAAATGCAAGTGAGCGAGAGGGGAGGGGGGGAAAAGAAGGAGAAAAAAAAGGAAGTAGCCCTCCAATTCTGTTCTTTACTGGGGAGGGGGAAAAAGAAAAAAAGAAGGGGAAAAGGAGGAAAGGCCCGGACCCGCGAGGTTATCATCTTAAATCAAGTGTGAACATAAAAGCCGATCGTGTGCATGGCCGAAGAATAAAGGGGGGGGGGGAAAGGGGAAAAAAGAGGAAAAAAAAAAAAAAAAGGACGATTACCTCATCCAATCATCTTGGTGATAACCCGTGTACGACCGGAGGAAAAAAGAAGGAAAGGAAAAGCCCTATCCACTTGAGAGGGGAGAGGGGAAAGAAAAGGGAAGAAAGGAAAAAAAAGACCTCCTTTCACAAATTTTTGTACTCCTTTTTGTTTCCTTGCGTCTGTTTGCTGCATCAACGCCATCGGGACGAAACGATCAGGGAGGAAAGAAGGGAAAAGGGGGAAGGGGGGGAAAGGGAAAGGATTACCTTCCTCCTTTCTTCCTTGCCATTTTGCAATTTCGCCAATTTCTTCCCGTCTTTGGCGAAGGAGGGAGAAAAAAAAAGAAACCTCCGTCATCGATTTCTTATGGGCAAGGAGAGGGGGAGGGGAAAGGGGAGAAAAGGATCCGTTTCTCCCTACACGTCACCTTCATAATTTCTTTTAATCGTTGAACTCACGCACGGCGGGAGGAATGAGGGAGAAAGGGGAAAAAAAAAAAAGCCCATCGTGTCCCTTTCATGCTTCCGTAGACGCTTTGAGAGGCAAGGGGGGGGGAAAAAGGGAGAAAAAAGCCTGTCCTATGAACCATGGAGCGAGAATTTGAATCCCAAAACGAAAATCTGATTTCAGCAAAGAAGGGAGGGGGGGGGGGAAGGGAAGAGGTTCTTTGATTTCCTATCATAGTTGTCAAATAGCAGAATCGCAGCATTGAGGGAAAAAAAAGGGGGAGAAAAAGAGAAAAAAAAAAAAAGGAGAGATTCCACGATTTTGGGCAGCTTGGTCTCCATAGAGCCAAGAGAGGGGAAAAAGGGGGGGGAAAAAGAAAAAAAAAACGTATCTTTCAGATCCCACTCTCGGCCACCCGCCAGCGCTTGTGCAGGAAAAAGAAGAGGGAAAAAAGGGGGGGGAAAAAAAAAAAGGCGGAATGTGTCTTCATGGCAGAAGCCGGGGAAAAACAAGGAAGAGAAACAGAGGGAGAAAAAAAATTCTAGAGAACCTCACGCTTCTGGCCCACGCGAATGGGGGCGGCGGGGAAAAGGAGGAGGAAAGAAAAAAAAAAAGAAAGGAAGGGGTGCCGTTTCCGGCCTCCCTCTTCTCATTGGCTTTTGAGGCGCATATTCCAGCCGATTGATCAAATCAAGATAGGGAAAAAGGGGAAAAGAAAGAAAGGGAAAAAAAGAAGGATATTGCCCTGTCTCTCCGATGCGTCTCTCATCGACGACTGCGCAAAAGACGGGAAGAAATTGGCGCCATGCCCATGGCAGGACGAACGGCGGACAGGGAGAAAGTTCTCCAAGCCTGACTATCTCTTTGATTAACTCTATCTTTCTCGATGCTGTTTGATTCAGCCACCGCCTACAGGGGAAAAAAAAAAGGGAGAAAAGGGTGAGAGGAAAAAGGGAAAAAAAGAAAGCCACGCGAACGTGCAGATCGGGCTTTCTCTGATAGAACCGGTTGTCGGACCAGTGAAGTCAGAAGGGGGGGGGGAAAAAAGGGGAAGAAAAGAGAAAAAAAAGACCTGGAATTTCAAACTTCCCTATATCCGTCCATTCACACGATCGGGCTTTTATTTTTCCCCTGGCTGGAAGAAACAGGGAAAAAATCCGTTCTAGCGGCAAAATGTCTAGCTGGAGGGAAAAAGGAAAAAAGCGATGATGCGTCTCGATACTCCTCGTCGTTATCGGCGGACCAATCTGAAGCCACAACTGTACAGGAAAAAGAAAAGAAGAGAAAAGGAAAAGAAGCGGCGCTTCTGTTTTACTTGTGTCGATCGACAAAAAAAAAGGGAGAGGAAACTGCCGGGACTGCAACTTATGACTTTCGCGGGCATTACCTCTGGAATCGATCTAGAAGGGGAAGGGGAGGAAGAGAAAAAAAAAGGCGTACAATCACAATTCGCGGCCTCCTTCTATCTGGCACCTACGAATATAGTATGTCCACCGCCCATCGGCTACGCCCGAGAGCACATCGACGAAGAGAGAAAAGAGGGAGGGGGGGGGAGGAAAAGAAGGGAAAAGGAAAAAGAAAAAGGAGCTAGCCAGGTCGCATATAAACTACCACCTAACCTCTAACTCATTTGCGGAGGGCATTCGGCTTCGTGAAAGCGGAAGAAAAGGAGGGAGAAGAAGAAGGGAGCTCTTCTATCCTCTTGTCTAACTTCATCCCTTCTCCAATGCGCACAAGCGCATCATTTCGACCGGGTTGGTCCAGGTGTGGTTCGCCGAAAATGAAGAAGGAAAAAAGAGATACTTAAATATCCTATATGGATATGTCACGCACGAAGCAGAGGGGGAGAGAGAAGAAGAATTTTGCAGCATTGATCTGCTCACATAACTAACTCAGTAGCTTTAATCGCGGGAGGTGGGAGGGGAGGGGGAGAAAAAGAAAAGGGGGGGAAAAAAGAAGGGGGAGCCGCATTCCAATATTTTGCATTCCCTTTCCAAATGAAAACGCCTCTTTCCACAGGATCAGAGAGGAAAAGGGGGGGGGGGGGAAAAGAAAAAAAAGAAAAAAAGCAAATAACGCCTCGTGTCGGGACTCTGACATACTGCCCACCGACTCGAAAAATGAAGCTCAGCGGGAGGGAGAGGAGGGGAAAGGAGGAAGGAAAAAAAAGAGGGTAGGCTAAGTCACACCACACTCTGTCTTCTCCGTGGATCTCGTTGGTGCAGGCGAGCAAGAAAGACAGGGGAAAGGGGAGAGGGAAGAGGGAAAGAAAAAACACCTCTTCATTTTGTGCTTAGATCTTGAGACTCGTCTCGATCAATAGGCGAGAGCCCGGAGAAAGAGAGGGGAAGGAACAGAAAAAAGCGCTCCTTGCGGGACGCAGCGCGTTATGAACTCTTAAACCATCGCGCGCGCGATGCCCATCCAACATCGGCAACACGGAACGGGGCGTAAAACAGGGAAAGGGGGGGGGGGAGGGGAGGAAAAGAAGAGTGCTAAACGCCTCTTTCACTAACAACTCTTTTTATCAATATTATTCCGACGCCTTTGCCTCGCAGCCCATCGCTGCCAGTGTCGAGCAGGGTAGAATCAGCAGAAGGAAAAAAAAGAAGAAAAAAAGGGGGAAAAGGGAAAAAAGAAGAGGCACGTTTTGCGGCTCAACCGCTCGGCCGGCCACGTTCCGCACGCTGGCTTTTTCCGGCCGGCGAGGCGACCTGTCGCGAAACGGCAAGAAGAAGGGGGGAGGAAGAAAAGGGAAAAAAAAAAAGAGAGCAGGACCCTACACTGCTGGTCTCTAGGTTTTCCTCTCTATTCTTCCCATCAGGGTCTTTACGCGGCCGGTGCCGATGTGGGGAGGGGAATAGGGGGGGAGGAAAGGGAAGGGGGGAAGAAAAAAAAAATCGTTCAGTCTTACTTTTCGCGCTCCTAGCCCCGTCTCGTCTCGCGCGCGCCTAGATGATAGAAAAGGGAACAAGAGAGAAAAAGAAAGGAAGAAAAAACGATTTGGTGGACTTCGTCGCGTGCGGGAAGGTATTCGTGCTTCGACGCGATCTTCCCGGGCACCCGTTCGGCGCCGCTTCCGAATGTGGGGGGAAAAAGAGAGAGAAAGGGGGGAAGAAAGGGAAAAAAAGAAAAAGGAGTTTGTTGAGTGAGCCGTGATCAATGATTCCTGGTCAACGTTCGAACGCCGACCTCTTGAGCCCCTCGCGCGGACCTCAAAGGGGGGGGGAAGAGAAAGGGAAGAAAAGAAAGGGGGGGGGGGGGAGCGTATTTTGGACCATTTTTTTCCAACGCGCCTTGAAATTGTGTTGAAATCAAACGGCTTGTGAGTCAACGACCAGGAGGGGGAGGAAAAAAAGAAAAAAAAAAAAAGGGGGGATGTCTTATGCTCGGTCAGAATCTGAACTAATCGTCGTCTTGCGTTACAATCATCCATATTTGGCTATTTCCGT
>Ga0179593_1316647_pt1 | contig 10250 bp, 9 predicted proteins | sample CZODoug2_1_08_16_FD_185931 | JGI IMG/M metagenome (GOLD analysis project Ga0179593, IMG submission 185931) | Vadose zone soil fungal communities from Angelo Coast Range Reserve, California, USA - CZODoug2_1_08_16fungal (PacBio error correction) | ecosystem: Environmental > Terrestrial > Soil >...
TCCAATTAAAGGAACGGAAAAGGCCTTTTCAACTACACCCTAAATGGACGTCTGCCGTGACACTTAATCAGGTTGCGTCGAAAAGGTGGGAAAGCAGTAACCCTCGTTTTGACATAGTAAGAAGGGATCCATAGGGGTAGGGCAAGTCCTGTGCACTCACGGAAAAGGGGGAAGTGGGAAAACCAGGAATGAACTGTGAGAAACGTTGGACCACACCGCGGGGTGGGACCTTCCAACCGCAGGGCCCCGGAAAATAAGTTAAAGAGACTACTAGCATAAAAGTTGGAAGAGGAACCCAACAGAAGAGAAAAAAATGTCCGAGGGACTAAACCTCCAAGGAAGGGAAAGCCTTTACAAAGTTGGGTACTGGGGACCAGCCGAGTCGGCAAGAACAACGCCAATTAGGGAGGGGGGGGGGGAGGGAACTTCACACCGAGGTTCTGCATTGGGGGGTTCGTGGGCGTGACATGGGAACCATGATGGAATCCAGGGGGAGAAGGGTTTGGTCCAAGGGCAGGGACTATCAATAAGGGGTCGAAATTTGCGAAGCATCTAGGGAAGGTCGATCCAGAAGAGGGGTCGGGGGGAGCAGCGCTTGGCAAGGTTTGAGAGCCAAACCTCGCTTTTGGCGTGAACCCATATTGTAAAACGGGGGCGGTGGTTGGGGGGAAGCGCGAGCACGTGCATTCAGGGGGTGACCCGTATGAGATATGTGGGAATCCGAGGGGGAAGATGGGGGCAAACCGACTTGGGTATGCGCCTTCTCAGGGGGGGGAAAAATCTCCAACATTTCAAGGGAACGGGGGGAGCCGGACGGAGGTTGGGGAAAAATTTCTTGGGCAAACGGGCTGAAAGGGGGGGCAAAGTCACTCGGGAACGAACAAGAGTTTTGAAGGAGGGGGGGGGGGGAAAAGGGAAGGGATGTACCTTTGGGACAGCTAAACGTCTGTGACCTGAACGTAAGTGGGGCGAGACGTGGCCTGGTCTGAACAGTCAAACACTCTTGCCTTCGCGAAAGACAAACTCTGGCGAAGGCAAAGAGGCGTGTCCATGAGAGCCAAGTTGGGAAGAGAGGGGGGGAACATAAGCCCCGCTGGAGACTTCGATTTGGGTCAATTTAACCATGAAAAAAAAGCTCCATACGAGCTGTCCGGAGACGAGAGGGTACCCGCAAGGGGAAAACAGGACGGTTGAAGGTTAAGTTTTGAGGATTCGTCGGGAGAGAGGGGAGGAAAGGGGAAAAGGAGGTGAGCTCTATCCGCCACGACAAACATGACGAAGAGGGGGGGGAAGAAAAAACGATGGCAAAAAGGAGCAAAGGAAAATCCTGGAAGGTAACGACTCTTACGAGAGTTTAGGTGACTCACCGGAATTCCACCCTTTAAAAAAGTGAAGAAAGAAGGAATCATGACCCTTAGCCATCCGTTGAGAAACTGGAAGTTTGAGAGGACGTGGTCGGAGGTTCCGAAAAAGGCGTTGAAAGGTCACGAGAGGAGGAAAAAAGAGGGGATCCATTCGTAGAGGTTGAAGGGTCGAAAAGTAAATTCCCGCTTTAGAAAAAAAAAAATCACCTCACCACACTCAAGCACGAAAAGAAAATCCTTAGGCCATCCGCGGTGCGAAACAGCAAGAACTGGTTGAAAAAATTCATGACAGTAGGGGTGCTATTTTTCGAAAAAAAACATCAAGCGGGGGGTGGGGCTCAGCCTGAAAAGGGGGGTGGGATTGCACACATGGCATATCCCGCGGTGTCATCAAGGCAACACACAAAGATTAGTGAAGAGCGAGAAAGCGGAGAGGACCCGGGGGGCATACAAACGAAATAAACAATCTTTAAAGCAAGGAGGAAAAAAGGGATGTGGGGGAAAAAGACAACGTTCTAATACTGAAAAACATCCGAGTGCCATACAGGACAAGGTTATTCGGGGGAAAAACTACTCCTCTCCCGAAGAGCAGGTTCGAATGGCTTGGAAAAAAGGAGGGGGGGATGTGCAGGTTTTTATTGTCTTCAGGAAGAATTCCCGAAATCTCAAAAAAAGTGATCCACGTGAGAAAGAAGGCTCCTACAACGAGACCGCAAAGAAAGGTGGGCATAAAAAAAAAACGAGGAGGACGGTGCAGAGTGAAGAAGGCTTCGGTCCAGTTTTAATAAAGTGGATCACATTCCCTCAATCCGGAGGGAAGTAAAAAGCATTCTTTTTTCCAGCGGGTACGGAGGCGACCAGGAGCAGGGGGCAAAACAGCCGCTCAGAGATAGAGAGCAACGATAGGTTGTCACCGAAAACACATGCGGCCCGGGCTCCTAAAAAGGAAAGATCAAACAAGGGGGGGGGGGGAATATCGGTGAGGGGTACGGAGATGAGAGAAAGCAGGCCGCTCTATGGGGGGAGTAAAAGTATCAGGGTGGCGGAGAGGGACACAGAAACGGACGCCGAGCGTCTGATCACTAGGGGTCTTCAAAGAAAGAAAAGCTAGTGCTATTATAGAAGATGACGGAATGATTGGCGTGAGAACTAGCTCAAGAGTGGGGGAACAGGACCCCAAAAAAAAAAAAAGGGAAAAGCAAAGGCGCCGCTAAAAAACACTGCAAGGATCTTTAATACAGGGGCAGTCGGAGCTGGAACATATTGCAAAGGAGAAAGGAACACCACTCCCCTTCAATATCTCCTTTCGGATAGGGGGAAAAAATGGGTAAAAAAAAATTGGGAAGAAGGAAGAAACACCGAAAAAGAAAGGGAAGGCAGTGCATTGAATTAGTGGGATTCGTCAAAAGAACGCGTCCGAAACACAGAGGCGGAAAAAAAATACGTCCCCTCGACCCCCCGAGGGGGGGGAGAGGAAGAAGCATTGGAAAGGGCGAAGACACCACAAGGGGGAAAAAAAGAGGAAACTCCTATATTGTTTCAGGGAAAAACGGTAAGGAACTGGATCTAAGAAACAGGGGGATTCATCAAACCGAAAATAAAAGAAGGGGAGTATTTCGACCATCAAGGGATTCAGAGAAAAAAAAGTGTGCGACGATTTGTGGTGGCGACAAGAATATTTTGGGGGGGAGGAAAAACCTAAAAAAAACCATAGAAATGGGGAGGAAATCCGGGGAAAATGAAAGCACGTGAGAACTCAATTTTAGGGGGGGGAAAAAAACGTCGGTGGAATGGAAGGCTCGGAGAATGTGCTTTGGATGACTAAAGACTAAGAAAGGAAAAAAAAGGAACCACGGGGATCGTCCTTGGAAGGGGGGGGGTTTAGTTAAAGAGTAGCTGATATGGACGACCCTGAAAAAGAGCTGACAGAGGCGTGATTAACTCAGGGGGAACTATGAGGATGACAAAGAAGGAGACATGAAAGGGAAAAGGCACCACGGCTGTGGTCAAGAAAGGGGGGGCTGGGAAAAACAAAGGGAAATGTCACTGAGTGTTTTTCAAGAAAACCGAGGGGAACCAAGTGGGAGAGCGGGAGGGCGATGTCAAAACCGGGGGTAATCGTTTGGGGCCCAAGCTCCGAAACCGAGTACGTGCGACGGAAATCCGCATGAGTCGTGACAAGGAGGCTGCGGAACGGGTGGGGAAAGCACGACGAAACAACAACAACCGAAAGAGATTCCACGTGAAAGAAAAGGAAAAAGCAAAATCAGCACAACCTCCATGCCGATGCCGGCGCCGCAACGTAATCGGGAAGAGGGAGGGGTAACTGAACTGATGTCCGCCGCGGGGTTGAACGAAAGATTTCGATTCATGTGGGGACCTTTCCTCGAGGAAATCACCTGGACGGGTTACCTGCCACCTTCTGCTTTGCGAAAGGGCTTTTGAACACAGCGGGGGGGTGGAGGAAAATGCAGACCGGGTACCGAGGAAGACCCATCAAAAGGTAAGGCGGAACGCCTACCCTTCCCTGCTGATCGTGCAAACCGCATATAGGAGGGCATAACCCCCAAAGAGTGGAGCTTTTCCAGGGACGGGGTCCGAAAAAAGCGGGCAAAGGACCAGCACAACATTACGAGGCAGGGGAGAGGAAATGCGGGGTTCCCGCAATTTGGTGGAGACGTGATTTTCCGTGGAAAACGTATTTCAAAAAAGGGGAATGGGGCCATATGTATTGCAAAAGCCCGTGCAAGTTGTCGAAGCATATATGGAAAAACAAAATCCAACGTAAGTCGTTGCTTGGGGCCAAGCTTTGACAAGGGCGAGGTCAAAGGGGACATTGCTGGAAAGAAAATGTTCAGGATGGTTCCAAAGGGGGAGCGCGAGCATATGAAAAAAAAAAAGTAAGGGGCTCAGACAGGAGATTGTGGGGCCAGGTGAACGCCTCGTTTTGGCCATCCGGTATAACTTAAAAGAAGAAGGGGAAAACTGTAACCCTACATTTACCAGGAATGCACTGCCTGAGCCCTTACACAAAAATTGGGGGGGTTCAAGGGTCATGGGGGGGAACACACCTGGGTTGTTTATGGTTTGCCGCCTAGGAGAAGGGGGAGGGGTTTGAAACAGCTGTGGGTCAGGATATTTCAAGCTTGCAAAAAGGGGTGCATCTACATCCTTCAAGTGGGGCTGCACGTACGCACGGGAAGGCGCGGAGGGGGGGTAAAGTCTGAAGAAACAAACCACTCTTCCGCGGGAGAGACAAGCAAAACCGAGTCAGCAGGACTTACGAGTGTAGCATAGCTGATTAGCACACAGGAACGTGCATCAACAAGGGGAAGCACGCTTTCGCGTTGGTTGTCAATGGAAAGGAGACAAACCGAGTCCTCAGGAAGGATGGCCCCTCCTCCATCGATTTTTTAACCCGGTAGACGAACCATGGGACGTTGATAAAGGAAGGGGGAGGACGATACGGGCTTATACTTACTGGTTGAGGTGACCCAAAATTGGGGTTTCTCAGATACTCCGCACGAGACTGTTTGGCAAAAAAAATGACGAGAGAGGGACCGTACGAAAAGAAAAGGAAGGAACTAAGGGGGAAAAAAAAAATCCTTGCCGGTAACGACGCTTAAGAGTTGTGCATGTGACTGCCCATTCACCCAGCCCCGTCGATATAAAGTAAAAAGTCGCACGGGTGGAGGAAAAAATTGCAGGGGAAAGTGGGAAGAAGTTCCATACAAGTCGTGCCTGAAATAGGGCTCCTAGGGTACAGGCCATTGATACTAGTCAAACAGTCGAGACACCGCCAGGACATCACTCAAAATCATCACCGAAAAACCCACCAGCTCGCCCTTCGAACGCAAGCAAGGAGGGAAAAAGGGGGAAAAAACATACGAGGGGGAAAGTCATGGCACTAAGAATCAGTTAGGGCGAGTGAGAACCAACCATAAGGGGGAAAACTCAGGGTAGCCGTTGAAAAGCCAGGATTTTGAGGGTTATAAAAGAAGAAAAAAAGAAGAGAAAGAAGAGAAGAAAAGGGGCTGCGGGGGGCAATAAAAAAAATCACTTAGTCTCAGGCCACGGCGTTCCAGCGTGATGGGTGGAAATCTAAGGACCTAGCGAATAGACCGGATGCCAGACAGGGTTGGGGAAAAAGTGGGTTCAAGAGAAAGAGAGGAGAGTTCGAAGGGCTGAGCTGTGAGGGCTTGACCTGAAAAGCTGGTTTAAGTGTTTCCGTCTTTCTAATACAGGAATCGCCTCTCATTTCAGAGGACAGTAGCATAGCGCAGGACGGGGACTTGTTCATGCCCGACAACGAATCCCTGCAATCAATTGTGTCACAAAACGGGGGCTGACTTGTCCTCTCATAAAGAAAGGCGCACGGGAGGATGCTGTTGAGAGAAAAATCTCGTAGAGTCGGGGTTAACCGGTTAGGTATTGAGGCCTTTTTCAGGTGCTTTACGAGAAGAACCTCAAATCTTCGGCCATAAATCATGGGAGCGGAGAAGCAAAGAATGGGGGGGCACCTCAACGAATGATACCCGTATCGCTCCGAAAAAAGGAAGAAATTTTTCGATAGAGGGGGGGTACGAGCCGATAAAGCCCAAGGGTCCTCCTGAAGGGGAGGATATCGGTTGCGGCCAAGGACAAAAATCACAAAAAGAGCTGAACTCTTCTGTGGTTGCACACGAAGAACTTGGCGAGATCATGAACATCAAAACTATTAAACAAGCGCATCGGTGGGGGAACGCAAGGGAAAAGGGGGGTGCACATGAAAGGGCGACTCAGTAACCGCAAACTTCTGCCACACCAACTTAAGGAGGCATGGAGCGAAGGGGGAAACAGGTGAAAAGGGAACGAAAGATGACACACTCCCACCGGGACACCCTGGAAGAAGTGGAAAGAACAGGGAAAAAAACAGTGGGAAAATGCGGGAAAACAGAAAAGCGGCATTGCAGCTGGTCATATCGTCACAAAGCTACAATTCAGTACCCAAGTCAGGAAATGCAAGAAAGAGGAAGTCCCAAAAATGATACGAGCAAAGAAAGATTTGCCATGCTCTCTCTCGACATTTGGAAAAAAAGAAAAAAACCATATGGGTCCGGAGGGATGCGAGGGGAATATAACATGCTCAGCGATTCACACTCACCAAAGCAGGGGGAGGATGGGGGGGGCAAGAGCGCTTGGTCGACAACATTTTCAAAATCTTTTGGAGGAGGTTGAAATGGACCTAACAACTACATGTGGGGGAACTGGTCGAGGTACAGGGAAGGCCTAAAACGACCACGTGGACGGAAACCAAAATCGATCAAAAAAGCCGGCTAATTGTGCGGGGGGAAATGGACGGAACGCTCCTAAGGGAGAAGGACAAAACGGACTCAATTCTCTTTTGGGGTAGGGGTCAAATCTGTGGGAAGAATATAGCAAGAAAGGGGGGCGAAAGAGCAGCAAAGGAAGGAGGGGTAGGGCGGAAAATAGAAGTGTAACCCTTGGACCGGGGGGACATTCCAAAAAGGCGGCTGTGTCAAAACCAAGGGAACGAAGAAAGGGGAATGGGACCAGTGGATGATCAAGAAGGTACGCAATGTAAACACTTATTTAAAGGGACGGTATGGAAAATGGCAACAAATGCGGGCGGGGGTAAGTGAAGGAAAAATCTCCGACGAAACCTGAGGAGGGAGAAGCGGATAGTGGGCTGGAGTGGGCCAAGGTCTTTTGAAATCGTAACTGTGGTAATCTCTCAAACACAACAAAAAGGGGGGAAAAATATTGAGAGGTCCATAACCGGCCGCCTTGTTGCGGCCTCTCATGCGGAGAAGCTAAAGACCTTAATAAGGGTCTAGGAGCTGGTCGATAACCGCGGGGGGGGAAAAAAGGGCCCTACGCTTAGGACCAATAGGGTGCCCGGGTCCTCTGCAAGCGAACCTGAAACTCGTGGATGCGCTGGTAAGTGGGGTGAAGTGGAATTGAAAAGTTTGGACTGTCAGAAGAAACGGTTCCAAGAGGACTAGCAGTGAGTTACGCAAACTCAAACGGGAGACTGGGGGAAAATCGGGGGGGACAATCCGCGCGGGAGGACCAGAAATACATATGAGGGTGCCCAATTGGGGAGTTGTTCAGAACTGGGGTCAAGGAAGAAGCACAATTAAGACAGGCGGGGAGCCAGAAGAACAAAAAAAAGTGAAGTCTCGGGTGGATTAATGTTGGGGTTACATTTACCAGGATTACAAAAAACGGGGGAAGAGGTCTTTCCGGGAGTGCGCCAAAGCCAGCGTGAATTTTGGGGTCAGAGTTAGGGAAGCATCCAAGGAAACTGATGGTGGAAAACGAGAGTGAATCTGGGACGATCTAAGCGGGAACCTGGATTAGGTCGCGGGGGTGAACAGAGGGGGGGAGAGGAGGGAAAAGTGATGCCTGTGGAGAGATCGGGGTCAGGGGATCCAGGTGGGTGGTTGCCATCCGTTGGGTAAGACGAGGAAAAAGAAGGGGTGTTAAAGAGAGCAAACGAAAGTTGAAAGTCAGCACAACCAGGTCGGGAGGGTGGGGTTTCAAAAAATTTAGGACCACACCTGGGTGTTCTGACAACGGTGGAGAGGTCAAGGACTCCCGGAGGCGGAGGTTTTTCCGTCGGGGGTGTTTCCCAGGTAACGCTTTCCCTTGGGTCCCTCTGAAACTCCGCTTGCACTCCCTGAAACTCTCCGGTGTTCTTTCGGTCCTCAGGGCGGGTTTCTGCAAGTCCATGGTATCTGGGACGCTTAAGTGAGAAAGACCAAAAAAAAGAGACGAAGCTCTTTGGGGTGGCAGAAGCATGCCCATTTCAGACTAGTGGGACACAAGGTTTGGGGGTTGAAAAGGGACCGAAACGGGCTTCGAGTCGCCGGGGAATTCAATGTGAGACAACCTATATCAGAGAAATGCAAGGCCTTGAGGAATCGACGATCTCGAAGCAGGCCAACTTTGGAGGGTTGATAGTCCTGGTCGCGAAACGGCAGGGGGGACTTAAATGGGTGTGAACATAGTTTAGGAAAGGACGCCGGCAGCGCATGTTTGCAAAAAGGAAAAGGATCATCCGGGTAAATGAAAGGAATGCCAAAAAAGGCCCTCAAGGGTAACGGAAGCTTGATTCTCACCGGCGAATTAAAAAGTGGCAAAGGGGCCGATGGGATGACACAAAAGGGGGGAGACCGTTTTGAAAAAAAGGTCGGGGAGGTTCGTTGCGGAAAGCGGGGGAAGTCGGGGCAGGACCGATAGGTCGAGAAGGGAATCGCCAAGAACTCGGGAAAAAGGACACACAAAAAAAACAGCTTTTCAGGGACACACAAGCCCTCACCCTCTCCAACCCCAGGGACAAAGAACGTAAGACGCTTTGGGGTCAGAAAAACAGGCCAGAAAACAGGGGGGGGGAAAAAGGGGAAGGGAATGAAGGGGAAAAGGGGGGGTCGAGGGGTGCTAACCCCCATCAACGCAAACGGAAAGTGGGGGGCGCAGCACCGATTGATTGTTGGAAAAAAAGGAGCAAAACTAAAAATCGAGAGAAAAAAAACACCTGGAGGAGAAAAGAAGAGAGAGAAAAAGAGGGGCTCTCCATGGAAAAATCGGAAAACCGGGAGACCTTAACTGCCATTTCCCGAACTCGCATGGTCGCCCGAAAAGGGAGGGCTACTGAAAAATTGCCATTAGGGGCAAACCAAACGGTGGAGGGGTGGTCAAAATAGGGGAGGGGAAGGTGAGCTGGTAGGGTCGGACCTGGGTAACTGTGAAGTGATTGAAGGCTGGGAAAAAAAGCAAACTCATCATGTCTATTAAAACAAGGGAGCCGAGAAGGGGGGGAAAAAAGGGACGGGGATCACAACGAAAAAAGCAAGCCGGGGGGGGGGCCATCAAACCCGAAGGTGGGGCCATCCATGGGTCGTGAAAGGGCCAGGTTTAAAGAGAAGCCAACGAAAAGATCACTACTCGTCAGGGACCGGGAAAGGATGGAAGATGCAGTCCTTACATCGGGTACGGAGGATACGCGACTATTAAAACCTCTCTTCCTAGGATAGAGAAACCGAAACTGTGGGTCCTCAAATAAGAAAAATCTCTACTCAAAAAAATCAACCAAAGGGTTGTTCGGGATTTACGAGAGAGGGGAAAGAGGAATCCACATCGGGAAAGATGGGATAGATGGGGCAGTTGAAACAAGAAGGAAAGTCTTTCTGTACTCAGGGGGGAAGCCCGAAGGGTGGCATAATAAGGAGGGTTTACTACGGAGACAATCGGGTGCAGGATAAGCAAGAGTGGGAATAAGACGAAAAAAATTAAAAGCAAGTGAGCCGACACTCCAAGTGCGTTCGGTGAACCTCATTCGGGGGGAAAATATGGGGAAAAATGCAGAATGGAAACGTGAATAGAAAATAAAAAAGGGCAAGCGTCTTTCTCCAGGGGAAAAAGGGTGGTTTGTAAGAAAACCCAGGGGGTTGTCCAAGTCCACACCATAAGAAATTTCTCAGTCAGTATAGGAAAGGGTTGTCAGTCTCAAAACCAGAACCGGAGTATAAAAAGGAGGGCAAAAAGATCGTCACAGGAAATGTATCTATGAACCGAAAAAGAAGGTGAAAAGGGAGAGAAGGCTCGAAACTTGTAAACCCGGAGGAAGAAATGGTTTCCGTCCAGAAAGGGGGGGGGAAAGGGCGATTATTCGACCCAGTGGATTAAGATCAAACACTCAAACCGGGACACAGTGGGCCTCCAGGGGGGGAGGGGGGATACAGAAAGGAACAAAATTTCGGCAAGATTGATTGTTGGGGGGGGGGCCCCTACAGTCGACAAAGGGGGCTGAAAAATCCAGTTGGGGAAAGAAAAGGACCTCCACGAAAGAACCAACTAGGTAATCTTCTCCCGAAGACCCCC
>Ga0179593_1360532_pt1 | contig 10250 bp, 12 predicted proteins | sample CZODoug2_1_08_16_FD_185931 | JGI IMG/M metagenome (GOLD analysis project Ga0179593, IMG submission 185931) | Vadose zone soil fungal communities from Angelo Coast Range Reserve, California, USA - CZODoug2_1_08_16fungal (PacBio error correction) | ecosystem: Environmental > Terrestrial > Soil >...
CCATTATGCCAAAAAACGCAGCAGAAGGGGTTCGGGTCTGGGGGGAAGAAGAGAACGACTGTACGTTCGGAAGGGGGGGTTTGGACAAAATGCTGAGAAAAGCTCGTCAATGCCTTCGACGGATAACCCAGGTCCCAGGGGATTGAACACGAGTCACCCAATCGGAGACACGAGCCAGCTACTCAGGCCGGCAAAAATCGAGTGACAAAAAAATCGGAAGCCTCAAGGGTTCAGGGGGAAAGCAGAGGGCAGCCAATTCCGCTGCCGTGATGAGTTTTCGGCAAAAGAAAAAGGCGTGCTCCTCCAAGGGATAAGGGGGAAGGTAAAGAAGGTTAAAGGAGGGGACGAATGGACGACCGCGAATGAAGGATAAAACCAAGAGTGTGGCATCGAGTTAAAACAGCAAAGAGGGAAAAAAAACTCGAGAAAGGTTGTGCTCCGCAAAACTGGGGTTTCACGAGGCGGCGGGAGGGGCATCAAAAAATGGATCCGCCAGAAAAAAAGTGACTGGATGAAACAAATTTCAGATTCCGCGAAAAAAATCGTGTCGTTCATGCAGGACAAAAAAGGAAATGACAGCAGGGAGGGGACGGGTTCTTAAAAATCATCAGAAGAAAGCTTAATTTGGTCCAAAAAACCTAGGTGAGGGCAATCAAGAAAAATCTCAGTGGGGTAGTTGGGGGTGAGGGGAAGGGCTGGTCACTCCAAAAGAGTATCTCCATGACGAGAATAACAGACCTCACATGAACATGAGGGGGGGAGAATCGGCACACAGCAAAAAATAACGTAACCCTATTGAAACCTAATAATCCGAATATAAGGACGGACTAAAACCCAGAGAGTCAATTGGGAGGGAATTCCTTCCAAGTCGAAAAAATCCTTTCAACAGCCAGTTTCTGGGGGGCGCCCGAAAATGCTAGGGGACAAGGAAATCGCAGATTAATCTCTTAGAACTCGCGATGAAACGGAAAAAGGGCAACAACTCCAAACGGACTTGCAAGGTTTCCTTCTGGCCTGGGTTTAGGGGAGCGGTATTGCAAATGGCAGTGCCACCGAACTGTAAACACACCTAGAACTGATAGGATAGGATTGAATGGACCATAAAGAATCCTGAAAATCGCCGTTAGTGGGTTAAACCAAAGAGGGGGCTTTGTTGGACCAAAATAGAACTGAACCCCGCAAGGTAAACTTTCAAAGGAACAACGGCGGGCGCGTGAGGGGAGTAGTACAAAGAGAGGAGGAATGGGCGCTACAAAGGGGTTGCAGGGGTGGCAAGCAAGGGGTTCACCCTGAAGTGCGAGCAGCTTCAACAAACCCAGTTATGGGGAGCCCAAGGAAGGGAATCTAGGTTCTGTGATTCAGGAGAACTAAACTTGAATCTGACAGCTAAAGCGCGATCAAGTCAGAATCAAGCGAGCGCATGGATAAGCCCCCTGCGCCCAGGGGAAGTTGGAACGGAGTCTTAGGATTGAGCGTCATCAACATGCAGAAGGAAGGCAGGATTTACTGGAGGGCAAAGTAGCCATATCCGATAACCTTTGGGGGGGAGCCGAAAAAAATGGGCCGAGCCTACCCGTCGAAAACCAGCCGGAGCGCGGGGGGGAACGAGCTCTGGACTTTGGGGGGCCCATTAAACCCTCGCGTGACCAAAAGTGTGTCCGTGAGCGATACAAGAAATGGGCCAAAAGGAGAGGGAAGGAACAAATAGGGTGGGGGAAAGTGAAAAGGTCGGAAGGGGGGCGGTAGATTGAAGTTTTGTTGGCTGCCTTGAATGGGGTCACTTACGCGAGGCCAGACAAGGCAAAAAATCACCTTCGGGGATTGGGTATAGATGGGCGGGGGTGGGGAGGAAACTCTCGAACGACACCATACTTTAGAACTCGACATCAATCTGGTGGGTTCGAGCCAAAGAGAGGGAAAGGTGTCACGGCACGCGTCCAGAAGGCAATCATCTGACAAAGACCTCCTGCCCAATCAATTAGAGAACTGTGAATCAAAAGCCAGGGAGTCCATTCCCCCTTTGGGCGGAAGCAAGGAAGGAAAACAGGAAGGAACTCTACTCTGGAACTGTAACTTAAAGTAGAAGGGGAGAAGAGAACCCTCAAGAATGATGAATCTGGACGGGTAAATAACCAACATTCTAACGGAATGGTCCAAGAAAGAAACAAAAGCACAAAACATCTATCATAAAGCACAAAACAAAGGAGGATCATCGGATGGTGGGTTTTTACCGTTGATTGTTTTGCTTGTGACCGTGCCTTAGCATTTTTGTGATTTCCTGCAGCGGCCAGAAGCATAGGAGGCCTTTTTTCGAACTAAACTTGTACAGGGTCCGGAATTAAAAAGGGGACGATTCTAGGCTTTCTGGACGTAACTTCTGCCGCAACGGGTTGAAGACAATGAGATACCAGGGCTAACGGGAGGGGCTCGTAAAGGATTTTGGGAACTGATGCTGACAAGCCAGGGCGCGGTTCAATTAAATTCAGGTGCGAGGGGGGGAAGCAGCAATGGAGAAAAAGGAGTTGACACGTAGAGGGTCGAGAGAACAGAGAGCGCCCACGAAAAAAATTGTTCTATAAAGCCAGACAAGCAGGGGATGGATGCTATTCGCGCCACGTGAAACCAGATACCATAAAAAAAAAGAATCGAAAAGCTAGAAGGGGAAACGTCTTCACTACCAGACTACGCCGGAAAAGGCACGGACGTAAGAACTTGGCGGTCCGTCTCCATATAGGACAGACACGAAAACCTGGGAACGAGGTTTAAGGAAGTTGGGCCAAAGTTACAAAACGCTCGGAATTAGTTGTCGGAGAGCTGCGATGGAACATTTGGGTGGGCGTACCCAACAAAAAGGGGAGGATGATCTCGAAACTGGAAAAAAGACTTAAAAGGAAGGTGAATGGAGCCGGACATGCAAAAATCCGTGGGAAGAGTGGTGGAGGCGTGAAGCGGAGAAGTGTACTTGAATCGCTCATCGGGGAGGGCTCGTCACGGATTTCAAATGAAGACAGGTCACCAATAGGGAGCAATAAAGGGTGGGTGAGCGGGCACCGCAAACGGGGGAAACCCGGCGGGAAAACAACCATGTGATCTACAGGACCTTGGATCAAGTACTAAGTTCGAGCAAACAGTGGGTTGTAAATTTCACTTTGCCGGTGGCCGGAGCGTTACATCAAAGCGGGAACAAGAAGAAGGAGTGCAGGTAAAGATACATTCAATAATATCTGCACCGGAGGAGTACCGGGAAGTATCACGAAGAGCAATCACAACCCACAGTCAGCTCACCAGGGGAACGAACTTCACTCAGGGGACGCGCAAAGCCAGGTCGGGAACCTCGAGGTATAGAGGAGAAAAAAGGCGAGGGGGGAAAGGACAAAGACCCTGGCATTCCCTTACAAAGGGTGGGCAAGCGAAATTGGGGAAAGTAATTCCGAAGAAGGTAAGCGCGGGAAGGGAAAGAGTTATGCGGATGTAAGGGAAATATCGGTTCGATTCAGGGAAAGTTGCAGAAGGAGAAAGAAAGGGCATGAGTTCCCGGAGACAAGGACGACTAAAAGTGAACAGGGAAAAAACTAAAGGTCAAGGGAAAAAACGCTCGAAGGACGAAACCCAGAGATTGGATTGTACCCCACGCTTGTGGTGGGAAAGGAAGAGCAGGAATCGGGAGGAGAGATGGGAAAAAACCGTCCCCACCTATCGATTTAATGAATGCATGACCGCAAAGATTTGCGTCCAGGAGGGGGAGGAATTTGAAAAGAAAAGGAATGAGCCCCACGGTTTTGAAGGATCACTTGGGGAAGACGGGAGAAAGATGGAAAAAAGGAGGAGGGGAGAAGAAAACAATTTGAGCGTCTAAATATTTTAAAAAAAGGCCGTGCAATCAGCGGATGTGGGGCGTTCACTCATAGAGGGAGGGCAAGGCGACATCCTCCTGCACCGGTCCAGTTGGAAAGGCAATCTTGAAGAAATTGTCTGGACACGTTTCTGGAAAATAGGAAAAGGCCCTAAGAAGGGGCGTGCCTATTAAAGAAAATGGAGAATTGCTGGGGGGGCAGCTGCTGCCGACCTGACTGTCCTAGGGGGGAAAGAACAGGGAGGAGAGAGGGGAGAGGGAGAGGATGGACTGAAGTTTTAAAAAAACCCTAGGTCATCCCAAGAGGACAATGCATGTTGGGAAAGGGATGCTCGGAAGGACAAACTCAAGATGACGCGTACAAGCGTGAGCACGTCACAATACGCAAGTTCCCAAGAGCTCTTGGGGAAAAGACTGGAAAAATGGGAGAGAGCAGCACCACAAACGGAGGGAAAGAGAAATCCCAGTTTGAAACAATGCCAGGGGAAAAAAAGTCACGAAGTTCGATTAGGTGCCTTCTAACGATGTAATGAGGGCCCTTGAGGTTTGGGGAAAAGTGAGGAAGAAAAAGAGCTCAAAAAAAAGAGTGCACCGAGAACATGGCAGGTATTTAAACGCGCGCACCGGGGAAGGACGACACTCGAAGAATATGGTCAGCCATCTCTAGTACAGCGCAGTCGCAGCCCTGCCAGCAAGGGCAAGAGGTGTAAAAATAATCACACTTCGCATGAAGACAGTAAAATTTACTGCTGAGGAAGAAGCGTGCGCCGCAAAAAGGATAAGATCAGGGGATTGGTAAGTTAATGGAGATGGAAGGAACTTCGCTAGATGAAGGACCTCCTCAAGGAGTCGCAATCGGAGATTCCGGGCAAATTTCAGAAAAGTTTTTTGCTCAGAGGCACCTTGGGGGGGGGCACTTTGGTTCGCGGCGTCACTTGGAAAAAAAAAACGGGGGGGGAAAAGGAAGTTTCGGTGGGAATTTGACACATCATTAACCTCGGGGGAAAAGGAAGAAATGAAAAAAAAAAAATCGTAATGGGAGAGCGTCTGGGGGGGACTCCCAAACGGAAAGATAAGAATTTATAATTTGGCCACACCACCGCGCCATTGGGCTGTAAAAAAAAAAGCAAGAATCGCAGGGTAGTGCCTTAAAGAAGCGGGGTTCGAAAAAGGGTGATCAAGAAAGAGGTAGGACGTCATAGAAATGCAAAAAAATGAAATTTCTTGCGAATTAGGAAAAACGCGCAGAAAAATAAAAAAAACTAAGGAAATGAACATAGAGGGTTGAGGCCACCGGCAAATAAAAGAGACTTCAGCTAAGTCGGACCAAGGTGCATTGACCACCAGTGGTGTACTGTTCCAAGACCCACCAGGCTCGGGTGCAGGAAAGAGGGGGCAAGGAGAGCTCTGCCCGTATTAACGAACCGGTACTGTGGCGCGTAACCTGGGGGGACTTTCATGCACGTAGCTCCTTTGCTTGGAGGTTTGGCGGGTATATTTGCGCTTTCGTCAGCAGTTGAAAAAAAAACATAAGCAGGGAGAAGGTGGGTTTCGACATAAAGAGAACAGTCAGGGGTTAGTGAAAAAAGCGTTCTTGGCAAGGAAGAAAGAATCACGAAGCACAGCAAAGTGAAGTGCAAAGGGGACAAACCTCGCTGGGAAGAGGAACTCGTACAAAAAGAGCGAAGAAGGGAAGGGTCCAGGAGTGTTCAGGGGGGGGGGGGGGGGGAAACGTTTTAACCCCGGGAAGGGGTATAGAGGCCTCTCACCATTCTAACAAATAACTTGGCGGAATGGGGGGATCGTTCTGTGATGAAGGGGAAACCTGAAAGGCATGGAGAGATGGAGAAAGGCAGGAATGACTAAAATACGGCTGGTCAAGACAGCCCACCGTCACACGAGAGAACTTTTAGGAAAAAAGCTTTCAGGCTAAAAAGGAGGAGGAAAGAAAAATTGATATCCGTGCCGAGAACGTTGCGAACAGGACATAGATACCAGTGTGGACTCAGAAAAAAAAAAGGGACCATCGCCGACTCTTCCGAAAAACAAATAAGGAGCAGGGTGCGAACCGCGGGCAAACTGTTCTGAAAGGGGCAGATTAAATAAAGTGAAAGGGGGGGTCCGTTAGGGTTCCATCGACCACCACCTGAGCTCTAAAGGAGCACCCGTACTGCCTGGGGAAGCAACTCCATAGTTCTCGTGGTAGTTCAGAAGTTAAAGGCTAGCGGGTATCTTGGTTGGTTTGTGGGACGAGTGTTGAAACGACGCGAGGCATAACAGTGAGACACATCAAAATTCGGGGGATGGTGGGGAAAATAGAAAAAAGGGAAGGGGAAGAGAGATGGCGGGGACGCGCGACAAAAGGCCGGAAAAAAACGAGCAGAAAAAGAGGAGGTCCTCTCACAGAAATCTCAAGGAAGTGTAACCCGACAACGCGGGAGGAAGGAAATCACATAGGCACGCGTCCCTCCAGAGAAGGGAAGGGAATCCGACAGGTACACTTTAGGATAGAATGTACGGGAACGAAAAAAGTGAAAGTCAGGAAGCTACGACGTACCAGGCAATAACCCATTTCCAGAGGGGGTATCCAGAAGCGTTTAATAAAAAATAAAAAACACACAGGGCAGAGGCACTCACCAGAAACTGCAAAAACCCCAGCAATCAGAAAAAAAAAAACGTCTTCTGGAAAGAAAGGTGGTGTGGGGGGGAAAACGTTCTGGGGGAGGGCTGTGCCTGCCGGCGCATGGTGGTGGGGAAGTTACCGCCGAATCAGATCAGATGAAGGGTGAGAGAATGGGATACGGAAGTGATAAGGAGAGCAGCAGATGAAGGTTTTGTCCTTACAGTCGCGAAGGGCAAGGTGGCTTTCTATGACCAGGGAATAATGGGAGGGGCAAAAATGGGAAGATGGGTCGCGTTGACGAACGCATGTCGTTGGCAATTTCAGTAGAGTAGACCATCAAGAGGGATTAGTGTTCGAACAGTTGGTCGGTGGCGAAAACCGAAAGCGCGACTGGAACCCTGGGAGTCCCAACACCAAAAGTTGATGAGGAAGGCAGAGTCTTAAATTAATCTGGGCAGCATCAAAATTACTACCCCAAAAGATTTGCACTTCGATCCAGACTACTCATTTCATTACGGCAATTGCGGAAGGCTACAGTTATAGCCCAAGACTGACACAGGTGGGAAAGGAAGGGAAAATCAGGGGGAAACAGAAATCAAAAGAGAAAAGCAGAAGGAAGGTTGGAGCATGGGGAAGTTTTGGGGGGAAAAGGGGGAGAATGGAGACTAACGTTCCGCACTAACGCACGTACGAGAAGGTATTACGAAGGGAAATGGGGAAGAAGGGGGGGCGCGTTAATCTTCAGGGGGCAATAAATCGGTTGGCGCTGTGACAGGAGAGCAGAGGCTGATTATCACAAAGAGACTCGCGGATGGCAAAAAAAGCAGCTTCCAACGAGTCATAAAAAAGGAATTTGGGGGGTGAGACATAACTGGGTGAAGACGGAGCGCAATACGAAGGGAAAAACCTGCCATTGAAAAAGGAAAGAACACTGGCTCTTTAACCAAATAAGGGAGAAAGGGGAATACTTTCAGACTCAAAGAAACGTGGGGAAAATTTTAGGTTCACGTTAAGGGCGCCCCGGATTAGGCATGTGCCACAACGACAGCACTGAGGGTACACCAACTAAAGGAGGGAGGGGGGAGAATGAGCGTTATTTCGAACAAAAATCCAGCAGGATGAGAAAAGGGGGTTAACGGGAAGTGACCTCTTCAAAAACGAAAAATCCCACTAAAGGCCAAAGACGAAGGAAAGGAATGTGGAAAACTCCACGGCCCATTAAGGTGCAAAAACGCAGGAGATAAAGGAGGAAAGACTGAAAAAACGTTTCCTGCAAAAGGTCGCCGGGCTTCTTGAACAAAGGGGCACCTTTCGGGTAACGCAAAGTGGAACGTGGTCCTCTAAAGGATAAACTCAGTGGGGAATTGGGGGAAAAGAATTTCGTGGGCGATGGAATACGTCTAGGGAGGAGAGGGGGACGATTCAGGGCATGTGGAAGGGGAAGGGGGTGAACGGCGAAAAAACGACTACAGTGGACGGCTCCGTTCGGAAGTAAGAGGAAAAGAAAAAAATAGTGGGGGTTTTTTGGCCGCCAAGACGCTGTGTGGGCCAAGTATGAAACTTAGCTTACGATCGGAGGGAAGAAAGAATTTACGATTTGCTGCATAACTCCACCAAAACCACGATTTTGTCAGGACATGCTGAAAAAGGTTCAAAACACGTAAGGGACCAAAACGTTTGTTCTGGCGGGGGGGGGAGGTGGAGGGACGAGCGGAGGGGAAAAAAAAAACCCAAGGTGAACGAGAAAAAGGGGAAAAAGGGTCTGAAGATTGGAACGGGATGGTATGCATGACGACTTCTGATGGGTCGGTGAAGGAAGGGAGAGAGAGGCGCATCCTCCGACCGGACTTGGGAAAAAAGAAAAAACAAAAAAAAAGGGTCAAAAAACAAAAAAAATCTTTATGGAGGAGCACGAATGGGCAGGAGAATGCTACTGAAAACAAAACGCGAATTGGCGGACCTTCCGAACTATGACGAGGAAGGGAAGGACGAGAAGGGGGGGAGAGAGGGAAAAAAGGATGGCAATCAGCGCTCGTTTCGAAAGATTGTGAAGGGAAATAAAGTTTTACTGGACTGTAAATAACCTCAAAGGAAAAGACATGGAAGGAAGGGACTCGAAAAAGGGAAAAAACGAAAAGGGAAAGACAGGACAAGGAACGCGGCCACAAAGAAGAACTTCAGGACGATCCTTGGGAAAGAAAAAAAAAGTGGGGATAGAGATAAAAAAAAAAAAACGGGAGGAGAGGAGATCCCATTTTCCATGGGCCGACAAGCAGAAAATCGCCGGGAACCGTAAAAGTGTTCCGAGCGCACGCTGATGGAAAATCTGTTTTATAATGCTGAGAAATCGAGTAAAACTACGTGGCCCGAGGGGATGAAACATGTCAAGGATTTAAACGCGGGACCATCCCATCTGGCTAACGACAGAGACTCTTTTCTTCGTGCCAAAGCGAAAGCCGCGTCGGAAGACAGCGGCCACAATGAGAAGGTTCTTGGATAGTGAACCCTTTCGCTGGCCCGGTCCGTAAAAGAATTTTTCTAGGCAGAAACGTAAGGCTCACGCAAAACGGGGGAAAGAAAGAAGGAGTTGCACAATTGACTTTTGCCCAGGGAGATGGCGAGAACCCTGAAAAGGGAAGGAAAGGAAAATAAATCCACAGAGGCGGCAGCGGGAGGGTGACCGGTTCCATCTTCAAGATCATGTTTTGGGGGCTCGCAGAAGGGGTGTTTGAAAAGAGGGAGAGAGGGGACAGTATCCCCAAGAAAAGGGATGAGGTACTTGTAGGGGGGGGGAACTTTGGGGGAAGCACTACGGGACAATAGGTGTCGGTCAACATCATGACGCTCGGGAGGGGGGTAACGGGGTCTTCCCCTTACTTAAGATAGGGCTTTATAAGGTGTCACAAAAAAAAGATAATCAAAACTCCTGGTTGAGCCGGCGGAGATGGGAGAAAGAGTCCAAAACTCTGGTAAGTGTCGCCGGGAAAGGAACTCACCAGAAAAATCGAACAACCCCGAAGACAGACGAAACCGATTCCCGACTGCGGTTCTGCCCCGGGACCCACGCTCTTGAGGGGAGGGAGAGGAATCTCAAGGAAGGAAGGGGACAAACAAAGTTGTAAGGGGGGCAAACGCCACAAAAGGGTCAGTCCATCGGCGGGAGGGATATCTAGATCGATTAAAGCCTTGGCATCAAAATATTCAAGGGGGTAGTCCGTGAAGGGGACGTTTGTTGACGGGTCAATGGGATTTGCAGCTTTGAAATCGCAAAAGGAAAAATACTCAAAAAGTCTCTTGAAGGAGGAATTTCTCTAATAATAAAACATAAATACAGCTAAGGGGGGGGTACCACCAACTGCTATTAGGGGACAGTTGTTCCAAAGAAGAAGAGGGCGTCACGGAAAGTGGAAACCTTTCAAAGGACACACCAGGAGCGTTGAAGATTAAGTGTCCAGATCGAAGGAGGGGGATAAAAAGGGGGAAAGGCGTTGGAGTTTTTACCCGGGACCGTACCCGCGCCGAGCCCCCAGTTATGCGAAAATCCTGGGGAGAATCAAGAGGGGAGGAGGAGACCGAAAGTATCGCGAGATGATCACAAAAAACGCTGGGGCAAAAGCCCCCAGAAGAAAGCTAGGATTTTCGTACCAGGCCTACAAAAAACCTGTGCGAAGCAAATTGAGCGCAAGCGGTGAATCTGAAAGGGGAAAATCAATACAATGGGGGGTCGCCGACAACAAAATGGGTACAGCGCCGCTTCGTAAAAACAAAAAGAAA
>Ga0179593_1526316_pt1 | contig 10250 bp, 11 predicted proteins | sample CZODoug2_1_08_16_FD_185931 | JGI IMG/M metagenome (GOLD analysis project Ga0179593, IMG submission 185931) | Vadose zone soil fungal communities from Angelo Coast Range Reserve, California, USA - CZODoug2_1_08_16fungal (PacBio error correction) | ecosystem: Environmental > Terrestrial > Soil >...
TATCGTTAGAGCTATGACTGCGGGGAACAAGTCATAAATAAGAAATCTGAGTCGGGTCTCCTATCCAACGACTAGTCTGCGGGAAGGGGGAAAAAAAGAGACCTCGGGTTTTCGTGAGTTGCCGACCAGGAGACTGGGCACCACGTAAAACCCTCACAGGTCGTCGGTTCGGAACGACACAACAGCGACCCAAGAGGATAAAGGGAGAAAAAAAACAGCAAAAAACACATAAGAGTCCGCAGAAGAAAACTCACATCGGATACCTGAAATCAAAAAAATCTATATCGCAACCATACCGCAGGGATGAGCGGAAAAAGTACCAAGGGGGGGGGGGGGGCCAGGGGGAGAGTGGCAGCAATCGTCGGGGACAAAACTCTTGCCAAGAGCAGCGAAGAAGCAGCGCGTTAAATCAAGCGGTGTATCAAAAACAGGGTGGTGAAGAGGTGCCGAGATACTGCAGAAAAGATAGAAGGAGGGCAATAATGCCCGAGCTGGGGAGGGTAAAGGAAAGCTCTCTTTTCTCGGAGCGAAATGCGGATAATGGCGAGTTGGGGAGTCCGAGACACGCCAGGGCACAAGAAAGAAACCGGATTGAGGAGGGAGAGTGGCATGTACCAGTCCTCCGCCATCGCCGCACCTGGGAAGGTTTAGTCGACAGCTGCATCGCCAGGGCTGTTCACCTGAAGCAAGGCGGAGTCGAGTCAAAATGTATCCCTAGAGCAGGCGCCGGCGGCAGAAAGCGCCCCGCGATGGGGACCGATGATGTCCTGCTATCGGTCTGTCGCGTCAGGGAACTGAAAAGGAATGACTGGAGAGGGGCCAAGGGGGGGAAGCATTGAGTGTGGCAGGGTGATGGTGAACGCGCATAGAAATACCGGATAACCCGGTAATGAGGGTCCAGAGCCATTGTGGTGTCCTTCATGTTGGACTTTAGGACTCAACTGAAGGGTCCGTGCTTTACCAATTAAATATGAGAAGGGGGTAAAAGATGCCTCGTACGCCGGAAGTCTTAGGGTCGGGCACACCTGAAGGAATTTTCTGGTGCAGAAAGCGAAGCAGTAGCCAGGTCCGAAAAAAAACACAAGAAAAAGAGGGGACTAGATCTGAAACAAAAAGAAAGGAGAAGAGGCTCTAAGACCTTGTTAAGAGGAATGATTTTCCGACAGTTCGGAGGGGTATGCTATGTCTACTTTTTTTCGGGAGCGGTGTGGACCTAAGAGTCTTATAGAAATTGACCAAAATAAAAGAACGTCACGTAGGAAGGAGAAAGCTTTTTTGGGGGGGGCGCTGCACGCGTATCGGAAATGGGTGGCGGCTTAAGCCCTATAAACATAACGCTGACAGCTTTCGCGAATGGAAGACTCAACATTGGGGGAAGGGGGACTCCTGGTTCACGAGTCCAGGTCTGAAAAATGAAGGATTCGTCCCACCAGGGCTCACATAAATTTTAATAAAGTCGAGCATCAGGACAGAAACCATCGACTGAAGGGTACGGCGGCGCAGGCGGAAGCTCCAGACGCGTGATTCAGGACATAACAAAGGATTTATTTGAGAGTCGGTCAGGGGGCGACAAAGATCTGATCAGGCCGATGCGTAGTTTAGAGGAAATTGTCTACCTCCGTCCGTTTATGTCATTAAAAACTGAAGGAAGGACTGCCGACTCAAAAATAATCATGCAGTGGAGTCACCGTTTCTTTTCAAAGTCCGTTCTACTCTTCCTATAGAACGGGGTCGACGGGAAAAACCGCACCCGAGGCTCTTTTAAGCAAGAGGAACGCGGAGGGACCCTGAAAACAGTACCAACGTGTCGGGGCATAAGATGTTTTAAGTACACCGGCAGCGAGGGCTCCAGCTTATGCTGTTTCTCCAGAAGGGAAGGATGGAGGGTTAAGGTAGAACGATAGGGCCGGGGATCTCTCAACACACGGGAGGCTTAAAAGCGGTATCCTTCCTCGTCTAATTCACATAACCCCACACTCATCCAAGGGACCGCAGAAAAGACCGCAGGGACAGGGTAGGGACAAAACTGAGCCTCGGACGCGGGTTACGGTCCAAGGATACGGAAAAAAACATAGGCGTGCTTTCTTCGCTGGGAGGCCTAAGTCAGGAATACCGAGCCTCATGAGGATGTGACCGTCGTCTCTTCGAAACATATAACCACACGGCAGAAAAGAAGCAGGGAAGGAAAAATGCGGGGGCTTTTCTTGAACGTCGCCGCGACGGCAAGAAGCCAGGCCGCCGTAAGCTTGAAGGCGCAAATAAATACGAAATCGGAAGTGCTGATCAATCTGCTTCCTTCCACGCTCGAGAGACGTGGTGAGGGAAGGTCCTCGTTTCGTTCTCAAAGGTCGTGGTGGCAAACTAAGGTATAGGGGGAAAAAGGAAGGACTCGACGGCTGGACAATTTCTTTCTCACCACGCATGTGGGAATCTTGAAAGAGTAACTTCTGAAAAGGCGCTGCCCGAAGCAAGAGAGGCAAAAGGGGAATCAGGCAGTCGTCGAGGAGGGGGAGTCAAAGCCAATTTAGGGGGATCGCTCGAAGCCATCACAAAACTTCTGCGATCTGGACGACGTGATTCGCAGGGGAGGGCAAGTTCTACCGTCGGCTGGATCCGTCAAGGACCTCAAAAAAGTAGAACCAAGCTCCACACAAGGAAAGGGAAAGGGCGTAAACGTCTAGAGGATCAAACGCTTTAGCGAAGCGGGATTCCGGAGTGAATATTGTGGCCTGAGGGGAAGATCTCTTGGTGTCTAGGGGAAAGGATTCTAGCTTGGAGCGAAACGTACCTTGCGTGCAAGGAAAAATTTGGAAAACGGGGCGCGTACGCGGTTGCATGCTAGGTCATACCTCTCATCCAGACTTCAGTAAGATGGATTGCCGGGTCAAGCAATGGAGATGAGAATCAGATCGAACAAGAGACACCCAGTATAAGACTATCAGAGAAGGTCGCTGAGACAGGTATCCTGACCAAAAAAGCTTAACCAAAGTAACAGCCAATGCACGAATACGAAAAGAAAAGGGGAATGGATCCGCTTATGCCCCGAAAGACGAGGAAGATCCTTGCCTCAAAACGGGCGCTTGGGCGGGGGGAGGCAGACCGGCGCCTGTGGCATGCTCCCTACACTTTGACGCGACGATCGGCGCGGAAACGGGGGAAAGCGACCTGGTGCCTATGCAATTCTACTACAGGATCCAAGAGCGGCGATGCGTTAAGGTGAGGGAAGCTAATGACCCCCAAAAAAAAAAAAAAAAGGGAAGTCAAACGGGATCGCGGCGGTAACGCGGAAGTTGGTATGTACGTCACATGGAGCGGATCTCGAGGTCCTAAAGAGAACGCGCAAGGGAGGGTTTGGGTCTTGAAAAGCATCGTTCCCTAAACGCAGAGAGAGGTTTCTGCACGGAATGGGTGCGGCATCTCACAAAACAGATGGGAGAAAACGGAGTGGGGGCCCCTCAGACGAGCAGGAGTCTGTGGAGAATGTTTCCTCCGAGATGAGGACATACCGCGCGTACAGGGAGCAGCAGATTTCCTTCGAATACAGGAAGGGGGGTATCTGAGACCGTAAGGAATGGGGCTGATGAGGGAACGAGAGCCCGATGGATGCCAAGGAATCCTCTGCATTGGTATGAAAGCGGGGTTCACGACTACGGAAAGGGGGTGGGGGGTTTCTTTCACGAACAAGGCACGAACAGGTCAGAAGAAAAACTGGGAAAGGTGTAAATCGGGAGTAGGACGGATCTTCGTACCGACGGAAAAAGAAGGCGCGAAACAGGGCGGAGGTCCTGCTTCATGGACATAGCTCGTTTCGTTCGGTGCAGGCGGATCTATTGGGGTTGGGGTGAGTCGCTACGCTGAAAGTCTCTGGACTCCGCCCCGAAGAAGGCATCTGGCACAGAGGGACAATATCAGACGGAAGAAAGGGCTCGGCGGCTCGTGAGCGAGGTTTAGTCCAAATTTAAGTGATGGAGGGGCGGCACTCTCGACGAAATACAAATCTGCTTTGAAGGGTTTGAGGATAGGAACCCCCATGCTGAAGGAGATAAGGGATCGCTTAACGTGAAAAAGGAAGAGACTCGAGAACAAAAGGAGGATGAAAAGAAGGATTAGCTGGGGGTGCAGCGGAAGCAATCGAGAAGGAAGGTTGGGGGGGGGGAAAAGAAAGACAAACCCTGCCCAGCCGATTGGCCGATATTTGCGATATATTTCGGTGCCACAGGCCGCCCATGGAAATGCGAAGAAATGGATCGAATCTGAGTGCCGGCGGCTAAGCTAAGATGAGGAAGTAAAGAGTTGAAAGGCCCGGACTGTCAGTAAAAGGTGCAGCGTAACTAATCACACAAAAACCCCCCCCCAAAACGGGAAAAATGACAGGAAAAGCCTTCATTGACTAAAACGAACGCGACGTCCGGCGGAAATTCTAACACAGACCGTCAATGTCAAGACCGCAGGGATCAGCCGAAAACGAGAAAAGACCCGCTCGTCCCACCAATGTTCGTCAGGGGGAAGGGGGCCGAAATTGTTCGAGGGTTGCGCGGTACCTTTAAGAACGAAACGCACGCCGTTGACGACGCCGAAGTACATAAAAGGCACTACTTGGTGCACGGTCAAAAGGGAAAAAAACCGGGTAGGCTCCTGACATCGGAGAGGCCTTATCATCTCAACAAGGAAAAGGCGAGGGAGCGATTCTTATGGGTCTATCGTGGAGGTCGGCAAAGTCTGGACGGGGAAAAAAAGGCTGGGGAAAAGAAGAGGAGTCACCTCAAGGACTGTTAAATGACCAGGAAGGGGGGGAGCAAACCATCGAAGGGAGGGTTATTGAAAGCCTTAGAAACCAGCTAGTGAAAAGTGGAAAAGAATTCCGACTTAGGGGGGGGGGAGAACCTAATCTCTCGTGGAGGAATGCGGATAGAATGGAGAGTATCTGAATGTTTACTCCTATCACGAGGTTGGGAACGGTCGGAAATCAAGGGGCTTTAGTCAACTCTGAAGAGCGCAGATTTAGCCATTACGCCTCCAGAACCGACCTGGGTATCTCTGGGCGGCCCATCTTCCCTTGAGGGGAAAAAGTCGCGCGAGAGAGAAGGGAAAAATGGAGGGGGCGCTTTAAATCTGGCGCAGAAACCCGCGTCAGAGGCAAGGGATTTGGAACTTAGGGAAATATCCCGTCGTTCGGGAGTTGAGGACTTACAATGACGAAAGGTTTAGCATAAAAGTTGCCGGGAGGGGGGAAGGATTGGGTCAGGAATCTTCTCTGCGAGTTAGGTTTGGAGTCTCATCCGCATTTTTTTCCGTTCATTGTCTTCTGATCAAAGAGGGAAGTGGAAAGGGCTTGACCATCGTACTAAGAAGATGGGATGCGCGTTCGAGAAGGGCATTACAAAGAAAAAAAACCGACGCCCAGAGGAAAGGGGAGGCAGCACTTTCGTACAGCAGAAAACTCCAGGACGAAATTAACACCGACGTCAGGAGGCGGCCGACATCTGCTACGAGCTGAAGCCCTGCTTCTTACGCCTTTGAGGCCGCCGTGATGGGCCCATGTTTATCCGCTAACGGGGGAAGGGGAGAAGGTTCTAGGGAAAGAACTGGTTGGTGGTTCGAGGGGGGGATCAAAATAACGCCTCTCTGAAAGTGAGAACTAAGGCAAGCGAAAAAGAAAGGGACCAAGGAAGAGCGTTGGCTTGAGCGAGTCCGGGGCAGGGCCATTAATCAAACTAAAAGAAATGAAATGCGAGCCGGACTCCTGGAGGATATTGAGGACAGGGACTTGATGTAGCTCAGCAAGCTAATGGAAATAAGTAAGGCGGGCAGCCCTAATGGGGGGGAAAAGCCCTCTATAAACATCTCAGTGCATCACACCATAGACTTCGTACGTGAGAAGGAGTAGTCTACCTTCATAAGGGGATCACAACGTGCTCAAGAGAGGGGGGAAGGGAAACGCACTGGGAGAAAGTGGAAGGGGACAGTGGCAACAGGGGATAGGATGAAGAGGGGAGGCTCTCATATGTTCCGGTGGAGGTGCCTCTTGCGGTTGGGGAAGGGAAGGAGTGGAGAAAAAGGAGCAGGCAGGGTGTCATGGGCGGGCATCTCATTCCTTCATCTTGGATCGTGTCCGCTGCAAAAATCACTGGCAGTCTTCCAAGCCAATGTGAGGGTAAATAGGGCAATAGAGATCTTCAAAGATATAATTGCGGTGAGACTGAAATCCGCCCCTCGATATCTCTACAAGGCAGGGAAACATGCGGGAATAATCAATTCCGTGTCCGGTGCCCTAGAGTAGGACACGGTAACCCTCGCGGCTGCCCGCGTACTGGACGAAGGGTTAGTGCTGTGAGTTCCCATTAGCCTGTGAGGGGAGGGTCGGGGGGGAAGGGGCCGTGTTCTCTCAAAAACAAGGATTAGAAAAGATATAGAGTCAAAAAAGACTCAGATGCAAGAATCAAAGACGGACCGGGACCCAGAAAGAAACCGGCGGGGGACCAGTTTGGAGCTTGCTCCGCCGCTGGCAAATACGGAATACAACAAGGAAACAGAACAAGAGGGTTCGGGGCGGCTGCCCGCCTGCAGGGTGGGCGAACTCGATATGACCTGAGCCTCTGGCGGCACGTCCAAGCCCTAGAGGGGCCGCGGTCCGTACCTATTTACAAAAAAAGGTCGATGAAGCAAGAGGGGGGATGAATGGGGTGGCGAGAGGGTCCGACGCCGTCGAATGGGTTAACCCTGACGGGAAAATGAAAATCACTTGAAGGGAGCCTACAATAAGTAGTAATACGATCGGCCTGATGGATATGCTTCTTCATTCTAAGAAGAGCTTGCGTTTGTCGCATGACTCGAATCGTTCGAAGAAAATAAGGACGCTTTGGTCCCCGAGGTAGGGGGTGTGCTGGGGAAGATGCGACGGCTTTTTCCTGGCGCGCCCGAGGTGGGTGATATTCAGGCAGACATGACCAAAGGCGCTGCCTCCTAAAAATTGTGCGGGAATAGGAGGAAGGGGGAGGAGTTCGGGGGGAGGGGGAGGAACGAAAAACAGTATGCAGCATCAAAACTCGGAATAATCTGGAATACGTGATTTCGGACGTGGCGCCGGTGTAAATTTGACGCCTAGCTTGCGGAAACGGCAACGATCCCGCCAAAATTCGGGGGAAGAAGAGAAAGGACCAAAACCGTGCCGGGGGGGGAAAATGGTGGGAAATGAAGAGGAACATAACACACGGCGGGGGAGCCAGCATGGAGAGAGCGGAGCAGAGGTCGGAGCTTCGAAGAGATCGGTGTTCGACTTGCAATGATCTGTTCTGAGTCTGGCGAGTCCCGTTGAAAACGGGGGAAGGCCGGGGGGGGGAATTCGAAAGGAGCGGTGGGAAAAAAAAGGGAGACCCGCGCATCAAAGAGGAGAGGAAGATTTCCTTTTCAATCCGCAAGGAGAAAGAATCAATAAACAAAAACACCCAATTGGGAGACGATCAAATCAAAAGGAGAAGAGTCAGATCCGGACCGAATAGGTAACCGGACATTAACAATACTCGGGTCAATAGGAAAACGGGGCTCAGCCGAAGGAGAGCCTTCCGTGGAAAGAAGAAGGCATATATATCAGGGGGGACGGAGAGTTAAAACCGTTAGAGGTAGAGGGGTCCACCTTCGCAGATTCTTCTTCTCAAGAAGTTGACAAGAGAAACGCCGAGGGAGCTACCTTGAACTGGCCTATTAGTCGGAATAAAAAGAACGGTGAGGGGGAAGCTATGGTACGAGGGGGAGAAATTCATTGCCTCCAGCCTGGTTGATCGCACGCGGTCACTGCCAGGGAGTTTCGGCGTTCAAACGAGCAGGGGTCAGAATCCCGAAGAGAAACGCCGTCGTTTTCCGTTTTCAAAGAGAGGCTGTCAAGAGGCCGCCGCGAGAGTGCTAAATCGCCGGCAATCACATCACTCGAGGGACACCGGCTATTGACAAGCAGCGATATCCAAATGGTCAGCAGAGGGTGGGACGCAACAACGTTCTGCAGAACTCGCTCGCAGAGCCAATGAAATTGCAGCGACAGCGGTTCGGGTGGGACGATCCGTCATATTATGTGGCGAAAGGAAAACAGATGGGGAACGACAGGGAAAGCGGGAAGTGCGCGAGGGGGCAGAACGGGGAAAGGTGGGGGTCCTGAAATCTTCCCTACGAGTAAAGGATCAGTATCAAGGACGACATGCAAAAGAAAGTGTTTGACGAGTCGGTAGGGGAAGCAAAAACGGTATACCAGGGCCGAAAGAACGGCACGGACCGCGTTTTCACTATGAGCAAGATCAAATGACTTATCTTTCTTTTCGGCTGCGGCGGCGATGCGGGAGTGGGGGCGTCGATCCTCAAGGGCAGCCACTCCGTATGGGGGGGGGGGTGGTGGGGAAAAAGGCGATATCCATCCGGCCATGAGGAGAAGCCGCCGTCATCGTACAGTCTCCCAGTTGATGCGGCCATTCCATGGGGCGGCCGGAGACGAGAATATCTCGGCACATAAAAAAAGCGCTTGGCCGTGTGGGGAGAACCCAGCGGAAGCGGAAGTGAAGGATCGGAAGGGAAGGGACTAATCTCAGTCAAAAAAAAAAAGGGGGGGAAGGAGAGATTACCTAACGTGGGGTCATAAAATTCAATCTCTCAAAGGAATAACTGGGGTTCCGAGCAGCACAAAACTGCCCAGCCTGGGGTTTTCTCAAAGGCCGCCCATTTGGGCAACTGAAGGGGAGCCTGACGTCAAAAAAGACTGAAGGGGGCCGGATGTATATCTGCCAGCCTTTCCATTGCCTACGCGTTGCGGTAGCCGAGGAATGAAGCGTGCGAGAATCCCAACCTCTATCGAAGCCTAGAGGCTAAACGAAATAAAAGAGGGGAGTCCAAAAAGGAATCAGGACAAAACGCATCGTGCGCACGCTTTCCGGTTACGCTCCTGTTCCAATCAAGAAGCCCGCCCCATAACAAACATATTCAGGCCTGTCTTCCGAGACTTGTGCGTGAAGTGAACCTTGGGGTCCATTAACGAAAAAGACGCTGTCCTAATCTTCTCAGCCCGAGCTCAAATGCAGCTGCCTGTAGAAAGGGGGGGGGGGGGAGCTTCCCGCTCTTCCAAGAATCCTGGAGAAAAGTACTTCCTCAAAGAATCTGCAGCATAACCGTACAACGGCAGGTCGGAGCGGTCATGATGTTTCTGAGCGAGGGAGGCTGGTAGGCATCAACAAAAGTGGAAACACAGGAGGGAAAAGAAGACACAATCCTCCTCCGAAAACTGAACTACCCGCAGGGTAGCACCAACGCTTATTGTATAGGCTGGGGTCATGGCACACAAGGATACTCACCCGGGGACGACGTGGCACTATGGCCTCTCGGGACAATACAAAAAAGAAGCGGCGCGGGAGATGAGAGAAAGGAAGGTATATTATATCTTCAGTTGACGGGAAAAGGCCGTGACGGGGGTGAACAGAGGGAAAAATGATCGTGAGTCACTGGGGAAGATAGATGAAAAGCGGTTAACAGCTCCTCCATCCCGCACTGGCGCGACTGGGGGGAAAAAAGCAAAAGGGGCAGTTTCACGGCAAGCGCAAGAGCGTCGCGGTCGTTTCTTCGCCGAGAAAGATCGGCGCAGGGTCTATACCCTCTCCCGACGGTTACTATTATACCTGATAGGAACCTTGTCGTTTCGCAGGAAGGGGGAATGAGTCGATAATGGGGAAGGCTTGCATTTCGGCCGTGTTAATTCATGACTGGAGGGCGGGTAAGCGTTATTGGTTGCGGGATTAGGGTGATAACGAAACGCCTTGGGGGTGAAAAAACTTTTGAGGAGGGATCTCATCTTGCAATGGAAACGCAATCCATCGGGAACGAAAAATGTTGGCGGTTCGCGCATGACAACCGTAGTAAGCAGGGATAATTTTCGGAGGAAAACGGCACGACGGGTTACGCTCGACGACGGAACGCCTTCGCTTGAACCGTCGTCGAAGCTGGACGGCAGACAATCCGAACCAAGATCGTAAATCCGCTGGGACTAAGAGCCTTGATCGAGTTAGCGGGAAAAAAAAATCCCAGAAGATGGCTATTTGCAGACAACGGGGTGGCAAAGGGGGAGACGGGGGGGGAAAAAACAGAGCCATCTCTGCGGGGAAAAAAACCGGAAAAACAAGGGAAATATTCCAGTTCGAAAAGCCCAAGCGTGCTAGGAAGGCAGGGGTGTCGGTGGGACCCAGAAGAACATCGACGCCTGACAGCTTCGAATAATCCCA
>Ga0179593_1543346_pt1 | contig 10250 bp, 13 predicted proteins | sample CZODoug2_1_08_16_FD_185931 | JGI IMG/M metagenome (GOLD analysis project Ga0179593, IMG submission 185931) | Vadose zone soil fungal communities from Angelo Coast Range Reserve, California, USA - CZODoug2_1_08_16fungal (PacBio error correction) | ecosystem: Environmental > Terrestrial > Soil >...
ACGAGGAGGAAAAGAAAAGAGTAGAGAGATGACGTCGTCAACGCATTTTTCAACTCACCCTGTTTCAACGCGTGGCCCGGGGCTGGCGCTGCCCCCCATTGGACTGTACCGCCTGCACGGTAGGAGCAAACCCCCTGGTTCATCGCCCCCTGCAACCGTACGCCCCAACTCGCACACGTCCCGCCTACCCCCTTAATCAAACCAGCGGACCCCGTTGGGTAACCGAGCTGGGACCGAGCCGTTTCCATAATCCACCACTCGAATACAACAACCGGACCGCCCGAGTGCTTTTCCTACCCGTTCCTCTGGCAACGGGAAATTGGCCGCATTTGTGCTGTTGGGCCCCGCGGGCCTAGTGCCCACATACGCCACCCCGTACTCCTATAACTCGTACCTGCCTGGGTGGAAAAATGCAGGTGAACCGGTTTCCCACTTCCCCGGACCTGAGAAGCGATTGCCCCGGGAAGTTTTAGTACGCGGAGGCCGTAATTCAAGGCCCAGGTTTACCCGGATCAGATGACCTGGCTTACCAACCCTAGCCTATTTTGTGTCGCCTGTCGTTTCAACTTTGGTCAAAAAACCAGGCACCCTCAGTTGACGGCACACACTCACGATCGGAGAAGTTTTTTATCCCTAGCGACCGGCGCATCTTTGTGGTTCCCCCCAGAGTTGGGGGGTTACCAAGTTTGCCTAGATTTTTCAATCTCCATCCAACGCTGTGTCGGCCCCTTTTCCACCGCACCGAAGCTAACACTACTTCCGATTTTTCGATCTGCAAGCCCCCCCCCCAGGGTACCTACGGGCACGATGGGGGCTAATGGCCCCCCCGGCCCTACCGGTTCCGCGGGTTGTCAGTGACAAGTGCTGAGTTCGCCGCCGGAAGGGCGCGCCCCGTCTGGGATAAGCAACGCCACCACCGACGACCCCCAACCACGGGGAAAACAATAAGTCGGCCACCACAAACCGGCAGGTTCCGGGTTTAGAATTAATTATACTCGACACCTGAGTCACGAAATCCGCACTCAGCCCCACACACGGATGCGTCCACCACCCCCAAAAAAATAAAAGAACACTAAACCAAACCACAATCCCCACCTCCCCACCCCCAACATTTACTACATTTTCCATCTGCCACTTTTCCAGTCGTTGTGTTTCTTTTTTGATCACGTATTTAATCCGTACCGAGAGCTGATCATTTCACACACAAACCAACCCCGGCTTTTTCCCCACTGACCGTAGGCATGCAAACCGGCCCCCGTGAGTCGCCCCCCGCGCCGCCCCACGGGCCCCATTGCCCCCCACCTGCCCTCCTGTCAATCCGCCCCTCCCCGCCCGTTGTTCCGAGGTTCCAAGGAATAAAAGCAGGGCGCGCTCCTTGGGGCCCCTGCGTGGCCCGGCCGTCGCCGCCCCGGTATCTCGTCCCTCCAACCGTGCCCGGCCCGCTTCCTCGCCGTCCGTCAACCACTAACCGCACAGTAAAGTTCCCCACCGCGGCGTGTTGTGTTTCCCTCCCCACCGGACCTGTACGGAAGCAACCCCGGGCCCAAGATTTCATCAGCGCTCCTCATGCAGACCCAGCAACGGACGCTTTGACCAGCAGGTTTGGTGTGCACACAGCATCCCTTGGCCCCCCGTAACTGTCCCTTCTCATACTCCGCCTCCGGCCCGGCTCAACAGCTTTTTGAGATATGATCCCTGGTCCGCCGCGCTCTTGGTCCGTATAATTTTTCAGCCCGACAGCCGCCCCGGGGTTTCCCCCCAGGCCGAGCAGAAAAGCAGTTCCCCCCCCGGGCAATGCCGTGGTGGATGCGGTATCGAAGGGGCCCCGGATAACCCCGTTTTTTTTTGCCCCACCCCCCCCCCAAGACCCGATGGGCTGAAGTCAAATGGCCCAGGTAACAGCCCCGAACTAATGCAGCCAATATGATTCCCCGATGGGCAAACTGAGGCCGCGATGCTTGGTTTCCGCATGCCTGATGTTTCTTGGGCCCGCCCACCCCCCGGGTGCCTGTTGGGGTCCCTTCGACTCCCCATCGCTGTGCCCGCCCTGCAAAGGGAACGGGTCCGCTGGGCCATGGGCCTGATCGCGAACACTTGACGCCCCATCCAGTGGGGGCTGTTGAAGCACGTGAATCACCAGCAAACCTAATCAACAGTTCGCCCCCCCCTCCTGGTTCAAAAAATGCCTCCGTCCCCGAGGCCAAAACTCCCCTAACTAGTGAAAAAACAGTGTCCCGCCCTGTAAAACCCCCACCCAGCACCGCAGTCAGAAACCCAGCTTAAACACCCCACACCTATGCCCAAACAACAAAAAAAAAAAGATAAAAATCAAGATAAAAAAATAATAAAAAGAATAAACAAAAAAGACAAATGCCGTCACCCCACGCCCGCTACGTTTCCCATAAAGTCCTTGAGGTCCGTTACGCGGACCTTGGAGGCCATCCGCCCCCCCCGGAATGATAAGTTGCGTACCCAGCGTGCAAAGTACCCTTCGCGCGATCCGAGCCTCAAATAAGACCAACTCGCGAGGCCCACCCGAAGCATAAAGACGCCGGCGCCGGCGGCGCCGCCCCGCCGGCCCAAGCTTCGCTGGCCATTCTGGCCCGTCCCGGGGAAATCGGACAAGCCTGGTGCTATTCCCGGGAGCCCCAATCGGGGCCCCGGTGCTCGAGACCACTAAGCCAGGAGGGCACCTCAACACGAGTGAGACCCCAAGGGGTGACACGACGTGGACTGCGGGCGTGAGGGTGTCCGGTGCGCTCCGGCCGTTGCCTCATCCTCTCGGGCCCTCGCCCTCGCTCAACCACCGCCAATCCACATCGAACCACAAACTCAATACAAAACCCAAACCCATCTGGCCGGCCGGTTCCTGGCGAAGTGTGCCTGGGAGCGCAGAGACAAAAATCCCTACCCATTTTGGAAACGCTTGCCTGCGCTTAGGTCCGCCCGGGCCGGTCCATTATTTTTTTTCCACCCGTATGCCGGTGCCCAGCCTTATCAAAGACCCGTGTTAAACCACATTTTATACAATCGTTCACAATGAGCAGTAGCCCGTTCTATACCCAGCCCTCACAGCAAAAACCAGCCGACCCCGCCCCATTCCAACCGTGCACCCCGGCCGTGGGTAGCATCCTGCTTTTCTGGTGTGCTGCCCGGTTCCCGCCCACCCCGCCCCACCACCGGTCCCAACGGGGGTCCCACCAGTCCCCCCGGCCCTATTCCTGCATGCGGTAGGTTCGACATGGTAGCCCACCGAAACTAGGGACGCGAGCAGAAGCCAAAAGGCGAAGACCCCCGGTGCCAGCGCCCCTTTATGTCCCCCCGAGCCGCTACCCGTAGTATATTTTCCCCCTCCTAGAGAGTCTCACCCGTATGCAGGAACGAAAAGCATCCCTTCCTCCATCTGAGCCCAAAAACCGAATAAGCCCGTAACCCCCTGGGTCACTTGGCGGCGCTGGACGGCCGCGGCCCCGCCAATGCGCCCCAGCCCCCGGCGGCGCCCCGCGATGAGACCGCGTTTGTACCATTGCCGAGGAGTGTCGCATAAGCCAGAATGTTGCAAACCTAAAGGGAAAGGTTTCCCCATATAACAAAGCGGCAGGGTGGCAAATGAAAAAGCACGAAGTGATAAAATAAGAAAGAACCGGAGCTGTGACCAAACCGTAGAGATATAATGTCCCCGGCTGTCCCCGAGCGCCCCTGTTTGGGGCCGCGGGGTTATGTAAGCGGGCCCCCTGCCCGAGGTATTCCGGTGACGAACGAACCCACGGGATAGGCAAGTCGCATTGGATCGGTAGCGTCAGCACCTCTTTTGTTAACCACCCTTGATCCCCTCCTTTCCTCATTTCTTTTTCTTTTTTATGTCTCGCCCATTGTCCCCCCTCACCCGCAACGCCGGGCGGTCGCCCCCCGGGCCGCGCCATCCTTTGTTGGGTTGTTTGTGTGTTTGGGGGTCGTGCTGGCCGCTGGCCGTGGAGGTAACTCACGGAATCTTCCCTGCGGGGCCGCGCGATATGAATTGTAATCACCCGGATCCCGTGTTGTCGCCGTCTTTTGGTGTGCGCCCTTGAGATTATTCCGTTCTGGCCACAAAGGCGACAGGGCCCAGGACTTATCCGTTCCGCCTCCCCCCCCGGGGGATGAAAAAGTCCGAGGGCCTTACTCCTCCTCGGCAACTCATACACGCCTTTCGCGTCCCCCCCCGTCCGCCCGGCGAAGGATCTAAGACAATGGACGGCCCGAGTTCCGATTTCCAGGGAAACTGGTGCCTCAATCTGTCTTCTTCGCCAAATTACAATTCGAGTCGTCCCCGCTTTGCATCTCGTACCTTCCAGTCTGATCTTTTGTCCTATGTGGGTCATTCCTGCTTTATTCTCCAAGATGGTGTTCTTCTTGTTCCTAGTTTTTACTACCTGTTTTGTCCGCTGTCCGAGAAACATCACGACCGGACACCGCGGTCAATCCCATAGCAACTGCTAAATCTTGCGTACCTCGTCCAGTACGCCGCTCCCCCCCGTAAATCAAAATATGCGCCGCACAGTTGCAACGAACCAAACATCAAAATTTGTTGTGCGCTTCTATTTTCGCAGTCCTTCGATTTCCCACTCAGTCCCCTTCAGCTCACCTGAACTCGTCAGTCCCTTTGATTACACATCATCTTCCCCTGGTCGCCAAGATTGCCAACGGACCGACAAGGAAAGAATTCGCAATACCATTATTGCACGCCTTTCCGGAAGAGAGACCCATAGCGCGAGGGACATATCAGTGCTTACTCCCGCGAGGGGTTTCTGTTATTGTCACCCATCGATGCATTTGGGTGCCTACCCCCCTCTAGGTCGAGTCGATGGGTCCCGTTGGGACTTAGGTATTGTCCTTGACCGCGGTTTGTTCCCGTTCATAAGAAGCGTCACGACAGTTCGCAGCCTATAAGGCATGCCCTCATAGGGATGTCTCGTGTCACATGGTTCCCTCCACATTCCTTACACTCTGGTACCTCCGTTTTTCCCCCCATAATTCCCCCTCCGCCTGACCTATGAGCGCCCCCACATAAAAATAAGACTCCCTGTTCCCTGAACCGCTTCCTGTTGTCTGCTCTCGCGACACGTAAACCTCCTTCGTGTCGCCGCCCGACGGAGTGTCCCCTTTTGGGGGAAACCCCCTCGCCAACGTCTGGCGGGTTACAACGAGCCTTTTGGGCCAATTTGGCCCATCCCTTTTATGTTTTTCCACATCTTCGGCCGGCCGCTCATCTTCCCTAGTTGTTGTTGGGGTTGTATTCGAACCCACGGCGCCGGCCACGTCCCACCCCCGCCTAAACATACTACAACGGTCCCCCCCTCCCTTCCCTCTTACCTCTCACCTCGCCCTCCTCTGCCCCCCCCCGAAGGCTGACCCTGTGCCCCCCGCCACTGGGCCCGTCCCCCCTTTCTCCAACCCTGGTCCCCCTGTGCCCCCCTGGCTTTTCAACAGGTCCACTATTCTAAATCACGATCCTCATACAAACAAACAACGTAATTATGAATTAAAAATGATAGAAAGACTATTTTGACCGTAATCCCGGGTGCCCGGGTGTTCCCCCCTGTAGAACCGGCCGCCATTGCGGCCCGGTCAGCCAACTACGGGTGTCAAGCGCGAGAAGCCGTAGTCGGGTCGGTCAGTCGTCCCCGTCGTTCTCTGCGGGTGCCGTGGCCGGCCACGCCGTGAGTGGATATTTCCCGCAAACATCCCACTTCGTCCTATGAAACCGGGCTCTCCCCGGCCAGCGCGGATCGTGAACATCACTTGTTGGAACCCTAGCCAGCTTGTTAGTGTCACCCCCGCTCTGCGCCCGATCCCCCCCCCCACCTTTGGTTATGTGGGCCCCCCCATTCCCCTCGGGCAGGGCACCCCCCCGCCGATTTGTTTTCTTTCCCTTCTCTGAACGCCTCTTTCTGCGACGATGTCCGCCGAGCCCGGGGGGCCCGGGACCGGAAGTCCCCCGCCCGGGCGTGCCGGATTGGAACGCGCCCCCCTTCCTCCCCTCGCCTGCGCCCCTCGTTACCCCGGCTTTTCCTACGCGACCGCACACCTTGGCCCACGTGCGCAAGTGCGGTGCGGACCCCCGTCTCGACTTTCGCCTTCCAACCCAGACGATGTACTTCACCTGTCTCCACATTGGCTGTATACCACTAACCACGTACAGCTTGCGGCGCTAAGAACCCGTCGGCATCTCAACATCATCTTCACTGCCCACTGTCTTCGATCAGTTCCGCTTGTTGACGCGAACTGTCCCAGCTATCAGTCATGTTGGTTGTTTCTACCCAAGTGGATCCTCCCACCGCTTTACCCCCTTCGAACATCTCCACCGTACTTGGATCGATCCCTTTAGAAACCTGCCCGCGTCGACGCGACTAATCCTCAATACCGTCCCCCTCGTTCTATCGCAAGTCGAAAAAATGACGCTCCCGCACTGCGCCGTGTCCGCCCCGGATAACCGCTGAGCACGTGCAGTAGCTATGGCGAAACTCTCTCGGAAATACCCACCCCCATCGCTCTCCGACTACGATTTCCTGCACGGTTTCAACTAGCCAAATACTGTGCGTGCCGCCTTCTACCACAACCATCATCCTCGATCCTGGCTGCTTCCTTCTATCAATTTCTTTTGCTATACGCCCCCCACCCGTTTGCAGCGGGCCGTAAGCTCCCTGGACCCTTCCCCCCCCCGGGGAACCGTAGTCCCTCTGTAATGTTAGTCTCCTCTCGCTCATAGCACCTACTCTGTGCCCGATTACACCGGGCCCCCCGGCCCGATGGTCCCTGCCGCCCCAGAGTTCACGGCACAACCCTAAGATTTTCGCTGTTCCCCCGTGCTGGTTTGGGTGCGCCGGAAACGGCAAGATAGAGTATCCCCCCTCTGCGCAGAATGCTTCGGATTCCCCGGGCATGGCCCTGGTACCTAACCGCCAACAGGTCGGGAATGGTTTAATCTCTAGTTTAAGTGTTTTGTCAGATTCGAGTTAAATCAATACCTTATAATCTTTATTTTCCATGCCCCTCGCGGCTTAAACTGGGAAACTTCAAGGTTGCCCACGTCTCTTGCCCGTGACCCCTTCGCCGCCCTGGCGGATTCCGTCTGGCCCCCAAGAGGGAAGCTCCGGCGCCCTAGGCCCCAGCCTACCCCTGCGCTGCCGTGCCGCTGCCCGCCCGCCCCAGCTGCGCACCCATTTGGTTCACCGGGTTCAATCTCTTCGGTCGTCCTCCAGCAATTTGTTGTGAAATAGTTCGTGTTTTTACCCTGCCAATTTGCGGAGAAACCCCCCGGGTCGCCACGGTCCTGTTAACATCTGTTGCCCGTTGTGGTGGTTGGGCTTCGCGTGGCTCGCGTCCCCCAGTGTGCTTTCCCCGGCTCGGCTCTAAACACCCTGTTCACGAAAATCCTCGCACCCCCCCCCCTGCGGCCAGCCGGACTGGTGGTGTACCCTGGAACCACCGGTTGATGCGTCGACCCGGCCCCCGCACACGCCTCCCCGGCCTGGTGCTCTCGACCGACCGGCCCCGGTTTTTGGAGGTCGGCGGTGTTTCTTGCCCGGCGTTGGTAAGCAGGCCTGCTGGCAACTCCCTACCCAAACGCGGCCATGCCTCAGCCCTGTGCGCCTTCCGGGAAACTCGAATCCTGGCGGCCGGCCCTGGACGAGGCCGCCGTGTGTGCAACCTCGTTGTTGTCCAATCGCACGGAGCGCTCTGTCCACCCAGACACCTCCCCGCCGAACCTGTTGCCTTTGGCACACAGGTGATATCGAATCCACTGTCATGAAACCTGCGTTGTTCACGATCTTGATCCCCGATTCTCCCACCCTTCCTCACCCCCACCCTCCCCCTCGGAATATTGCCCGGCGAGCTAGAGTATACCCCCACAGCTAGCACCGTTGAAGTGACCCTAAAATCCCCTGAGGCTTACTGCTCTTTTCGTACCCGGCCGTAGGGCCCGGGAATTGAAACAATAATACCCAGGGGCCTGCCCGCAGTGTACTCACCCGAACCCCCCAGCCCCAGACGTGTGGGTCGCCCCGCCAGCGGATTCCGAGGCGGCCCCGCGGGCCCAAAAATCTATGAAAAATACGGCCCACCGGTTGTGGTCCCCCCCCATAACGTGTATTAGAGCCGTCGGGCCCGAAGGGCTTATTGCGCCGCTTGCGAGCCCATAGTGCCACGGAAACTGGAAGGCGAACGCTCAAAATGGAAAAATCCACACCCGCCCCGCGGCCCCCCCGCCCGCTTGGGGAAAAAAAAACGGTTTTATAGTATCTTGGCCAGTGGAGGGGTTTTTTTTAGCACATCACCCTTGGCCGACCCCTTCGTCCAGGGGCCCCAGTATCACAAGTAAACAGTAGTTTACTTGCTAGCCGGGATCCCCCAACAGCTATTTGACCCGGCGGGCCCAGAGGTGGTGACTTCCAACGTGACTTCAAGACACTGGATTTCTCGGCGATCAGTATGGTTCCGCGATTCGCCCACCTGGCCCGCCGGCGATCTTTTAGTTCGCACGGCGGCCGGGTCCGCTGGGGGGAGTGGTTCCCCCCGCCGTGACAAGCATTGAGCCCCGGCTGGCGGCCCAGACACATCAACACCCCTACCACATCAGCGGCCCTTCAGTTTGAGCCCCTCGGGGAAATAAGCCTCACCTGACCCCATGCGTGTCGGGGCTGTTGTCCTGGAGGCCGAAACATCCTCTCCATGGATGCAAAAACCGGTACTCTCCGCCAGCTCGCCACGTCCCGCCCGTTGCCCCCCCGGGAACTGCTTTTTCCTTTGCTGGCCCTGGACCCGTGCCCCCCTTGCTTTCGGGCTGAAACGCCCAGCTCGCGGACCGGATCATCCCCCGCCCTGCCCGGCGAAGGAAGTAACGGGGGCGGGAAATTCCCCACACCAATGCTGGTCCAAGCGGCTGGGGTTGGGGCCTGGTCGTGCCTGGGCGCCCGCTGATGATGTCTGCTCCGGTGTTGTCGGCCCCCCCGTCCCCCACCCGGTGGCGGAGCCCCGTGGGTTTGATGGGACGGGCGCAAAGCGCCTACGGTGTGGAGAGACCGATAGGTAAACCGCGGCCCGCCCCCCCGCCCATACCCGCCGCCTGTCCCTCCCGAAAACCCCTCGTGACCCCAGGGCCGGCGTGCCAGGCTGGCGTGTGTTTTCCCTACTGGTCCCCCCGCGGCGCGGACCTTCTGGGGCCGCGAGATTGCCAGGCCCTCCCGTTCAGTGATCCGGGGTTGGAAAAACTGACCTTCCGCTCTTCCGGCTTCGACAACATAACCGACCTCAAGCGGCGGTCTGGTTGGTACACAACCCCCCTCCGCGTCCCTAGATTGGCCCGACGCTCGGAACCATGTCTCTATATTACCCGGCGTTTATGCCGACCTTCCCTGTGCCTGGTTTGCCCGTCGTGGCTGAAACGCCACCCCCCGTTATGCTACCCCCTACCCGCTGCCCTTTCCGTGCACGGTCCTAACCGATATTCCCGCCATTCCCCTTGCCCACCCGTGACGTAGGCCAGGTCAATTCACCCTCGTGCCGCTTACCGCCTGTGCCGAGCAAATCGCACCATCGAGGTTAGTATTTCAGGGCGTGGAAGCAACCCCCAAAAGCCCCCACCGTGATGTAACCTAGGAAACTGTTGTTGTAAACCCCCTCCTTTGCCCCCCACAGGGCTCGCGCTTCGGGGAACCTTATTCTCGCATCGTGCCCCGATCATCCGAAGGGTGGCCGGCTTGCCAGTTGAACGGCACGGCGAGGCAGTTGTACGAGGCCAGCAAATCTGATTTCCCGGTACCCCCTGCACTTCGAACATCGACCTCCCGCGCCGGAACTCCCCCCCGGGCCCCTCGTCCAGGTCCGGGGTGGGACCTTCTCCCAACTCCCACATCGCAAGCCTCCCGAAGTACGGGGCCCGTAAAAGGTGTCCCATGCCCCCGCCGGGCGGCCCCACAACTACTGCCGGCCCAATCCCGTATATGCTGATCCGGTAAAATAATCCCTCGGGCGTCCCCGGCTCCGTCCCCCGGTGCATGGCGAAACCGGCCGTTCTCCCCTCCATCCTGGTTCCCACGGTCCCCCCGCTGGTTTGACGCTCAGCGGTTTGGCCGGCGGTTGCGCCGGATCCCCGGTGGCGGGGCCGATGTAACCCAGGAGGTTTGCTCAACGTCCCAGGCGAACCGTCACCATCCGCCCAGCCCGGGCCCCGCGTGTGAGCGTGCGAAAACTTATTTCCTCCCTTCCCC
>Ga0179593_1566556_pt1 | contig 10250 bp, 19 predicted proteins | sample CZODoug2_1_08_16_FD_185931 | JGI IMG/M metagenome (GOLD analysis project Ga0179593, IMG submission 185931) | Vadose zone soil fungal communities from Angelo Coast Range Reserve, California, USA - CZODoug2_1_08_16fungal (PacBio error correction) | ecosystem: Environmental > Terrestrial > Soil >...
AGCGGGGCAACCTCCGAACAGATACTACGACGACGAAGGCCATTGCGCCGGGGAACACGTGTTCGCAACACCCGGGACAATCATAGAGTAAAAGGTGAAAGAGCCAGGTCGATCAGTACGCCGTTAGCCAGGCGGGAGGTTGGGGGAGACGACCACATCTTAACTCTCAAGGTTTCCAACCAATAAAAACCGCAATGCTAAGACTGCACGGTTGCCCGTGTGGAGAAGGAAGGAGAGGGTTTACACACGCTTGAGTGAGGGACTAGGTTCAAGCCAAAAAAGAGACTACAAAAAACCCTAAAAAAAACAAGGTGGCTGTTGCCGAAAAATGAACAAAAAAAACAAAAACATGAGCACGAAAAAGACGCAAACGAGTGACGCATGATCTTAACACACACATCAAAAACAAAAAAAGGAGGGAAAAAAGGAACCTCGCCGTCCAGGGGCTAAGTGTATTAATTGATTTCGGACGGAGGAGGATTCAGATGCTCATGAAGACCGGCTAGGGAGGGGTGAGTGAAGGGCAATGTGGTTGCGCAACACCAAAGGGAAAAGGACCGAGCAGGTGAAAGCAATTACGTAAATTCTTGGCTGAAAAAAGATAAAAAAAGGAAAGTCAAAAATAATGCCAAAAGGCGAGAGAACGGAAACAGCCAGCACTTCAACGGCCAAAAAATAAAAAAAAGGGCAGAAGGGATGGACTTGCGCGAAGTTTCTAGATCACAAACTCAAGAAGTACGAGGGTTAGCTGATAAGAACGGGAAGCGCAAGACGGGGAAAGTTCCTGAAATGGCCATCATGCCGGTTCAAGACAAATGTTTAAGGAAAGACGACTATTACTGGAGAGGTACTAACAAAAAAGTGGGAAGACAAAGAGCTTTCCCGGGTCGATCTAAGAACAAGGCGGCCAACACTTATGGAAGAAAAGGGAAAGAAATAAGTAACTTTGCATAAAGAGGCGAAAGAGCTGAAGTCCCAGCCCTGCATGCTGGGTTGCGGACGGAAAAGCGTGGCCCACCTTAATGGGGGAAGAGGGCCCCCGTGGCTGAAAATCGCAAACGAAAACATCGGTGGGACACCGTTGACGAGAGGGGTAAGCGAAGAGGGTCCGCCACCGAGGTCAGGGCCGATACAGAAGCGAGATAAATTCGCCGGGGCATGCAAAGAACACGATGGGAGGTTCTTCCGGCCGGGCAAACCATAAAAGAAGAAGCCTTGGGGAACGGAACGTACGGCAAGGAGCAAGAAGGAGCCGGGGGGGTTGAGCCTACCGTTAAACGGAAGGAAAAAAACTCAGAGAATTGTTCGAGGAACAAAAAGAACGAAGTGTGTGAGGGGGAGTCAATTGAGCAGGGAGAAATATGACAGTGGCGTAACCAAGCCTAAGAGGGGGGGAACGCGATTTGCAAGAGAGGTGGCTTTTGACACAAAGCTGGGAGCTACACGAAAGAAACAAGAGAAAAAAGGGGAAACGTTCCAGTAACAACGATGGAAATCCTTCTTAGGTAAAGAGGAAAGTTAGAGGAAACACAACCTCACTGATGCAACCCCAAGATTGGGGGCCAAAAACTTGTGGCATCAATTGACTCACGGTAGGCCCGTGGGACAGAGGGGAATGAAAAAACTCTGTGCCACGAAAAGACAGTCATCCATCTCGGGGAAAGACACGTGCCCGCCTAAGACAGGGGGTTTTAAAAAAAAAGGGGGGGTTTCCACGGGACTACATAAGCCAAAAGAGGGGGGGGGAAAAAAGACGAAGGAAATACCTAAAACCAGGGAACTCAAAACAAAGGTCGGCCAATCTGGTTCAGCATGGGGTGGGGGGTTTATAATTAATGCCGATAAAAGACAATGGGGGAAGAAACCGGGGAAAGAAGTGGAAAGGGGGGTTTGAAAGGAGAAAAACGATGGGAATGAGCAATTGCTTAATACTAAAACGCGTCTTCGAGTGGGGCAAAAACCTGAAACCACTGACCGAAAAATTTGGGAGGCTATAAAACAAAGAGAACTGCAGGCGGATCGTTAAAAGGTGGGCCTGCGGTCGAAGAAAGCAGTGACCGAAACACTAATGAACAAAAAAGAATTGACCATAAAAACTATATAGTGTAGAAAGAAGGGTATGAGCGTTCACCTAGGCGATTACCAAAAGGGAGAGGGTGCGGGGAGGAAATGCAGACGGTGAGCTGGGGCGATCCCTCAGCAAGCTCATATTCGTGGTTTTCAATCAAAAAGAAAAAAAAAAGAGGAAAAACCAGGAAGACAAAGTTCAAAATGAGGACACCTCGTTTGGAGCAAAACAATATAAATCACGGAAGCGGTGACAGGACGGTCACCTGAAAAGGGGACGGCGCCAGAGAAAGGAAACGGAAAAGAGATGGGCCTCATCACGGCCGGGGGGAAGTCAACAGGCAAAACACCCCCTAAGCGGAGGGTATTGATTCAGATAAGGGGGCGATGATGAGGAAAGAACAGGGGGCAACTGGATGTTAAACTGCAGGGGGGGGGGGTGAAAAGGGGCCCACAGCGGACCCAAAATTTTAGATCGACCAATACAAAAACCAAAGGCTGTAAAAAGGGAGGGCAGGGTGACTTGGAAAAGGAAAGCCCATCAGCGAAGAAGTGAACAAACCGGAAAGAATAGCAATACCAAATGGGAATAAAGGTTACCCTTACATACTGTGACCAACAAAGGTCCCGTTTTTCGGTAAAGGGGTACTCGTGGGCAGAGAGATACCCCGACAAGAGGGATGAAGAAAAGGAACGGAAAAGGAGCAGGCGTTGGCGTTGCAGAATCAAAGAAAATAGCACACCTCGAAACCGAAGAAGCGCACAAAAAAAGAAGGAAAAAAGACGCAGCAAATCATCGAAACAGGAAACAGGCCTAACTTGGGGGGGGAGCGATGAAGTCCTCACCAACGTAGGAAAAGGAAAACGTCAGAAACTCTGGCACGCTGTGATGTGGGACGATAAGCAAAAGATTGAGAGGTAATGCCCCAAAAAGGTATTTTGGGACTGCTTTTAAAAAAGAGGGACGAGTGGCTTAAAGGGGCTTGTTGAAGTCCGGGGGGAATTCAATTCAGGGTGGAAAACAATATTACAGTTCGCTCCCAGCTAGAATAGGGAAAGTCGACTCGGGCATCCAAAAAGAAAGTCATACGGTGAAAGGGTGTCATTAACCGGGGTGTAGGGGACGTGCAGTCCCGGGTTCCACGGGGAGTGGTGAAAGGCGGGAAAAAGGGGTGTGCAGTTAACGAAAAAGAAAAAGATACCCTACTCCAGCATGGCCTAGGTAAAAGGAGTCAGCTAAAAGAGAGTCTAAAAACAATAAAAAAAAAAACCAAAACTCACATGGAAACGAAAAAGAGTAAGTTTGCCATCCTCGCCTTCTTAAGGACAAGCCGGAAAAAATTATCAGGGAGGGGGAAGAAAAAAAATCGCAAGGGTTAAGGTATACGGTGGCGCTTGGCCGTTCAGCATCGGGAAAGAGGTTTTGGAAAGATACGGACGCGGAAAGGGGGGCGTGGGGGGTCGGAAGCGCAAAGAATGCAAAAGGAACGAAAGGCAGCAAGGCCGTGTAAAGAAGGAGTGGATCTGCCTCGTTCCCACAGAGCCCAGTACGGATTAGAATCGATATAGCCCCGGACGCGGGCAAGGGGCCCTTGGGAAATGCGCCGCAACAAAGATGCAAGGCGTGTTGAGTTATCATCCGCGAGAGAGAAAAGACGTTATAAAAAACGGGGGAAAAAACCTGCGTTGGGAATTAAGGGCCCAAGAATTGGGGACAGAGGAGAAGCCCACGCTCACCCGGAAAGAATAAAACACATGACCCAGCGTGAAGTCTGGTGATAAAAGAAAGGGACTTTTGGGGACGGCGGGTTCGCGTGGAACCCAAGGACGAAGAAATAACGATTTTAAAAAAAAAAGAGTCTCATTGGAGAGTCCATTTCCAAGTACGAGCACAAAAACAAAAAACCCAAAGGGTGATACTTGGTAACACATTTATCGAAGTTACCTTTAAGTCAAACAAAAAAGATGAAAAGTAGTAACGGAAAATCGGTTCAGGGAAGAGGGGTGGGAAGCGTGGAGTAAAGGCCGAAACCACTATGGTAAAACCGTAGACGGGAAAAGTAAAAGAACGGCAACGAGCTGAGACGTGAAAAATGAAGAGAAAGGGGTTCAAAGGGGCCGGACTCAAGGTGCGGGGACAACGCATCCAACATGAATTTCCCGTGCAAAAAAAACGTGTGGCGGGGGTAGAAATCGGTGAGGGGACGACAGGAAAAGAGAGGGGGATAACCAACTAATGAGAACCAAACCCGAACAGTCGTGTCGGCCGTCGCGGTCAGGTCAGGTTTCGCCCAGAAAAGGATCATGTAAACCGACCCCACCACGCCGTGAAAACAAGAAGGAAGCTGGGGGAAGGAAACAGTGAAAAAAATCCTAAAAGTCAGCCACCTTGTAAAAAACCCTGAGCGTATGACGAAACAGATCGAGATGTTGAAGAAACTTGGGAAGTGCGAACCAAAACCCTCGAAGGCAAAAAAAGAGGCAGCAGGGTACGTTCACGAAATGAGGAGGCGTGGGGGAATGGGGCAAAGTCCGGGAAATCAAAATGGATGCTTCAAGCTGAGGAAAAGGTGGTGAGCAAAAAGTGTCAGGGGACAGGACCGCGGGAGAACTACCAGCTGTACAATGGATATTAAAAGGAAAGATGTGGGAGGGATTGATCAGAAACATGCGCAAAGGCAGGGGGAATCCGTCCCTAAGAAGGCAAGGGGACCTCAGCTGTAACAGGCAGAGTGAAAAAAGAGAGGAAGAAAAAAAAAGTATGCAAAAACCATCAGTTGAGAGGGAAGACGGGAGAGGTTTGATGTCTTAGAGTGCACCAGTCGCAGGGACAGAAGAACACTTTGCAGCTCAAAAGGTTAGTAATAAAGGAAAAAGCAATGCAGATAGGGGGTAAAAGGGGCAACAGGGTCGAGGTTCGGGGCGGCGGAAAAGTCTTCTATAGGACCGGGGAAACTTATGTGGCTACGTAAAGCTGGTGAACAATGAAACCAAAGGCAATTACTCACTTGGGGGTCGTCTGCACTTGCCGAGGGTTCTGAGGGGTCGAAAAAACAAAGAGTAGGTGTTGCAAAAAAGATACGGTGAAAACTAGCCGACTCGAAAAAAGGACCAAAGAAATAAACTTGCACGGGGGGTCACTGTGACAAAGGCAAGAAAAAAAGAAAAGAACCTCAGGACATGAGCACGGAAAAAAAACTCAGCAAAGAAAAACTAAGAGATGGAGATCAAACAAAAAAACGGGAGGAAGAAAAGAAAAAAAAGGGCGATATCGGAATACTGAAATCCCCCGGAAGAAGTGGGATCAATGTTCCTGAAAAGAGGGGGGTGTTCCTTGTAGGAAAAAAGGGCAGGGGACACAGAGTGAGGGGCAAAAGTGAAATGGGTGGCAGGAAACGCTAGAAAAAAACGGTGCAAAAATAGATTTCAAATGAGTCCAACTTAAACAAACACCAGCAAGAAATCACGAGGTAAAAGCGCCATGGACCCTTTCTTGAAAATTCGAAAAAAGCCAAAACTCACAACGCGACTGACTGATAAAGAATCAAAAACCAAGAAGCCGACCTCCATTGGGGCGCAATGGCGGGAACAGTGGTAAAGAAGGGCATGTCAGAAATGGAAAATTGAATAAAGGCAAAGATGTGGTCACACCGGTGTGGAACCCGCTTCGAAGACGGAATGCGGACGTTCCACGGAGGGACAGCGGCACCTCCTCGTTTTTGGAAAAAACCCAAAAAAGAACGAGAGAGGAAAGGGGGGGCAGCGGAAGCGCCTACCAATCGCCAGGCAAAGAGGGTGAAAACACAAGGACGTTTACAGGGGGGGTCAGCCATCCCTGGGGGTACCATAAGAAAGGAATCAGAAAAAGGTCCATGGATTCAAAAAAAAAAAAAACATCGGTACCCGGACAGCTGTATTCGGGTCGGCACAGAAGTCAATTGCAAATCAGAAGTGGGAAGGAGTCTAAAGCAAAGGAGACGCACGGGCACGGATGCAGTTTTCTGGATTTGCCAAAAAAGAGAAGACAACAAAACAATAAAAGTCAGTCAAATAGAGTGGGAGACATGAGGCCAATGGTGGGGAGCAAGTGGAAGGGGGAAAAAAGAACTCCACTTACCACACAGAAGGAAAAAAGGTTCGATACGCTCGGGGGAAAAAAAGGGTGTCGGGTTCCGGGAAAAAGCATGAGAGCTATGGAAGTGGGCGGTAATCCACGATCAGAAGTATGGGCCGGGTGGCAGGGTGAAACCCTGAGGACTACACGAAACCGGAAAAAAAAAGAAGGCCCCCGCAAGGGACGTGAAGCCGACGGTCAACCGTCGTGCGGTCAGAGGCAACCAAAAATAGAGGGGGAAGGAATACAAGAACACATTGGGTTTGCATAGGAGCAGGGGAGGATTCCCCCGAAAAGGGAAAACGTAACTTCCAGCATAAAAAAGTTCAGGGATGCCGCTCACTTGCCGGGGGGTTCCAGAGTTCAAAACCTCCGACCTGGGGAAATGGTTGGGGTTTTCCAAGGCACTGGTATCATAAATGGCGACCCGAGGGGGGGGGGGGTCAAAAGAAGACGCACTATCCAAATCAAATCCCCCTTCGAAGCATAGGGGGAGGGGAAATCAGGGGGCTTTTTAAAGTAAACGATTAATCAAGGATCACCAGGACAGGAAGAGGTTGTCCAGTGTGTTTCGACTGAGCAAGGGGTAATTGATAGTAGATACAAGGATACGGAAAAGGGGCAAAAAAAAATTTTTTTGAAACGCAGAAAAAAAGACTGAGGAGGAATCACACAAAAAAAAACAAAAAAAGGTTCCTGGCAAAAATTTTGGGTAACAAAATTCCCCTCCAGCGGGGGAAAGGGCGGGTCGGGAATCTTTAAGTGTTTTTGAGCGTCGCGGGAAAAAAAAAGAAAAAAAAACTCACCCCAAACGGGACAGGTGGAGAAAGAAAGGAAAAACGAAAGGGAACCAGGTAGGCCTTTAGAACTCTGGGGTCAAAGAAGGATGAATAGAAAGACAAAGGCTTGCATCGCGTGCAACATGGGGAAGATGGGGGGAAGGGATCACAAGGAAGCGGCGAGCAGATCGGGAATTTTTGTCCAAGGAAGATTTGAAGAATGAAAGGGAGGAAAGCGACCGCGATCAAACGATGGGGAATTGAAGACACCCTTAAAAAGCAAAAAAACCAAGGCAAGAAAAGATCCAAGCCGTATCACGGGAAAAAAAAAATGGAGAAGGGGGACGCGACTATTCGACAGATGACCGAAACAGCTAAGGGATTAGAAAATGTAACGGGTAACAGAGGGGGGGGGCTGAGGGGTTTTGGCCGCAGACACATTCACACGGAGGAAAAGAGGGCAAAAACACAACAAGAAGGGAGCGCAAAAAAACGCGTTGACCAATTGAAGCATAAACACAATGAGTGGTAAAGTGGGTGTGCTGGGGTTGCGGGGGGTGAAAAAGGAAAAAAACCTGAAGATGGGGGTATGCAGGAGGACCGGTCCTTGGTCTGCTGAACCTTGCCAAAGGCACTCACATACGTGGAAAAACCGGTAAAAAGCTCGGGGTACCGGGGAAGGGACAGGGACAGGAAGGAGGAGGTTTCGGTAGAGTCGACTGGAAGAAGAACGTGAAAGGTTAGAAAGAATGGTACGCGAAGGGAGAAAGGTCAAAGATGGGCTGTGGAAAGTGTGAGGAAGGGCACAGCACATTTTTAAAGCACTCTATAAAAAGAAGAAAAAAAAGTACCAGGGCGTACCAGAAAGCGCAAAGAAAAATCCAGAGCACCATGAAAAACGGCCGAAGGGGGGGTTTCTCATCAAAACCAAAGAGGATGAAAGAGGAGGGGAACCAGGAGCTAAACGCTGGTCAAAAGAAAAAAAAAAAGGAAATTGTATATCGGGAAACGAAAGGGATTCGCTTTTCCGGCGGGTCAGAGTGAAGGTGTCAAAAACCAGGCAAGTACAATTCAAACAAATGAGTGAGGACAGCGCTATTAATTCGCGGGAAAAAGCGAGAAAGGGGAAACGTCTCGCTATCGACGCACGAAAAAAAAAAAAAAAGTCCTGAAAAGGGAGGGGACATAAAAGTTTTAAAGAAAAAGGGAAGCGACCCTTCCCTTTGTCCAAGGGGGAGGGGACTGGAGTTTAACGTGACAGACAGAATCAAGGAAAAAAAAAACCGAGATTGAAACTTAAAAAAAAAAAGAGGGCCCGGTCGCCTTAGAAACAGAAGACCCAGTCATAACTCATGTTGAGCGGAAAACAGAGGCCAACGCTGCGCAACAGGGAGCCTGGGGAAACTCTGACAAGGGGGAAACGAGAGTTTAACCTCGCAAAAAATCCGGGGAGGAAAGGACTCAAAAAGGAAATCCGCATCGTCAAGTTAACCGGAGGCTAAAAGGTTAGAAGAAATGCGGTTAGAAAAGCACATTTGCGCCGAAATCGGGGTGAAAAAAAGGGGGGGAAGCAAGAGGAAGAGCTTGATCCTCGCGTCAGGAAAAAAGAAAGAAAAAAAAAGTAGAGGGTGAAGCAATTCTAAAGGAAGGGAGGGAAAAGAGACACCCATCCACAGAATGGCGCAAGAAGAAATCCTGGGCAAAAGCCGCGGTGAACGCCTCCCAGACGTTTCTAAAAACGAGGGTAAATATGTCAACACCGGTTTATGAGGAAAAAAGGGAAGGGGAAGCAAGAGGGATGCAGACGCAAGAGCTAGAAACCCAAGAAATCCCGCAGGACCCGCGCGATTCTGGGGGGGGTGAAAAAGGGAACGTTGCCATACGAAAACTGGTTTTCAAAAACAAAGCGAAAAACGCTTTTTTTTTAAAATATCCGATAAAAGGGGTCCAACGGAGACGCTCAGACGCAAACTGCCCAAGGAAGCTTAGGGGAAAGTGCAGAATTGAAAGTCCAACCACAAAAGGGGAAAACAGGGAGAATTGGCGTGTCTAAAGAGAGGGAAAAAAGAATGAAGGCCGTGGAACCAACACCGATTGACAAAAAGGGGGAAAATTGACAACCCAACTCCAAAGAAGAAAGAATAAGGGGCAGAGTTCAAAAGTCGCAAAGGTGGGGGAAAAGGCTAATTACGGGAAAAACGCCTCCCATGCATGCCAAAACAGTGAAAAAACAGGGGCAGGCCAAACTGGGGTTGGTGCAAAAAAATGCTTGAATCCCGCCAAAAGGGGAAAGGAAAAAAAAAATAAATTTGCTGCAGGAACCCGGTCGGTCAAGGGGGGGGGAAAAGATCAAAGGGGAGACTGTGGTTACAAAATCCACAATAAAAAAGGAAGGGTTAAAAACGGGGGGAAATTATCTGATTTGGAAGAAAGAGGAAGTTCTCAAAGGAAGACAGCACGAGTCCGACACACGGTAGCTCTCAAAACTAAGGATCGCAAACCGGGGTAAAAAGAATTTGTCAAGGGAAAAGACCCTCCCGCCTACGTTACGAAAAACGAGCCGGCACTGTCCGTCCAAGGAAAAAGGAATGGGGGACGGAAAAAAGGGCACTACCAGGGAGGAAGGAGGGGAGGTCTGCATGGCATACTTACATCAAAAGGGGGGTTTAGAAATGGCTCGGGCGAACAAGAAAATAACAAGGAAGAGGCAACGCAAAAAAGTTTCTGGATAGGAAGAGCCAACGTATCACGGCCCAAGCCTTCGGAAAAAAGGGGGGAACTGCAAGTAAAGTGACCGGAGCGGTAACGACCCAGGCTTGGGAAAAAAGCTAACCCTTGAAAACCCCGTGAGAGGGAAAGGGTTTGCCGCCTTGCGAGGGGAAGAAAAAAAGAGCGGAAGGGAGAAAGCCTTTGTCTACGGGGGGGGACTCGAGGGGACACATGTTTCTCGAGAAGTATACGCCCAGGATCCACCAGGCAAAAAGAGCGGGACAAGGGACGTCGGAAAGACGACGGCGTAAACGTTGAGTTGGAAAGCTTACTACGCTCAGTAAAAGGACAAACTTTTTTTCATCTGAAGGGGGCGAAAGGGGGGGGCCGGGTTTTTCCAGGCAATGGCATCTTATGGTGGGGGTGAACACAGGTGCAAGGCGGGGGGGTATTGGAAGAAAAAAACTACGGCCCCACATTGCCACAAAACGCAAGAAGGGGAAATGGTGGCACCGGGGGAAGAAAAACGGGCAACAGGCACCCAAACAAAAAAAAAAGACAAAAAAGAAAGAAAAATAGCC
>Ga0179593_1622794_pt1 | contig 10250 bp, 12 predicted proteins | sample CZODoug2_1_08_16_FD_185931 | JGI IMG/M metagenome (GOLD analysis project Ga0179593, IMG submission 185931) | Vadose zone soil fungal communities from Angelo Coast Range Reserve, California, USA - CZODoug2_1_08_16fungal (PacBio error correction) | ecosystem: Environmental > Terrestrial > Soil >...
CACAAAGATCCGGTTCGCGCCTGTCGGTTTTTTTTGCTTGGTCTCGCATAATGTCCGATGTATTTCTTGATTTATGTTAAAAAACCGTCTAAGCGTCGAACCGGTATTGCGGCTTTTGGCATTTGGTGACGCAAAAATAAAGCACAGCGTGCGCTGGCAGCATATGCCGACTGGGTGGAGGGGGTTCGCAACATGACGAAAAACTCAGACCACGCACAAAAAAAAAGGAACGACTAATAGGATCCGTAAAAAGAGTCGAAAAGCGGAAGAAAAGAACCGAGAAAATGAGTGTTGTCGAAACCAGCTCATCTACAGACCACCCACCAAAAGAAACGTTTGTGGAAACTTGACGATCTTGGAAAAGGGAAGGAAGCCGTTGAGAAGAGCACCAGAAGCGCAAGATGTTCTTCAATCGACCCAAAAAGCTAAAAATGGAATCAGAAAGCGAAAGGTGGGCCGTGTCAGGCAAGTAAAAAGGATTTGGCACGCCAATGGTTTACGAAGAAAGGAAGGTCTGAAAGTGAGACACTGGACCGAGTCTAAGTTGTAAGGGGGTGAAGAGCGTAAAAAAATTAAGGGCACAACCGCGGCTTTGGGGATATCTGGTGCCAAAAAGGGAGTGGAGGCCCTGCGAAAACGTTTCAGGAGGTACCGGCGACGTGAAACAGTTCTAAAATGCGTCGTAGGTCGGTGAGGAGAGAATCGGCTGGGCAATAGTTGCGTACAAAAAATACACAGCCGGGAGGGAGAGACCAGAAAGCATTCCGACGGAAGGTGAAAGAGCTGGCCGCGATGTAGGCAGAGAACTGAATGAAGTGATGATACGAAAAAAAAGATGAGGAATGGGGCAAATGGATCGCCATACTGCAAAAACCAACAATCGATCTAATTGAAGGGGGGGAAACGACATAAATCAAGAAAGCGCGGCATGATTAAGAAAACTGGTCACGCAATCAAAAGAACCAAGGATAGAAAAGGAACGCATGTGGGGAATTGAGTCTACAAATGATGACGAGAAAGTCAAACGAGATAGTCAACAGAACGCTGGCCACACGGAGGGAAGAAAAGTGTCAAAGAGCAGCTATGGGAGTTTAAGGGGGATCTGAAGGCGAACCGAAAAGAGGCGGTGAGTCAAGCATCGTCGAAGGGCAAAAGGAAAAGAAAAAGAAGAGGAAGGAGAGGAAGGAGAAAACTCGGTTGGTATGAAGAAGACAAAACAAAGGAGGCGGGGTGGGGGGGAGAAAGAAGCCAATGAAAGTTGACAAAGAAAGAAACAAAAAAGCAAGCTTTGGGGGGCTCGAACCGCTCTACGCGTACGTACGCGCCAAAATCGTCCAGTGTCGGGACTAACGTCGATCAAGGACGAGAAAGAAAGCTAAAACGTTCGAATCCAAAAAGAGAATGCTTGCCGAAGTGAACTCAGCGGCTGAAAGGGAAATCGAAGAAGGGAAATGTCAGTAATGCAGCAGGATCAAGGTGCGATAAGACGTACATCAACATCCTGCCGGACGCTGCGGGGCAGGGGGATAAAAAGACTCAACAAGAAGGTTTTATGCGGTCGACATTTGCAACCAGGCAACAAACTTGTTGGAGAGCTGACGGACAGCGAGTCGAGGTGCACATGGAAGGCTAGTAAACAGACCGGGGCATAGCGGAGAGGGAGCAACGTCATTCAAGAGCTATGTGAACGCAGAGATACCATCAAAGAAGAGTAAATAAAAATACCAGGGGAGGAGAGAAAAGGATGACAATATCGGACACAAGAGCGCAGCCTCAAGAGAACAAGGGAATGGGGCAGCTATACAAACAGCCGGTGTAACAAATGAGGGGGGGGAACAAAAACAAAAAAGACCGAAAGCGTGGGAAAAGAAAGCGAGGACTCCGCCGGAGCCGTAAAACCTGGAACGCGAAAATAATGAAAAAGCAAAAAACGAAAATAGAGGCAGTTCAAACGTAAAAAAGGGCGTACGGAGGGTCGATATCAAAACGGGGGGAAGCGAGAAAAAGATCTCAAACCCAAAAACATAAAGGCGTTCTTGGTAAGGGGAGCGCTTTTCGCAAAGGGATCCAGGAAGACCCGCTTTTGCGACAGCGTCGCAATAGAAGGGAAAGGTTGATGTAGGGACGCGTGAAAGTTCGGAAAAGGAGAGCACAAGCTTCAAGCGATGAAGCAGAAAAGCGGTAGTCGAAAATGTTTATAAGAACAACAACAAAAAAACTTCCAAAAAAGCCCTGAAGGCTGAAGGAGGAGAGGGAAGGTTGAACCACGAAACAAAAAAACAAACAACAAAACACAAAAAAATCACAAATCCTCGTGAAAAGATTCATTGAAGGAGACAACAAAACACGAAACTGGAAAAAGAGAGAACAGATATAGGAAAAAGGGTGCAAGACAATTGTAAAAGGAAAGAGATTGGAAGCCAAGGCAATGAAAAGAGAGGTGGGTTGACCCGGCAAAAAAGAAGTCGGGGAATCAACAATCAAAGGGGGAATCGGCAATGTGCCAGGGACAGGAAGAAAATCGACGAGTGAGGAGAAAAGCAGGTCCGACACAAAGAAAGAAGGGTCGAGTGGGCTGGTGTCAAAACGACATCGGAAAGGCCAATGGCGAATTCGGCGCGGCACGTCTGCGGTCACTCAGGGAACAGAGCCCTGGTTTCCAATACGTACGGAAAAATGGTGGAGGGACTAGGCATAAACACACTTCACGCCGCGCGGTTCTCGCGAGACCCGACTGCGGCTAAAAATGTTAGTTAAAAACAGAAAAATGAAACGCCGTTATGGGATCAGAGAAGAAGCACTGCAGTGAAATTAACAAAAAAGCCGAATGAGGATTTCGGAAAGAGAAGCACGTGAAAATACGAATTGAGGAAAAAAAGTGGACCGTTCAAGGCGAGAAGAAGAGACACAGAGGACACGCTTAAGCTAGAAGGTCGAAGCTGATAGGAAGGAAAAAAAGAGAATTAAACGCAAAAAAACGAAAGAAGCGCCTCGACGTGTTAGTCCTCAAAACCAGAAACCAGGATGAGAGCTTTCAAGAAAACTTCCAACGAGGGGGGTACTTGAGGACATGCGAAAATCCGGTTTTCGTGGTTGGAAGAAAGCTGAAACGAAGGCTGTAGATGGTGTTCGTCACGAAAAAAAAGGAAAGGGAGACAACCAATAGGAAAGGAGCGGTACCAAAGTGACCGGCAGACTATAGAAAAAGAAAAGTCGGCCGCAGCCTTCGCCCCGGGCAAAGATTTTGGGAACATCTAGGCCACAAAAAAAGAAAAGCAAAAATAACAGAAGGAAGGGACCCCATGCTTTGGTCAGAAAAAGGAGTTTTAAAAAGCCAAAGAAACGCAAACAAAAAAAAAAACCGAAAAGCGGTCGCAAAAAAACGGGGAAAGGAGGTTGACAAAAAAATGGTATCCCTTCATTGGAGGCGGCTTCGGAGAGCAGATCTATGGACCGGTGGGAGGGGGAAAAGATCAGAAAAAAACGCGCACAACGAGTCGGAATCATGTAAACGCAAACACAACGAGGGAAAGAAAGAGATACGGTAAAAAAAAGCTGCTGGAAAAAGCCAAACCACGTAAGGAGCAGCGAAGAGAAATGAGCCAAGAATGGCAGCGAGTGACCCAGAACTGAAACCAAGAACCGAAATGTAGACCGCAAAAAGAGAAACCGATAAGTAGGTGGAAGAGCCGTCGTCCCGATAGTATTGAAAGTAGAGATAAAAGTGGCCGAAGAACCACAGAAAAGAGAATGCTCCCTCATTTGGGGTTTATAATCAGAAGGGGGCCCGGGGCGAGCGGGAAGAAAAAAAAAAAAACCGCGGACCAAGCCGGACAAAGCCAAGTGGGTGTGGAAAGAACCGACGAGGGTTGCTGGCGGAAAGAATTGGTAGAAAAAGAAAGACCAGGTCATTCAGCAATATCCCATGAAGGGACGCTAACCGGGCCTAAAAAAGAAGCTTTCAACGGCAAAAGAAAGACAACCGCTGCGGGGAGGAACGTACTAAAAAGAGAAAAAAACGTAAAGCAAATGGCATGGCAGGGAGGGGAGATTGGCCTACCTAGGGAATAAGGGGGGCGATTGGAAATGAACGGAAAAAAGGCGCACAGAAGGGAGGGATATAAAATAGGAGTTATGAACATGAAAGCAGAAAGAGGAGCGACAATCGGGGTGGTTCGGTAGAAAAAAAGTGGACCGCTCACGGTCGGGAGGGAAGCCCGCCGTGTGACGATACCATTGTCCCGAAGAATTCCGTCAAAGGTTTGTCAGTAGAAAGGCTCTCAGGTCCCATGAGAGGCACACGGCGGGAGAGAGAGACGCAGTGGCGTAACAAGGCGAGCGGGGGTCGTCCGAGAAAAAAGCGGGGTTGGTGTCAGGGTGCCGCGCCGCCGTGTTTGGTCCAGTACGCTCGCAAGAGGCTAGACACCGGAGAGACGAACCGAGATCGATCGGCACTAGCGCAAAGCTTCGCGGGGGAACTGATGAACAACCGGTAGTGACGAGGGCAAAAATGGAGGAGTTGATGGGGCAAAAACAAAGATGGGAATCCTGGTGGAATATTTTAACTCGTCGGGATTAATCTTCTTAAGCCATATGGGAAAGCTCAGAACACCAAGTTCAAGAAGCTCGGCGATGTCAGACTTGGTGGCCGATGGGAAGGATATCCGAGTGGAGGGTGGAGGGGTGACCAGAGCTCCAGAACACTGCCGCGGTTGCAGTGTTGTGACAGAAAGAAAAAAAAAAGCACCAAGTGCTAAAAAAAAAAGCAAGAACGCCTAGGGGGGGGGCATTGTTCAAAAAAAACTCCGAAGGACAGAAAAAAAAGGGAAAAAGCAAAAAAACACTTCGGAGGGACGTAAAAAAAAAGTGTCCGACAAAAGACAAACAGAAAGCGGGGGAGAAGTAGAAAAAAAAAAGAAAAAAGGGGTAAGTAGAGAAAAAGGGGAGATAAAAAAAAACCTCGGTCTAGGAAACTCTTGTCAAAGAAAAAAACTTGAAGAAAGACGATAGAAAAAAAAATCTTTGGGCTTCGTCGAAAACATCCTGGGGAAAATGGAGAGACCAAAAAGGAAATGGGCTTCAAAACCCAATAGAGTAATGGAATAAGACCAAGAAGGAGCCTCAGGAATCTAGTAGGGCAAAACCTCGGAAGGAAAAAATAAACAGAGAATAGTCAGGGTTGGAATGCGTTCCTGTCGGCATCGAAAAAATAAGAGGCAAATGGGAAATAAATCCCAAAAAGGTCGGAAGGAACTGCGCATCTAAAAATTTGCACTAAAAAAAGGTCAGAAAAAAAAAGAAAAAAGCTTGTCCACTAGAGAAAAAAAAAAAAAAACGTGAATGGTAACTTGAAGTTCAAAGAAAAGACGGTTCCTTAAAATCAACACAAGGGACTGCTAGGCAGATCTGTAAATATTGGACAATGCCGTAGGCATTCGTACAAAAGAAAGGAGTAAGGTGGAGGAATCTAACCAGCGATCTTCGTACTGTGTCCGATCAGGCATCAAAAAAAATCACCAAAGCATCTTAGAGGGTATAATCAGAAAAATAAGAAGAAAAAAAAAAAAAAAACCAAAAAAAAAAAGTATCGAAAAAAAAAAAAAGAATGAAGAGTGGCATCTCACAATGCAGGCCTTTAAAGAGGTATGGGTCACAAAGCGGGCAATCCGACAAAAAAAAGCTGGAACGGACGAACTAATTATATAAAGTGATACGAAGAGCGGTGGGAAAGAAACCTGCAAAAGTGGAAATATGGAAAAGGAAAACCAAAAGGCACACGGGCGAGCATCAGCGGGGACAGAGAAAGGAAAAGAACGGATAAGATAAAGAAAGGGAAAGAGAAGTCAACTACGGAGGAGATAAATCCCGTGCATCAGGGTGTAAATGCGCCAACGGCAAAGGAGCCGAAAAGAAACCAAATGTAGCAAAAAAAAAAGAAAAAGGCACGTCACTTATCCAGACAAAAAAGGGGGTCAATGAAAAATCTCGAGAACTACGAAAAAAAATTGAAAAGCAAAGGAAAAGGTGAGGGGGAAAGACGAAAGAGAGGGATTTAGGGAGAAATCACCGGGAACGGAGTTTTAGCTGACAAAAGGGCGTCAAGGGAGAGATAGGAGTTAGAGGGGTCACCAAGACCATGCAAAGCAAAAAAAGTGAAGGAGTGAAAGCATAAAAACTAGAAAGCAGTGATCGCGGGCCGAAAAGAAAGAAAAACGCGTATAATGCCGAAAAAGTAAGGCCAACATGTGAAGAAAAAAATCGACGCAAGAAATAATGGAGAATGGAACCAAAAGGAAAAAAAAACATCTGAAAAAAAAATTCTAACGCGAAAGGTGGAGTGGGAACAAAAAAAAAAACTTTTCTCAAGAATGAAGGGAAAAGCACCAACCAACGGCAAAACTAATGGCGCTGACCTAGGGAAAATCCGGAGCACGGGCATCATTGCGGCGGCACCACTGTCTGATGAAGGACAGTCTCAAAAGTGGGACCATAGAAGGAGAAACAACCTGAGTACTAGGACGAGAACCAAGGAAAGTTGGGAAGAGAAAAATCTGGGGAAAAAAACATAGAAAATAGGACGTAAAAAAAAGGAGGGGGGAAAAAGGGACCTATGCGGTAAAGTCGCGCTTTGCAAAGGAGCAGGCAAGGGAAAGGCAAAGGGACCCACATGGGAAAAACTAAAAAAACAGAAAGGACAACGTGCTATGGTTGTTCAACCAAAACTGAAAAACCCGAAAGATGCAGAAAGGAGGGCAACGTGGGTGGACGCGAAAAAGCCATCCACAACATCGATCAGGGAGGGAAACCAAAAAAAGTCTGTAAGGAGTGGGAAAATAATTAAAGAGAAGCAGCAAAAAATTAAATTGGGAAAGGTCACGCGCCTACACGTAAGAGACTAATAGAATAATGCAAAAGGCAGCAAACGGGGGGAGCTAAACACGAATCAGGAGGGGATCACTAAAAAAGGTTCGCACCCCATAACCAAGAAGCTGCGAAAAAAATCACGACCTGAGAGAGAAGAAAAATTGAATGAAAATCGTCAGAAGTAGAATCAGAGCGCTAAATGTTGAGGAGAAGCAAAGCGAGCGAGGAGGCAGGTAGGAGGCATAAGAAAGGGTTTCCAAGGAGGGAAAAAAATGGGAGCAAAGCGGAAAAGAACTAACAAAAACGAACTCGCAACCGCGTGAAGAAAGGCTCCATAAGAACGGCAACGAAATGTCGGAAATGCAAAAAGCGCATAGTAGGCCCCATAAATTGGAAGAGGATCAGGAGAAAAAAAACCTTGTGAAGGGGCCTTGTGTCATAAAATGAAGCAATTTGCAAACTCGAACAGGGAAAGAGAGAACGTAAGAAGGAAGCGTGGCCAAAGAGACAACGAAAAGAACTCCAAGATCCGCAAAAGATAAAAAAGGAGTTAATGGGACGAAATGACGAAAGGAAAGAAATCGTGAAAAAAAAAACACTCCGCAGAGAGAGGCGGCTGTAAGGGGTAGAAGAAACCAGCGAGGGGACGGCACCAGAGAAAGGACCTCAATAAGGCCCGCCAGGATGACGTGCAGAAAGCGCGCTCGGCAAACAAAAGAAAAAGGATCGTGAAACAGCCTCGGGGCCAGACGGAGTCTGAAGGGGTTTTTAAGAAGAGTCTCAAGAAAAAAGAGGAAAATAGCTCTCCTAACTCTCGTCAGGCGCGGTCCCCAAAGAGAAAAAAAAGCAGAAAGTTGAAATTTCGTATAAAACCTGACGCCGTTCGAGGGTACCTGAAAGAAAAATCAAATCAAAATACGGGGGCCTGGGGGGGAGAGTGGACACAAACTGATCCTCACTACACCGCACAAAAAGTTCGAAAAGGGCCAGAAGGCAGCATGTTCAAAGGAAGGGTTGAAATAACAAAAGGCGGGCTGAGTTTCACCAGGGTCAATGCTAAAAGGGCTGTGCGACGAGAAAACAAGTGGGGGGGGGGGAATCGTCTACGAAAGAAACTTCGCTGAAAACAACGGTAGTAGTCAAAAAGACTAGAAGAAGATGCCTGCCGGGGCACTGGGAACGCGCTTGAGTCGACTACATCCTATCAACGCAAAAGAGGTAAAGGGAGTACAGACCGGGACCAACTAAGTGCACAAATAATAAAATAACCTTATGGTCAGGGAGGAAGGAATGCAGGAATAAGAAAGGGGGATAGAGGGCGCCTTAACCCCGGGGGCAAATGTCGCTGATCATGAGTGACTGTTAATGGGTGAGTGTCAGAAAACACGCACAAAAAAAGAGGCGAGCGAAATCTCAACGCACTGTCCTGCCCTTATGAAAGGGTTGGTTGTGGAATCGAACAGATCAGGGGATGTCGCGGGTGAGCTAGGGTGGAAGGCTCACGATCGATTTAACGACCAGTTCCTTGCACCTCCCTGGCAGAGCTCAGCGGCACCACACCTTCTAAAGTCCAAATACAGGTCCCCCGACTAAACCAGGTGCTCAGCCCGGGACAGAAGGTTGCCGGTCCGTGAAAAACGACGAGTCTAAGGGCGTACGATCGATGAAGTGGCAGGGCCAGGAACGTCGGTAAAAAAAGAAAGACAGATAGCTGGGAGAAAGGACGGAGATGCGCGGACGGGGTCATGTGAGGTAGCCTTCCAATCTGACGCGGTTGGGCGTACAGAAAGTCACAAAACAAGGAACCTGAAACTTGAGGTAGCCTTGACAGGGGGCAGAATAGTAAACCTGGGAAGACGAATGCCAAGAAGTCTAGAGGGAAAGGGTAGAGGCTCTTACGCCGAAGACCTTCGAAAAAGGTTGGGGAAGCCGTGGGGAGGAACGATGGAAAATCTTTCCGCTCGTAACAGCAGGGGGTGAGGACGGATGAGACACCATCCTGAGTCAAGAAATGCCCTGCGGGACAAACGAGTCGACTACCTGTCAAGCAGAACTATAAGCGCGTCAGGCGGTGAAAGGTCTGTGCCAAAAAGTTATTCGGCTGCTCCACTTTATTGGGGGGGTTAGAAGGAATTCAACTTGATAAAGCTATGGTACTTAGGTGGCCGGAAAGACATCAAGGAAGAGGCTCCATTTGGAAACACCGCCGTGGAGAGAGGGAAGCTATAACATAACAGGTCGACGTTTGGTTGGGTCGGAAAAATGAGCGCTGCCTGAGGGTCGGAAAGGGTTTGGAAACCGGTGATTATGGGGAATCTACCAGTTAGGACTGTGCAAGGGGTTGGACTCATAAAAGATAGAAAAGCGTTTCAAGCTGACATCAAGGGGAATCCTTGTTGAAGACTGCTCGCTAAGAATCCGCCAAACGAGAAAAAGAACCTGAAGGGGGAAGTACACGGGCAAAACCGAGGTGGGGGTGGGCCGCGAGAAGAGGGTTTCGAAAAAACCGAAGAACGTCTTGGTTAGAGTCTTCTTCGAGGGGGAGAAGCTTGCAGCATAGTAGGGGGGAAACAGCGAATGCTCTACGGGAATGGTAAATAGCAATGGGGAGAGCAAAAAAGGGTTGTTCTTAGCGAAGATTTGCAGGGGGTTACGGGTTGACTTATAGCTCGGGGAGAGCGAGATTCGCGGGGGGTATTTTAAGTGCAGTAGTCAGGGGCTCCGAATAGAAACCCGCTTCTTTTCGGAGATTACTTACATGTTCGAGGGGGTTCACCTCACTAAATTGTCCAACGGCTAAACCGGAGCGTAAAAGTCGATCTGGGGGAAATTGCGATTCGTCTGGAAGGAAGATCTTTCTTAACACGGAAGGACCGTGCGGCGGACGCCTCATCAAGTAAAAGCGGAAGGAGGAAGATAACCCGAATAGCCCGGGATCCATAAGGACAAAGCTGATTGAGGGTGATCGCCCAGCCAAGACCCAGAAAGAGAGATTATTGAATAAGGGGAAGAAACGGGGGGTCAAAAGAGTAGGGTCAGAGATTAGGAAGAAATCCAAAAGAAAAAAGAAACTGGAGGCACAAGGGGACGGTAGAAGATCCTCAGTAAGTGGAGCTCAAAAACTAGTCAGAGGAAAATTTGCCGCTGCAGCGACGGGAAGCTGGCGGGGGAAGCGTAACGTCATACGTATTGCAGAGTCTTAAAAATTTGGAAGGTCTATGGGGCCCCCAGTGAGATTGGGAGACTTCTCTCGAGGGTCAGAAAAAAAAGAATAACGGGTTATCTAGAGGACGCTCTCAGGTTGAATCTCTCACAACAAAGTAAGGTGAGGAGAGAGATCCACGGCGCTGAGGAGCACTAACTCGGTGCACTATGTTGTGGCCCAG
>Ga0179593_1683047_pt1 | contig 10250 bp, 6 predicted proteins | sample CZODoug2_1_08_16_FD_185931 | JGI IMG/M metagenome (GOLD analysis project Ga0179593, IMG submission 185931) | Vadose zone soil fungal communities from Angelo Coast Range Reserve, California, USA - CZODoug2_1_08_16fungal (PacBio error correction) | ecosystem: Environmental > Terrestrial > Soil >...
GGGGGCGAATTATTAAAAAATCTCAAAACCCTCTAATCTGTCCGGCAAATTAAACAAGCAACAACAAGAAAACTCGCATAAACCGAGGACCGGGACTGGGGAGGAAAAAAAAACACAGTGAGAGCCTCTCCGAAGCAGCGGTCTATGCCGGATCAATCGGGTAGGGGGTTTGGAAGGGATCGAGAGAACAAACCATTACAGCCCCCTTCAGTAAGGAAAGATAAGCTTATTCGACAAGCAAGGAAACACGGGAACAGAAAGGGGGAAAGGAAGGTCTTCTGATCCACTTTGCGAAAGACAGAGTGTTCGGAAGAATGACCTAGTGTCAGTGAGACGGGGGAAAAAAGGGGTGGGAGATATAAAACAGAATCTCAATCGGCATACGGCACTAGAAAGGAGATGGGAATCTGAAGGGAATCAACGGGGGGGACCGTATGAGAACGGAACAACTTAACTCTGGCACACTTCAAGGAAATTTCTAAAAAAGACCAAGAAGGGGGCTGGCGCAGATACTATGTCTGTAATTGTAGTGATGTTATTGGTCATAACCAGCAGGGGGGGGGGGGGGGGGATCCCTAGAGAATTATCCTGGCCTCTGCGCGTAGACACCGATGACCTTGTGTTTTAGAGTGTAAACGATCAAGGGGTGTATAAGTTTTCATGGTCTTGAGGCGGATGCATTGCCCGGTGATAACAGCGAGCGGGTCCGAGGGGAGAGAAAAAGGCGGGGAAAAAAAAGAATAAGAAGGGCTCTCTTAGTAGCGACCAAGATGTGGGACGAACGGCGGGAAAAAACGCTGGGGAAAGGAGGAAGGGGGGGTAGAGGAGGAAGGAGGGTGTTGCTTTACTTCATCAGGGTACCATGGAAGTAGGAAAGTAAACCTATTTCGATGTTAAGTGTAAGTTCTGAAGAATTTAGGGTAAAAAGTAAGAAAGACTTGAGTGAATTCTAAGGAACTGTGACACGCCCAGAGATTATGTAAGTGAGAAACCGATCGCTACCGAACTTTGGGGGGGAAAAAAAAATCTTAATGTTAGGTGTTTCCAAATCAGGCACGGTAATGAGGACTACCCTCTCAACAGTCTGGGAGACGGTTAAGGGGGGGGCTCGAAGCACTAATATTTCGAGATTCGAGGTTCTGGGGGCCTGAGCGTTCACCAAATGGGGTAGGGGGCCCTCGAGCATACCAAGTTACGGACCTATCGATGGATAATGAAGATAGGCGAGCCGGGTAATAAACAGAGAGCCACCGAGGAACATTGGGTTGAAGGGGGGAATTTCCTCCGCATTGGAGGAAAGGATGCGCAAAATAAGAAACAACTCCTAATTCCGTCTCTAACATGCTAAACGGGTGGAATCGATTCTGGAAGGCCCTAGAAGGGGGGGTGTGAAAAAGGTATTCAAAGACTGAAAAAGGACCTGGAGTACCGGAATCATGGCCCACACATCAAGAGCTAGGGGGAAAGGAGAACAACTGACCGGAGATAAGGCAGTCGTGTCGGGGGAAATCTCCTTAGTAACATAGCGTGCAGGTTCACGTGCGGGGGGGCCGCTCGATAAAAAAAGAAAGTGTGATTAAAAAAAAGGTAGCTTCACGACCGACAGCCGACAGACAATCGGATTAGAGAAAGAAGGAAAAGGAGGGAACGACTGATGTGCAATTAGTAAGGTTGCAGCACACCGTGTGAGGGGGATTGTCTGAAAGATCTAAGGGGAGTTGAGCAGATCCGGGAAGAAGGGTAAAACCAAGACGAGAGGGGGGGAGACCAAAAAATAGGGAAGTGAGTCATCGCGTTTATCGGGGGAGAAGGGAAAGGGTCACAGGAGGTTGGGGTGGGCCAGCTGGAGCCCTATAGATTTTAATCCCAGGGAAAAAAGAGAGGGGAAAGTCTTAAAGTTTCGAAGAAGTCCAGTAGAATGCATAGTACGTATTCATCAAGCTAGGGGGAAGTAACGTGGTGCTCTCTTCTAGGGGCGAGCATTTTACATAAGGGAAGAGTCTAAGGCCAAGAAACCGATGTGTTTCCCGTCTTCAGAGAGCAAACAAATCAAATGGCGCGAAAGTGGGGGGCCGTGACGAAGGTCAAGAATTGGCGTTTGAACGAATCGAAGGATAGCAACATTTCGAAAGGGGGAGTCGCTCGGAGCAACAGTTAAAAGGGAACTCCGGCGTGACGAAACTAACGGAGGACTATACTGGCCACACATGGAGGGGGCACAAGAACATAAAACTAAGGAAAAAGCATACACTATGGGGGAAGTTCAAGTTTAAGGGTCAAAACCCTTAACTAAACAAACAATCAAGGAGAACAGAGATATGGCGTCTGGGAGCCCGAGGGGAGGCAGAAAAAAAGAGTTTCGAAGCATAACTCTTATAAAAAAGTCGGAGAAAGGGGGAGGGGGGGTTAACACTCGCGCAACGGAGATATGACGATCGCTGAAGAACATGAAATGAGAAAGGTGTAAGAATAACCCTCACCCATTCTGCCAAAAGGAATCTTGACAGAACGACGACAACAGGAGTTTCTAAAGAGAAAGGAGAGCGGAGGAATGAATAGCTGGGGGCATTTTTATTTAATATTAACAAAAGAAGGAAAGAAAATCAATCTTACGGAGGGCGGGGGTGTGAAGAAGACACCCGCACCTCAAGTGCGCGCGAAGGTGCCCGTTATGTTCGGCAGGTCTGGAGGGGGGGGCGAAAGAAGAAAGTACAGCCTTTAAGTGCAGGAATTGAAAAAGAATGGGGTTCTCCGGGGGAGGAGGAAACGAATAAAAGTGTAAGCCTCGTTGTAAACGTGAACAATCGTCAGGGGCGGGGGTGGTCACAGGAGTTTTGGGGAAGGGAACAAAAGGGAAGTGGGGGGAGTGGGGTCTTACAGGAGGGGGGAAACGGTCTTAGCGGCGCTTAATACTTCACGGATGAAGGAGCGGAGGGGGGGTGTTGGCAGAAAAGCGAGAGGGAGGAGATCATACCCCTTGAAGGAGGGAGAAACGGGACGGACTGAGAGGGACCATCTTTCCGTGTCGAGCGGCCTGGAAACCGGGGGGGGGGGGAAGGTAACAGCAGGAAAGGGGGGGGAGTAAGTGTTGACCCCGCGTTCCGATGGTGGGGAGATGATTGGTCATCCTGGATGCAGGAAAGGTGGGGGGAAGGGCGAAAAATGATTATTTCAAGATCCGTAAGTCGTCAGACTGAACGTTTAAGAGCCGAAAAAAAAGGGGGTAAAGAGTGGGGGAACGTTATGGAAGCCTTGTACTCCTCTACCATTATCCTAAAAATACATTGTTAGGGAGAATATATCATACAAAACCAAGATTATTAAAAGTATGCGCCTCCCACCCGGAGGTCGGGACGCGATTTTTGGATCTTACAGAAGGGGGAAATCACCAGGGGGAAAGCTTCAGGGAACAAAGAGGAAAACTCTTCAAAGGGGGGGACGGAAGGGGATTGAAAAAAAAATACTGGGCGAGCAAACGGTGGGAGAGCGAGGTCTTCCTGAAGAGGAGAACACCGAGGAAAGGATTGTAACGGTCACTCATTCAAGTGACTGAGGGAAAAGGAAAAAGGTCTCAGGCCTACGAATGAGAGAAGGCTGAGGAAAAATACGCATGGCGGGGCGGGGGATTGACTCAGTTCTTCTGGAAGCACGTATAAAAATGGAAAGCGCAAGGAGGAAGGTGCATATACGCCTCACGAGACCTGCTAGCAACGTTTACATGTAGCCCATTGAAAAAAGGGAGCCAAAACTAAGGGCGAGGAAGTCGAGGGTGGTTAAGTATAGCTACTAAAAAGCTGTTAGCTCGTCTAGGTATCCGCATAGGTTTTTACAACTCGTTTAGAAATGGGGCCTCAAGGAATTCGGGTCAATTCCCCTCCAAGCTTTTAGAAAAGAAAAAGACCGGTACATAACACCGCCAGGGGGGGAGAGTGCAGAAAGGAATTTGACTTTAGCCCGGACGAGTCTTTCTTAGGGGATAGGGTAAGAGTTAATCCCTCGCCCAGAGAGGGGGAGAATGAAGGGAAAGCTCGCTAACTTTAATGGAAACCTGACATTGTGGTGTGGCCTAAGGGTGAGCACCATCCCTTGGTGAGATTGTGTACGGGGGAGGAAGGAAAAGAGGAAGGTAAAACTGATGGCAAGGAGAGTACCGGGGGAAGGAAGGGGGACAAAAACAAAGTATAGAATGCTTCTCAAAAGGGCGAGACCGTTGGGACGAAAGAGAGGGTTAAGAACTAGGTGGTTGTGGGGAATGAGAGCGGGAGGTCTAAAAATCATTGATTCGTACCACGAACGTACCAGAGGATAAATTAAGTCAAGGCTGCTTTTCGTAGGAAGATTAGACAGAGGAAGGTCGGAGGGGTTAAATGGATTAGCATGAAACGGGGGAGGGAAGGGGGGGTAAAGGGGGAAAAAAAGGGGGCTCTCAAGAAAGGACCGTTTTGAATGTCCAAAAACTGCGCTAGGGGATGGTTGCAACATCAATAAAGAGGGACAGGGGGCGGAAAAGAAAAACCAGGGGGCATCTGATGGGGATGCTGGGAAGATGGTCCGGACACTGGAAAATACGGTTCTTGGCATCTCGCGCGGTCAAGGGGTGGACACTAGGGGGAGGTGCGAAAGGTAGAAGAAGAAAAAAACCGTCACCAGAGACGAAAAGACAATCACAGATCGACTGAATAAAAATCAGAAAAGGGAATGGGGGGGTGAAGAATCAGGACCAACCTCAACAGATCTGGAAAGATTAAGATCCCACGTCCGACGCAGGAAGGACTTGAAAAGAGAAAAATAGTGAACTTATAGCGGGGTGCAGAAAGTACATCGAGCGGGGTCCCATGTATGCACAGATTGGACAAGCAAAGGGGGAGTCGAGAGGAAACTAAAGAATTGCCTATGTTCACGCAAATTAAGGATAGCACGGAGTATAAATACCATCTTGTAGCCGAGGAAAAATCGGACTTGGGAGATGGAGGAAATGAGGCGAACGAGATCTAACACACCATATAAAGAGAGGATGCAATTAAAAGAAACGTCAATCCTAACTCAGTGTTGCGTATTGGAGGGGGACGAAAAAGGGCTGAAGGAAGGGTGATTTTTAGACTTATGAGAAGTGAGGTCGTCTGGGTGGGGACAGGGAAGGTGACCAGACTTGTTCCCACTAGGGGCGGACAAAAAACATGGCATAAAAGGACAGGTTGTTAAGATTTAATGGAGTGGCGGCCGTAGGGGGGGACATACTTTCGCCAATTTAGGGGGGAAAAAGGAACAAAGGGATGGGATTCGAGTGGGATACCACCTTTCCGATGTCTCAGGAGAGCAGAGATCGACTATGCTTCTTTTTCTAGCATGAAGGGGGGCAGCGCCCTGGTATCGACCAAGGGATTAGGTACGCCAAAAAACCAAGGAGAGTGGCCGAGATATGTCTTCTCATCTACCAAGTTCCTCTCAAACAGGGGGGGTCTGGGGGGGACGCGTAAGAAATTAAGCTTGCAAGGTGGGAAAAAAATAAAAGTAAAAACAAAGGGAAAAATCTAGGGTCTCTCTTTCCATGCCATTAACGCCCGGACGTGAGAATCTCGGGAGAGAGTGAGGGGGGGGGGCAGAAATTAGGGGAAAAGAACAAAGTCAAAGAAACCCTCGAAAAGGTACGGTAAAGGAGTGTGGGAAGTCAACTGGACAACCTCGAACTGACGAAAAAAAAGAGACCGCAAGGGGGGAAAGGGAATGAACGCGAGGGAGGGGAACAATCAGGGTGGGAAAATACTCGTTAGAATGACTTTCTCGTGTGGAAAAAAGCGGCGTCCTCGGAGAGTACGGCTCGCCTGGGGGGATCACCGGGACCTCTTGTAATGGTGAACTTCCAAAGGAGAATGACACGGGAGGCTTGGGGAGCACGCTGAAAAAAAAACAAGGTATCAGCTTTACAAAGGAGAGAGAGGGGGAGGGGATAAAATTCTCTTTGATTCTTCATGGTAGTTGGGGCTATGAACCTAAAAATAAGGAACGACGCCTTTTCGAAAAGGGGTAGTTGTTGGAAATATCCCACTGGAATGGCCTACATGTTTAACCCGTTTGGGGTGAATGCGTGAAGGGAAAAGAAGGTCTGATCTAAGGAAGAACGAGGGTATATTTATAAGGGAGTGCCATTATTGAATCGGCCGTTGAGTCGAAAGAGGAGGGAAAAATAGACGAGTCTAAAACGGGTCGTCAGTGACATTCTCGGTGCAGCCCCCCGGGCATTGAGTAGCAATTGTTTTGAGGGGGGGGTCCTCAGATTAGGGAGGAGGCTAGGCTCGTCCACTTGGGCTTAACGTGGAACTGAATCATGACTTATCGGTCCCGGTGAAGCGGCTGTGTTCGAGAGTAAAAAGCTAGAAGCATGAACCGACGAGATAATCAAAGTACTCATGAAAAAAAGAAGATCAAGGATGGGGGCCTCGAGGACAAAGGGGACGAATCGGTGACGGAAAGCAGTACAGGGAGAGTGCGGGAACGTCAAGGGGATGTCCGTGGGGGGGGTGTTGAATAAGAGGAACAGGGGCATCCCGTTGTGGGGAAAAGAGTCTAAAGGGTGACAGACATCCTTCCGTCAATCACTCTTGAAGTAAAAGGGCTAATAGGTTGCCCGGATCGAGCTTTTCAAATCTTTAACCCGCGACAAATGAACAGCCCTGACCAGGGGATGCTATCCAGAAACAGGGAAGGGCAGGAGAAGAAAAGGGCAATAACACCATGAAGGACGAGCGGTTTGACGCTGGAGTCAGCGGTCTGCAAACACGTAAGCAGGAGGGGCTAGGAGTTAGAATAAAAGCTTGAAAAGTTTTAAACCGTAAAAGGTTAAAAACAGAAGGGGAAAAGTCTCAAAACTTTCGGCAGACGCTCTAAGCAAAGGAAACCCCAAAAAGCTGACAGTTGTACAAGGGACAGCGTAAAAGGGGGAGGCTGTAAATGAACGAGAGGGGAAGAAAAGGAGACGGCCTGCACGCGGGAATTCATAAAATTAATGGAGCATCGAGGCTGGAGTGTGGGGACTACGCTGAGGAAAAAACAGATGCACGCCACAGCATCTTCAGGAATGGCAAGGGGCGAAATGGAATGATCAAAGAATCTTAGGACGGCCGACAAAAGAATGGGGCCTCACGTATATCACAACGCGGTGGGGAAGAGAAAAGGCAAGAGGGGGGTGAGAGAAGGAAACTAGGCTGTAAAAGAGGGATCAGCTGGCTGGGCAGATGGAGGAGATCACCCTAAGCGTGAAAAGACCACTGTTCATCAAAGGAATTCAGATAAAAGGGCTAGCAGAAACTGATGTAACTCCTACTCAAAGAAAGTCCTGAGGACAAACAGAGGGGGATTCAAATCAAATTGGGATGTATCCCTATAAAGAGGGGGTGAGTTTCTTGTCATTTAGTTTGAGGGACATGATTAACTAAACCTGACGGGGAAAAGGGGGGGGGAAAGAAATGCATTCCGCCAGCGCCTCTACAGGTGAGAGGTACAATAAAAGGGAAAAAAGGAACATTTGGTGTGGGGGACCGGAAGGGAGAGCATGATCTGATTGGACGTGGGGGGATGGGATTCAGTGAAAAACGGATGAAAAAAAAACATTGCCCGTGGAAAGTCTAACTTATCTAATTTGCAATCGGGGGAAAAAAACGAATTAGAGAAGAGGGAAGGGAACATCGTATGTATTGTCTCGAAAAACCGGGATTTTGGAAAGAGAGGATAAACTTTGAGGGTTTGGGGGGGAAGGTCGTAGAAGGTCGGGAAGAAGGTGTCACCATTTCACATGAAACCCCGGGGCAAGGGGGGAAATGAGGGGGTGAAGGGAGGGAGAGGGTCTAGTAAAGAAAAAGGTCTCTACTCTTAGGGTTGGACTAGAGAGCTGTGAGGGCAACCAGGAAAGTGCAAGGAAATGGCTCAATGGAAAAACGATATACCGGGTTGTATATGCCCCTGAGGGACTTTATGGGGGACAATATCAGGCTCGGCAAAGAGAAACCGTGGGGGTGAGAAATCGTTGGGGGTTCTAAGGAAAAGAGCGTACGTAGAAAAGGTCAAAGGTTTCTTTAAGCAGCAGACGAGGTCACTAGAGACTAAAAAAAACGGCCGGGGGGCAGAAAAAGGAATGTATGTATCTCTGAGTCAGAGAAGGACCGGGGTAGCAAAAGAGAAAGCAAAAGGTCTTTGGAGTGGGAAGGTAGTAACCTCCGGAAGGAGGGCGAAAGTATGCAGAAAGAACTGCACGACCGCAATTCCTCAAGCGACAAGGAACCCCCAAAAAAAAAAACCGTAAACAAAAAAGTGTGGCACTGATGTATCGGGGGAGGGCCGTCCCTAATGGGGTGGACCATTAGATAGGGGAACCGTGGCCGAAAGAAGGCCACAATAAAGTCTCGAAGGGGAAGACAAAGGAACGGGACTAGCAACGCTCTTCTACGCGGCTCGCTAACTTCGAAAGGGAGGACTTGGAAGGGGAGGGAGGCGACATTATATCAACAACCACGGAATTATTTTGAAAGTAGATCGAACGGGAAAACCAGCCCAGGCAAGAAGCTAACATATGGGAGAAGGGAGCGATGGAACGGTGAGGGGCTCAGGGGTGTAGGAAAGGAGAGAACGGCTTGGAATGGGGGGAGGACATCCGGTTCGTGCAACAGAGCTGAAGAACTGTTTAACCCCATCGAGAGGAAGGCCAGAACCACATCGATCATGCATTTTCCATACTTTAGCATGGGTAGCGGGGGCTGAAGGGGCAGGCGCCGAGGGTGGAAAGGGAACATGCCAAATGAAACGGCTCTGTGGATCCTGCTGTGGGCAAACACCGGGTCAGAGAATACGGAGAGGAGAGCAGGGAGCTATCGATTTGGGGCTGTGAAAGGTTGGTCGGCGAGGGGAGGGACCCCTGGGAAAAAGCCGGTGGAAAGGAGGAAGTCCAAGAAAGAGTGTCCGGAATGAAAGGGGAGTAATCAGCACCTTCAAAAGTTAAGAAGAAAAAGGGACTGGCTTTTCCGAAGTACGATGGGGAAAAAAAAAGAGGGGGGGGGGGTAAATCAGAAGGTATATAAATGACAAGAAGGAGGGAGAGGTTCGCAAAATGAACCTAAAGGGGAGTCGGAGTGCCCGGAAAAAAAAACAAGTGACTCCGGAAAGGAAAAGTAAACTGGGGTCAGAACGGAGTACTCATAAGTAAAAGAGGCCTAACGAGGGGAAGTCTTTGGAAACCGGTGAACTGCAGGAAATCAAAGGAAACGAGGCTATTCTACACCAAAGAGCTAGGAGAAGGTAACGTGATTCGTCAAAATAGTGGTAGATCCTAACTCCTATAGAGGGAGGGAGGTGTTTTAAAAAAACTATCCAATCGGAAAAGACTCTCTTAGAGAGTGAACCTGCATCAAGCTGTGGGAGGACATAAAAATGAGAAAACAGACCTTCCATTAGAAAGAGGGACTCTTTAAAAGAGGCCCAACACAAAAGGTCAGAGTCGTTGTGATCGCGCAAAAAAAAAGAAAAAAAAAAAAAAAAAAAAAAGGAAAGCAGGGGGTGCAAGATTATATTCGAGGTTGCGTTCAAGTGTGTGAATCTATGAACTAAAAATAACGGACAGAAATCCCTCTTCTAGGAATCAAAGGCGTGGAGGCAACGCAAAAGGGGTAAGTCTAAAGGGTGCCACGAGTATCTTTAACGTTGGGAGGGGAGGTCAATTTTGAGGCGAAGGGGGAGGAAAGGGGGGTCATAAAGGTCGGGCCTTTAAAGGATCACACAACTGAAAGGAGGAAGAGCATGCAGACAAGCTTCCCAGCTGGAAGTCGGAGTGAACCAAAGAGCAGGGGGGGGATAAAATGTAGTGGGGGGGGATGAGTAAAGGGGACTAGTATCGTTTTCGAGGGAACATCTGAGGTGAGAAATAAGAGGTCGAACCTCAGACTGTGGAAAAGGGGGTTCAGCAAGCAAAGGAAAAAAGAAGGGGGTATCAATTCGGCAATATATACCATCTCATCTGTAGGTTGAGACTCGGGGGGACCGGCCTAATCTGTGGGTGCCGGTACATCAGCGGTGAATTTGGCTTTACCTAAAGTGTGCGGGTGGGAGAGATTTGAAATGGTTTCTAGCGCATAAAAAGGGGGTTGAATATAAGTGGGAAAGAAAAGGAGCCCTACTAAACCTGAAAATGGGCGCAGGAGAAGAGGGGTGGAAATCTGGGGGTACAGTGTTCAGAAAATTCCGCAAAAAGAGACATCCTGGGTTGG
>Ga0179593_1704417_pt1 | contig 10250 bp, 10 predicted proteins | sample CZODoug2_1_08_16_FD_185931 | JGI IMG/M metagenome (GOLD analysis project Ga0179593, IMG submission 185931) | Vadose zone soil fungal communities from Angelo Coast Range Reserve, California, USA - CZODoug2_1_08_16fungal (PacBio error correction) | ecosystem: Environmental > Terrestrial > Soil >...
ACTTAAAAGAGAAAAAAAATAGGGAGAAAAAAACGTGGTGTTACGATGAACCCTCAAAAAAAAGAATATCCTCAAGGGAATAGGGGGGGGGGAGGGGGGGTTTCGGGGACAGTTTGCCAACTCCGGTGAAACGGGGGGGGGAAGAAATTTAGGGGTCCGGCCCACCAGGAAAGGGGGAAGAGTGACGCAGTAATACCCCTCTGAAGGAATTCGGGGGACCTTCATCTGCATTCGAGTCAAGGGCCGGGGGTTTATTTTAGGGGAGGTTGGAAGGGGGGGAGTTTTTAGGTGGGTTTTGTATAGGTTTTCCCGTGGGGGGGCAATTTTCCTATAGGAGGAACCCCAAAATGACGAGAAAACCAATTGAGCCCGGGAAGGATTTTAATTTAAAAAGGACAAGATCGCAATTTATACGTGGGCAATTGGGAAACGGGAAAAAAAGGACCAAAAAAAAAGAAGGGGGAAAAAAAAACAGAGACTACAAAAAAAAAGAAGAACATTGGGGGGGTTCAAGAGATCCGGGCTTAAAGCCGGAAAAGGTAAGTGAAAGACTGTTTTTCATTTTGAGGCCCTGAGGAAAAGGCACGGTCAGGAAACGGACCAAAGAAGGAGGGGGAAGGGTGGTTTTTGATTTGAGACGAAAACGGCGGGGAAGGTACCCTTGGAAGCCTCACGAATACGACCATCTCGAGCGGAAAAAAGATATTTCACTAGAACGAGGACGTCCGACGGAAGTGAAAGTCCCCAAAACGGAAAAAAAAAAGGGGATCCGGAAACGTACTTGGTGAAGGCGACGACATCGACAAGTTACACCATGATGGGGGGTGTCATGAAGGAACCAAAGACCAGACGAAGCGAGTTGCCATCAAGGAAAGGGGTCCATGTTCGGGAGCTGGGGGAAGAAAACTGGATGGAGCCGTGCCTCACCGGAAACGGTGCCTCCGAAAACTTAACATCCCCGGACTGGTACCAGGGACGGTTGAAAATGGGAGGGTTCCCCCCCCCAGAACTGCAAGCTCAAGGACCTTCCGGAAAAAAAGGACTCGCCCATCAGGGGGGGAGCTCGGGCCCCTTCAGTAAACTCCAAGGCCAGTTTTCCCGAAAAATAGCTTGGGGCACGAGGATGGGGGGGCAGTGGCGAGGGGACCGAAAAAAAACGCGTTCCAGTTGGGGGGAAAGGGGGGCGAAGAGGGGAAAAGGTGACCTGACGGAAGAAAAGTTTGCCTAGGCCGGCAATGCCACGGGGGAAAGTCCGAAAGCACCTTAAAACAGTCGTTGCGAAAACTGGAAGAAAAGGACGGGCATTGAAAGAAAAACGCTAATAAAAAAACCGCGCTTGTGTTTAAAAATGTGGGGGAAAGAAAAAAGGTAAGACAGGATCAATCCCAGGGGGGCTGTAAAGGAAAGGGGAGGACACGCAAGAGGGAAAATCAATATGGTCACGCCAACCCCAAACCACCGAGGCATCCCCACTGCCCCTTCCGGAAAATGGGGGATACCAAGGGTTCCAAAAAAAGGTGAAAATACCTTAAAACGGATGAAAAGGGGAAAGGATGGTACAAACGTGGGGGAACATCTCAGCTGGAAAGGGAACTGAAAAAAAAAAGGGCAAGTCTTCCCTTGAAAGTCCTTCGTGAACTGCGGCTATATTATTCAGTGCCCCGGAAGCAAGGAATCTGCAAAAAGAAACTTTTTTCCGCCAAAAAAAGTATAGGGGGTCTTGTTTGGGTCACTCGGGGAAAACAATCAACTAGAAACTACCGCGGATTGGACAATCCCTCTATCAAAAGGACAGTAAGAAGCTTGATTAAGGAGGGATAAATGGGGGAAAAAAAAGACCTCCAAAAGGAGAAATTTGGGAAAAACGAAATACAAATGGGGTGATTCTAAGGGCCCTTTACCCCGGGAATAGGCCAGTCTCGAGAAAAACATTGTTCGCTTTGAGAGCCATCCTGATCGCTTCCCTTTTCCTAGAGGGGTACGAAATTATCAATAAATTCCTTTCGAAAAGGGGGGACGCGGGGAAAGGTTGAATGGGCAAACCCATGGGGGGGAGGGAAAAAACTCTAGGTGAAAAAATCTCTCATGATTCAAAACCCCACCTAGCCAAGTCGCAAAGTGACCGAGCAAGATCTAGCTTTCCCCGGGGACCCCAGGGGGGGGGCGTCTTCCTCCTTAGAAAAAAGGGGAGCTTTGAGAGACAACATCCGGCTTCCTCGCCAAGACGACGGCGAGGGAAGGAAGTCAACAAAAAACCTCGAGAGAGCTCACTGATGAATATATTAAAGCGGGAAGAAAAAAGCTAAGATGACAGTGGGGACTTTAATACCAGGAGGAAAACACGAAAGAGTTCTGGAAAAACTTCCAGGGGGGGGTCTTTCCCTGAAAGCATCAGCGAGGGAAAGAGAAAAGGCACTTGCGGAGGGCGGGAAAAAAGGAACCCATCGACCCCGTGAAAAAAAAACCAAAAGCAACTAACTTCCTATAAAGCCCTGGGTAGAACGGACGCGGGGAAACCTTAACGTGGAAAAACCACGGTTCAACCAACGGTTGGGAGCGTGTGGGTGTGAAAGAACAAGGAAAGCTCCCCTAGGTACTGAAAAAGTTATCTCGGAAGGGGTCTTAGAAAAACCCTTAAAAAAAAAAGGGCTTTTTGTCAATTGGAAAGGACCACGGAGGTTGTTTTTGAAAAAAGATACTACAAGAAATTTCCGGAAAATCGTGGGTGGACCGTTTGACTGAGCAGAAGAAAAATCCTCAAAGGCTAAAGGAAATCGGAAAACTTCTAAGAAAATGCGTTGAGGAGTGAAAAAAAACCACCTGCATGGGGACAACATTGGGGGTCGAAAGTCTACTTCCCGGAGAAGAAATCAACCGGGGATACTCTTTAAGGGACTCCGGTAAAAAAAGACCTGAAAAAAAGTTCCTCGGGGAAAAAAATCTTCAGAGGGTTTCTTTGGAGGGGGAATCAAACGAGAAAGCAGGGCATGGCCTCCACCGAAAAAGAAGTCTGGCGAATCGAGAAAGGGGTTGGAAAAAGCCCATCCACGAAGTCAAAACCGCAAATCCTCAAAAGCAAAAAGAAAAAGTCCGGCCTGGGGGAAAAAACATCGACAAAGGATTCCTGCAATTAGGGTGCTCTTCGGGAAAGGGGGGGATCAAAGAAGGAATAACCTATTGGGGGATCCGATGTTTCTCCTCCAAACTACAGGAACGGGGACTGGCCTCTCATCAAAAGAAAGAAAAAGGAGTGGCTGCGGGAAAAAAAATGACAACGTGCGCGGCTGGAACGAGATCAACTGGGGGGACAGGGGGAAAAAGGACCAACGTGATTGGGGAGAATGGGGGGAAAAGGGGGGGGGAAGAAGGGGAGATGTGGGTTTCAACCACCATCCTTACGAAGGGCCGAATGGGGGAAAAAAAGGGGCCGGGGATGGCTAAAAAAAAAAAAGTCAGCTCGATTCGCCAAAGAGGAAGGCAGACGTCTTCGGAAAGTAACCGAAGGAAAAAAAAAGAGGAGAGAGGGAAAATCGCTCCCCCAAAAAATGGAAGGAAAACCGGGGTTACTTTCCTGAAAAAAAGAGCCCATACAGCGAGGGAAGGTTAGCGGGAAGGAAGCCCGCTTGCGGGGGGGGGAAAAAACAGCAGATTGGGGGGGGAAAAAAATGCGACCCAAGATCGAGAGTATGACAGACCCCGCGAAAATGGAGGGCTTTTCTCTCAAAAAAGGGGGGTTCAAGAAAAGAAAAAAAGAAATCGTCTAGTGGTTTCAACAAGGCCTAGCGAAAGGAAACTTTCGGGGAAAAAAACCTTGAAAAGGAATGGGTCGGGAAGAAAAATAATCTATAAAAAGTTGCAAGGGAAAAAAGAACGGCCTCAAAGAAACCCAAACCCTGAGGAGGGTGGACCGTCTGTCGTCCGAGGTGCGGGGGGGTTCTTGGGACCGGGCTGACGAATGATTCTGAATTGGGGGCGAGCACAGAAGGGGCCTCCTAGGGGGGTCCCTTGGGAGTAAGGGAGGGAGCTTTTCGGGAGGGTGAAACAGGGAAGTTTGCCCTACTTCGGGGGAACGGGGGTGAAACGAGCCCGGAAAAGCCAAAAGAGAAAAGAAGGGGATCTCGAAGAATGATTAGATTGCAAAAAGGACTGACGCGGGGGTTGTTTCAGGATCCAGGAAAAAGAGCCATCGCTCTGATTTTCGATTACGAGGGGAGGTGTCTGTATAAAAAAAGGCCCTAGGGAATCAGATTTCCTCGAAAGGTTTTCCCAAATAGGTGCTGAGCTCAGAGAAAAAAAAAACCCTGGGGGAAGGGAACTTTTGAATATCCATGGAAAAAGACTCCTCAGGTCGAAAGCCCAGTTCCTGGCACCATAGGAGCAGGGAAAATGCAGGGGAAGGAAAGGATTTATAAAAGGGGGAACATGGGGCACGGGGATAATGGGGGCAGAAGCGGTGGGTCGAAGAAAAAGTTGGTATCAATATAAGCAAGAAACCATGGGGGGGGGAATTTATAACAGGGTATGTCAAATTGAAACAACCTTCCAACGAAAAAAAAAAAAAAGACACAAGTTTTGCCAATCAGATCTAGGGGATTGCATAATCGGGTTGAGAGGGGTCTTGGAATGCAAACACAACGCGCATTGGGGGAAAAAAAAAGTGAGAAGTTGGAAAACCCGCAGCTACGGGCCCTGAAGAGGAGGACGCCGTTGCGGGGGGGAGTGGAAATTTAGCAGGACAGGGCAGGAGGGCTCAGGTTTTTAATGTCCTGGGAGAGGACGCTGTCACGGTTGTACTCCGGAGTTTCAAGAGTGTGCGCGCAGGTCCTTTGGGGGGAACAGGCAGGTGGACCTGCAATGGAGTAGGGGGGCATGCCCCGTGGTTGGGGAAATATGGGGGGAAAGGAGGAGGGTCTCTAAAGGGGGCGGGGGCTTGTAAGCGGAAAAAGAGGGAAAAGAGGGGGGAATCAATTACCAGGGGTCCCTCGCACATGTCAAAATAGCGGCGTTTTGGAAACGTTTGGGGGGGGGGGTCCCATGAAGGAAAGGTAGTCCAGTGGTGAGGGGGGAACCACTGGGGGGGATGGGGGGGGCCATTTGCTAAGAAAAGGCGGTGGACGTTGGATTAAAGGTCGGGAAAAAGGCAAATCTAGGAACCCTCTGGGAGGTCAAAGAACAAAAAAAAGAGAGTTGGTATTTCACCTACAAAAATGGAGGGTCCGAACAATCTGAAAAAAGTAAACGTCATAAAAAAGACACACTTTTAGGTTGGGAAAAATTTCAGGGGACTAGGTCCCTCAAGAGAAAAAGAAAGTTCCGATGGGAATTCCACCGGGGGCTCTTGAGAAGAGAACAAGGCCGGGAGCATTTACATGAGGGGAGAGGTCAACCTTGGACACGATCAAGCGCAATCCAGAATTCACCCCAGGACTGCCATTTTCAAAAAAAGGACCCTCAGGGGAAAAAAAGGGGGCAACTCTCTTTCGAAATTCCCCGCGGGAAAGGAACCTCGTGGTACAACTCGTCGAGGAAAGGAAGAAATAGTCCGTCCACTAATAAAAAGGTTTGCCTCAGAGGGGGGAAGACTGACTTACCCCAGCAATAGGGGGGCGCTGGAGAGCTATGGGGAAGGATTTGGGGCATAAACAAGGTCCAAAAGCTTGAAGGCCTTTGCAGAAATCACACCAATTCAAATCAGTCTTTGGACCTGGGTTCACCACCTTTTTTTAAAAGGAAGGAAGCAGGAAAAAAGACTTAAATAACCGGGGAAAGCCTTCCAAAAAAAAGAATTCGATCTATTGAAAAAATCGTGGGGGGGGAGCTCGAGGCCAACCGGATTGGGGTGGGTCAACCGTTATCGGGCGTTCCGTGGGCTTGATATGGGAAATTGAGCTACAAAGCGGAACAGGGGTTCCCCGAGCGAACGTTTCCTGGGAATGTTGGGGTGGGGCAATATTCGAAATAGGAGGGGTTCTCACAGGGAGGTACAAAACCGAAAGGCCCCTCAGTGTGCACCGGGGGAAAAAACAAACATCGGGGACAGAGGTCCGTTAAGGGGGGGAGGGCCTTCCCTCGAAACGGAAAAAAAACACTGGACAGAATTACGCAAGGGGGGGTCACCGCCCCGGTTTCACCATTGGGGGGGGATTGACAAAACCGCTCCGACTCTTTGGGAGGAGGGGACCATGCAGGTCCGAAGGGGTTGTCTCTGTCAAAGTGAAGGGAGAGAAAACAACAACTTATGGAAGATATATCTTGACTGGGGGGGCGAGGCAAAAATGAAGAACTCCGGTACCTCTTACCTAACAAAGAGAGAAGAGGAGCATTTGTACGGGGGCGGCCTTTTCAAAAAAGCCGTTGGGGAGGCGCTCCCGGGGAGGACCGAGTCAGGTTTCTAGGGAAAAACTCGATAGGCCCCGAAGGCTTTTCCGCATCCATCACTAAGTTCTTAAACCTTGGGTAGTAGGAGGATTCTTTCTTTATTTTGTGGGGAGAAAAAAAAAAAACAACCTCCGGTAGGAGGCAGTCGTGGTCTTTAAAAGCTCGGGAAGTCTATAATGGGGTCCCCGGGTTGGGGTGTTGCAAAAAAGAAAAAAAAAAGTTTCCTATAGGGGGTGCACAAAAAATGACGAGAAACAAATTGCTCACTCCGGTTTTGGGGGTTTGAAATTTTGTTTTTAATAGTTATATAACTAAAACAAGCTCACTCGCCACTGGTGGCCAGGGGGGGAAAAAAAAACGGACGAAAAAAAAAAAAACCGCGGAAGGCAGGGAAACAGAGAAAGGACGTTGTTCAAGAAGAAGAGGTGAAAAAAAAAGGCTAATCCGAGGAGTGGGGAAAAATTTCTAGGAGAAAGAAAGGTAAGCCCTCCCGGGTTGAAAAAAAAGGGTTGGGGGTTGCGAAAACCCGACAGCAGGAAGGTGGTACCCTGAGGCTTCACAAAAAGAGACCATCCCGGCGAAAAAACAAAAAAAGGGAGGGTAAGATTTTACCGACGAAAAGAGGGGGCCAAAACGGGCATGAGCGTGGGAAAAGACTTGGTCCGCGACTAAAAATTCGGGAAGATGTTTGACCAAAAAAAGGGGGTACCATCGTTTCATGTACCGCGAGAGGGTTTTTTTCATAAAGGCCAGAAAAGAGGGTCCAGGGGGACATCGATTCGGGGGGCTCATAGGGTCGCGGGGGTTCATTTCGAAGGGAGGGGGGGACACGAACGTTTCCTCAAAACAAACCAAAAAGCCTTGCGCCAATGTGTACACAGGGAGGAACTGTGCCTGGAACCGGAGGAACAACAAGATCCCAGAGGGGGGTCGAAACTTCGGGAACTAAAGGGGGGGGGTGAAAGTCGGGGAGGGGGTCCATCTGACTTGGGAAGAAAAAACAAACAAGTTCCAGGATCTCACCAAAGTGGGGGGGGGGGGTCCCGTAATTGATGAGGCTCTGGAATTCCCGACGGGAACCAACCACGGTTTTCCAGTTGTGGGGGGGAACGAAAGACACGAGGTGAAAAATCCGGACTTTGGCCCTTCGGGACTGAATGAAAAAACGGGCCGAAAAAACAATTCAAGCTGTCCGCACAGGGGAGGGTCGAAAAAGGGGGGGAAACTTTCTTGGGGAAAAGACCGCCAAAGAAAAAACGCCGAAGAAAAAAAAATTTTTTGGGAAAAAGGAGGGGGAGGAAAAGGTAGGGAGGGCCCCTTATAAAAGGAGGTTTTGCAAAAAGGTAAAAAAAAACCCATAAAGGAACCAATCCTCCTCATCAAAGGGACAATTGTCACAAAACCCATCCATACAAAAAAAAAAAAGGACTCTTTGTGACCGGGGAAACCTGGAAAAGAAGGCAAAAACCAGCACACAACTGAGTGAAAATACTCCAGACAAACGGGTGAAAAATTTCCCCTCCGAAAAAAGGAAAGGGCTTTTGATCAAGAAAGGCAGATAAAAGTCCAAGGGGGGGGTCGTCACTGGATTCTTCCGCATGGAATTATAATTAGGATCTGCTGGGAGGGGGTGTCGAAATTAAGCGTCTTTTGGAAAGTATTGGCCCCAACTAACCGTGCAAAGGGAGGGGACCTCTATCTTCATTAAAGCAGGTTTTGGGGATAAGGCCGGGGAGAAATTGTGATTGGGACCCCTCTCCCGAAAGGGGGCTACCGGTACTCCCACGGGTGTGTCGAATGGGACGTAACCCCGTGAAAACTCATGGAAAAAAACAGGGGGTGCAGCCCATAGGTGCCCAATTTGAAAAAAAGGGTCGAAAGGAGTTACTTACGAAGCTGGAGAATGGAGCTTCCAGGGGAACTTTGCCAAAACAAGAGGAATTGTCCCAAGAAGATAGTCAAAAGTGTATCAAAACAATTCCGACTAAAAGAAGCGAGCAAAACTATGAAAAAAAAGGAAAACCCTGTGGGGAAAAAAAAAAAATAAGGAATCGCAGAGCGGGATTTTTATAAAAAGGGACCAATGAGGGAGGAGAAAAAAGAACGGGGGGGGGACCGTGTCGGGCGAGGAGGGAGGGGGGGTGCGTGGGAGTCCAAAGGAGCTGAACGAGGAGATGGGGGTGTGGATGGAGCGTGAGAATGGCGCACTGGTTCCTGTCCGACGAGGGAGGTCTCGTGCCGTGGGCGAAGAAAAAACTCGGTTCTTTACTCTGAAAACTCGCGAGCAAAAAAAGGCTCGAAAATCCTGAATCCGCGGGGGCTTTGAAGACCTGGCTACTCAGAGATCGCCCGCTGGGTTACAAGCGAAAAACGTTTTTTACCAGAGGCTAGGCCAGTCTGTCGGGAGCGGAAGAAGAGAGAGGGCTTCTCTAGGAAAAGCACAAGTGTACCTATGGCTAGAGAGGGTCGCATCACGCGGGGGGGGGCAAGCAGGGAAAGAAAGCATTGTGGCAGGCACCAAGACGGGGCGCTTGAAGGGAGAGAGGAAAAGCCATGTCAACTAAAAAAAAAAACCCCCCCCAACAAAACCAAACAAAAAAAAAAAAAAAAAAAACAAAAAGCAGACTATAGCATAAGTGACCCTCCAAGAATGAAAAGGAAGCAAGGTAGGGGAAAAAAGAAGTCTCCTTTGGGGGGGCACGAGGAACCCCGAGACTCCCGTTTGTGATGGGGATCGACTTCTGTTGACGACTTGTCGATACTAAAGGTTTAATCAACATTCTGCATAGTATCCATAACAGACGAGGTTACCAGAATCTTTTAGGTGGCCACTGGTTTCTGCTTGCCACACACCATTGGGGGGGGGAAAAAGAAAACAAGTGAACAAGCAAGTGTGGAAACAATTTTTTGCAGCCAAGGTGGACCAGAAAAAAAAACCCTTGAAAAGGGGGGGTTCATAACCCGCCCAAGTCCGGGCCAGGTGATCGATGGCCGGGGCTTTAGTGTCTGTTCCGTCGGCAATTATGTGTGTTTTCGAAGTCGTCTTGAGCTCTTTGTCCTCTGGGACTCGTTTTTCTTCCTGCGGGAAAAGGAGGAGGAGGGTGTGTTATCGACACGAGGGTGCGAGGGAGACGCACGACATGGCCCCTACTTACCTCTTTTGGGGTTGGGGTGAGAAGTAGGTGGGAAGAAGGGCCAACTTTTGAAAAATCGGAAAAGGGGGGTAACTCCGAGAACCGGAGCCGAGTTTGGGTAAAACCGGGTTTGCTAGGACGTGTTACGGATCAAGGGAAAGCTTCGGCGGGCGTCAACAAAAAACGATCCTCGCCTAATCGGAGGGAAACGCCAAGGTTTTTCCTGGTTGTAAAAATGGGGTAGCCACTCTCCTCTACGTCAAAAAAAAAAAAACGGATAAGGGTAAGACTTAAACCTTACAGCCGTATTGATCTCTTTAAGGTGGGAAAAAAAAACGTTCAAATCCCTCCTGGGGGGACTCATAGAAAAAACATCTCCGATTTCTGTCTTTCGGTAATTCCCCGTCTGTACGACGATGAAGCGGGCACTCCCCACTCTGCAGGCGACTTTTTCTTTCTCAATGAGACCTGCGGGGGGAGGCCCATATCGAAGCATAACGAATCCGCGAGAACGCTCCACCAAAAAAAAAGAACTTTCCATTGTTGTGGTCAAGGAAAAAACCCATACTCCATTGGTGTGAAAGGGGAAACAAACAAATGCTGCAAAAATTTCTTGCAAGGGGGGTCATGAATATTGAAACCTTTTAGAGCGTCGGCGTTGTGAGAATGGTGCCCCTTGCTCAAGATTGCGTATTCATGCGAAAAAATACCTAGGCCTAGAATTCTTACAGTGGGAGC
>Ga0179593_1464282_pt1 | contig 10249 bp, 14 predicted proteins | sample CZODoug2_1_08_16_FD_185931 | JGI IMG/M metagenome (GOLD analysis project Ga0179593, IMG submission 185931) | Vadose zone soil fungal communities from Angelo Coast Range Reserve, California, USA - CZODoug2_1_08_16fungal (PacBio error correction) | ecosystem: Environmental > Terrestrial > Soil >...
GTTTCTAGCTGGTGGGGAGGCGACTTCCCGATACTCGCTGGGAGCTCCTTCAGGGACAGGGCGGAACAACGGCAAGCACCGCCCTTGCTAAAGAGGGAGAGGCATGGACTACAAGATAGAAGCATCATTGGCACCAGGGAAAAGATCGGGCTGTTGACTTGTGAATGGAGGTGACAACTTTGAGGAGTGTTGGCTGGTCTTTTTCTCTGCGGGGGGTCTGAGAGCGAGGGAAGGCGTCAGGAAACACGGAACACAGAGGAATGCGAGGGAAGGGGAGGCCGACGTTAATAAGCCGGGGGACGGTGGGAAGCAGTTCCGCCATAGGCAAGAAGTAGTCGTTGCAAGGAGGGGAAGGGGTTGAGTGACGGTGGCTAGAGGGGACACGCCTTTAGACTAAAGTACGGGATCGGGGCGTCGATGTGGGGCGGGTATAGTCACTCCTAGACGCGGTGTTGTGACCTCGAATCGGTTATCTGGGACTTATGGGGAGGAGAGCCAGGGGGGTGGGTAGGAATGCGGGTGTGGCTAGTATGTGCACTCAGAATGATGTACTTAGTAAAAAGCCCTTGAATAGGTTGGTGGAAGTATCACACGAGCCGATTCCACATAGCGGAACGCTGGGGAAAAGAAATACTGGGAGCGAGAGGGGATCGTCCTGGCCGAGGCGAAATTCGGGTCTGGAACGTCTATTTTAATACTAAAGGTTCAATACGAGATCACACAGTAACCCGAATACAAAAGAGGACCAAGGAAGAAAGGTGTAGAAAAGGGTGCATTGGGGAGGACCGTCCTTCTCTTAGCCCAGGGGGCGGGTGGCTCTGGTGTGCCGCGGTGTTAACAGACTACGGATCTGGCGATTCTGATAGCATTGGATAGTAAACCTTTTGCTGACGGAGCATCGTAAAGGGATGAAGGAGAATTTGAAAGGGGGATCGGAAACACTTGGGCGTGGGGGGGAGAGATCGGAAGGACGAGTTTCGGGGGAGAAAAGGGTATTTGACACCCCGACGGCCGCCCTGTGCTCTTGCAGGCTCGTCTCGCGGTGTTGCGGAGGAAAAAAAGCACCTACCCCTGTAACCGGGACGGGGCGACAGGAGGAGGTCGGAGAGAATTACTCAGAACTCTTCTCCTCTCGTGGAAATGTCCAGAGGCTACGTCGACGTTTGCCGAGTCTCTACTGCAAGTTGGAGGGTGTCCACAATTTCGACGAAAGGAGAGGTATATCCTCACGACGATAAAGAAGAAAAATTGTGGTCACACCGCGATGTGACAACGCAGGAGGGCGACCGGACAAAAGACATTGGGATCACTTTTCAAGAGAACAAGGGCCTCCTGGCTGGGGGCGCCTGTGCCAATTCACTGGAAATCGTGCTGGGCAACATAGAGACAGTCAAAAACAAGGGAGGGGGGAGGGAACATCTTGAGGGAGGCTCAGATGTCTCCCTGGAGGTCGGTTCTGCTTTCTCCATCGGACCCGATTCAGGGAGCCATCAAAGCCGGGGTAACGCGGAAGCAAATATTTAAAATCCTCTCGGGGCAAGCCTGAGTGCGGCCGAACATATTTCGAGTGGGAAGCCACATCTGGGAGGGTCCTCACGAACTTATGACTGTCATAGACAGGACCCGGAGCGAGCTTTAAAAAGCGTGATCAATGAATGGAGGGTCTCAATTAAGATGCTGTGCGGACCCCGGGAGGTACTCCGACCGGCGGTGATATGTCAGATTTAGAGGGTGAACGGCAAACATCAAAGTGGATCAGGGGAAGAGTAGTGGCCATACGAAACAGGACATGTTTTGGAGTAGTGGCAGTAAGTACCAGGGGAGGTTCATTGGCCACTGACGGCTCGCGGAAAATGTCTAAAGAAACCGACCCGGCAGCGACTGCACCCGGGAAACTAGAGCAGGAGACCCAATGCAGGCAACCACCCAGACGAGGGACGGGGAGAGGCCTATAGTTTAGAACAGAGGCGTCAACCGTTCCGCAGAATTGGTGCGGGAGGACGGTAATCGTTTATATCCGCACCGGACATCCGTGCTAGGTGACGTGGTGGCTGGTACCGACAAACGGAGTAAAAAACTGAGGAGGAAAAAGGCGATCTAGTGCGAGTGTGCCTGCCCTCACAAAAGGGAAACCTAATCCACCTTCTCAGAGAAGAAACCTGAGGGATTCACTGACTCCACCGCGATGCTGTGCGCGTCACTTACCCACAATGAATAAAAGCACCTGGCGAGACCTTTGGAGAAAAGACGATTGAGCATTTCGTCCCACACGGCCTTGCACGAGAATCTGTCGGAGGCGGACGGGGACGTGATCAATAACACAAAAAGCGACGGTGCGTAGAAAGTTGACAGTGAGGTCCCGTGAGTGAATCATTAATAGAAAGCTGGAACATTGACAGCGCCAGTGCGCTCGTAGGGGGGGGAAAGGGCGCTGGGATCCGCAACGAACAAGAGGCGGAGACGGGTGCCAATTACACTCACTCGATCTTAAAAATGAAGAAAGTTCTCTATTGAGGGGGAAAGATCCTGGGAGCGCATGCACTGGGGGTCTGGGAAACTCCTTCGAGACTCAACCTCGGGGGGACCACAGGGAACAACACAAGTTTCAGCTGCTCGACTTCAAGAGGCACTTGGAGCTTCTGGGACAGTGCGTCGAAATATTCTCATCAAATGGTAAGCCCAGAGCAAGAGAGGAGGAGGGTGATCAAGACAAATCCCAGCTTCTGCGGCTCATCATCCTTGAGCGTGCCAGAGGAGCGAACATCGAAGCTCGGAAGCGTGAGACGACCGTTATGGAAGGCATATTTGCGACATCCTAAAGACAAAGAGTACAAGGAGGACCGTGAGCCCGAGAGAATGGAGTAACGCCATACGATATGACCAGTTAAAGTACGGCGACTCAGAAACTCGAGGACTTCCGGAGGTAGGGGGATTCGGTTTTACACGGTCGACCTTTTCAAGCTGCATGGAAGGGAGAGACAAGATAGGTGCTGGGAAAAGGGAAGGGAATCCAAAACTAAAAGGCAGACCTGATGGGACGGCGGGGAACGGAGAAAAATGCGTGTCGACAAGAGTGGGTAAAATCTTTCTTGAGAAGCGAAAACCTAAAGGGAACGCGAGGATTTCCGCGCACCCACAAGGGGGAGACTCTCAGACCCAAAAGTATGCATCGAGCTCGAGGAGGCCAAATCGTTGATCAAACACAGCGATAATGAATTAAAGGGGGCAAGGAGGAAGAAATGGATAGTTCAGGGATCTCCGAAACGAGAAGGGTCATCCCCGAAAGAGCACAGGGCGCTTTAGTTATTTTCACGAGTATCGACCAAGGAATCAGGGACCAGAAGCAGGACTAAACGTGAACGGCAGATGAAAAGTGCGTGGGGCATTCAGAATATCACACCGGATTACAACTATTAGTCCGCCGAGGACAGTGGGAGGAGGGAAGGTTTGCTCAAGTGGCGCGCGAGGGCAAGACGGGGGGCGTCGTCAAGAGGGTATTGGCTTAGGTCATGCGGGACTTCCGCGTGAGCAGCGAAGATTTTGGTGGGTAACTATACAATAAGAAAGGAGTCGCTTCTGCAGGAAGGTGGAGGGTCGCGGGCCGTCAGGCAAACTGCGAATAGGGAAGGGAATCACTGGGCGGGGCAGCGAGAGAGGGTTGCTGGCGTCTTGGGGACGCAATCACCACTACCATCCGCTGACAAACCGACAATTCTTTACGGAAACCGAGGATACGCAAGGTTACTGGTACATCTCTAAAACTAAGAAGGTGAAGTTTCTGGCACTCAAGGAGATAGGAAGGACTCGTGAAACAAAGGCTAACAGGACAAAGGTCCGAGAAGGATCCATCGGGAGGTGAGAATGCTCAGGGGGGGGGGGGGGGGGGGGGGGGCGCTGGTGGGCGGCCTGGGTTTGTGGGGGGGGGGGTGGGGGTGGGCTTTGGTGAGTGTGTCTGGGATTGTCCTTGGGTACCGGTGCGGACAGTTAGGCACATATCAGGAGGTGAGAGAGCACAGGGGGGGGGGGGGGGGGGGGGGGGGGGGGGGTGGGGGGGGGCATGGGGGCGGGGGTGGGGGTGGTCGAGGGGTGGTGCATGATAACGCTAAATGGGCTTTGGAGCAGGTGGCCGCCGAAGATAGAATCAAAGTCTCAACCTAGGAACTTCTGGGGGGTGGGCACGGTGCCAATAGCAGCTATCTAACAGAACTCGGACACAGGGTCCAGAGAGAACCGAAAGGGGGAATTCTTTCACACACGAGAGCGATCCAACCTGTAGCCCGGACTTGTAGTCAAAGCTCTTTACAGACTAGCTTCTCCGGTTATAGAGAAGATTAGACCCAAGCAGAGACGGGAGGACCAGAGAAGAGGTGTTTCATCTACGCGCGTCTTCCTGCGAGGATCAGGACGGGGTGAGGCTAATAACGGTGCTAGGAGTCGAAAGCAACCCCTCAGTAACAGGGACTAAAACAAGAGAGTCAGTCGAATACCGGGGAAGCTTACGATCGTTTGCTCCGAGGGGGGGTCTTCCCAAAGGGGAAGGGATGGCTGCAAGCAGCTGCGGTAGGCTCGGAGAGGGGGAAATGGGTCTGGCGCGATGGGGTGAGGGAAAATATCGATTGTACTCGGCGAGCGAGTCTATAGTGGGGATTCTTTTTTCTCAGTAAAAGAGCTTCGAGAAAGAGATAGGGGGAAAAAAGACTAACAAAGGTGAAAAGTAAAGTGGCTCCGGGATAAGGAGACCGAGCAGCACTCACGAGAGCCTGTAGGACTGTTCTCCTGCGGTCAGTTCATCTGTTTGTGGGGGAGTTTATTTCATCGAAGAATCTAGGGTAAGCAGTCAGGGCGTGCCTCGGACAACGGGAGGCACAGCTCCAAAAGATAGAATCACAGGAAGGGGGAAGAGGTATGCCTTCGCGTTTCGCATGAGAAAGGGATCCATAATCCTGTACGGACAGGAGCGGTGCATAATTTGGGCCGTCTAAATGAGCCACCTGCAGAATCGGTCAAGGTACGAGGGTGGAAAAGGGGAAACACCTGTCCCCTTCTCGGAGGGACATCCATCCTTCTTACAAAAGGACAAATTCTCCGTGGGAGGGGTCGGGTGTAAGGTGATCTAAACGAAGATCAGCAAGGCTGAAACGAATACAGAATCGAACCAAAGGCTTCAGGGAGAACGCCGTTTCGAGTGGGGTGGGGCCACGGAGATGTCTAATCGGGGAGTGTCGATAGAAGGACGAAATCGACCACAAGGAAACAAAGTGTGTGTGGGGGGGGGTGTGGGGTTTCTCTAGGGAAGGGGAATCGAACAAACCTCATGCTGAGGACAACGATCCCGGAACTGAGAGTCAAGCCGGCGCAAAGGAGGAAGATAAAACGCAAACTAAAGAAGACAAGATCAGACGTTTCAAAGGGGGCGCTTCTACTCAAAAAAAACATGTCACTCATTCCCCTTCTTACTGGTATGGAAAGAAGAGGTCTTTCCCGCTCTGACACCGGCCGTCACGATAAGGGGAGAGAATACCTGTCTAAATGGAGCTTCTTCTCCGTCCAAAAGAAAGGAGCCCCCGACACCAACGGATTCCAAAAGCAAGACATATCGATTCAGGGACACAGAGGGGGAGGCAGGTTAAGGGAATCCACTCGCAGCACTCAGTTACAGGGGGAAATAAAAACTTGAAATCTTCGAAGAAAAGCAGCCAGCCAGCCATCCTAATAAGAAACGAAGGAAAAGGAAGAGAGGAGAAGATCACGTCGGGGAAGAAAGGAAACCTGATCCAGGAGGAGACGGACTACGCTGAAAAAGGTGCAGGCCCTTCACGGAACTCTACTCCGTTGGGGGGGGGTGTGGGGGGGGGGGGGGGGGGCGGGGGGGTTGATCGACAAGTGGACCAGAGTTTCCATTTGGTAGAAGTAAGGTTCTATCTCAGAATCATAGAGAAAAACCAACAACAAATTGAAGGAAGTACGAAGAGATGGAGGTCTTCACAAAGAGAAGGGCGAAACACATCAGGGGGTAGGGGGGGGAAAGGGTCGATAAAAACTCTTCGTAAGGGGAGTGTGTCCCGGCGGTTTCGGGAGGAGGAGGCGATGGAGCTCGTTATACCGGATTAGGAGAACGATTATGGGTACTCGGACCTTGGATGGCTGAATAGACCGGTGGTCTTTTAGGTGGGAGAGTGTTACCTTCTCTGCTCGTGGAAGGGAACCAAGAGAATCTGACCAAACATTAGTGATGGACAGGAATTAGAAACGAACAAACAGGGGACCCTTAGCGAACCTCATCCGGGGGTTCGCAACTGACTGGCGCTGTATTCAAATGCTTTGGGTCGCTGGTCGAATGGAACTAAACGTTGGGAAGGAGAAATATATGCGGTGAGTCGATAATAGGGAGCGGAACCACGTAGTTTGGCGAAGACCGGTTCCATACCTCATTGAGTGTACCATACAAGAAAAATGTGTGGGAATGAGGATGGAGGTGGGGGTGTATGTCCAGGATTTGCACAGTTCCCAGCTAAAATCGGGAAGCAGGGGGAACTCGGGAGGTATAGTCACGCCCTGGGTGGGAAACGGAGTTCAGTTCGAGGATCGGGGAATGAGGAAGGGCTCGCGGAGTGTCCGATTCCACTACCTGAGTGCGGTGTGCGGGGTCTCAAAGCGAGGCGAGTACTAGAAATGAAAGAGCTTCTAACATGCTGCTGGCGGGCATTTCCACATAATCTCAAAAACGAGGCGAACGGGGGTCGCGATACGGATATCGGCAGAGGTAATGGGGTTACGGCGTTCTATGCAAACAGAAACGGAACTATCGGTGCACAACAAACTCTACTGGAAATCAGATCTCTTTCACAGCGTAAGGCTGAGGCCTTCGAAGGGCGATCTTGCTCGCAGGTTGCCCTTAACGAAAAAGAAAAAACGGCACCTAGTATGTAGAGGCTGATCGAAAGGGGGCGGGGACGCTCGGCTTCCGGGAATGCATGGAAAGATCGATACAACTCGTGGTCTAACTAAATAGGGGCGGAAGGACTAGGTTGAGATGAAGGCAAAATCAAACATGGGTCTCTTCGCGCAGGTGGACTAACATCCAGCAGCAAAAAAAAAACGATGTACCTGAAGTGCGGCTCAAGGTGTGAGAAGAAGCGGGTCGTTCTGAGACAGGTGGTGAAGTCAGGATGCTTCGAAGGCGCCATGGGGTAAACGATAAGGTTCCGGAAAAAGATCGGGGGGGGAACAGCTACTTTGAGAGCTACAAGAGTGGGGGAAAATAACTGACAGAATAAGCAGCAATCCATAAAAGCTATGTAAAAGGCTTGGGAGGGGGGGGCGAAAATAAGCGTATAAGGATCCTCATAGAGCGGGAAAAACCGCCTCCCCGGCTGGGGTGTCATACGGGGACACGGGTCGCAAAAGTGTGGCTGGACGGTCACTGATCGCGGATACTGACAAAGGACTTGTCGTACATCTTGAAAGAGGTGCTTCACGTAATGCAGAGTAGGGCACGTACTTTTCTATGGGGGGACCTCCATCTTCCAGATGCGGGGCTCTCCAGTGGACTACGGGTAAGATAACAAGGCCCCCCTAGGGAACTAGATCCCGCGCGTAGCTTAAAGCTCTCATCTATTCACTTAATAGAGGGATGGTTTCTAAATTCGTACCGAGATCGAGCGAGCTATAGAATAGGTGCCTCGATGTCAGACCTACCATATTCGCTTACGGACCAGTCAGTTCACTCTGTCACCTTCTGGAAAGTGCTTTGAAGTAGGGGTAAGCTGCGAAGGGGGAGCGGCACCACGTCAATCTCTCAGGGCACTAGAAAAAGGGCATTGTTCGATGCCGTAGGGAGGGGAAACACCTCGGTGGCTCCGGGTGGAAATGCTTGCTCTAGGATCTTGAACGATGGGGAATACCACCGAGCGATCTACCCTGAAAGACTGTGATCATCGGAGGAACGCTCGGAATGGACATCTGTCATTCAAGGGTTAACTTATACGAGGACGGGGGGTCGAGGAAACCAAGGGTGGCGCAGGAGGGGGGAACGTTGAACAATCAAAAGGGGGAAGTCTCAAGGGAGAGCTGCGGGTTCCGGTGTTTGGTTAGTTCGGGTGCAACGCACACTCTGAAGCACCAAAAGGGGGAAGAATGCTAGTCGAAAAAACCATGGAAGGATAGATCGAGAGGCAGCCGAAACCTTGCTCACGCCAACTTCGGGAAAGGCAGACCCCGCCTGACTGGTTCTGAGGTCAGTCCTAATGTAAAAAAAAGCAGGGTGACTGCGAAACCCAGAAGAAAGTAAGGCTTGAAATCTAGGCCCAACCTTGAGAAAACCGATTCCCTCAGAGTATGCTTGATCGTCCGTAGAATAGTTGGAGAAGGAGACCAAGCAACACAACCAATCTATGGGCTAATGACTACCGGGTTGGAGCTCGGGACTCCTCATTGATGCTGCAAAGGGGTCCAGCCTCTAGACAGAAAGGAAAATTTCGGCTTTTTCTTTGCTGGGGCGTGGAACGTAGCTCAGATCCAACTATGTAACCGTGGTGGGGGGGACGAGGTTGGCCGTTGGTTCACTTAAAAAGCAAAAAAACTGGATGGAAATGATGGCAGTATACGATGATCGGTGAGGGCTCCTTGAGTCGGGGGGGTTGAGGGAAAATCCTTCGAGAATCAAAGGCATGAAAGACTGGGACGACTTTGTCAGGTAACAGGAGGCAAGGGAGCTGGAGAAAAGATTGCTACTGGGGGGCATGGGCAGAAGTCAAATCTCGGTAGGGGGGGTGAGACCAAGGAAAAGGGCACTCGAGAGGGACGGGACTGAAGTGTCTCCTAAAAAACTAAGCATCCCTCACGGACAGTGAGCTAAGAAAAAACAGCCGCAATAAGAAGGGGGGCAGAGCAAAGGAAACAAAAAAACGGAGGGAGTATATAGAGAAAAGGCGTCCCTCCTCTGAGCATTGCAGGAAAAAGCCGGTGATCACACGCTCGAGGTCTGGAACGCTTCGTTGAGGCAGGCGATACAAAGCGAACTTGACAAGAAAACAACACGAGACTACAGAAGGGCGTTTCGTGCCGGGCCTGGTCATACTCCCCCAGACCGAGGAAGAATGCTAGATTGCGAGATATAGCAAGTATAATATTAGGGCCATGGCTTTCGACTGTGACTGCATTGTGTTACTACAAGGGAGGTTCCAGGGGAAGAGGGAAAGTATGCGTCAACCCCAAGAGCATAAGACTAGCAAATAGGCGAATACAGAATTTAAATAAAGGTGTTCCGAAGTATTGTAAGTGGAGCAGAGGAATCATCCGTTAGGGGAAGTGGAAGGAAGCACGCTAACGGAACCATCAAATCCCCCAACCGAGAAACAATCGAAACTCTGCCATGGTGGGGGCTTTGTGTACAACGAGGGGAGAAACCTTATCACGGGAGGCACGTCACCGTCTTCCGACAAGTCCTGTATTCTTCACGAGAGTGGTTTGGTATATACCAACACGTGAATCACGACCGCCGGTACTGGAGTAGCTGGAAAGGACCTTGGGGGCTAAAGGGGCGCCCTCGAGGGCGCCTGACGGTGGCGCGGGTAAAATTCTGCCATGCGCGTCAACAAAGAGAAAAGGGTTTTTGGTAAGCCGGTCGGGACTCGAAACTGTACCCCCCCTAACCAATAAGTCGGGGCGGCGGAGGAGACGGGGGGTAAGGGGAGGGATGGGCTCTCGGCGAGAGAGGAGCATTGGCTCTAGCACTAGTTGTTGGTCTCCTGGGGGGACGCAGCAAAAAGCAGACAATGACTCGCCCGGCGGGGAGGAAAGAACTTCTGTCTAGCTCCCGCGATCATTACACCGGAATACACGAGGATTAAGACCGAGATCCCGCAGGAGACCTCTGTACGTGGACATTAACTCGTCGGGCGTTCGCATTAGAGGAGTTTTGCAGGGAAACGGTGACATCTGACGAAGCACAGTCCAGGGAAAAACTACGGGCAATGCAGTCGGGGGAAAACGGCCGTACAGGCATTTTACCGGAAACAATGCCCAGGTCGGAGGCCAGCGACTTGGGAGTTGTGGGTTCTAGAGGGCTGTCCCGAGGAAAACTAGGACAGCAGGGGGTACACGACGAGGGCAAGGTCGATAACGGCGCGCCATTGTAGGACAGAAAGAATCTTTGTGACTTAGATCGAGATCGTAGACGAGCATCACAAAGTGGTTAGGACCGACGACGGAATGAAAGAGCGGGATGTTGAGCTCATCAGCAAGAGCT